>Ga0073899_10003452_pt1 | contig 13982 bp, 13 predicted proteins | sample KloWWTmetaKNB5Ph_FD_88975 | JGI IMG/M metagenome (GOLD analysis project Ga0073899, IMG submission 88975) | Active sludge microbial communities from Klosterneuburg, Austria, studying microevolution and ecology of nitrifiers - Klosterneuburg... | ecosystem: Engineered > WWTP > Aerobic digester >... | reverse complement strand
TGCAGCAGCAGGCGATGATGCGCCGGACCGAGAAGGAGCGGGTGATCGACGAGGTCCACGGCAACGACATCCTCTACGAGAGCCGCAACGAGTTCTTCACCGTGGAGGGCGCCGGCGGCGCAGCCGCGACGCCGGGCAATCCGGCCGGGCGCGTGCGCGTGGTGATCCAGCCGCGCGAGACTGCGGCGACGTCGGCCGCAGGAGCGTCCCCGGCCGCGGGGCCGGCCGGGCCGGCGCCGCTGAAGCCGGCCGAACAACTGGCGCCGCCGCGCGAAGGCGCGTCGCGCTGATGACCGAATCCGCGACGAGCGACCCCGCGCGCGCCGACAGCCGCCTGGCGGTGCGCAACCTGATGAAGGCGTACCACGGCCGCAAGGTCGTCCAGGACGTCTCGCTCGACGTCGCCAGCGGCGAGGTGGTCGGCCTGCTCGGGCCCAACGGAGCCGGCAAGACCACCTGCTTCTACATGATCGTCGGACTGGTCCCCTCCGACGGCGGGTCGATCGAGCTCGACGGCGCGCCCATCGGCCACCTGCCGATCCATCGTCGCGCGCGGCTCGGGCTGTCCTACCTGCCGCAGGAAGCGTCGGTGTTCCGCAAGCTCAGCGTCGAAGAGAACATCGTCGCGGTGCTCGAGTTGCAGGTCGACGAACGCGGACGCCCGCTGCCACGCGGCGAGGTCTCCCGGCGGCTCGACGCGCTGCTGTCGGAGTTGCAGATCGAGCACATCCGCTCCAACAGCGCGCATTCGCTGTCCGGCGGCGAGCGGCGTCGCGTGGAGATTGCCCGGGCACTCGCGGGTTCGCCGAGGTTCATCCTGCTCGACGAGCCGTTTGCCGGCGTGGACCCGATCGCCGTGATCGAAATCCAGCGGATCGTGCGGTTTCTCAAGGATCGGCGGATCGGCGTGTTGATCACGGACCACAACGTGCGCGAAACGCTTGGCATCTGCGACCGCGCGTATATCATCAGGGCTGGTACTGTTCTTGCTTCAGGGCGCCCGGACGAGGTCGTCCAGAACGAAGACGTGCGCCGCTATTACCTCGGCGAGCACTTCTCGATGTAGCGCGACACGGCCCGGCATCGTCGCGCCGCCACCAGCAGCGCGCAGTGCCCGGATGACCGATGAAACCGTCGCTCCAGCTCAAGCTCGCCCCCCAGCTCGCGCTCACACCGCAGCTGCAGCAGTCGATTCGCCTGCTGCAGTTGTCGACGCTCGAACTGAACCAGGAGCTCGATCAGGCGCTCGCCGACAACCCGTTGCTCGAACGGCTCGACGACCCGCTGCAGGCATGCGTGCGGATCGCCCCGAACGGCGGCCTCGACGACGACCGGGGCCGGGCGGCGGACGAAGGCGCCGATTTCGCCGGCGGTGCCGGCTCGGGCGATCCCGCGCCGACGGGCGAACCGGCAGCGATGGCTTCCGACGCCGATCTCCGCGCGGACGCGGCATGGGAGACCGGCGACAGCCACGGCCACGACTGGAGCGGCGAGGGCGCGATGCGCGGCGACGCCGAGGAGCGCGACTACCCGCAGCTCGCGGCCGCCGGCACGTCGCTGCGCGAGCACCTCGCGCAGCAGCTCGCAGGACTGCGGTGCACGCAGCGCGACCGCGCCTTGCTTTCGACGCTGATCGACGCGCTCGACGACGATGGTTACCTCGATTCCTCGCTGGAGGAGATCGTGGCGCTGCTGCCTCGGGAACTCGCCATCGAGCCCGAGGAGATCTCGACCGCACTGAAGCTGCTGCAGAGCCTCGACCCGACCGGCGTCGGCGCGCGAGACCTGCGCGAGTGCCTGTTGCTGCAGCTGCACCATGGCGACGCGGCGATCGGGCACGCGCCCGAGGTCGTGGCGACCGCGCGGGCGATCGTCGAGGGGCACCTCGACGCGCTCGCCGCGCGGGATTTTGCGAAGCTGCGCCGCGCCCTGCACTGCGATGACGAGGCGCTGCGCGAGGCCCAGGCGCTGATCCGTCGGCTCGACCCCAAGCCCGGCGCAGCGTTCGGCGAAAACGAAACGGGCTACGTGGTTCCTGACGTGATCGTCCGACGAGGCCGCGGCGGCTGGGTGGCCGCCCTGAATCCGGACGTGATGCCGCGCCTGCGGATCAACGACGCCTATGCGCAGATCCTCCGGCGCAATCGCGGCGGCAACGGCGGCCTGTCCGGGCAGCTGCAGGAGGCCCGATGGCTGATCAAGAACGTGCAGCAGCGCTTCGACACCATCCTGCGCGTCGCGCGGGCGATCGTCGAACGCCAGAGGCGTACTTTTCGCACGGTGCGGTGGCGATGCGTCCGCTCGTGTTGCGCGAGATCGCGGACGCGCTGGGCCTGCACGAATCGACCGTATCGCGTGTCACGACGCAGAAGTATATGCTCACACCATTTGGCATCGTCGAGTTGAAGTACTTCTTCGGCAGCCACGTTGCGACCGACAGCGGCGGCGCCGCGTCGAGCACGGCGATCCGCGCGCTGATGAAGGACCTGTTCGCCGCCGAGAACCCTGCCCAGCCCCTTTCCGACGGACACGTCGCGGAGATGCTCGGCAAGCAGGGCTTCGTGGTGGCTCGACGAACCGTAGCGAAGTACCGGGAGGCGCTCCGGATACCTCCGGTCGCCCAGCGGCGGACACTGTAAGGCCGGACGCCGTGAGCGACCGCGAACCTGGGAACGTTCCGCTTATGTGGCTTTGTTGTTGCGGCGCCGCAATTAGAGCTTTCATTCAGCGCCCCTCTCTATATACTTCCCCCTGCTTAGGCAATGCCGTTGGGGGTGTTTACTCATGCTGCAAAGCGTCACGCCGGATTCCACGGGCATCGCCGCAATGAACCGCCTTTCCAGGCTGCTGGCGCCCACCAATGTGGTGCTCGACCTGTCGGTCACCAGCAAGAAGCGCTTGTTCGAACAGGTCGGACTGCTGTTCGAAAACAACCACGGCATCGAGCGCGGCAAGGTTTTCGACTCGCTGTTCGCGCGCGAGCGGCTCGGATCGACCGGGCTCGGCGAAGGCGTCGCGATTCCGCACGGCCGGATCAAGGGGCTGAAGGACGCACTGGCCGCAGTCGTGCGCCTGGCCGAGCCGATTCCGTTCGACGCGCCCGACGGCAAACCCGTCAACCTGCTGGTCTTCCTTCTGGTTCCGGAAGCCGCGACCGAGGAGCACCTCGAGTTGCTGTCGGAACTGGCCGAACTCCTTTCGGACGCCACGATCCGCGATTCGATGGCGAACTGCGACGATCCCGTGCAGATGCACCGTATTCTCACGACATGGGGTCCGTTCCGCCCGGCGGCCTGATTTCGACGGTCGCAGGGCCGAGGCGCCGCGTGCGCCGCGGACGGCTGTATCCTTGACGCATGAGCGTCACTGTCCGCACGCTGTTCGAACAGAACCGCGACCAGCTGCAACTCGCCTGGCTGACCGGCGAAAGCGGCGCCGACCGTGACGCCGCGCCGGGCTCGACCGAGCCGGCCGACCTCGTCGGCTACCTGAACCTGATCCATCCGAACCGCATCCACGTCTTCGGGAACGCGGAGATGGCGTACACGCGGCGCGTCGGCGCTGCGCGCAGCGCGGCGCTCGACGAGGACCTCGTGGCCGGCCATCCACCGGCGATCATCGTCGCCGACGGGCTGACCCCGCCGGCGGACCTGCTCGAGCGCGCGTCGGCCGACGGACTGCCGGTGCTCGGCACGCCGTTGCCGGCCGCACGCGTCATCGAGTTCCTGCGCGTCTACCTGACGAAGGCCATCGCCAGGACCTGCACGATGCACGGCGTGCTGATGGACGTGCTCGGCATGGGCGTCCTGATCTCGGGTGAGTCCGGATTGGGCAAGAGCGAGCTCGCGCTCGAATTGATCAGCCGCGGCCACGGACTGGTGGCCGACGACGTCGTGGAACTCGCACGCATCGCGCCGCACGCGATCGAGGGGCGCTGTCCGGCGCTGCTGCGCGACCTGCTGGAGGTGCGCGGGCTCGGCCTGCTGGACATCCGGACCATCTTCGGCGAGACGGCAGTGCGCCGGAAGATGACGCTCAAGCTGATCGTCCACCTGGTCCGCCGCAGCACGATGGAGGACGAGTACCAGCGCCTGCCGCTCGAAGCGCTGACCGAGGACGTGCTCGGCCTCGCCATCCCGAAGGTGGTCATCCCGGTTGCCGCCGGGCGCAACCTGGCCGTCCTCACCGAGGCCGCCGTGCGCAGCACGATCCTGCAGCTGCGCGGCTTCGACACGACCGGAGAGTTCCTCGCGCGGCAGCGCAAGCTGATCGAATCGCAGGCGTAGCGTCGATGCGCATCGTACTGGTCACCGGCATCTCGGGTTCGGGCAAGTCGATCGCCATCAACGTCCTCGAGGACGACGGCTACTTCTGCATCGACAACCTGCCGATCCGCTTCCTGCACGAGGTGATCACTTCGCTTCGCGAAGCCGGCCACGAGAAGGTCGCGGTGTCGGTGGACGCGCGCAGCGGCAAGTCGGTCGGCGACCTGCGCGAGCTCGCCAGCGGCCTCGGGCGCTACGGGCACGACGTCAAGATCATCTTCCTCAATGCGCGCACGGACACGCTCGTCCAGCGCTATTCCGAGACCCGGCGGCGACATCCGATGTCGCTTCGCGGCGCAGGCCCCGATGCGACCGGCACGCTGGTGGAGTCGATCGAGCGCGAGCGCGAGTTGATGTCGGCGCTCGAAGACCTCGGCGTTTCGCTCGACACCAGCGACCTGCATCCGAACGTGCTGCGCAGCTGGGTACGCGACGTCGTGGGCACCGAGCGCGCGCCGCTGACGCTGCTGTTCGAATCGTTCGCGTACAAGCACGGCGTTCCCCTCGACGCCGACCTGGTCTTCGACGTTCGTTGCCTGCCGAACCCCTTCTACACGCCCGAGCTTCGACCGTTGACGGGGCTGGACGCGCCGGTGGCCGAGTACCTGCAGGCGATTCCGTCGGTGCAGCGCATGATCGACCACATCGGAAACTTCCTGCACACCTGGCTGCCGCACTACATCCTCGAGAATCGCAGCTACCTGACCGTGGCGCTCGGCTGCACCGGCGGCCAGCACCGCTCGGTCTACTGCGTCGAGGAGCTCGCGCGGCGCTTCCGCCGCATCGAGCACGTGCTGGTGCGCCACCGGGCCCTCGCATCGCGCCAGGCGACGCATGCCTGAGCCGCAAGACGCCGTCGTGGTTCGCGACCTGCCGATCTTTCCGCTCGGCACCGTCCTGTTTCCCGGCGGGGTGTTGCCGCTGCGCGTGTTCGAGCCGCGTTACCTCGAGCTCGTGCGCGAGTGCACGGCTGACGACCGGCCGTTCGGCGTGTGCCTGATCACCGACGGCGGCGAAGTCGGCGAGGTCGCGCAGCACGAGGCGATCGGGTGCACGGCGCGCATCGTCGACTTCGACCGGGAAGCGTCGGGACTGCTGAACCTGCGGACGATCGGCGAGCGACGATTCAGGGTGCTCGAGCGGCGCGTGCGCAAGGACGGCTCGATCCGCGCCGACGTCGACATGATCGACGACGACGAGCCGGCAGCGATCCCGACCGAATACGCCGCCTGCGCGTCGCTGGTGCGGCGCCTGGTCGACGACCTCGTCGCGCGCGAACCGGACCCGATGCGGCAGATGATCGCGGCCCCCTACGCGTTCGAGTCGGCAGCGTGGGTGAGCAACCGGCTCTGCGAGTTCCTGCCGATCCCGCCGCGCGCGCGCCAGAAGCTGATGGAACTCGACGACGCCATCACGCGCCTTTCGGTGATCCACCAGTACCTTCAACAGCACCGCGTGATCTGATCGCCAGGCCCTCCAGAAGCGTCTTCACGGGGCGCGGCAGCGCCGCCGCGCCGGCTTCGACGAGCGCGAGCCACGCCAGGCCGGGCGCGTCGGCGACGCCGCCCGCCGCGACCAGTTCGCAGGCGACCGGCTGCACCTGCAGCCGGAAATGCGTGAACGCGTGTTCGAACGGCGCGAGCGCCTTCGCGCGCGCCACGCGCAACCCGAAGCGCTGCGCGACTTCGCGGGCGAGCGCGGCCGGACGGCGCGCATCGCCGGCGCCCGGCTGAGGCAGGTCCGCTTCCGGCAGGCTCCAGAGCCCGCCCCACACGCCGATCGGCGGCCGGCGCTCGAGCAGGACCCGGTCGCCATGTCGCACGACGATCATCGCGCACCGGCGCGTCGGCACGCTTCGCCTCGGTCGTGGCGTCGGGAGTTCCGCAACCGCACCGTCACGACGCGCCCGGCAATCGTCGGCGAGCGGGCAGGCGTCGCACGCGGGTCGCCTGCGCACGCACACCGTGGCGCCGAGATCCATCAGCCCCTGCGTGTAGGACTCCACGTCGTTGTCCGGCAGCAGCTCCTCGGCGATGCGCCACAGTTCGTTCTCCACGGCACGCACGCCGGGGTGGCCGCGCAGGCCCGCGTGCCGGCACAGCACCCGACGCACGTTGCCGTCGAGGATCGCTGCGCGCCGCCCGAAGGCGAACACCGCGATCGCCGCAGCGGTCGACCTGCCGATGCCGGGCAACGCTGCGAGTCGCAGCGGATCGCCGGGAAACGCGCCGCCGTGCCGCGCGAGGACTTCGCGTGCGCAGCGGTGCAGGTTGCGCGCACGGCTGTAGTACCCGAGGCCGCTCCAAGTCGCGAGCACCTCGTCGAGCTCGGCCGCAGCCAGCGCGCCGACGTCGGGAAAGCGCTCGACGAAGCGAAGGTAGTAGGGCACCACGGTGCCGACCTGCGTCTGCTGCAGCATGACCTCGGACAGCCAGATCCGGTACGCGTCGCGAGTGTTCTGCCAGGGCAGGTCGTGGCGTCCGTGGCGGCGCTGCCAGTGGATGAGGCGTGAGGCGATCACGCGGCCGATTGTACGGCTGCGCCCGTGCACCCTCCGCGGCCGGCCGAAGATCCTCAGGCCGTCGCGAGTTCGGCGGTGCCCGCGGGCTCCCCGAGCAGCTCGCGCACTTGCAGTGCGAACTCCTCGGCCAGCGCGATGCGCTGCTCGGCCTCGGCGCGCTGGCGCTCGACCTCGGCGATCCGCGTCTCGAGGCTCTCGTTGGCGTCGAGCACGCGCCGCACCGAGTCGAGCCGCCGCTTGAGCTGGAGCTGGTGCTCGCGCACCTGCGTCTCGATCGGCGACATGACCGTGCGCAGCCAAGCCTGGATCTCGCGGTCGGCGACTTCCTCCAGCTCGCGCAGCCGCGCAGCCACCGACTCGAAGAAGCGCCGCATCAGCACCCACTGGGACGTGGTCGCCAGCGTCACCGCGCCGAAGCGCCTGCGCTGGAGTTGCTCGATCCGGTCGAGCTCGGCGTAGAAGCGGCGCGTCGAGTACAGCGATGGATTCCCCAGCGACAGGCCGTGCTCGGCGCTGAAGCTGCGGTACATCGCGCTCATCAGCGTCGAAACCTCGTCGACCAGGCGGGTGGCCTCGTCGAAGTCCGCGCGGACCGCGCCGATCAGCGCGTTCATGCCGTCTCGCAGCCCGACGGAAAAGCTGCTGCCTTTCATCGCCGCTCTCGCCTCGCGGACGTGGCGCCGCAGCGACTCGCCCCCGATCGTCCGCTCGAGCGCCTGCGAGTGCCGCGACAGCACGGCCCGCAGGCCCTGCAGCTGGCGCAGGCTCAGGTCGAATTCCTCGCGTTCGCGCCGGATGCGCGCCGCCATGTGATCCATCACGCCACGGTTCTTTCCGCGCAGGCCGCCGAGCTCGAACAGCTGCTCGACCGCGTTGCGCCGGCGCGCGCCGAGCGTGGCCGAAACCTGCGCGTGCAGGGCGTCGAACTCGCGTCCGACGTGCTCGCGCGCGATCTCGCGCTGCTGCGGCACGAGTTCGCGGCCGAGCGCGTACTCGAGGTCCGACATGCGGCTGCGCTTGAGCAGCAGCGGATCGCGATTGACCCTCGCCACCAGCGCCTTCTGCGCCGACACCGGGTAGATGCGGTCGTTGGGCAGGTCTAGCGTGTGGGCGACCGAGCTCACCTGGCGCGCGATCTCCAGCTGGATCTGGACCTCGTCCTTGAGGCCGTCCCAGAGCCCGTCGATCTTGTTGAGCACGACGAAGCGCCCGGACTTGTGGCTCGCGCTGATGTGCTCGCGCCAGACGTCGATGTCGGTGCGCGTGACGCCCGCGTCGGCGGCGAGCACGAACAGCACCGCGTCCGAGCCGGGAATCAGCTTCAGCGTCAGCTCCGGCTCGGCGCCGATCGCATTGAGTCCCGGCGTGTCGACGATCACGAGGCCGAGTTCCAGCAGCGGATGGGGATAGTTGACGATCGCGTGGCGCCAGCGCGGCACCTCGATCCGGCCGTCCGTGCCCGGACGGACCGGCGATGCGTCGTCGTCGGGATCGTACATGCCGAGCAGCGTGGCCTGTTCGACGTCGACGTCGATCGTCTCGCGCACGCTGGCGAGCGCCCTGCTCAGGCCGACCGGGTCGCTCGGGTCGATCGTCACTTCCCGCCACTCGGCTTCGGACTGCCTGAGTTCCGACACCGACACGTCGCGCAGCCTGGTCTCGATCGGAAGTAGCCGGATCGAGCTCGGCCTCGAGCGGTCGTACATCAGTTCGGTCGGGCACATCGTCGTGCGCCCGGCCGACGATGGCAGGATGCGCTGCCCATGGTCCGCGAAGAAGATCGCGTTGATCAGTTCGGACTTGCCGCGGGAGAACTCGGCGACGAACGCGATCGAGATGCGGTCCTTGGCCAGTCGCTCGACGATGCAGTCGATGCGCGAGCGCGCCGCGGCGTCCGAGAGTTCCGCATCCGACAGCCATAGGCCGTAGCGCTTCACCGACTCGGACAGCTCACGCCGCCAGCTGCCGTACCCGGCAATGTGCTCTCCCAGTACGCCCATCGGTCTTCCATCGCCTCTTGCGATTGAACTGCACCGATCTATAGCACAGGCCATTCAACGCCAGCGCGCTGCTTTCCACGCGGCTCCGGGGCGATCCGCCCTGCGGCCGATTTCGGCTGGCGGACGGCGGCTCAGCGCTGGCAGTGCGCACAGTAGAAGGTCGATCGCTGGGTCTGGCGCAGGCTGCGCACCGGCGCGCCGCAGATGCGGCACGGCTCGCCTGCGCGACCGTAGACGAAGCAGTCGAGCTGGAAGCAACCGGTCGCACCGTCGCTCGCGACGAAGTCGCGCAAGCTGCTGCCGCCGCGGCCGATCGCGTCCGAAAGGGTCGCGCGGATCGCGCCGGCCAGGCGTTCGCAGCGCTCGCGGCCGACGCGTTGCGCGGGCGTCGTCGGGCGGACTCCGGCGCGAAACAGGCTCTCCGACGCATAGATGTTGCCGACGCCGACGACGATCGCACCCGAGAGCAGCGCCTGCTTGATCGACACGCGGCGCCCGCGCGTCGCGCGGTGCAGCAGCGCGCCGTCGAACGAGCCGGACAGGGGCTCGACGCCCAGCCCTGCCAGCAGCGGATGCGCAAGCACGGGCCCGTCCCCGGCGTCGTGCCAGAGCATCGCGCCGAAGCGGCGCGGATCGTGGTAGCGCAGCGTGCCGTGCCCGAACACGAGATCGACGTGATCGTGGCGCGACGGCGGCGGCGGCCGCTCGAGAAAGCGAAGGCTGCCGGACATCCCGAGATGCACGACGAGCACGCCGTGATCGAAGCCGAGCAGCAGGTATTTTCCGCGTCGCTCGACCGAACGCAGCGGCCGCCCGCAGAGCCGCGCGTCGAGGTCGGCGGGCACCGGCCAGCGCAGGCGCGATTCGCGCACCTGCACCGACTTCACCGCGCGACCCGGCAAGCTGTGCTGCAAGCCGCGGCGGACGACCTCGACCTCGGGAAGTTCGGGCATCGGATATGGAGGAGACCGGGAGGAGACCGGGAGGAGAGCGGGCGCAAACCTGGCGGAGACGGGCCGGAGACCGGCTGGACGGTGGCCGCACGCGAAGTGCTCGGGCGCCGGCTCGGGTAATCTTCTCGGCGAGTGTAATGGAACCTGGCGACGACTCATGAACGAACCGCTCCTGCCGGCCTGCTGGCCGGCTCATCCGTCGAGACGAGCGAACGCCGGCGGCGCGCGCTGGCAGGCGCTTGCCTCGATCGCGGCCGCCGCGCTGCTGACCGCGGCCTGCGCGACCCCGCCCGCTTCCGGCGAATCGGCGTCCGCGCCCGACACGAAGCCCCCGGCCGCGCAGGCGCAAGCGAGCGGCGCAACGGCGGCGGCACCCGCAACGCCCGAAGCCCCGGTCGAACCCGTCCCGCAGGTCGACCTCACGCCGCAGCTGATGTTCCAGCTGCTCGCGTCGGAGATCGCCGCGCAGCGCGGCGACGTCGGCAGCGCCGCGGCGACCTACCTGTCGATGGCGCGCCAGACGCGCGACCCGCGCCTGGCCCGGCGCGCAACCGAACTGGCGCTGGTCGAGCGCTCGCTGGATCACGCGTTGCCGGCGGCGGAGCTGTGGCACGAACTGTCGCCCGACTCCCCGATCGCGACGCAGACCATCGAATCGCTGTGGCTGAGCACCGGGCGCCTGCGCGACGTCGAACCGCTGCTGCGCGCACGGCTCGAGAAGGCGCGCGCGCAGCAGCGACTGCCAGACGCCTACGCGCAGGTGCAGCGCGCGCTGGCACGGTCGCCCGACCGCAAGGCCGCGCTGGCAATGCTCGATGGCCTCGCGGCGCCGGACGCGAACGTGCCGGCTGCGCGGCTGGCGCTCGCCGCCGTCGCGTCGTCGGCCGACGACGCCGTGCGCGCGGCCTCCGAGGCCGAAGCGGCGCTGAGACTCGACCCGACCAGCGAGGATGCCGCGGTGGCCGCGGCCCGCTACGCGGCGCAGACCCCGCGCGGCAGTGCCGGCGCCATCGAACTGCTCGAAGGGTTCCTGAAGCGCCAGCCCAACGCGATCGAGGCGCGCTTCTCGCTCGCCCGTCTGCTCGCCGCGGCCGGCCGCAACGACGACGCGCGAGCGCAGTTCGAAGCCGCGCTGAAGCAGGAACCCGACAGCCCGGCCATCCTGTTCTCGCTCGCGCAGCTCGCCCACCAGACGAAGCAGCCGAAGGTGGCCGAGGACTACCTGCGCCGCTACCTCGAATTGCCTGCGCAGGTCCAGCGCGACAACGCTCCGGCGTACCTGTTCATGGGCCAGCTCGCCGAGGAAGCCCGCCGCACCGAGGACGCGGTGGCCTGGTACGCGCGCGTGCAGCGCGGCGAACAGTTCATGCCGGCGCTCACGCGCCGCGCCGTGCTGCTCGGCAAGCTCGGCCGCGTCGACGAGGCGCGCGAGTTGCTGCGCGGCACGTCGGTCACCAGCGTGCGCGAGCGCGTGCAACTGACCTCCGCCGAAGCGCAGGTGCTGCGCGAGGCCGGACGCGACACCGAAGCGTTCAACGTGCTCGCACAGGCGCTCGAGCGCATGCCCGACAATCCGGACCTGCTGTACGACTACGCGATGGCCGCCGAGCGCATCGACAGGCTCGACGCGATGGAAACCAGCCTTCGCAAGCTGATCGAGCTTCGCCCCGACTACGCGCACGCGTACAACGCGCTCGGCTACACGTTCGCCGATCGCAACATCCGGCTGGCCGAGGCGCAGTCGCTGATCGAGAAGGCGCTCGAACTGGCGCCCGACGACGCGCACGTCATCGACAGCCTGGGCTGGGTGCTGTTCCGCCGCGGCCAGATCGCCGCCGCCATCGCGCAGCTGGAGAAGGCCTATCGCCTTCGTCCCGAGGCCGAGATCGCCGCGCACCTGGGCGAGGTGCTCTGGCAGGCGGGCCGCACCGAGGACGCCCAGCGCGTCTGGCGCGAAGCGGCCGCCCGCGAGCCGGGCAACAAGACGCTCGACGAGACGCTGGCGCGGTTCAAGATCACGCGATGAAGCGGCTGCTGGCAGCGCTCGCCGCCGCGCTCGCAATCGCGCTGGCGGGCTGCGCGACCCCGCCGACGGCCCCCGGCCAGGCGGTGGCCGACGGGCCGCCCAACCTGTGGACCGGGCGCTTTTCGGCCACCGTCACCGGGTCGGGTGATGGCGCGCGCGAGGAGCGCTCGAGCGGACGCTTCTCGCTGCGCGTCGACGGGCCTCGCACGCAGATCGAGTTGTCTTCGCCAATGGGGCAGACGATCGCGCAGGTGACGCTCGACGCCGGGCTGGCAACACTGCTCGCGTCCGACGGCAAGTCGTGGCAAGCGCCTTCGGCCGAGGCGCTGACCGAGCAGGTCTTCGGCTGGCGCGTCCCGCTGGGCAACCTGCCGGACTGGCTGGAGGGCCGCATCGGCGAGCCCACCGAGCACGACGGCGACCGCATCGTCGCCGGGCGCGAGCACGGCTGGTCGATCCGGATCGACTCGAGCGACGGCGGGCGGCCGCGACGCGTGGCGCTCGACTGGCCCGCGGAGGCGGGCGACGGCGAGCGCCGCCTGTCGCTGCGGCTGGCGATCGACAGCGCGCTTCGCATCGTCGCACGGCCATGATCGACACGCTGCGCAACCTGCCCGCACCGGCCAAGCTGAACCTGTTGCTGCACGTCACCGGCCGCCGGCCGGACGGCTACCACCTGCTCGAGACGGTGTTCGAACTCGTCGACCTGTGCGACCGCGTGCATCTGCGGCGCCGCGACGACGGCGCGATCGTCCGTGCCGAATCCTTGCCCGGCGTTGCAGCCGAGGCCGACCTGGGCGTCCGGGCCGCGCGCCTGCTGGCCGCCGCCACCGGTTGCCGGCTGGGCGTCGAGATCGCGATCGAGAAGCGCATTCCGATGGGCGGCGGCCTGGGCGGCGGCAGTTCCGACGCGGCCACGGTGCTCCTAGGGCTGAACCGGCTCTGGGGCCTGGCGCTCGATCGCCGGGCGCTGATGTCGCTCGGACTGCGCCTGGGGGCCGACGTGCCGGTCTTCGTTTTCGGCCGGCGAGCCCTGGGGACCGGCATTGGCGAGCGCCTGCGCGCGCTGCCGGCCCCGCCGGCGTGGTTCGTGGTCGTCGCCCCTGCCGTCGAGGTGCCGACCGGGGCGGTGTTTGCCTCTGCAGAATTGACACGAAATACGAAACCGCTCAAAATCTCGGGTCTTTCGCGAGGGCGGTCCGTCTATCGCGGGAAGAACGATCTCGAACCGGTCGTGTGTGCGGCCTGGCCGCCCGTTGCCCGAGCACTTGCCGCGCTGAAACACGCTGCCGACTCGGCCGGCGCGGATGGGCGGCTGGCCCGAATGACCGGCTCGGGAGCCTGTGTGTTCTGTCCCGTCGACGACGAGCCGGTCGCCGCATCGATCCGGAAACGGCTCGCGCGGCAGGCGGTCGGATCGGTGTTCGTGGTCCGTTCGCTCGACCGGCATCCGCTCTCCGACTGGTCGTTCTGCCGAGGGTCCGCCCTCGGGCGGCGCGACCCGGGCCGGCAGGGCGCCACGTGACGGCCCCGCGCGGTCCGATGACAGACCACTGGGGAGTCGCCAAGTTGGTTAAGGCACCGGATTTTGATTCCGGCATTCGAGGGTTCGAATCCTTCCTCCCCAGCCAACTTCTCCAGTCCGGCACCTGAGCCGGGCTGCCAGCCGAGAGCCGCACGAGTGCAGGGCTACCGCAGAAACGCCGACGTGGTCGACCCGGAAGGGTTGATGATCTTCACGGGCAACGCCAATCCCCGGTTGGCGGCCGACGTCGCGCGCCACCTGTACATCAACCTCGGCAAGGCCAGGGTCAGCCATTTCTCCGACGGCGAGGTGATGGTCGAGATCCTCGAGAACGTCCGCGGCAAGGACGTGTTCGTGCTGCAGTCGACCTGCGCGCCGACCAACGACCACCTGATGGAAGTGATGATCATGGTCGACGCGCTCAAGCGCGCATCGGCCGGGCGGATCACCGCGGCGCTGCCGTATTTCGGCTACGCGCGCCAGGACCGCCGCGTGCGCTCGATGCGCGTCGCGATCAGCGCGAAGGTGGTTGCGAACATGCTGGAGACCGCCGGCGTCGATCGCGTCCTCACGATGGACCTGCACGCCGAGCAGATCCAGGGCTTCTTCGACATCCCGGTCGACAACGTGTA
>Ga0073899_10003450_pt1 | contig 13985 bp, 15 predicted proteins | sample KloWWTmetaKNB5Ph_FD_88975 | JGI IMG/M metagenome (GOLD analysis project Ga0073899, IMG submission 88975) | Active sludge microbial communities from Klosterneuburg, Austria, studying microevolution and ecology of nitrifiers - Klosterneuburg... | ecosystem: Engineered > WWTP > Aerobic digester >... | reverse complement strand
GTCCCGGTCGCGGCCCCGGCCCCGACACAGTCACGCCTTCCAGCGCCGGCGCGGCTCGTCGCGATCGGCGACCTGCACGGCGACTTCGAGGCGACCCGCAGCGTGCTCCGCCTCGCCGGCGCCATCGATGACGGGGACCGCTGGATCGGTAAGGATCTGGTGGTCGTCCAGACCGGCGACCAGCTCGACCGCGGCGACGGCGAACGGAAGATCCTGGACCTGCTCGAGCGCCTCGCGGCCGAGGCACGGGCGGCTGGCGGCGCGCTGCATGTGCTCAATGGCAACCATGAGCTGATGAACGCCGCCGGCGACCTGCGCTACGTGACCGCCGGCGGATTCGTCGATTTTGCCGAGGTACCCGGGGTCGATCTGGCCGATCCGCGCGCGGCCGGGGCTCAGCCGGCGATGCGTGGTCGGCTGCTCGCTTTCATGCCTGGCGGGCCGTATGCGCGCAAGCTCGCGGTGCGGCCGGTGATGCTCGTCGTCGGCGACTCGGTGTTCGCCCACGCTGGCGTGCTCCCCGGGCATGTTCGCCGCGGCCTCGACGCGATCAACGCGGAGACGCAGCGCTGGCTCCGCGGGGAGGGGGAGATCTCTCCAGACATCCTCATGGGCGATGACAGCCCGGTGTGGACGCGGCGTTTCTGCCAGGATCCCGGGCCGGCGGACTGCGCCGTGGCCGACGAGACGCTGACCCAGCTGCGGGTCACTCGCATGGTCGTCGGGCACACGGTCCACAAGGAGGGCATCGTGCGCAACTGCGACGGCAAGGTGTGGTGCATCGACGTCGGCATGGCGGCGTACTACGGCGGCCACCCCGAGGCGCTGGAGATCGTCGGCGACCGGGCCACGCCGCTGCGGCCGTGACCCGCCCATCCTTCGGGACATGTCACCTGTCCTTCAGGACAGGACGGGGAGTCGCCGCGGGCCGGAGCCAGGGACGGGCCCGGCCTCGGCGGCCCGGCCGAGCAGGCGCGGGTCGAGCAGGTGCGTGGCGCTGACGTTCTTGAGCGCCGAGAGCATGACGGCGCGCAGGTTCGGCGAGTCGCGCTCGAGCTCGCAGAGCAGCTTCGCCATGGCCTCGCGCCGCAGGCCGTCCTGCGAGCCGCAGAGGTTACAAGGGAGGATCGGGTAGCCGACGTTGCGGGCGTGCTCGGCGATGTCGGCCTCGGCGCACTCGATCAGCGGGCGGATGACCTGGAAGCGGCCGTCATCGGTGGTGTAGCCGGCGGGCATCGCCTGGAGCTTGCCGCCGTAGAACAGGTTCATCAGCAGGGTCTCGAGCGCGTCGTCGCGGTGATGTCCGAGGGCGATCTTGTTGCAGCCGAGCCGCTCGGCCGCGGTGTAGAGGATCCCCCGCCGCAGCCGCGAGCACACGGCGCAGTAGGTGCCGCCCGGCGCGGTGCGCTCGAGCACCACCGAATAGGTGTCCTCGCGCAGGATGCGATGCGGCGCGCCGAAGTCGGCGAGCCACTGCGCCAGCGCGCGGCCGTCGTAGCCGGGCTGGGCCTGGTCGAGGTGCACCGCCGTGATCTCGAACTTGAAGGGCGCCCGGGCCCGCGCGTGCCACAGCAGATCGAGCAAGGTGTAGCTGTCCTTGCCCCCCGAGACCGCGACCATGACGTGGTCGCCCGCGGCCAGCAGCCCGTAGCCGGCGATCGTCCGCGTCATCTGCTTCGACAGGGCGCGGCGCAACATCGCCGCGGGCGAGCGCGGCGCCTCCGCGGTGCGGGCGGAGTCCGGGACGCGGTCGTATTGACGTTGGGACATGTCAGTTCCCGAGCACGGTGATGGTGAGGCGACGACGATGGGCGGCGTGGCGGTGCTCCCACACGTAGATGCTCTGCCAGGTGCCGAGGTCGCAGCGGCCGGCGAGGACCGGCACCGCGATGCTGGTCTGGGTCAGCACGGCGCGCACGTGAGAGGGCATGTCGTCGGGGCCCTCTTCGTCGTGCTTGAACATGGGGTCGCCGTCGGGGACGAGGCGGGCCATGAAGCGCTCGAGGTCGCGGTGGACCTCGGGGTCGGCGTTCTCGGTGATCAGCAGCGAGGCGCTGGTGTGGTGGATGAAGAGGTGGCAAAGCCCCATCTTCACCCCGCTGCGCCCGACGAGCATCTGGACCTGCGCGGTGATGTCGACGATGCCGCGGCCGCGGGTCTCGACCTCGAGCTGCGTGTGACTCATCTCTGGTGCTTGGCCTTCCACTCGCCGTACGGCATGCCGTAGACGATCTCTCGCGCCTGCTCGGTGCTGAGCGCGAGGCCGCGGGCCTGGGCGGCCTCGCCGTACCAGCGCGACAGGCAGTTGCGGCAGAAGCCCGCGAGGTTCATCAGGTCGATGTTCTGCACGTCCGTGCGCTCGCGCAGGTGCGCGACCAGGCTGCGGAACGCGGCGGCCTCGAGCTCGGTGGTCTGCTCGGGGCTCAGGTCGGTGCTGGTCTTGTCGGTCATGCTTCGCTCACTCACTCGCTAGAAGAAGATGCCGTTGACGATGGTCCACGGCTCGCGTCGAAGGGTGCGCCAGGTGAAGTCGAGGAGCACGCGGTCGAAGTTGCCGCGCGGGTAGCGGTCGAACACCGCACGGACGGCGTCGCGCTCGAGGCCGAAGCTCAGCAGCCCGCGAGAGTGCTCGATCTGGACGGCGCGACGGAACGCGTCGGCCTGCCCGCTGAGGTTCGGCACCGGCAGCAGGCGATGGTTGTAGAGCATGCACTCGTCGATGACGCGGTCCTGCGCGCCGTGGAGATCGAAGCCGGCGGTCTCGCGGTGAAACAGGGCGCGGCTGCGGGCGAGGTAGGTCGGGCCGGTGTCGTCGCGGCTGACGATGCCGAGGTCGTGGCACATGGCGATCGCGTAGGCGACGTCGCGGTCCATGTCCGCGTGGGTCTTCGCCATCAACAGCTCGGTCAGGTGGAACAGGCGCCGACAGTGGTTCTTGAAGCCGTCGCCGTCGTAGGGGCTGACGCGCGCGAAGACCTCGTCGGCGTGGCTCGCCAGCGGACCCGCGGGGAGGTCCAGGCCGGGCGCGGCGGGCTGCGCGGGTGAACTATCGGTGTCGCGGGTCGGAGCGAGCATGTGGGGGCTTTTTTACCGCAGGTGCGCGGGCGGGCCCAAGCGCCGCACCGTGAGCTGAGATCGCCGCGGGCGCGCGATGCTGCTGACGGGCCCCGCGCGGGATGCGGCGGCTCACGCGGGGAGCGGCCGGACGCCGATGTCGGCGAGCAGCAGCTCGACGACGGCGCGCTGCATCTCGACCCGGCGGGCCTCGGGGAAGCCCATCCAGGTCTCGACGCAGAGGCCGACGCAGCCGGTGGCGGCGACGATGACTTCGGTGGAGGAGGTCGCCACGGGGTAGTACTGCGGGTCCCAGCGCTCGTTGTCGCCGGTGAAGCGGGCGTTGAGGCGGGCGAGGGTGCGCGGCACGATCTCCGGGACGGGGTCGACGCCGTAGACAAGGGTCTGCCCGAAGGAGGGGGTGACGGCGGGGTCGTAGCGCTTGTGGGACTCGTGGAGGGTGGCCATCAGCGCGGGGCGCTCGGCGAGCACGAGGTCCATGAAGCGGCGGGCGAGCCGGCGCTCGCGGGCGGGGTCGGCGGCGTCGCCGGGGAAGCAGCGGTTGAGGTCGAGGCCGCCGGGGGCGCAGCGCTGACGCGCGCGATAGGCGGGCGGGTTCATGACCGGGATGACGATCAGTCGGCCGCGCGCGGGGGCGATGCCCTCCTCGAGCAGTTCCTGCAGGGCGTGCACGCCGGCGACCTCGTCGCCGTGGATGCCGGCCTGGATCAGCGCGGTGGGCCCGGGCTCGGGGGCGTCGAACACATGGATCGAGAGGGTCGGCGTGAAGTGGTGGATCCCCGGGCTCAGGCGCGTCACGCCGCGCAGCTTGGCGCAGAGGTGCCGCGCCTGGCAAGGCTCACGCCCTCATTCGACGCCGAGGGTGCGGCAGGTCGGCGAGGTCGGGACCTTCGTGTGGTCCGGGAGGGTGCCGAGCACGACATCGCCGAGGTGCATCGTCACACCCTGCCAGTAGTGCTCGTTCTTGAAGTGGTGCAGTCGGTGATAGCGCCACAACATCCGATACCAGCGACCCCGCGGGCGATAGGCGGTGTGCGTGAGGTAGTGGATCCACTCGTAGGTGAAGGCCATCAGGATGCTGGCGAGCAGGCCGCTGAGGAACAGGCCGGTGGTCGGCATCACCAGATACCAGCCTGCGCTCAACAGCGCGAAGCCGACCCAGCCGGCGCGGATCGGGATGAACACGTCGGCGAGGTGCCACGGATCCCGATGGTGGGCGCGATGGAACTGGGCGACCTGCAGGTCGAGCACCCGCCCGAACACCCGCCGGGGCTTGTAATGGAGGATGTAGACGTGGATCAGCCACTCGGCGAAGGGCTGGATCGCGAGGATCAGCGGGATCACCAGCAGGTCCCAGCCGGAGAAGTCGCCGACCTGCACGCGCAGGGTCACCAGCAGCGGGATCATCAGCAAGAAGCTGCGCGGGCTGGTGAACGAGAGGAACACCCGCAGCGCCGTCCACAGCGACGGGCCGCCCTCTTGACTGGTCTTCGAAGGTTGTGCGCTCGACATGGCTATTCTCCTTCCTGGTTTTCGTCCTCGATCGCCGCGATCAGCTGGAAGATCGCGGTGCTGCCCTGCTCCATCAGCGCCCGGGCCACGGCGGCCGCGGACAGGTCGTCCTGGCGCTGCACGGCCTCGGCGATCGCCCGATACGAGGCCAGGTCCCGCAGCTCGGTCCCAAGGACCTCGACCAGCAGCTCGCGCAGCCGCTCGTAGGCCTCGCGCAGGCTGTTGAACACCAGCTGGTAGGCGATGTTGCCGCTGCCCTCGACCAGTACGTCCCAGAACTGCAGCGCGAGGATCTGCAGCGCCGGCAGGTCGTCGGGGCGGGCCGCCATGGCCGCGACCAGCTCGAAGACCTGGTGGATGTGCTCGGGCTGGCGGCGACGCGCGCACAGCCGGGCGATGTCCGGCGCCATCGCGGCCCGCATCTCCATCGCGCTGCGGGCGACCTGGAGATCGATCGTGCCGTCGCTGCGAAACAGCAGCCGGGTCAGCAGGTCGAGGTTGCCGCTCTGCTTGTAGTCGAGGACCTTCGCCCCGCCCCCATGCTGGATGGTGATCAGCCCGGCCTGGGACAGCCGCTTCAGCGCCTCCCGCACCGCGCCGCGGTTGACGCGCAGGAGATCGCAGAGGGTCCGCTCCGAGGGCAGCGGCGCGCCGGGCACCATCCGGCCGTGCACGATCTCGCTCGAGAGCTGCTCGAAAACAGCGTCCGACAGGGATTTACGCGTGACCGGCTTGAGCTGCATGCCTCACCGACCATGGCACCCGCTCACCTGATGGTCAACTGGTATGACCAGTTAATGTGCAAAACTTCGCACGCTGGCGGTTCTCCCGCCTCACCACGCCCGCTCACCCCTCGACGCGCTGCCAGCGCCCGTCGAGCAGGCGCTCGTGGGGCAGGTAGCGGGCCTTGTAGGCCATCGACGGGCACTCGGCGATGTAGAGGCCGAGGTAGAGATAGCGCAGCCCCCAGGCCCGACACAGCTCGAGCTGCTTGAGGATGGAGAAGACGCCGGGCGAGAGGGCCTCGAAGTCGGGGTCGAAGTAGAAGTAGACGGCGGAGAGCGCGTCGTCGGAGCGGTCGACGACGGCGACGCCGACGAGCTTGCCGGCGTGGCGATAGCGGATCTCGAAGGAGTCGCAGCAGGTGTCGACCAGGAAGGCGCGATAGCCCTGCTCGTCGATGTCCTGGCCGTCAGGGCTGAGCGCGCGGCCGTGCTTGTGGCGGTTGTACAGGGCGACCTTCTCCGGCGCGAGCTCGGGTGGGCCGACCTCGATGTCGAGCTGCTCGAGGCCGCGGCGGTAGATCCTTCTCTGGGTCTTGTTGGCGGCGAAGCGCTCGACCTCGATGCGGATCGGCTCGCAAGCCCGACAGCTCGCGCACCGGGTCCGGTAGAGGAGGACGCCCTGGCGGCGGTCGCCCGCCCGCAGGCGCTCGCCGAACTCCTGGGCGCTCAGCATGCGCGTCGGGACCCGCAACGGCATGCGCGCCTGGCGACCCTCGAGGTAGGGGCAGGGCGTCGGGTCGTCGTAGACCAGCAGCTCGGGGGGCTCGGCCGGGAGCAGACGGGGACGCCAGCGCATATCGTCGCAGTATAGGCCCCGGTGGTAGAGTTGGCCGGTGTCCGAGCTGCGAGAGATCGCCGCGGGAGTGCGGCTCCTCGCGCTGCGCACACCGACGCTGCCGCCAGCGACGGCGACGAATACGCTGGTCGTCGGGCATCGGCGCCTGGCAGTGATCGAGCCGGCGACGCCCTACGCGGATGAGCAGGCGGCGCTCGACGAGCTGCTGGACGCGCTGGTCGGCGCCGGCGCGGAGGTGGCGGCGATCTTGCTGACGCATCACCACCAGGATCACACCGGCTTCGCTACCGCGCTGCGCGAGCGGACCGGCGCGCCGATCCACGCCCACGCGCTGACCGCGGCCCGGCTCGACTTCCCGGTCGATGTCCTGCTCGCGGACGGGCAAGAAGTCGCGCTGGACGACGGCTTTTCGCTCGTGGCGATGCACACGCCAGGGCACGCCCCAGGGCACCTGGTGTTTTGTGAGCGACGCACGGGCCTCGCCTACGCGGGTGACCTGGTCGCCGGGACCGGGACGATCCTCATCGACCCGGAGGACGACGGCGACATGATCGCCTACCTCGCCTCGCTGGAGCGGGTCGCAGCGGCCCAGCCTGTCGCACTGGTGCCCGCGCATGGGCCGGTGCTGGACGACCCACAGGCCTGCCTCCGCCGCTACCGGGCCCACCGCCTGATGCGCGAGGAGCGGGTCCTGGCGGCCATCCCGGCCGCCTGGCGCGCCGTCTCCGCGGTGCTGGCGGACGCCTATTCGGACACGCCGACGGCGCTGTGGCCCCTGGCGGCCCGCTCCCTCGAGGCCCACCTGCGCAAGCTGGAGGTCGAGGGTCGCGTGCGCCGCAGCGGGGTCGAGGTGCTCCGCCTGTGAGCCCCGGGGTCCCGGAAGGATCGGGCGCGGCCGCGCGCCGGGGCGCCGCGGCCGTCGCAGAGCGATCGTCGTTCGCGCAAAAAACCCGTAAGATGGCAGCCCGGCTCCCAGGGCTGTCCTGGGAACTTCCTGCACCGACACGGCAAGCGAGCCCGAGCCATGCCCAAGATCTTGATCGTCGAGGACAACGAACTTAGCCGCGACATGCTGTCCAGGCGGCTGCGTCGAAAAGGCTTCGAGGTGCTGGTCGCGACGGATGGTCAGGAGGGCATCGCCATGGCTCAGCGCGAGCTCCCGGACCTCGTGCTGATGGACCTGAGCCTGCCCGACCTCGACGGCTGGGAGGCGACGCGGCGGCTCAAGAAGGACGCCACGACCCAGCACATTCCGGTCATCGCGTTGACGGCGCACGCGATGTCGGGCGACCGCGAGAAGGCGATCGACGCCGGCTGTGATGAGTACGACACCAAGCCGATCGACCTCCGCCGGCTGCTGTCCAAGATGGTCCGCTTCGTCGACGACCCCGAGGCCAGCGGCGGCGAGAAGTCGCTGGCCTGACCCTTGGGCCATGTGGGTCGTGAGGCCGCGACCCGCCGAGATCGTCGGCCCGCGGTCCGCGTGCGCGCGGGTATGCGCAGGAGCTCTCGAGACTGGTCCAGGACTTCGTCCCGGGCGCCGCTGGGCCGAGCCGGGCGATTGACACCTGCGGGGCGCCGCTGTAACGCTCTTTCAGGGCCGATCCTTCGGTCCTTCATGGGAGTGCTGCGATCTCGGACCCATCGACCCAGAGCGCCGACGCTGGTCCCTCAAGGACCGACTTGTCGGCAGACGCCGCTCGCAAGTCGGGCCGCATCATCGCGTCGGTGAGAGCGCAGCTCGAGCTGCGCCTCGGCTACGTGCCGGCCATGTTCGAGCCGGCCTTCACCAGCGCCGAGCTGCTCGAGTCGCTGTGGCACCAGACCCGCGTCGCCTACCTCGACAACGCGCTGCCAGTGCGCCTCAAGGATGGCCTGCTGCTCGGGGTGATGCGGCGCTGTCCGACCCCGTACGGGCTGGTGGGTCACGCGACCGCGCTCGCGCGGCAGGGCGTGCGCGGCGCGGAGATCTTCGCGCAGCTGGACGACACGAGCGGACCGCAGCGCGAGTTCCGGCGCAACCTCGAGATCCTCGGCGCGTGCCCGGAGCCGTGGACCGCGTGGCCGCAAGGACCGGCCGCGAACGCGCTCAACGACGCCATCCTCTCGGCCTCGATCGCCTACGCCCTCGACCCGGTCGGCTGCGCCGGGCTGCGGGTCGAGCTGCGGCGGCTGCTGACCGGCGAGCTCTACGCGCGCTGGGCCGCGCTGGTCGCCTATGCCTGGCTGCGCTGGCACTGGTGCGCGGCGTACCCGGAGCTGGCGGCGCGGACGGAGTCGGCGCTGGCGGAGGCGCGGCTGCGACTGCTCGAGGATGAGCCGCGTCTGGGGCTGCACCTGTCGCCGGCGGACTCGCTGCAGGCTGAGCCGCAGCAGCAGGCGCGGCGTCCGCTGCCGACGCCCGACGCGCTGAGCCAGATCATCGACGCGGTGCCGACGGGGATCGTGCAGCTGTCGATCGACGGCGCGGTGGTGATGACGAACGCGCCCGCGCAGCGGATGTTCGGGCTGAGCGCGGACGAGTTCTCGAAGTTGACGGTCAGCGACCTCGAGGTCGCCGCGGTGCAAGAGGACGGCCAGCCCTGCGCGCCGGAGGCCTACCCGATGACGCGCTGCCTGCGGACGCTGACGCCGCAGCAGCCGACCACGCTGGGGCTGCGGCGCAAGGACGGGACGATCTTCTGGGCGACCTTCACGGCCCTGCCGCTGATGGACCCCGCGGCCCAGGAGACCAGCGGCGTGATGGTGACGATCGTCGACATCAGCGAGCGCAAGCAGGCCGAGCGCGCGCTGCACGAGACGGAGACCAAGTACCAGATCCTCGTCGAGGCCTCGGACGTGTTCGTGGTCTGCCTCGACCGCGAGTGCCGGATCACGCGGGCCAACGAGCAGGCCTCGCTGGTGCTCGGCATCCCCGCCGCGGCGCTGGTCGGGAAGACGATGCACCAGGTGCTCGTCTCGAGCGAACTGGCCGACGCGCACCAAGCCCGCTATCAGCACGTGATGTTGACCGGGGTCAACATCGACGTCGAGGAGATGATCGAGTTCGAGGGCCAGACCCTGTGGTTCGCGTCGACGAGCGTGCCGCTGCGCAGCGCCGCGGGCGAGGTCATCGGCGTGCAGGTGGTAGCGCGTGATGTCACCGGCAAGCGCCGCGCGGAGCTGGCCCTGCGCGACCGCGAGGAGCGCTCGCGCCACGAGGCGCTGCACGACCCGCTGACGCGCCTGCCGAACCGGCTGCTGTTCATGGACCGCCTCGAGGTCGAGGTGATCCACACCCGCCAGAACGAGGGCGCGCGCTTCGCGGTGCTGTGCCTCGACCTCGACCGCTTCAAGAACATCAACGACAGCCTCGGCCACTCGGCGGGCGACCGGCTGCTGGTCGACTTCAGCCGCCGCTTGCACGAGTGCATCGGCCCCGAGGACACGCTGGCGCGCCTCGGCGGCGACGAGTTTGCGATCCTCTTGAAGAACATCCACGACGCGAGCGACGCGATCCGGGTCGCCGACAAGGTGCTGAACCTGCTCAAGCAGCCGTTCTCGCTGCGCGGCCAGGACGTCTACGTGCCGACCAGCCTCGGCATCGCCCTGAGCGTGACCGGCTACGAGCGCCCGGAGGACGTGCTGCGCGACGCGGACACGGCGATGTACCGCGCGAAGCGGCGGGGCAAGGGCCGCTATGAGATGTTCGACGCCGGGATGCACGTCGAGGCGGTCGCGCTGCTGACCCTGGAGAACGACCTGCGGCGGGCGATCGAGCGCGGTGAGTTCGAGGTCTACTACCAGCCGGTGATCGAGCTGACGACCGGACGGATCACCGGCTTCGAGGCGCTGCTGCGCTGGAATCACCCGCTGCGCGGGGTGGTGCTGCCGGGCGAGTTCATCGGCTGCGCCGAGGAGACCGGGCTGATCGTGCCGATCGGCGAGTGGGTGCTGCGCGCGGCCTGCCGGCAGATGCAGGGCTGGCACACCCAGTACCCGAGCAGCGGCCTGCTGACGATCAGCGTCAACCTCTCGGGCAAGCAGTTCTCGCATCCGGCGCTGATCGGCAAGGCGCTGCGAGAGAGCGCGCTGACGCCGTCGAGCCTCAAGCTGGAGATCACCGAGAGCGTGATCATGGAGGACCCGCTGGCGGCCTCGAAGCTGCTCGAGCAGCTGCAGCACGAGGAGGTCCAGAGCTACGTCGACGACTTCGGCACCGGCTACAGCTCGCTCAGCTACCTGCACCGCTTCCCGATGTCGGCGCTGAAGATCGACCGGTCCTTCGTCACCAACATCGGGCCGCGCGGCGAGAACGCGGCGATCGTGCAGACGATCGTGACCCTGGCTCACAACCTCGGGATGAGCGTCATCGCCGAGGGCGTCGAGACCGCGGCCCAGCTCGAGCTGCTGCGCCACATGGGCTGCGAGTACGGGCAGGGCTTCTACTTCTCGCGCCCGGTCACGGCGCGGGCCGCCAAGGCGATGATCTCCCGCCAGTTTGAGGCCGACCGCTCGGCGCTCGCTAGCTCGTGAGCGGAGCTCGCTGACTCGGGGGCGTCAGGTCGCGATCACGTCGCGTCGAAGGCCGCGATCACGTCCGGCGGCGCCTGTACCAGCTCGATCAGCACGCCCTCGCCGCCGAGCGGGCTCGCGCCGTCGCCCTTCGGGTGGCTGAAGCAAACATCGTGGCCCGCGGCCCCGCGGCGCACCCCGCCTGGCGTGAAGCGCAGGCCCTGCTCGCCGAGCCAGGTGACCGCGGCCGCGAGGTCGTCGACCCACAGGCCGATGTGGTTGAGCGCCGGCTCGTGCACGCGCGGCTTCTTGTCGGGGTCGACCGGCTGCATCAGGTCGAGCTCGACGCGGAACGGCCCGACGCCGATGACCGCGATGTCCTCGTCGACGTTCTCGCGCTCGCTGCGGAAGCTCCCGACCACCGACAGGCCGAGCAGGTCGCACCACAGGCGGCGCAGGGCGGCCTTGTCGCGGCCGCCGACCGCGACCTGTTGCAGGCCGAGGACGCGGAAGGGACGGTCGTGGATCGCGGTCATGGGTCGGACTGTAGCAGCGGGCCAGTGGCGCCGTGGAGGCGGATGTCGCCGGGGGTCTCGCGGAGGACGGCGGCCTCGTGGGCGGCGAGCTGCTCGAGGCGGGCGAGGAGCTGGGCCTCGGGGACGAGGTCTTCGCGGCGGGCGAGGTCGAGGTAGGTGTCGAAGTGGCGGGCCTCGCAGGCGAGGAGGCCGCGGTAGAGCTTGACCAGGGCGGGGTCGTCCAGCGCCTCGGCGAGCAGGCGCATGCGCTCGCAGGAGCGGGCTTCGATCAGGGCGCAGCAGAGGAGGGTGTCGAGCAGGCGGGCGGGCTCGTGGGCGCGGACGGCGGTCATCAGGCGGGCCGCATACGGGCTCGGGCTCAGGCGCCGGTACTCGAGGCCGCGGGCACGCAGGGCCTCGATGACCTCCTCGAAGTGAGCCAGCTCCTCGCGGGCCAGACGGGCCAGGGGGATCATCAATCCGGGCCGCTCCGGGTAGCGGAAGATCAGGGACACCGCGGTCGATGCGGCCTTCTTCTCGCAGTGCGCGTGGTCGAGAAGGATCTCCTCGAGGTGGTCGCGGGCTTGCGGCGCCCAGGCCGGGTCGGTGCTCGAGGCCAGGTGCAGCATGCGGCGCCGGAGGGTAGCCGATGCCAGCCCGGCGTCGGGCTGTTACTCTGCGGCGCTCGTGCCTTCCCTGCCCCGCCTCACGCTGCTCGCCTCGCTGCTGCTCGCCTGCGTTCGCGTGCCCCGCGCGGAGTCGGCGATGCCGGGAGAGCGCCCGGCGCCGGTCTCGGTTGCCGCTCCGGGGCCCTCGCCGACGCTCCTGCTGACGGCCCACGTTCAGCCGCCGGGTCCGGGCGATCGGGACTACGTATTACCGGTCCGGGCTGTGGTGCACCTGTTGTTCTCGCGGCCGATCGACCCGCTGAGTCTGGTGCCACAGCACTTCGTGCTGGCGCTTGCGAGCGGCGGCCGCTTGATGCCGGTGGGGGCCTTCCTGAGCGCGGGGGCTGAGCCGGGTGAGAGCCGCAGCGTCGCGCTGCTGGTGGCCGAGCCTCCGCTTTCGGCTGCCGAGTCCGGCAAGGCGGCGAGCCCGGCCCCCGAACCGATCAGCGTGACCATCACGGGGTTGCTGCACGACGCCGAGGGGCGTGTGCTCGAGGGTCTCTCGGTCGATGTCATGCCACGTGAGCGGCCGGTGTTCCCGGTGCGAGCGGAGCCGGCGGCCGGGCTCGGCTGCCGCGGATTCGAGCAGGCGCTGCGGGTGTTCTGGAGCGCGCCCGTCTATCGGCCGGATGACGCGCCGATGCCGCGGGTGGCACGCATGGATGGCAAGCGGGTGCTCGCCGAGGTGGCCGACGACAACGACGACCCGGCCGACGACCCGGTGCTGGATTATTGTCTGCGGGGTACGGCGGCCGCGTTGCAGCTGGAGTTGCCGGGTGGTGCGGCGGCCGACCTGCGCGGGGCGCCGACGGCCGCGGGCACCTTGACGATCTCCGCGACCCCTACACCTTCCGCGTGAGGACGGAGCAGCGTGGCAGCCAGCATCACCCGCTCGATCTCCCTGCCGATCGTGCTGTCCTCGCTGGCGGTCACGCTGAGCGTCGCTCTGGTGGTCGGCTGGACGCTGCTGGTCCTGCGCAACAAGACCCTGGCCGACGACATCGTCGCCAACACCTGGCTGCTGGCGGTGGGGATCGGCGCGCTGATCGTCATCATGACCGTGCTGGTGCTGTTCTCGGTGTTCCTGGTCCGCCAGATCGTCGAGGTCCGCCGCCAGACCAGCTTCATCGACTCGGTCACCCATGAGCTCAAGAGCCCGCTCGCGGCGATCAAGCTGTGCCTCGAGACCCTCGGCCGACCCGACCTGCCGGCGCCGCAGCACGACCGACTGCGCCAGATGATGCTCGACGACGTCGAGCGGCTCACCGGCTTCATCGACCGCGTGCTCGCGGCGACTCGCCTGGCCGCCGAGCGCAGCAGTCACCCGCTGCACGAGGTCGCCCTCGCCGGCCTCGCTCGTCGCTGCGTCGCCGTCGTCACCCGCCGCGCCCACCAGCCGGAGGAGGTCGTCCGCGTCGACATCCCGGCGGACCTGATCCTCGTCTCCGACGAGGTCGCGCTCGCGGCGGTGCTCGAGAACCTGATCGATAACGCGGTCAAGTACTCGCAGCACCACGTCGAGGTCGAGCTGTCCGCCCGGGCCGGTCGCAAGGGCGAGGTCGTCATCGAGGTCCGCGACCACGGGATCGGCATTCCGCGGGCCCAGCTGCGCCGCGTCTTCGACCGCTTCTACCGGGTCCCCGACGAGGATGTTCGCACCCGTCGCGGCACCGGCCTCGGCCTCTACGTCGTCTCTGCTCTGGTTCGCTCGCTGGGCGGCCGGGTCGAGGCGCTGTCCGCGGGCGCTGGCCAAGGTGCGACCATGCGTGTCACCTTGCCGGTGCACCCGCGCACCCGTGCGTTACGATTGCGCGGCTGATCCTGGCTCGCGCCAGGAGCGCGCTGGTGCTAGGAAAAACCCTGTGTTACATTCTGCGCTCTTTGCGCATTTGATCGAGTGACGAATCGTGAATGCTCCCAATCCTCGCCTGCTCGTCGTCGAGGACGAGCAGCACCTCGCGGCCGGCCTCAAGCTGAACTTTGAGCTCGAGGGCTATTCGGTCGACATGGCGGCGTCGGCGCGGCGGGCGGGTGAGTACCTGCTGCAGGCTCGCGGCTACGACGCGATCATCCTCGACGTGATGTTGCCGGACATGACGGGCTTCGAGCTGTGTCGCAAGCTGCGCGACAGCGGCAACTT
>Ga0073899_10003448_pt1 | contig 13993 bp, 7 predicted proteins | sample KloWWTmetaKNB5Ph_FD_88975 | JGI IMG/M metagenome (GOLD analysis project Ga0073899, IMG submission 88975) | Active sludge microbial communities from Klosterneuburg, Austria, studying microevolution and ecology of nitrifiers - Klosterneuburg... | ecosystem: Engineered > WWTP > Aerobic digester >... | reverse complement strand
GGCGTCGTGCTCGAGCGCTTCGCCCGCGTCATCGCCCTGACCGACCACATGGTCGCCGGCGAGCTGACGGTCGCCGACCGCGGCGCCGTGATCGGGGTCGGCCTCGCGGGCAAGCTCGGCGTCACGGTCGGCGACCGGCTGCGGCTGCAGGCGGCCGACGGCACCAGCGAGCTGTTCGACGTGCGCGGCCTGTTCGACCTCGGCAACAAGGCCGCCAATGACGTCTGGGTGCTGGTCGCCCTGCGCGACGCGCAGACCCTGCTCGCGCTGACCGGCGGGGTGTCGTCGATCGAGGTCAGCATGCCGGAGTTGTTCGCGGCCGAGGCGCTCGCGGCCCGACTGCGGGGCCGCACCGGCCTGGAGGTCGAGAGCTGGATGGCCGCGAACGCGGAGCTGTTGACCGCGCTGCGCTCGCAGGCCTCGTCGAGCGCCGTGATCCAGGCCTTCGTGGTCCTCGCGGTCGCCATCGGGATCGCCAGCGTCCTGGTGGTCTCGGTCATCCAGCGCTCGCGGGAGATCGGGATCTTGCGCGCGATGGGCATGTCTCGCGGCCGCATCACCCGAGTCTTCTTGCTGCAAGGCGGGCTCGTCGGCGTCGGGGGCTCGCTGCTCGGCTCGGGCCTCGGCGCCGCGCTGGCCGTCGGCTTCGGCCAGGCCGTGACCGACGCCAGCGGGGCGCCGCTGCTGCCGATCGTCCTCGACGCGCGGCTGTTCTTGACCTCCTCCGCGGTGGCCACCGCGACCGGCCTGCTCGCCGCGCTGCTGCCCGCGCGGCGCGCGGCCAGACTCGACCCCGCGACGGCGATCCGCAATGCCTGATCCGGTCCTCGAGCTGCGCGGCGTGATCAAGGAGTTCGGCGACGCCGTCGTCACCCGCGTGCTGCACGGCATCGACATGCGCATCGAGCCGGGTGAGTTCGTCGCCATGATCGGCCCCTCGGGCTCGGGCAAGAGCACCGTGCTCAACCTCGTCGGCCTGCTCGACCGACCGACCGCCGGTGAGGTGTGGGTCCTCGGCGAGCGCAGCGACCTGCTCGACGACGACGGCCTCACGCAGCTGCGCGCGCGCAGCCTGGGCTTCGTGTTTCAGTTCCACCACCTCATCGGGGCGCTGTCCGCCGCTGAGAACGTCATGATGGCGCTGGCCGCCGACCAGCCGCGCCTGACCCGCGAGATGCGGCGGCGCAGCCTCGAGGCCCTGACGGAGGTCGGCCTCGCGGACCGCGTCGACGAGGACCCGCGGCGCCTGTCCGGCGGTCAGCAGCAGCGCGTGGCCATCGCCCGCGCGCTGGTGCGGCGGCCGCCGCTGGTGCTCGCCGACGAGCCGACCGGCAACCTCGACACCAGGACCGCCGAGGAGATCTTCACGCTCATGCGCAGGGTCAACAAGCAGCAGGGGATCGCGTTCCTGATCGTCACCCACGACCCGCGTATCGCGGACCGCTGCGACCGGGTCGTCGAGATCGTCGACGGCCGGATCGTCGACGGCCGGATCGTCGACAGCCGGATCGACTGACCCAAGCAGGCGGCGTGCGGGGGCGTCAGGCCCCGGGGGGACGTGCCCGCGGAGCCGGGGATTGCCCTGGCGTGGCCCGCGGGGATACCCTCCGGTGATGGCGCGTTGCATCGACCGTTCCATGATTGTGGTGTGTTCCCTGCCCGTCGTCCTGCTCGCGTGCGGGGACGATATGGCCATGACCGCCGAGACGACGGCCGGCAGCAGCGGGGCGGTGACGGCGACGACGCAGTCACCGACGACGTCGACGAGCGCGCCGACCGGCAGCGACTCGGACGTCGAAGGCAGCACGAGCGGCAGCGCGAGCGCCACCGGGACCTCGGCCGCGTCGGGCGAGAGCACGTCGATGGGCTTCAAGTTCGACATCCCCACCGAGGAGACGGAGGGGCCGAGCTGCCAGACCAAGTGCGGCAACACCGATTGGAGTTATGTGTGGATCGCCAACTCGGGCGAGCACACCCTGAGTAAGATCGACACCCGCGACATGACCGAGGTCGGCCGCTACCAGACGCGGCCGCAGCCGGCCGGGAGCCCCTCGCGCACCTCCGTCAGCATCGACGCCAAGGCCGTCGCGGTGGCGAACCGCGCCGGCGGGCTGACCAAGGTGTGGGCGCGCAAGGAGTACTGCGCGGACAAGAACGGCAACGGCGCCATCGAGACCTCGACCGGCAAGAACGACGTGCTGCCCTTCGACCAGGACGAGTGCATCGCCTGGCACACGCCCTTCCCGGACGCCACGACGCAGCGACCGGTGGCCTGGACCTCGGGCGTCTACAATGACGTCACCTGCGAATACGAGGAGCAGAAGATCTGGACCGCCGCCGCGAACGGCACGCCCGGCGGGATCTGGCCCTGCGACGGCTCCCCGGGGATCTTCGTGTACCGCGTCAACGGCGACACCGGCGTCGTCGAGGACACGATCCATATGCCCGAGGTCACCTGCGGCGGCACCTTCGGGCCCTACGGCGCGGCCGTCGACTACAACAATGACCTGTGGATGTACATCTGGTCGGCGTACACGATCGTCCACGTCAGCTACGACACCCTCGAATACGAGACCTTCCCGGGCGGCAATTATGGCATCACTGTCGACAACAAGGGCCGCGTGTGGACCGACGCGGCCTCGCGCTACGACCCGATGACCAAGCAATGGGTCAACCAGATCGGCGACCAGCCGGGGGTCGGCGGCAGCGGCGTGGCCCAGGACCTCAAGGGCCGGATCTGGAAGTCGACGACCGGCGGCGTCGGCTGGGTCGACGCGGAGACGATGCAGGTCGGCGACACGGTGATCCTGCCGGCGCAGGGCAACGCGCGCGGCATCGGCGTCGACGTCGACGGCTACATCTGGGCCGTCATCCTCGGCGGGACCACGGCGCATCGCATCGACCCGGACACCTACGAGATCGCCACCTACGACGGCTTGAACCAGCCCTACACCTACTCCGACATGGCCGGCGGGCAGATCAACAACGTCACCTGTAATCCGCCCAATTGACCGCGGCGCTGCGGCCCGCTCGCGGGGTTGTGGCATCATGCCGGCGACCTTGACGCTGTCCCTCGCATCCTCGCAGCGGCGCGGCCCGTGGGTCGCTGTCCTCGTGGCGTCGCTCGTGGCCGGCCAGGCGCGCGCGCAGGACCCCGACCACCCCGGCGACCGCGAGCGAGACACGGAGGCCCTGGGCCCGCTGGCGCCGGTGTCCGAGCTGCCGCTCGAGTTGACGCCGCCGCCGCGCCTCGAGGTGCTGTACGCGCAGCGGCTCGGGCAGGCCGGGCGTCACGCCGAGGAGGCGGAGCAGCTCGAGGCGCTGGAGCGCGAGCTCGGCGATCCGCGGCTGCTGTACCACGCGGCGATGGCCCGCAGCCGGGCCGGCCAGCACGCGCTGGCGCTGCAGCAGCTGACCCGCCTGATCGAGCGCTGGGGGCCGATGACCGGGCTGCTGCGGGCCTTCCTCGACGCGAAGATCGCCGCGGAGCAGGCGCAGCTGGTGAGCGTGCGGGTCGAGCCGCGGGAGCCGGCGCCGCAGGTCGTCGAGGTCGTGACCCCGCGGGCCGCGCGGCCGCGCTTCGACAAGGACAAGAAGTTGATCATCGGCGTGGCCGCGACGATGGGGGTCGCGTTCTACGCGGGCGTCGGCGTCACGGTCGCGGGGACCAAGGTCGAGTCGCGGGCCGGCGAGAAGGACAGCGCCGCGTTGACCGACGCGGGGGTGGAGGAGGGCGGCACGCCGGACGCCGCCCAGCTGGCGGCGGTCGAGGCCGCGTATCCGACGGCGCAGCTCCACCGCGACCTGCGGCGGGGCGGGACGATGCAGACGGCGGGCGCCGCGGTGATGATGGGCGGTCTGGGCATGGTGCTGGGCATCCTGCCGTCGCTGTTCCAGGCGAAGCGGCGGGCGGCGTACGTCGAGCTCGGGCTCGGCGGTGCGGCGCTGGTCGGCGGCGCCGTGTGGATGCACGACTACCTGCGCCGCCTCGACGCGAAGCTCGGTCCGACCGACCCGGAGCAGCGGGCGCACGAGAGCGGCCTGGTCGGCCACCGGCTCGGCGCGTCGATGCTGACCGGGCTCGGCATCGGCATGACGCTCGGGTCAGGGCTGTTGCTGCTCACCGACCACCTGAAGCGGCGCAAGCCGCTCGGCGCCCGGGTCGCGCCCTACGGGGGGCAGGGTCAGGCCGGGTTGGTCGTGCGCGGGGAGTTCTGAGGTCTCAGGTGGCGGATCGGGCGGGGGCCGCGTCGCGGGCCCGGCCCTCGGCGATCACGGCGGGCGGCACCGGGCGCAGGTCCCAGACGACGCCGAACACGGCGAGCAGGCGCAGCACGTAGTAGGTCACGTCGATCTCCCACCAGTAGAAGCCCTGGCGGGCCGAGCTCATGTAGTGGTGGTGATTGTTGTGCCAGCCCTCGCCGAGGGTGAAGACGGCGATGAGCCAGTGGTTGCGGCTGGTGTCGCCGGTGGCGAAGCGGCGCTTGCCGACGACGTGCGCGAGCGAGTTGACGAGGAAGGTGGCGTGCCAGGTGAAGACCGTGCTGAGGAAGAAGCCGACGACCAGGCCCGACCAGCCGAACGCGTACCACACGGCGGTGCCTGCGAGCAGCGGCGGGAACATCCAGTGGCGGTCGAGCCACACGAGCTCGGGGAAGCGGGTGAGGTCCTGGATGACCTCGCGGTCGGTGCCGGCGGTGTTCATCTCGGCGATCCAGCCGACGTGCGAGTACCAGAAGCCGCGCTGCAGCGGCGAGTGCACGTCCCACGGCAGGTCGGAGAACTTGTGGTGGTGGCGGTGGTGCGCGGCCCACCACAGCACGCCCTTTTGCCCCGAGGTCTCGGCGAGGAACGCGAGCACGAACTGGAAGGCGCGGCTGGTCTTGAAGGTGCGGTGCGAGAAGTAGCGGTGGTAGCCCGCCATCACCGCGAAGGTGCGGATGAAGTAGAGGACCCCGCAGAGGATCCAGTCGACCGGTCGCGCGCCGGTCCACAGCGCCGCGAAGCAGGCGACGTGGACCGCGAGGAAGGGCATGAAGCCGGGCCAGTACACGCCGCGATCGGCCGCGGGGAGCGGCAGATGGGCGAACCTCTCGGGGATGGCGATCGGCTCTTGCACGTGGCGAGAGCGTCGCAAATAGCAAGCGAGACCGCGGTCATGATGCCGTCACACTTTGGTCCTCGAGCCCCGGCGCGCGCGGCGTGAGGGCCGCGATGTGCAAGCCCTCGCACGGTTCTACGGCCCTCGGCCGGCTCTCGGCCGCTCGCGGGCTCGGTCGGCGCTGGCGGACTCGCGGCAGCGGCCCCCAGTCGCCGCCGAAATTGCTCGCCGGCCTCGCGCGGCCGCGATATGCAGGCTCTCATGTCACGCGCTTACGTCGTTCCACTCACGCTCCTGCTCCTGTCGTCCTGCAAGCCGGCCGAGGAGGGCACGACCTCCGATGGAACGGGTGGCGACACGGAGGCCTCGACCAGCACCACGTCGCCCACGACCCCGACCAGCGGGGACAGCGCTGGCGTGTGCGTCCCCGGCAAGAGCGAGGGTTGCACCTGCGAGGGCGGGGCCGCGGGCGCCCAGGTCTGCACGCCGGACGGCACCGGCTTCGGCCCCTGTGAGTGCGAGGACCCGACTGGCGGCGTCTCGGGTGACGCGAGCACCAGCGCCGGTCCCTCGACCGACGTCACGATCACGACCGAGGCCACGAGCGACGCCACCACCGACGTGACCGCGGGCAGCAGCGGCGGCAGCACGGGCGGCGACAGCACCAGCGGCGGCAGCACCACCGGCCAGGGCGGCGCGTGTGAGGAGCTCATCAGCTTCGAGCTCGTGCCCGCGGACGCGACCCTTTCGGGCGGCTGGATGCTGACGATGAGCATGCTCGGCGAGGGCCAGGTGGCGAGCCTCCCGATGATGAACAACATGGGTTCGGTGCTCTACAGCCCCGACATCCCCTGCGAGGCCACCTGGTACATCTGGGTCCGCGCCCTCGACCAGGGCAGCAACGACTCGTACTTCTGCACCCTCGACGGCGAGCCGGACCCGAAGCCGATCTTCGAGGGCGACTGCAGCAACCAGGGCAACAGTTACAAGTGGGCCCGCCTCAACTGGCGCGACCCGATGGCCATGGCCTGCATGTACATCGAGGACCCGTGGGCCCCGATGTGGGCCGCCGGGGTCCACGAGATCGAGTTCAGCTACCGCGAGTCGACCGCGATCGGCCGCATCCTCCTCACCAACGACGAGAACCTGGTCCCGAACTGAGCGCCGGCTCGGAGCTCGGGGGCCCGCGCCTGTCGCGCGTCCGGCGGCGCTTGTGACCTGCGTGGGGCTGGAGATCGCGAGCGGAAGCCTGTACGAAGGGACCGCATGTCACGCATCGCCAAGTCCCACGTCAACGCCGCCTTCGAGTGGGCGGCCGGCCAGATCACCGAGGCAGGCGGCCGCGACGGCGTCACCAGCCGCGCCGAGATCCGCCACAAGATCGGCGAGCTCACCGGGCCCGAGCGCGACCTCGTCGACTTCTTCTACCGCTTCATCCTCCGCCAGGGCGCCGGCGCCAGCGAGCGCGTGACCCGGACCGACATCGAGGCCGCCCTCGCGGTCGCGCGCGCTCAGCTGGTCGCCGCCTTCGACACCGACAACAACGGCCTGGCCGCCGACGAGGTCGCCGCCATGCCGCTGCTCGGCCGCCTCGCCGTCAAGGTCGCCCGCCGCCGCAGCCGCAGCGGCGAGGAGCTGGCCGCCCACTTCGAGGCTCTGGCCTTCAGCCTCGTGTTCGACGACTACAGCACCGAGCTGCACAACGAGCGCTTCCTCAGCTTCCACGCGCCGGTGCAGCTCGCCGAGCTGACGGCCCAGACCTTCCGCGACGCGCTGCACCTCCACGGCGACGGCCCGCAGGAGGCGATCGCGCGCAGCGATGACGCCGAGCAGTTCTTCGCCCGCCTGGCCGAGGCGCACACGCCGGGCCAGACGGCGCAGGCGGTCGCGCTGGCGCAGGCGATGCACTCGACCCTCAGCGACCTGCGGGTCTACGTCGTCGGCCAGGACGTGAGCGCGGCGCGCGGGGGCTCGCCGATCCACCCGGTGTATGTCGTCGGTCTCGCGCCCGACGGCAGCATCGCCGGCCTGCGCGCCCGCGTGCAGTGGAGCTGAGCCGGGCCTTGTAGCTCCGTCGCGCGGGCGCGCACGCGCGGCCGACAGCGGCGGACAGCGCCTGGGCGACCGGCGCGGTCCGCGTTGGCCGGCGAGAGCCCGACCGCTATAGTCGCGGCTTGGCAAGGTGGACGATGAACCTCTGGCGGCCATCGCTCCTCGCGGCGACGGTCATGCTCCTTGGCGTTGCTCGGGCCGCCGCGGCGGCGCCCGCTCCGACGCTTGCGACGGCGCCTGCGGTCCCGCCCGAGCTCCAGCCGTGGATCGAGTGGGTGAAGGGGGTGGAGCTCCCGCCCGGCGAGTGCCGGGACGTCGAGGACACCGTGATCTGCGTGTGGCCGACGCGCCTGCGCCTGAGCGTCGGCAAGGCGGGGGGGTCGTTCGAGCTCGAGGTCACCGCCCATGACGCCGACAGCGTGCTGCTCCCGGGCGACGACAGCGCGTGGCCGCAGGACGTCCGCGTCGACGGCAAACCCGCGGTCGTCGTCGACGCCGATGGCACGCCCTCGGTGCGCCTGGCCGTCGGTCGTCACCGGGTCAGCGGCGCGTTCCTCTGGAGCGAGGTGCCAGACAGCCTCGCGGTCCCGCCGGAGGTCGCCCTCGTCGACCTGAAGCGCGACGGCGAGGCGGTCGCGTTCCCGGCGCGTCAGGAGGGGCTGCTCCGCCTCGGCGACGACGAGGACGACGAGGTGGAAGAGGCCGGACCCGAGGACGACGCGACGGCGGAGACCGAGGCCGTGGAGGACGCGCTCCGCGTCGAGGTCTCGCGCTGGATCCGCGACGGCGTGCCGCTCACGGTTGTGACCCGCGTCGACCTCCGCGTCTCGGGGCGGACCCGCGAGCTGACGCTGCCCTACCCGCTGTGGGACGACGCCGAGCTGCTGCGCGTCGACAGCGACCTGCCGGTCCACTTCGGCGAGGGCCGCTCGCTCGTCCTCCAGGCCAGGTCAGGCAGCTACACGCTCACCCTCGAGGCGGCGCTGCCCCGTCAGCCCGCGACCCTCGGCCCGCCCGAGCTCGCGGCGCCGTGGCCAGCCGACGAGGTCTGGGTGTGGAAGGCCGCGCCCGCCGGTGAGGCGGCGCTCGGGCAGGTCGCGCTCAGCGGCGGCCAGGCCGTCGATCGCAGCCGGACCCACGCGCCCAACGAGTGGGAGGGCGGCGCCACCTTCCGCGTCGGCGCCAGGACGCCGCTCGCGTTCGAGGTCCTGCAGCGCGGGGTCTCCGAGACGGCGCCCAACGAGCTCACGCTCGAGCGCGTGATGTGGTTCGACATGGACGGCAGCGGCTGGTCGGTGGTCGACGGCCTCCGCGGTCAGATGCACCACGGCGCCCGCCTCGATCTCCGCGCCGGGGCGCTCGGCAGCGTGGTCGTCAACGGGAAGCCGCAGGTCGTCACCGACAACGGCGACGGGACGCCCGGCGTCGAGGTGCGGGCCGTCGAGCTCGAGCTGCACGCGACCTGGCGCGGCGCCGACGCTGCGACCGCGCTGCCCGTCGGCGGCTGGTCCGAGCCCTTCGATCGGGTCGCGCTGCACGTCGAGCTCCCGCGCGGCTGGGACGTGCTGCGCGCGAGCGGGCCGGGCTCGATGCGGTCGACGTGGGTCGAGTCGTGGCGACCGCTCGACCTCCTGCTGCTCCTCGGCGTGTGCGTCCTGATCGGCCGCATGGTCTCGCCGTGGATCGGGGGCGCGGCGCTCCTCGGCCTCGGTCTCGCCTACACCCGCAGCGGCGATGGCTACGCCCTGCTCGTGCTCCTGATCGCGGTCCTCACTGTGCTCGCGGGCCAGCTGCGCCGCGATCGCGGGCCCTGGGCGACGCGGGCGCTGCAGTGGCTGTGGCTCGCGGGGGCCGGGCTGCTGACCGCGTGGATGATCTGGAAGGTCCCGGTCGGGGTCCGCGAGGTCTGGCAGGGCGGCGAGTCGGCGCTCGCCCACCGCGACCTCGAGCGTGAGCTCGGCCAGCTCGCCGAGCTCGCGGCCGCCGGCGCGGCGATCGTCCTCGCGGTCTACGGCCTCGCTTGGATGATGACCCGCGCCCGCGGGGCGAGTCACAAGGCCGCGGTCGCGTTCACCGTGCTCGTCGGCGGCGCCGCGATCGTCGGGCTCGCGCTGACGATGACGCGCGGCGACATGATCGCGGGGCCCGTCGCGGCGGTCACCGAAGAAGAGCCGCCCGAGGATTGGGAGGACGCGGACGAGGAGGCCGGCGGCAGCGGCCAGCGGCACAAGGGCGAGGAGGGCAAGATGGGCCGCCCCACGTCGCGCCACAAGTCGGGGCTCTACGCGATGAAGGGCCCGAAGGACGCGGTGGCGGAGAACGAGGCGTGGGGCGGGCTCGTGGGCCAGGAGGTCGGTGATGCCTATGGCGTCGGCGGCCTCGGGCTCGTCGGCACCGGCCGGGGCGGCGGTGGGACGGGCGAGGGGACGATCGGCCTCGGCAACACCGGCCTCATCGGCAAGGGCGGCGACGGCGGTACGGGCACGGGCTACGGTCGTGGCGCGGGCGCGGGCTTCGGTGGTCGCGGCACTTCGGTGCCGACCGTGCGTCAAGCCAAGGCGACGGTCTCTGGCGCGCTCGACCGCGACATCATCCGCAGGATCGTCCGCGCTCACATCAATGAGGTCCGGTACTGTTACAACCAGGGTCTCGCCCGCGACCCGGGCCTCGCCGGCCGGGTCGCCGTCAACTTCACGATCGACGGCAGCGGGAAGGTCAGCGCCGCGGTCGTCGGCGAGACCACGCTGAAGGACGCGGCGGTCGGGGCCTGCACCTCGGCGGCGGTCCAGCGCTGGACCTTCCCCAAGCCGAAGGGCGGGGGGACGGTCGAGGTGGCCTATCCCTTCGTGCTCGAGACGGACAACGCCAGCGCGGGCGGCGAAGCGGCGCCCGCCGATGAGCGCTACGTCCTCGACGCCGACCTGCCGAAGGCGCCGCCGAGCGCCCTGCCGCAGACCGGCGAGGGCACGCCCGAGTGGTCGGGCCGACGCTGGAGCCTGGACATCGACCACGCGGTGAAGCCGGACGAGACCGTCTCGCTGTGGCTGCTCTCGCCGACGGCGAGCAAGGCTCTCGCCCTCCTCCGCGCGCTCGCGCTGTGGATCGTCGGCTTCGCGCTCGTGCGCGCGGGCTGGCGCACAGGCTGGGGACGCAGCGCGCGTGAGCCCGCGGCGCCGACCGGGAGCTCGGGCCCGGCCCAGGCCGCGGCCGTGATCGCGGTGCTGCTCGGCTCGCTGCTCGGCGCGTCGCAGGTCGCCAGCGCCGCGCCGACCCCAGAGCTCCTCGAGGAGCTCGAGCGCCGGGTGACCGCCGAGCGTGCGCAGGCGCCGGAGCCCGAGTGCGCCCCCGACTGCGCGCTCGTCGTCCGGCTCGGCGTCGAGGTCGCAGCCCGCGCGCTGCGCCTGAGCGCCGAGGTGCACATGGCAGGGCCCGGCGTCTATCAGCTCCCGGGCTCGTTCGGGGGCTGGATGGCGCGGACGGTGGACGTCGACGGGCGCCCGGCGGAGGAGCTGATCGCGATCGACGGCGTGGTCTTCGTGCGCCTCGCCGAGGGCGTGCACACCATCGAGCTCGCCGGACCTGTCGGTGTCGACGAGCTGAACCTCGGGCTCACCCACGAGCCGAAGCGCGTCGACGTCAAGGCGAAGGGCTGGGTCGTCGAGGGGGTCGATGAGGATGGCCACGCGTCGAGCCTCCACCTCCTCGCGGAGGCCTCGGCGACGTCCGAGGCGGCGGATGACGGCGCGGCCGCCCGCTCCGAGCCCGGCGAGCCTGCGTCCGAGGATCGCGTCAGCCAGGACCTCCCTGCGTGGCTGAGCGTCGAGCGGCAGATCGAGATCGGGCCGCGCTGGACGGTGCGGACGGTCGTCACCCGGCAGAACCACAGGCCCTCGCCGATCACCGTTCAGGTCCCGCTGCTCGCGGGCGAGAAGATGATCGAGTCGACCGCCAAGATCAGCGACCCGAAGGCGACGGTCTCGCTCGACCAGGCGGGCGCCACGATCCGCTGGGTCTCGGTGCTGGAGCCCCGCGACACGCTGGTCCTCGCGGCCCCGCAGGGCAGCCCCTGGACCGAGAGCTGGACCGTCACCTGCGGTGAGGCCTGGCAGTGCGCCATGACCGGCATGCCGGCGACCCGCGTCGACGCCGGCACCTCGGTGTTTCACCCCTGGCCGGGCGAGACCCTCTCGCTCGCGCTGCATCAACCGCCGCCCGTCGACGGGGCGCTGCTCACCGTCGACCGCGTGACGCTGCGGGCGATGGTCGCCGACTCGGGGACCGAGGCGCAGCTCGTGATGCAGGTGCGCGCCGCGACCGTGACGACGCGGACCATCACGCTCCCCGCGGGCGCGCACCTCGGGTCGGTGAAGATCGCGGGCGCGGAGGTGCCGATGGCCAGGGACGCGACCGAGCTGCGCCTGCCGCTTCAGCCCGGCGTCAGCGCGGTCAACATCGAGTGGAAGCAGGACGACGGGGTCGCAACGGTCTACGCCGCGCCCTCGGTCTCACTCGGCGGCGCCGCGGTCAACGCCCGGCTCGCCGTCGACTTCGTCGACGACTCGGATCGCGTGGTCCTGTGGACCGGCGGCAGCGCGGACGGCCCGATCGTCTGGCTCTGGCCCTGGTTCGGCGCGCTCGCCCTCCTCGCCGTGGTCCTCGGGCGGGTCCCTGGCGTGCCGCTGCGCTCCTGGAAGTGGCTCGTCCTCGGCCTCGGCTTCAGCGCGGGGCTCATCCCGCTCGTCGCCGCGTGGTTCCTGCTCGTCGCGTGGCGCCCGGCGCTGGTCCGGCGGGTGACCAGCGACCACGGCTACAACGCGCTGCAATTCGGCTTCGTGCTGCTCACCGCGGCCGTGGTCATGGTGACCCTGGCGACCGGCAAGGCGCTGCTGACGAGCCCGGTCTGGACCCTGGTCGACAATTGGAGCGCCGACGACGGGCTCCTGCGCTGGTACGCCGATCGCACCGTGGACGCGACGCCGAGCGCGTGGGTCGTCTCGGTGCCGGCCTCGCTGTGGCGGGCGCTCTGGACGCTGTGGGCGCTGTGGGTGGCGTGGCAGTCGATCGGCTGGGGCCGCTGGGCCTGGCGCGCGCTCGGTGAGGGCGGGTGGCTGCGGACGCCGCCGCCGCCGCCGCTCCCCGAGGAGCCGGAGGCCGCCGCAGAGGCGGACGCGCCCGGGCAGGCGGACGCGCCCGCCTCGTCGGGTGACACTCGATCGTAGCGGCGCGCCTCAGCCTGGCGCGGTGCAGAAGGGCGGCATGAGCACGATCTCGTTGTCCGCGTCGACCTTGCATTCGACCTCCTTGGCTTTCGCCACCACCCGCAGCTGCTCGAGGCCGGCGGTATCGATCTCGATCGAGAAGGCCGCCGCGTACTCGCCGGGGGCGAGCACGTCGGCGAAGGGGACGCTGTTGAGCAGCGACTCGACGCCCATCACGGTGCCGTAGAGCTCGATGTCGGCGCCGGCCGTCAGGGGGGCGGCGCCGGCGTTGCCGAGCTGAACCCACAGCGCGAGCTTGTCCGGGCCCGCGCAGGTGCTGACGCAGGTCTCGGGCGTGAGCATGACGAGGTCGGGCGCGGCGAGGCCATCGTTGGCCGAGAGGTCGCCGGAGCGGAAGTTGTTGTACGAGAGCCAGTTGAGGTCGGCGACCGCGGGGATCGTGCCGTCGTCGGCGACGTTTGTGATGTGATAGGTGTGTTGATTCCAGATCTTGCGGCCGGGGCGCCAGGACTTGTCCTGGTCGCCGAGCACGGTCAGGCCCTGGTAATTGCTGCCGCCGCTGGGCTCGCTCACGAAGGCGATCTCGACCTGGTCGTCGCCGTCGAGGTCGGCGATCACGGGCATCTCGAGGCGAGTGCCGCTATTGTGAGGGGTGAACTTGAGCTTCACCGTGCCGTCATTGCCGGAATATACGTACAGGTTGATCTCGTCGGCGTAGACGACGTCGGCGATGCCGTCGCCCTCGAAGTCGTAGACGCTGCTGCCGGTGATCGCCGAGGAGGCGTCCTGGGTGACGGCGGTCCACAGGGTGGCGCCGTCGGTGTCAAACACGGTGTACTTGCTGCCCGCGGCGACGCCGATCTCGGGCAGGCCGTCACCGTCGAAGTCGGCGACGGTGGGCGGGCCGCCGCGGCCGCCGGGGATCGCCATGTCCCAGACCACCGAGCCGTCGGTGTGCCGCTGGGTGCGGACCTTGCTGTTGTAGACGACGACGATCTCGGGCTGGCCGTCGAGCTCGAGGTCGATGGTCGCGGGGAAGCCGTCGGGGAGGCCGTTGTTCCACTTGGCGGCGCCGGCGATGTTGTAGAGCGCGTCACCGACGACGAGCTCCTGCTCGCCGTCGCCGTCGAGGTCGACGGCGAAGGACATGCTCGCGTCGGCGTTGGCGTTGCCGGCGGGCTTGCCGATGCCAAACTTGCCGGCGCCGATCACCACGCCCTGGTTGTCGAGGATCGCCCGGCCGGACACGAGCTCGGGCGAGCCGTCGCCGTTCATGTCGGAGATGCTGACGATGCTGTCGTAGATGCCGGTATTGTTGCCGAGCGAGGCGCTGGTCCACTTGAGGGTGCCGTCGTGCTCGTAGGCGTAGACCTTCTGGTCGACGCCCTTGGTGATGATCTCGACCACGCCGTCGCCGTCGATGTCGCCGGCGCTGACGCTTTGGTTGCGCGAAAAATTGGTGCTGGTGACGCTGAGGAGCTCCTTGCTGCCGTCGCCAGAGATGGCGCGCAGGGTGCCATTGGTGTCCGTGTAGGTGAGGTAGATGACGTCTGGCATGTCGTCGGGGTCGATCTTGCCGTCGCCGTTATCGTCGGTGATCTGCGCGACGACGGGGGTGGTG
>Ga0073899_10003446_pt1 | contig 13998 bp, 16 predicted proteins | sample KloWWTmetaKNB5Ph_FD_88975 | JGI IMG/M metagenome (GOLD analysis project Ga0073899, IMG submission 88975) | Active sludge microbial communities from Klosterneuburg, Austria, studying microevolution and ecology of nitrifiers - Klosterneuburg... | ecosystem: Engineered > WWTP > Aerobic digester >... | reverse complement strand
GGGCTGAATGACGTTGAGCACGTCGGCCTTGACCTTCTCGAAGTCGAGCTCGGCGGTTCGCGTGGCCGCGTTGACGCCGCGCAGCTCGCTGTTGGGTACGTATTCGATCAGGCCCTTGTAGCTTTCGAAGGCCTTGGTAAATAGCGCCTTCTTCGACTGGATGTCACCGTTTGCATCCAGCACCAGCACCTTGGATCTGGGTTTGGCATGGCGCAGGTAGTTGGCTACCAGGCAGGCGCGTTCATAGGGGCCGGGCGGGCATCGGAAGGGGGCCTTGGGGATGTGCATCGCGAACACGCCGCCGTCGGTCATGTCCTCAAGCTGCTTGCGCAACAGTACGGTTTGGGGGCCGGCCTTCCAGGCGTGGGGGACGCGCTCCTCGTTGCCGGCGAGGCCTGCCACCTTTTCGGTCATGAAGTCGATGCCGGGCGACAGCACCAGCCGGTCATAGGCCACGACGCCGGACTGGGCTGTGCTGACGGTGCGCTTGGTGGGGTCGATCGCGGTGACCTCATCGGTGATCAGCTTGACGCCCCATTTGGATTTCAGGTTGTCGTAGCTGACGGTGATGTCCTCCATCTGCTTGACGCCGCCGATGACCAGGTTTGACATCGGGCAGGAGACAAAGCTCGGGTTGCGCTCGATCAGCGTTACGTCCACGGAGCCCTGACTCCACATGCGCAGGTATTTCGCCGTGGTCGTGCCGCCGTAGCCGCCACCCACGATGACGACATGGCGGCGACTCTGGCCGCCGATGCTGCTGGCACAGCCGGAAAGTCCGGCCAGCGTCGTACTTCCCGCCGCAGCCAGAGCGGAGGCCTTCAGAAAATCGCGTCTGGTGATCATGGTCCTTCCTCCCGTCTCTTATTTTTGCGCTGCGAACCAGGCCGTGATCAGCTCGAGTTGGGCGTCGCTGTAGCCCTTGGTGATCTGATGCATGATCGTCGCCGGTTTTTCACCCGACCTGAAATCGATCAGCTTCTGCATCAGCTTGTCCTTCGACTCGCCGGCCAGAGACTCCATGCCGCTGACGCTGTGCCCATTGGTGCCATGGCAGTTTGCGCAGCTTGCAGCAAGGTTTCGGGCGAGATTTGGGTCCTGGGCGTGCGCGAAGGCGCTGAGTCCGACGAGGCCAATCATGGCCAGGGCGTGCTTGATGATCACGTCGATGTCCCTCCGTTCTTGGGTGTCGTTGCCGCGTGCGTCATGAGCGGCGAAGGCCGCCAGAGCGCGAGTGCTGGGTGCAGGCGGATGCCGGCGAACCAAAGTATAGCGACATGGATGCGCGCTCGCGCCATCCCTTTTTGCAGAGGTTTCCCGGAGGGGTACGATCTGCTGCAGCGCACAAACATTAGTTATTGACTATATAAGCATATGGCTTTAGATTTGATCCAAATCAAAAATGAATCCATAAGCGAGACTGATGTGGAAGAGCTGAACAAGGTGTTCGAGAGTGTCGCCGAATACTTCAGCCTGCTGTCCGAACCATCGCGGCTGAAGATCATGCACTGCCTGTGTGGCGGTGAGAGATCGGTCAACGAGGTCGTGGAGGCGGCCGGGCTGGCCCAGGCAAACGCTTCGCGACATCTGAATCTTCTTTACCGCTCGGGGGTCGTGGGGCGGCGTCGGGACGGGAGCCAGGTGTTTTACCGCCTGACCGATCCGAATTTCACCGACCTGTGCCGCGCAGTGTGCGTCAGCATCGCCTCGCGAGATGAGATGCAGGCCAATGCACCGCGACGCGAGACACTGCTGAGACTGGAAAACGACTTGAAGTCCGGGCGTTGAGCGTCGGTCATTATTTGCAGGGCACAAGCAGAACCGAGGGAGTGTACGCATGGCAAACATCGATGTCCGGCGTGGCCGGATCAGGCCTGCGCCGGAGAGTTTCCTGAGTGACGAGCAGATCGCCACGGTTGGGGGCGGCCGGCGGGACTTTCTGCGCAAGGCATTCTTGACGGCTTCGGCGGCGATGGCCGCACCCGTAGTGGCAAGGGCAGCCACATCGGGCGATCCTGCAATTCTTGAGTTGCCGATCTGGAGCACTACGCTCGGCATGCCGGTCGCGGCCAGCCCGTACGGCATGCCGTCGAAGTATGAGCGTGGCCTGCAGCGTCGCGAGAGCCCGGGCCTGACCCGTGTCGGCGGATCGTCGGTGGCATTTACGCCACTTCAGGGTCTATTCGGCATCATCACGCCGTCCGGCCTGCATTTCGAGCGTCATCACCAGGGCTGGCACGACATTGATCCGTCCAGGCATCGGCTGATGATCAACGGCCTGGTCAAAACCCAGGCCGTGTTCACGATGGATGACATCATGCGCCTGCCGTCAGTGTCGCGCATTCACTTCATCGAGTGTGGTGCCAACACCGGCATGGAGTGGGGCAACGTCGCGGTGCCCACCGTGCAGTACTCGCACGGTATGTTGTCCTGTTCCGAGTTTACCGGCGTGCCGCTGAAAGAGATCCTCGACATGTGCGGCGCAGACTACAAAAAGGGCCGTTACGTGCTGGCCGAAGGCGCGGACGGTTCATCGATGACGCGCACGATCCCGATGGAGCTCATCGAGTCGGGCGAGGTGCTGGTGGCCTACGGCATGAACGGCGAGATGCTGCGCCCTGAGAACGGCTACCCGCTGCGACTCGTGGTGCCGGGCGTGCAGGGCGTGAGCTGGGTGAAGTGGCTGCGCCGCATCGAGGTCGGCGACCAGCCTTGGGCGACCAAGGATGAGGCGGTGCATTACATCGATCTCATGCCGGACGGCCAGCACCGCCAATACACTTCGGTGCAGGAGTGCAAGTCGGTCATCACCACGCCCTCTGGCGGTTAACTGCTTCTCGACAAGGGCTTCTACAACATCTCGGGCATGGCCTGGTCGGGCCGCGGCAAGAACACCCGTGTCGATGTGTCCACCGATGGCGGTATCAATTGGCGCCAGGCCCGCCTGGAGACGCCCGTGCTGTCGAAGGCGATCACCCGTTTCAACATCGACTGGGTATGGGACGGCAAGCCGGCCATCGTGCAGTCGCGGGCGGTGGACGACAGCGGTTACGTACAGCCGGGCTACGGTCAGTTGCGCACGGTTCGCGGCACCAAGTCGATCTACCACAACAACGCCATCCAGTCCTGGAAGGTGGTCGAGTCCGGTGAGGTGAGCAATGTCCAGGTTCTCTAAGACGCTGATTGCGCTGCTTGTCGCCGGCGCGGCGACCTCCGCGATGGCTTTCGATCGCTACCAGGGCATTGGCCGAGCGGCAACAGAGGCCGAGGTGAAAGCCTGGGACATCGATGTACGGCCCGATTTTGTCGGTCTGCCCAAGGGGGCCGGTACGGTCGATCAGGGCATGGAACTGTGGGAAACGCATTGCACCAGTTGTCACGGCATCTTTGGCGAGTCGAACGAGGTGTTCACGCCCATCGCCGGCGGCACGACCGCGAACGACATCAAGACCGGTCATGTGAAGTCGCTGGTCACGGGCTCCTCACCCCAGCGCACCACCTTGATGAAGGTGGCCACGGTGTCGACCCTGTTCGACTACATTTAGCGCGCCATGCCGTGGACGGCGCCCAAATCGCTCAAGCCGGACGAGGTCTATGCCATCCTCGCTTACCTGCTGAATCTGGGTGAGATCGTGCCTGCCGATTTCGAGCTGAGCGATGCGAACATTCACGAAGTGCAGGAACGCATGCCCAATCGAAACGGCATGACCACAGACCATGGCATGTGGCCCGGTGCGTCGGCGTCGAAAGGGGGGCTCGGAAACGGTGGCACGCCGGATGTCAAAAGTGCTTCGTGCATGAAGGATTGCAAGAAGGAAGTCGAGATCGTCTCGTCTCTTCCTGACTATGCACAGGATGCGCACGGCAACCTTGCCGAGCAGAACCGGTCGGTGGGCCAGACGCGTGGCAAGCAGACTGGAACGCCGGACGAGCCCGCTGACCAGGTCGAACCGTCGGCGGCCGCGGCGGCGCTGGCGCTGGCCAACAGCAAGGGCTGCACGGCTTGTCACGGGTTGGCGAACAAGATCATCGGCCCCGGTTACAATGAAATTGCGCAAAAATACCAGAGTCAGGCGGATGCTCAGACCACCCTGGTTGCCAAGGTGAAAGGCGGTGGGCAGGGAACCTGGGGTGCCATTCCGATGCCTCCCCAGGGGCACGTGACGGACGAGGACATCGAGCAACTCGTCCAGTGGATTCTGCAAGGCGCAAAAGCGCAGTAATACCTCTAAAAGGAGAGACGGGATGAATCATCAACGCAGGGATACCCTGAAAGCGGGTGGTGGTCTGGGCGTGCTCGGGCTGCTGGTCGCGGCAGGTCTGGTCAGGCCGGAAATGGCTGAAGCAGCCTGGAACAAAACGGCCTTCGAGGCCAAGACGCTGGATGCGGCCTTTGCCGGAATCGGTGCCGCTAAGCCGGCCGAAAGCGCCGACGTCGTCATTACTGCGCCGGACATCGCCGAGAACGGTGCCGTTGTGCCGGTGGGCGTGGTGAGCAACCTTCCCAAGACCGAATACATCGCAATCATGATCGAGAAAAATCCGAACATGCTCGCCGCCAGTTTCTCTCTTCCCGAAGGCACCATGGCCGACGTGCAGACGCGCGTGAAGATGGGGCAGACCTCCGATGTGTATGCCGTGGTCAAGGCTGACGGCAAGTTCTACATGTCCAAGAAGGAAATCAAGGTCACGCTCGGCGGCTGCGGCGGCTGAGCACAGTACAGTTCAAGGAGAGTAACGATATGGCAAACCCGATGCGTATTCGCGCCGCCGTCAAGGAGGGCGTTACCGAAGTTCGCGTGCTGATGTCGCACGTCATGGAAACCGGCCAGCGCAAGGATTCGTCCGGCGCGTTGATTCCAGCCCACTTCATTACCGAGTTGAACGCCAAGCACAACGACAAGGTCGTGCTGAATGCCGAGTTCGGTCCCTCTGTGTCCACCAATCCCTACCTCGCGTTCAAGTTCAACGGTGGTGCGAAGGGCGACAAGCTTGCAGTGACCTGGGTCGACAACAAGGGCGACACGCGCACCGACGAAGTGCAGATCGCCTGACGCCTGTCGGCTCGTGCCGAAAGGGGGCGAGCCACAGCCAATCGAGTGCGCGTCGCGTGCTTGCAGGCGCCAGTCACGGACAGGCAACGAGGGTTTGGACCTCGAAGGAGAGACGATGAAAAAACAATTCAAGGTGGTGGCACTGAGCCTTGGGGTGGTATTTGCGACACCGGTCTTCGCCCAGGAAGCGCTTAATTTCGATGCCTACCGCGAAATGCTTGCTGACGGCAACCCCGCCGAGCTTTACGAGATGGAAGGCGAGGAGTTGTGGCGCACTGCGCGCGGGTCAAAGAACGCCACGCTCGAGCAGTGTGATCTGGGTCTGGGGGCGGGCGTCGTCAAGGGCGCAGCGGCTCAGATGCCGCGCTACTTTGCGGATACCGACAGGGTGCAGGACCTCGAGTCGCGCCTGATGTCCTGCATGGAAACACTGCAGGGCATCCCGTCCGAGGAGATCATCAAGGGCAAGTTCCTCAAGGGTGAGCGTGCCAAGGTCGCAGCCCTGGTTGCCTATGTGGTGACGCACTCGAAGGGCGAAAAGATCGCCATTGATCTGTCGCAGCCGAAGGTCAAGGAGATGTACGCCCTGGGTGAGAAAGCCTTTTACTACCGCACCGGTGCGATGGACTTCGCCTGCTCTTCCTGTCATAGCCAGGATGACAAGCGGATTCGGGCCACGCAGTTGCCCAACATCACCAAGCCCGAAGGCGCGGCCGCGGGTTGGGGTTCGTGGCCGGCCTATCGGGTGTCGAACTCGCAGTTCTGGACCATGCAGCATCGCCTGTGGGACTGCTTCCGTCAGCAGCGCACTGCCGAGCCGATCTTTGCCTCGGACGTGACGATCGCACTGTCGGTGTTCATGGCGGGCAAGGGCAATGGTGCCGAGGCCGTCTGGCCAGGTGTGAAGCGCTAAGGGAGCAAATGACATGAAGAAACTGTTCATTGTTGCGCCGCTGGCGCTATGCGCCTCGGTGGCAATGGCTGACGACCTGCAGGCCAAGACCGAAGCGATGATGCTGAAGTCTTTCCAGGCCAATGGCATTGCCAGCCTCGACCGGCAGAAGCAGGACGAAGTGCAAAAGGCATGTTCCAGCCCGACGCTTCCCGACGCTGAGACCATGAAGCGCCTCGAGGCCGCCGAGATGGCGACGATCCAGTGGCCTGCGGATGGCAACTATACCGGCGGCGACTGGAAGGAAGGGCAGAAGATTGCGATGAGTGGTCGTGGCCTGACCTGGACCGACAAGACGCCGGACAACAACGGTGGTGGCTGCTACAACTGCCACGCGATGGATCCGAAGGAGGTGTCCGAAGGCACGATCGGTGTAAGCCTCGAAGGCTACGTCAAGGCACGCGGCAACTCGGAAGAGATGGTCAAGTACACCTGGGGCAAGCTGTGGAATTCCAAGGCCTACAACGCGTGCAGTGACATGCCGCGCAATGGCTACGGCGGCATCCTGACCGAGACCCAGATCCGCCACGTGATGGCGTATCTGTTTGATCCCGCCTCGCCCGTCAACCAGTAGGCGCAGTCAGCAAATACCGTCGCCTGGCGCTTCTGAGCAGGGCCCGCGGCTTCGGTCCCGGGCCCTTTTTTTACCCAGAGCAGGGCGTGCGCCGAGCGTTGTGCGTAAGCCTCCTGACACTCCATAGGGATTTTCCATGTCGATGAATCGTCGTGAATTCATGCAGATGCTTGCGATCGCCGCGGCTGGCGGCATGTCGCTGCACTCGGGTTTCGCTCGTGCAGAAAAGGCTGCGGGCGCCCTCTACGACATGCCGAAATTCGGTAACGTCAGCTTGCTGCACATGACTGACTGTCACGCCCAGCTGCTGCCCATCCATTTTCGTGAGCCGAGCGTCAACCTGGGGGTCGGCAGCATGTTCGGTCAGGCACCGCACCTCGTTGGCGATCATTTCCTCAAGCACTTCGGCATCAGGCCGGGCAGCCTCAAGGCGCACGCCTTCACCTATCTTGATTTTGCCGAGGCGGCGAAGACCTACGGCAAGGTCGGTGGCTTCGCGCATCTGTCCACGCTGGTCAAGAAGCTCAAGGCGAGCCGTCCCGGTGCACTGCTGCTCGACGGTGGCGACACCTGGCAGGGCTCGGGCACCGCGCTGTGGACCAATGCGCAGGACATGGTCGACGCGTGCAAGCTGCTCGGCGTTGATGTGATGACGCTGCATTGGGAGTCGAGCTACGGCGCCGAGCGCGTCAAGGAGATCGAGGAGAAGGACTTTGCCGGCCAGATCGACATCGTCGCCCAGAATGTGAAGACCACCGACTTTGAGGATCCCGTCTTCAAGCCTTACGTCATCAAGATCATCAATGGTGTGCCGGTCGCCATCGTCGGCCAGGCCTTTCCCTATACCCCCATCGCCAACCCGCGCTGGCACACGCCGGACTGGAGTTTCGGCATTCGTGACGATGAAATGCAGCAAGCGGTGGATGCTGCGCGCGGCGAGGGCGCCCAGGTCGTCGTTGTGCTGTCGCACAACGGCATGGACGTCGACCTCAAGATGGCCAGCCGTGTCACCGGTATCGACGCCATTCTTGGCGGCCACACCCATGACGGTATGCCTGCACCCACCGTGGTCGAGAACGGCGGGGGCAAGACCCTGGTCACCAATGCCGGCTCCAACGGCAAGTTCCTCGGCGTCATGGATTTCGACGTCAAGAATGGCAAGGTCGCCGATTTCCGCTACAAGCTGCTGCCGGTGTTCGCCAACCTGCTGCCGGCCGACCCCGAAATGGCTGCCTTCATCGACAAGACGCGTGCGCCCTTCCTCGAAAAGCTCAACGAGAAGCTCGCCGTCAGCGAAGGCATGTTGTATCGCCGTGGCAACTTCAACGGGTCTTGGGATCAGCTCATCGTCGACGCGCTGATTGCCGAGAAGGATGCCGAGCTCGCCTTTTCGCCCGGTTTTCGCTGGGGCACGTCGCTGTTGCCGGGTGACACCATCACCATGGAGCATCTGCTCGACCAGACCGCGATCACTTATCCGTGGACCACGCTCACCGAAATGAGCGGTGAGATGATCAAGACCGTGCTCGAAGACGTGGCCGACAACCTGTTCAACCCGGACCCCTACTATCAGCAGGGTGGCGACATGGTGCGCGTGGGCGGGCTGCAGTACAGCTGCGACCCGACAGCCACGATGGGCAAGCGCATCGACAACATGATGCTCAAGGGCAAGCGCATCGAGCCCAGCAAGATCTATCGCGTTGCCGGCTGGGCGCCGGTGTCGGAGGAGGCGAAGGATTCCGGTCCCGCGGTGTGGGACGTGGTGGCCAGCTATCTGCGTAGCCAGAAGCTCATCACCCAGCGCGCGCTGAACCTGCCCACGCTCAAGGGGATGGAAGGCAATGCGGGCGTCGTGCTCTGAGGCCTTCCCCGGCTGTTGCCGGATGAGCGGGCGCGAATTATCGCTTTGATGAGCGGGACGGCGGCGGCTTCGCTGTTTTCGGCTGCAGGGGGCGTGCTATTGGGCCGGTCCAGGCGAGACTTTGGATATTCTCAGTTGCGTTCAGATTTCGTTCAGTGTTGTAAGCAATAAGTACGATCGATCAACCTATAATCGACCTGCAGTTTTGTGGGTGGGCTACTCCTGGCTCGTTTCACGCTTTAGCAAACAAAACTTTCAAAGAGGAGACGTGATGGAACACAACGGCAAGACGTACTGGGGAACGGTACTGAGCCTGCTGACCAAGATCCTGATCATCTGGTTCGTGGTCTCGTTTGGCGCAGGCATCCTGTTTGCCCCGGCTCTCAACAGCATCTCGTTGGGCGGCTACCCGCTTGGCTTCTGGTTCGCGCACCAGGGGTCGATCTATATCTTCATCGTGCTCATTTTCTACTACGCGAAGAAGATGGGTGACATCGACCGTCAGTTCGACGTCCACGAAGAATAATCAGGGGAGACACATGGATCTTCAAACAATGATCTATCTGGTGGTCGGCGCGTCCTTCGCGCTGTACATCGGCATCGCCATTTGGGCGCGTGCCGGTAGCACCAGTGAGTTCTATGCCGCGGGCGGCAGCGTGCACCCGATCACCAACGGCATGGCAACGGCGGCGGACTGGATGTCGGCCGCGTCCTTCATCTCGATGGCTGGCCTCATCTCCAACATGGGTTACGGTGGTGGCCTGTTCCTGATGGGCTGGACCGGTGGTTACGTGTTGCTGGCGATGCTGCTGGCGCCGTATCTGCGCAAGTTCGGCAAGTTCACCGTGCCTCAGTTCATCGGCGACCGCTTCTACTCCAAGACGGCGGCGACCGTTGCGGTGGTCTGCCTGCTGACGGCCTCGCTGACCTACATCATCGGCCAGATGACCGGGGTGGGCGTCGCCTTCTCGCGCTTCCTTGGCGTGTCGAGCGACACCGGCATCTACATCGGCATGGGGATCGTGTTCATGTACGCGGTGTTTGGCGGTATGAAGGGGATCACCTACACGCAGGTTGCCCAGTACATCGTGCTGATTACGGCCTACATCGTGCCGGCCATCTTCATCTCGCTGCAGCTCACCGGCAATGCAGTCCCGCAGTTGGGCCTGGGTTCGGACCTGATTGGTGTCGAAACCTCGCTGCTCTCCAAGCTGGACATGGTGGTCAAGGATCTCGGTTTTGATCAATACACCACCTCGCTGCCGGGTAGTACGCTCAACATGTTCGTCTACACGATGTCGCTGATGATCGGTACCGCGGGTCTGCCGCACGTCATCATGCGATTCTTCACCGTCCCGACGGTGAAGGACGCGCGTAGTTCGGCGGGTTGGGCGCTGGTGTTCATCGCCCTGCTGTACACGACGGCGCCTGCCGTTGGTGCGATGGCCAAGTTCAACCTGCATGCCACGGTCAACTCGGCAGTCGGACTGGAAACGGGCCCGATGGGTCATCTGAACGTGAATCCTGACGTGGTGAAGGCCAACGGTGATTTGTATGCCGCTGACGCCAGCCTGGTTTTCGAAAATCGTCCGGAGTGGATGAAGCGCTGGGAAAAGACTGGTCTGCTGAAGTTCGAAGACAAGAACGGTGACGGCCGCATCCAGTACTACAACGACAAGACCAAGAACCCCGAAGCGAAGGCCAAGGCTGAAGCCGCTGGGTGGAAGGGTAACGAGCTGACGGTGAACCCCGACATCATGGTGATGGCGAACCCGGAAATCGCGTTGCTGCCCAACTGGGTGATTGCGCTGGTGGCTGCCGGTGGCCTGGCTGCGGCGCTGTCGACCGCTGCGGGTCTGCTGATGGCGATCTCCTCCGCGGTGTCTCATGACCTGGTCAAGGGCATCTTCAACCCCACCATCAGCGAGAAGAATGAGTTGATGGCAGGTAAGGTGTCGATGGCTGTTGCCATCGTGATCGCCGGCTACCTGGGTCTGAACCCGCCGGGCTTTGCCGCCGGTACGGTTGCGCTGGCCTTCGGTATCGCTGCTTCCTCGCTGTTCCCGGCAATCATGATGGGCATCTTCTCCAAGAAGATGAACAAGGAAGGGGCGATCGCGGGCATGCTGGCTGGCCTGACCGTGACCCTGTTCTACGTGTTCGCACACAAGGGTATCTTCTTCGTCAAGGGCACCGAGTACGTCGATCTCATCGGTGGTCCGAACAGCTTCTTCGGCATCACGCCGGAAGCCTTTGGTGCGATTGGTGCCGTGGTGAACTTCATCGTCGCCTTCGTGGTCGATAAGGTCACCAAGGAGCCGCCGGAGCACATCCAGCACATGGTCGAAGCCGTTCGTATCCCGCGTGGTTCGAAGGCTGTCGATGGCGCCCACTGATACTGGCGTGAAGTAAAGGAGAAGCGGTCACTCCAGGCCGCTTCAAGGAAAGACCCCGCTCGCTTCGCTGGCGGGGTCTTTTGTTTTGTGGCACCGTGCGCCCCTGCCGGCAAGCCGGCGTAGCGTGCCTAGATGGAGCAGCCCATGGTTTTTGATGTCAGCGTCGCCCTTACCTGGATTCTTTTCCTTGCCTTGTTTCCGATTGCATTCTTCTGGCTGAGGAGGGTGTGGCGCATCATCGTAAAGCGGGATTTCTCCGAGGTCGCGCTCAAGCGCGGCGAGTCACCCGCCAATCCGGCGCGTTATGCGCCTTTTGCCGCGGCCATCAATTTCATCGGCGGCATCATCATCGTGTTCGTGATCTTTGGCGTTGTCAGTGCAAGCCTGGAGTATGAAACCTGGAGCGCGATCGCAGGCAGCACGATCTGGATGAAGTTCATTTTCGACTACATCCTCAGCCGTCAGGCCCATCCGATCATCGGCAAGAAGCGGGGCCGGCAGGACAAGCCGACGGGCGAAGCGGGCGAATGAAGCCAGCCCTGCGCGCGGTGAGCGGGTGTTCGCCACCCGCCTGAGTCAGCGCCGTTCGGCCACGCCGTAACGTTGATCGAGGCGGTTCATCACCACAACGTAGACCACGATGATCGCCAGGTAGACCACCAGGGCGCCCTGGGCGAAGATGTAGAAGCCAAGCGGAAAGCCAAGAAAAGTGAAGGTGTTGAGTTCAGCGGCGTAATAGCCGCTCACGAACGTCACGCCGAACCAGATGGCGAGCAGGCCAAAGGTCAGCAACAGATTGCTGCGCCAATAGGCGCGCTGAGCATCGGTCAGTTTCATCGCTGAATCCGTTGTGCCGCCCGCAGGCGTGGTCTGCAGGCGGCGGGGGTACGGCTTTCAGTGGCTCCCATTGCCGGGCATGCCGTGGGCGCGCGCCAGTTGGGTTTGCATGTCGGCCGGAGCGGGCTCGTAGCCGCCGGCGCTGAACATGAACTCACTTTCGCCGGCGCAGATCGCCTTCAGACGGCTCTCGAACCCATCCAGGCTTGCCATCGGCACACGCGCGGCAATCAGCGTCCAGCCGGCACTCGGGCTGTCGGTGCTGGTCAGGCGACCACGACGGCTGGCGAGTTCGGCACTGACGTCGCCGAACAGATGGTTGGCCACCTTCACCTGTATGTCGAGCAAGGGTTCCAGCACTTGCGGCCTGGCGGCCTGCACCGCCTCGATCAACGCGTGTCGTGCCGCCGTGCTGAACGAGACCTCGTTCGAGTCGACCGCATGGTGCTTGCCGTCGGTCACGATCACGCGCAGGTCGTGGATGGGAAAGCCGGCGAATGCGCCTTCGAGCAAGACCTGTCGCACGCCCTTTTCCACTGCAGGCATGAAGTTGGTCGGGATTGCACCGCCCTTGACCTCATCCGCAAGTTCGATGCCTGCACCGCGCTCCAGCGGCTCGACTCGCAGCGCCACTTCGCCGAACTGGCCTGCGCCGCCGCTCTGCTTCTTGTGCCGATAGCGTGCCTCGGCAATCACCGTAATCGTTTCGCGGTAGGGAATGCTGGGCGGGGCCGTGTCGAGTTCCAGGTTCCAGCGTGCTGCCAGTTCCTCCAGCACGATCTTCAGGTGCTGCTCCCCCAGTCCGCGTACCACGGTACGGCGGTTGCGATGATCGAATGTGACCTCGAGGCAGGGGTCTTCCTCGGTGAGACGCACCAGCGCTTCGGACAGTTTCTGTTCGTCAGCCGGCTTTCGCGTCATCAGTGCCAGGCCGAAGATAGGCTGTGGATAGGGTGTCGGGGCGAGGTGGAAAAAATCTTCGTCGTGCGAGTCGTGCAGCACCGCATCGCGCGTGATCTCGTCGACACGAGACACCGCGCACAGGTCCCCGGGTACGGCGCGTGTGGTCTCGACCGCATTCCTGCCCTGCATGCGCAGCAGGTGCGCCACCTTGAAGGCCTTGCGCGCATCGCCGACGAAGAGCTGCGAGTTTGGCGTAATGCTGCCCTGGTGGATGCGGAACAGCCCGAGTTTGCCGCGGTAGGGATCGTTCGCGATCTGGAACACGTGCGCGATGACGTGCTGATCAGGGGCGAGTTGAACGGTGACGGGTTCGGCCGTTGCTGCTTCACCCTTCAGGAAAAGAGGCGGGTTGCCTTCGGTGGGGTCGGGCGCAAGCTTGCCAAGGATGTCGAGCAGCTCACGGATTCCGGCGCCGCTGCGCGCGGACACGAAGCACACCGGCAGCAGATGCCCTTCACGCAAAGCCTGTTCAAACGGGGCGTGCAGTTGTTCGGGGTCAAGCGATTCGCCTTGCTCGAGATACTTCGCCATCAGCGCTTCATCGAGTTCGACGATCTGGTCAACGAGGGCATCATGGGCTGCGCCGACGCTGGAAAAGGCAGTGGGCGCCTCGTCTTTGGGCGCAAAGAAGCAGTCGACCACCTGGCTGCCATCGGGCGAGGGCAGGTTGATCGGAAGGCATTCGCGACCGAACTCGGCGGTGATCGAAGTCATCAGTGCGGCGAAATCGACGCCGTTCGCGTCGATCCGGTTAACCACGATCATGCGGCACTTGCCCTTCGCCGCATTCATCATGCGCCGCGTGAGGCTTTCGACACCGGCTGCGGCATTGATGACGATTGCGGCGGTATCGACCGCAGGCAGGGCGACCAGCGCGCGCCCGGCGAGATCGGGCAGGCCCGGCGTGTCGAGCAGGTTGATCCAGTGACCTGCCCATTCCAGATGCACCAGTGCGGCGTGCAGCGAGTGGCCCATCACCTTTTCCTGTGGGTCGAAGTCCGACACGGTGTCGCCACGCTCCACGCTGCCGGCCGCGCCGATCTCGCCCGCGGCGGCGAGCAAGGCCTCGACCAGAGTGGTTTTGCCGCTGCCGGTATGACCGAACAGGGCCAGGTTGCGGATGTCGTGAACCGAGCTGGGTGTCATCGTGTGCCTCCGGTCTTGTGGAATGGACTCAAGTGTCCGCTTGCTGCGGTTTGAAGGCAATGCGGCAGGTCAACTGACCGGCGCGCCAGGCCCTGGGCGGCACTCAGGCGCTGCGCAGACCGGCGATGCGGGTCAGCAGAATGGCGCCAAGTGGCAGCAACAGGCCCAGCACGGTGACGGTCAGCAGCAGCGCGCCAAGCTGACTGTAGTCTGCC
>Ga0073899_10003445_pt1 | contig 13999 bp, 8 predicted proteins | sample KloWWTmetaKNB5Ph_FD_88975 | JGI IMG/M metagenome (GOLD analysis project Ga0073899, IMG submission 88975) | Active sludge microbial communities from Klosterneuburg, Austria, studying microevolution and ecology of nitrifiers - Klosterneuburg... | ecosystem: Engineered > WWTP > Aerobic digester >... | reverse complement strand
GCTGTTCGACATCGCCGTCACCGTCTTCCAGGTGCGCGTGTCCTACGACCAGAAGCCGTACCGCCGCGCGCTGATGGAAACCTACGGCGCCACCTGCCACGCCAGCCCGTCGAACCTGACGAACTGCGGCCGCGCGATCCTGGCCGAGCACCCCGACCACCCCGGCTCGCTGGGCATCGCCATCAGCGAGGCGGTGGAGGTGGCGGCCACGCACGACGACACCAAATATGCGCTGGGTTCGGTGCTCAACCACGTGCTCATGCACCAGACCATCATCGGCCAGGAAGCCATGCTGCAACTGGAAATGGCCGGCGACGACCCCGACGTCATCGTCGGCTGCACCGGCGGCGGCAGCAATTTCGCCGGCATCGCCTTCCCCTTCATCGGCCAGCAATTGCGCGGCGGCGGCAAGAGCAAGCAGCGGCGCATCGTGGCCGTGGAGCCGGCGGCCTGCCCATCGCTCACGCGCGGCAAGTTCGCCTACGACTTCGGCGACACCGCACACCTGACGCCGCTGACCAAGATGCACACGCTGGGCAGCACCTTCACGCCGCCGGGCTTCCACGCCGGCGGGCTGCGCTACCACGGCATGGCGCCGCTGGTGTCGCACCTGGCGGAAATGAAGCTCATCGAGGCCACGGCCTACCACCAGAACGACTGCTTCGAGGCCGGCGTGCTGTTTGCGCGCGCCGAGGGCATCGTGCCCGCGCCCGAGGCCAACCATGCCGTGAAGGGCGCCATCGTCGAGGCGCTGCGCTGCAAGGCCGAGGGCAGAAGCGAGGTGATCCTGTTCAACCTGTGCGGCCACGGCCACTTCGACATGAGCGCCTACAGCAACTACCACGCCGGCAAGCTGGTCGACCAGCCCTACGACGAGGCCGAGCTGGCGATGGCACTGTCGGGCCTGCCTTCGGTGCCCGCCTGACGCATCCCGCAGGCCCCGGCGCACCGCCGGGGCCATGAAGCGTCACTTGAACCCTACGCGGTCCAGCATCTGCTGCACCGCGGCGGTATTCGCCCCCACCTTGCCGATCGGCACCGTCTCGGCCTTGAAGCGGCCCAGGCTCACCAGCGCCGGGTTCTCGGTGGCGGCGGAGGCCACCACCGGGTACTCGTTGTTGCCGTCGGCGAAATAGCGCTGCGCGGTATCGCTGGACAGGTATTCCAGGAACTGCACGGCCGCCTCGCGATTCTTCGCGTGGCGCGCCACCGCGGCACCGGCGATATTGACGTGCGTGCCCCAGCTGGCCTGGTTGGGGAAGACGACGCCGACGCGCTCCATCGCAGCCTTGTCTTCCGGCTTGCCGGAGCGCATCAGCCGCGCCACGTAGTAGCTGTTGCTCAACGCCACTCCGCATTCACCCGAAGCCACGCCGCGGATCTGGTCGGTGTCGCCGCCCTTGGGCGGGCGCGCCATGTTGGCCACCAGGCCCTGCAGCCAGGCCTCGGTGGCCTGCGGCCCCAGGTGTTCGAGCATGGAACCGAACAAGCTCAGGTTATACGGGTGCGAGCCGCTGCGCACGCAGAAGGCGCCCTTCACGGCCGGCGTGGCCAGCTTCTCGTAGCTGTCGATCTGCTCGGGCTTGAAGCGCGCCTTGTCGTAGACGACGACACGCGCCCGCGTCGACATGCCGAACCACTGCGCGCCCTGCGTCGTGACGCCGCCGCGGAACTGCGCCGGAATGCGTTGCTCGAGCACGGCCGACTTGACGGGCTGGAACAGGCCGTCCTGTTCACCCCGCCACAGCCGCGCGGCGTCGACGAGCAGGATCACGTCGGCCGGGCTGCCGCTGCCCTCGGCCTTCAGCCGCGCCAGGATGCCGGCATCGTCGGCCTCGATGCGGTTGATGCGCACGCCGGTGGCCTGGGTGAAGTTGGCGTAAAGCGCTTCGTCGGTCTGGTAGTGACGCGCCGAGTACAGGTTGAGCACCTTGTCCTGGGCCTGGGCCAGCGGCGTGCCGAGGCTGGCCACAGCGAGCATCGAGAGGGCGCCTAGGCGGCGCAGGAGGATCTTCATGGCAGTGTTGACGAGATGGACGGGTGTCGTGGATGAATGAGGCGAAGCATATCGCAATCGCGAATCATTGTCATTTGCGTCCAATTGATCCTGATCAAGAAATTCCAACATCCCATGGATTCAGCCGCTCAACTGCGCCCAGACCTTCTCCAGTCGCTTCACGCTCACCGGCTGCGGCGTGCGCAATTCCTGGGCGAAGAGGCCGATGCGCAATTCCTCCAGCAGCCAGCGGAATTCGTCCAGCCGCGCGTGCCCGGCGCCGCGCAGGTCGGCCACGCGGCGCTGCCAGCGCTGCTCCAGCGGGCGCAGTTCGGCCAGCCGGGCGGCGTCGCGCGCGGGGTCGGCGCGCAGCTTGTCCAGCCGCAGCACCACGCCTTTCAGGTAGCGGGGCAGGTGCTGCAGCGCAGGCCACGCTGTCTGCGCCAGGAAGCGTTTGCCCACCAGGCGCTGTAACTGCGCCTGGATGTCTTCGGCCACTTCGCGTGGCGGCTTGCTGTCCTTGAGCTTGCGCTGCGCCGCGGCGTGATCCAGCAGCACCGTCGCGGTCAACCGCGCCACTTCCTGCGCAATGAGATTCAGCCGCGAACGACCCTCCTCCACCCGCGCCTTGAAACTCCGCTCGTCGGTGGGCAGCGGATCGGCCAGGAAGGCGCGGTCCAGCGCCACTTCGATGATCTGGTCGCGCAATTCCTCCAGCGTGCCCAAGCTCATATAGGCCGCGGCCATGGTCGTGAGCTCGGGGATATTCTTCTCGAGATATTTCAGCGGCTCGCGAATCTGCAGCGCCACCAGCCGGCGCAGGCCGGCGCGGTGCTTCGTGGCGGCGACCTCGGGTTCGTCGAAGACCTCGACCTCGACCGCATGGCCGCGGTCGATCAGCGCCGGAAAGCCGATCAGCACCTGCGAGCCGCGGCGCAGTTCCATCAATTCGGGCAGTTCGCCGAAGGTCCAGGCGGTGTGCAGGTCGGGGGTGGCGGGGCTCGTTGCACCCTCACCCCGGCCCTCTCCCGCAGGCGGGAGAGGGAGTGATGCGCGGCCGTTGGCGCGACCAGCAGTTCGGGAGTCCGCCGACGAGCCCGCAGGCACCGTCTTGCCCCCTTTCGCGCTCGCGGGAGAGGGTTGGGGTGAGGGTGCATCCGCCGCCACTGCCGCCCCCCGCTTCAACACCGCCAACGCCTGGAACGCGCTGCGCGCTTGCGCACCGAATTCGGCCTTCAGCCCGGCGAGGTCGCGCCCCATGCCGAGCTGCCGGCCGTTTTCGTCATTGATGCGGAAATTCATGAACAGGTGCGGCTGCAACTGATCCAGCTTGAAGTCGTTGCGCTGCACCGCGATCTGCGTGCGCTCGCGCACTGCTTTCAGCAGCGCGTCGAGCAGCCCGCCCTGCGCGAACGGCACGCCGGCGCAGAACTCGGCGGCATAGTCGGGCAAGGGCACCAGCCTCGAGCGCGGCCGCTGGTGCAGGCTCTTCACCAGCGCCAGCACCTTGTTCGGCAGCATGCCCGGCACCAGCCATTCGCAGCGCTCTTCGCTGACCTGATTCAGCGCATAGATCGGCACCGTCACGGTGAGGCCGTCCCTGGCGTCGCCCGGCTCGTGCAGATAGCTCGCCGTGCAGTCGATGCCGCCCAGCCGCACGGTCTTCGGGAAGGCCGCGGTGGTGATGCCGGCGGCCTCGTGGCGCATCAGCTCCTCGCGCGTCAGCTGCAGCAGCTTGGGGTTCTTCTTGACCTCCTCGCGATACCAGCGCTCCAGCGTCGCGCCCGAGCACACGTCGGGCGGCAGTTGCTGGTCGTAGAAGGCGAAGATGAGCTCGTCGTCGACCAGCACGTCCTGTCGGCGCGACTTGTGCTCCAGTTCGGCCACCTGCGCCAGCAGCTTTCGGTTGTGCGCCAGGAAGGGCAGCCGGGTCTCCCACTCGTCGCCGACCAGCGCCTCGCGGATGAAGATCTCGCGCGCCGCCACCGGGTCGACGCGACCGAAATTCACGCGCTTGTTGTTGTAGACGACGATGCCATACAGCGTGGCACGCTCCAGCGCCACCACCTCCGCCGCCTTCTTCTCCCAGTGCGGCTCGAGCAGTTGCGTCTTCAGCAGGTGGCCGGCCAGCGGCGGGATCCACTGCGGCTCGATGGCCGCCAGGCCGCGGCCGAACAAGCGCGTGGTCTCCACCAGTTCAGCCGCCACCAGCCAGCGCCCGGGCTTCTTGCTCAGGTGCGCGCCCGGGTGGCGCCAGAACTTGATGCCGCGTGCGCCCAGGTACCAGTCCTCGTCATCGCGGGATCGACGGCCCCCATCCCCCCGAGGGGGTGCGCCGCCTTGGGGCGGCCCGGCGTCGGCGCGGCAGCCGATATTGCCCAGCAGCCCGGCCAGCATGGCCTGGTGCAGTTGTTCGTAGGTGGCCGGCTGGGCATTCAGCCGCCAGCCCTGTTCGGCGACCACGGTGTGCAGCTGAGAGTGGATATCGCGCCACTCGCGCACGCGGCGCGGGCTCACGAAACTGTCGCGCAGGCGCTGTTCCTGCTGGCGGTTGGTGAGCTTGTGACTGTCCACGCGCTGGCCGGCCTGCGCCGGGTGGCCGTGCTGGCCGCGGCCTTCCTCGATCCAGTGCCACAGCTTGAGCAGGCCCGTGAATTCCGACTTCTCGTCGTCGAACTTCTTGTGCTTCTCGTCGGCGGCCTGCGCCGCTTCCATGGGGCGGTCGCGCACGTCCTGGCCGCTCAGCGCGGCGGCGATGATCAGCACCTCGGTCAGGGCCTGCCGCTCGCGCGCGGCCAGGATCATGCGGCCGATGCGCGGGTCCAGCGGCAGCTTGGCGAGCTCGGCGCCGATCGGTGTCAACTCGTTGGCCTCGTCGACGGCACCCAGCTCGCCCAGCAGCGCATAGCCGTCGGCGATGGCCTTCTTCGGCGGCGCTTCCAGGAACGGGAAGTCCTCGATCGGCCCCAGGTGCAGCGACTTCATGCGCAGGATCACCGCCGCCAGCGAGGAGCGCAGGATCTCGGGGTCGGTGAAGCGTGGCCGGCCGGCAAAGTCGTCCTCGCCATAAAGTCGGATGCAGGTGCCGTTGGCCACGCGCCCGCAGCGCCCGGCGCGCTGGTTCGCCGCCGCCTGGCTGATGGGCTCCACCTGCAGCTGCTCGACCTTGCTGCGGTAGCTGTAGCGCTTCACGCGCGCCTGGCCGCTGTCGACGACATAGCGGATCCCCGGCACCGTGAGCGAGGTCTCGGCCACGTTGGTCGCCAGCACGATGCGCCGACCGTTGCCGGGCTCGAAGACACGGTCCTGCTCGGCCTGCGACAGGCGCGCGAACAGCGGCAGGATCTCCGCCGGCGGCCCACCGCGCTGCGTGCTGGCCAGATGCTTGCGCAAGTGGTCCGCCGTTTCGCGGATTTCGCGTTCGCCGGGCAGGAAGACGAGGATGTCGCCGCGTTCGCCGGCGCGCCAGAGCTCGTCCACCGCGTCGGCGATGGCGTCGTCGAGGTCGAAGTCCTTGCGCTCTTCATACGGCCGCCAGCGCTGCTCCACCGGAAACAGCCGGCCCGAGACCTGGATCACCGGCGCCGGGCCGAGTCTCGATGTGAAGTGGTTCGCAAACCGGTCGGCGTCGATGGTGGCCGAGGTGACGACGATCTTCAGGTCGGGCCGCCGCGGCAGGATCTGGCGCAGGTAGCCGAGCAGGAAGTCGATATTCAGGCTGCGCTCGTGCGCCTCGTCGATGATCAGCGTGTCGTAGGCGCGCAGCAGCGGGTCGTTCTGCGTCTCGGCCAGCAGGATGCCGTCGGTCATGAGCTTGACCGATGCGCCGGGCTGCAACCGGTCCTGGAAGCGCACCTTGTAGCCGACCACGTCGCCCAGCGGCGACTTCAGCTCGTCGGCGATGCGCTTGGCCACGCTGCTGGCGGCGATGCGCCGCGGCTGCGTGTGTCCGATGAGGCCGTGCCCGCCGGCGCCGCGGCCGCGCCCGAGCTCGAGCATGATCTTCGGCAGCTGCGTGGTCTTGCCCGAACCGGTCTCGCCGCAGACGATGACCACCGGGTGTTCACGGATGGCGCGCGCGATATCGTCGCGCCGGGCAGAGACCGGCAGCGATTCGGGGTAGGTGATCGGCGGGATGGAGCGGGCCGCGGCCACGTCGGCCGGGCCCCGGGGGGCATTCACGGGACGCGGATTATCTCCGCGCGCCGCGCCGCCATCAGCCGGCGTAGGTCATCACGCTGAACACCGCGCCCTGCGGGTCCTGCAGCACGGCCATGCGGCCGACCGTGGGCACGTCCATCGGTGGCACCAGCGTCTTGCCGCCCAAGGCCGTGCATTTGGCCATGGTCTCGTCGACGTTGTCCACCGTGATGTAGCAGCCCCAGGCCGGCGGCATGGGCCCGGCGTCGGGCGGCATGCCCATGATCCCGCCCACGGCCGTGTCGCCGACGCTGGCCACGTGGTACGGGCCCGTGCCCATGTCCATGTTCTTGACGGTCCAGCCGAACAGGCCACCGTAGAAGCGGCTGGCGGCCTCGGGGTCGGTGGTCATCAGCTCGCTCCAGCTGAATGCGCCGTGGGTCTTGTAAACGTCCATGGTCGCCTCCTGCACGGGTCGCCTGCCCGGGGTGAGAAGCACACATGCTGCGGCACAATCGCGCGCAGCATGAGCCTCGTTTTCCCGCACACCTTCGTGCCCTGGTTTCGCGCCGTGGCGCCGTACATCCACGCCTACCGCGGCAAGACCTTCGTCGCCGGGCTGACGGGCGAGGCCATCGCCGCCGGCAAGCTGGAAGCCTTCGTGCAGGACCTGGCGATCCTGCACGCCATCGGCATCAAGCTCGTGCTGGTGCACGGCTTTCGGCCGCAGGTGACGGAACAGCTGGCGGCCAAGGGCCATGTCTCGCGTTTTGCGCGCGGCATCCGCATCACCGACGACGTGGCGCTGGACGCTGCCCAGGAGGCCGCCGGCCAGTTGCGCTTCCAGATCGAGGCCGCTTTCTCGCAGGGCCTGCCGAATACACCGATGGCCAATTCCACCGTGCGCGTGGTCTCGGGCAATTTCCTCACCGCGCGTCCCGTCGGCATCGTCGACGGCATCGACTTCCTGCGCAGCGGCCTGGTGCGACGCGTCGACCAGGTGGCGATCCGCCGTGCCATCGAGTCAGGTGCCATCGTGCTGCTCAGCCCGTTCGGCTTTTCCCCCACCGGCGAGGCCTTCAACCTGACGATGGAAGACGTGGCCACCGCCACGGCCGTGGCGCTGCAGGCCGACAAGCTGCTGTTCCTGACCGAGATCCCCGGCATTCGCGAGAACGCCGCCGACCCCGAGAGCAGCATCGACACCGAGCTCGCGCTGGCCGACGCCCGGCGCCTGCTGGCGGCGATGCCGGCACCGACCCAGCCCACCGAACCGGCCTTCTACCTGCAGCATTGCGTGAAGGCCTGCGCGGGCGGGGTCGAGCGCTCGCACATCCTGCCCTATGCCACCGACGGCGCGCTGCTGCTGGAAGTCTTCACGCACGACGGCGTGGGCACCATGGTCGTCGACGAGAAGCTGGAGAGCCTGCGCGAGGCCAGCGCCGACGACGTGGGCGGCATCCTGCAGCTGATCGAACCCTTCGAGCGCGACGGCACCTTGGTGCGGCGCGAACGCACCGAGATCGAGCGCGATATCGCCAACTACACCGTGATCGAGCACGACGGCATCATCTTCGGCTGTGTCGCGCTCTACCCCTACGCCGAAGAACGCACCGGCGAGATGGCCGCACTCACTGTTTCTCCACTGTCGCAAAACCAGGGCGACGGTGAACGCCTGCTCAAGCGCGTCGAGCAGCGCGCGCGCCAAGGCGGACTGGACAGCATCTTCGTGCTCACCACGCGCACCATGCACTGGTTCATCAAGCGCGGTTTTGTCTCGGTCGACCCGGAATGGCTGCCCGAGGCGCGCAAGCGAAAATACAATTGGGACCGGCGCTCGCAGGTGCTGGTCAAGAAACTCGTCTGACTTTTCACTGCCGCGATAACCGGGTTTTCCCCGGCGGCATCTCACCGGAGAATCCCCATGACACGCATGGTGCACTGCATTCATCTCAAGAAGGAAGCCGAAGGGCTGAGTTTTCCACCGTACCCGGGCGAACTCGGCAAGCGCATCTACGACAACGTCAGCAAGGAGGCTTTCGAGCTCTGGAAGAAGCTCCAGACCATGCTCGTCAACGAAAATCGCCTCAATCTGGCCGATGCCCGTGCCCGCCAATATCTGGCGCGGCAGATGGAACAGTTTTTCTTCGGCCAAGGAGCCGAGCAACCGATGGGCTATGTGCCCCCCGGTGGGTAAAGAGCCGGTCTGCGTATTTTCCCGATTGAGTCCGGTGCGCGGCCTGCGCTATATTCCCGCCACCGAATACTCAACGGAGCATAACGATGTCGCAAGTATCCCTCAGCGACCTCCTGGCCCAGCGGGCCGCGCTGGAAAAACAAATCGCCGACGCCCAGCGCGAGCAGCGCAGCGCCGCCATTGCCCAGATCAAGTCGCTGATGTCCGAATTTGGCCTGACGCTGGCCGATATTGGCAGCCGCACCGCAGCCGCACCGGCACGCAAGGCCGGCGGAAAGGTGGCGGCCAAATACCGCAATGCCGAAACCGGGGAAACCTGGTCCGGGCGCGGCCTGCAGCCCAACTGGCTGAAGACGGCACTTGCCTCGGGGCGCCCACTGACCGACTTCGCCGTCTGACGCGCCAAGCTACCGGCCCCGGACCGGCGCGGCAACGGGTCGATGCGGCATGAGTCGGACGCTGCAGCCATGATCGAACCTGCGGCCACCCCCTGGCGCAAGCGGTTGGCGGTCTGGCACGATGCTGGCAACGCCGGCTTGCGCGCGGCCGTGGTCGGTCTGGCCAGCTTGGTCCTGGCCTATGCCGGCAGCTTCAGCCTGCCGTTCGGTCCCTGGAATGCGCTGGCCCTGCCGGGTGGCTTGGCCATCGCGGCCGTCTGGCGCTGGGGGCGGCCGGTCCTGGTCGGCGTGGCCGCAGGCGTCTTCGTGGCCCTGCTCGGCCTGGGCCTGCCCTGGACGGTCGCCACGCTGGCGCCGCTGGTGCTGGTGCTGACGACACTGGCAGCGCAGTCAGCCCTGCGATGGACCGGCTTCGACGCTCGGCTGGAACGCGCTGCCGACGTGGCCGCCCTGGTGGCGGCCGTCCTGCTGGCGGCCGCGCTGCCCGCCGCATTGGCGGTGTCGGTGTGGGTCACGGCCAGCACCGGAGGCTCGCCGCTGGCAACGCTCGCGACCGGCTCGGTCACGCTCGGCCTGGGCATGCTCTGCACGGCCGTCGCGGCGCTGGCCTTCGACCGCAGCGTGCTGCATGCACTGCAGCCGGGTGCGCCATGGCGCGGCAGCGTCGTCGGCGCATCGCTGGCGGCGCTGGCGCTGGGTCTGCTCCTCGTGGCGCCGGCGTCCCGCTCGGTGCTGGGCACGCTGGCGCTGTTCCTACAGCCCGTGGTGGTCACCGCCTTGGTGCTGCGCCGGCACCTCGCGATGGCGGCAAGTACTTTGCTGCTGGCCGCGCTGCTGGTGGGTCGGGGTAGCAGCGCCGCTCTGGCGCCATGGGCTGCGGGCGGCCATGGGCCGGCGCTGCTGGCCGCCTGGACAGCCTCGGCTCTGGCGCTGATGCTGCTGGCCCACGCCGCCACGGTGGACTGGCGCAGCCGCTCCCAGCGCTGGGAATGGGCGCTCGACGGCTCGCGCCTGGGCGTGGCCGACTGGCACCTGCAGCGCGACGACCGCTTCGCCTCGACGGCCTGGCGCCAGCTCAGCGGCCACACCGCGCGTGCCTGGAGCCCGGCCGACTGGCTGGCCAGCGTGCACGCCGAGGACCGCCCTGCGCTGGCAGCCGCCATCGCATCGCTGGGCACGGGCGAAGCCGGCCGGCGCCAGCTCGAACTGCGCCTGCCGCAGGGCGACGGCTGGCGCTGGATGGAAACCACGCTGATGGTCATCGAACGCAGCGGCGGCGGCGAGCCGGTGCGCCTGCTGGCCACGCTGGCCGACGTGCAGGAGCGACGCGAGGCGCTGGAAGGCCAGCGCATGTCGGTGAGCCTGTTCCAGCACTTGCACGAGGGCCTGCTCATCACCGACGCCGAGTTGCGCGCGCTCGACGCCAACCCGGCCTATACGCAGATCCTGGGCGTGCCGCGCGACGAACTGCTGGGCACCGTGCCGCTGCTGCTGCGGCCGACCCCGGCCGACCCGGTGGCGCGCCAGCAGCGCGCCGCCATGTGGGCCAGCCTGCGCGACACCGGCAGCTGGCGCGGCGAACTGCTGGAGCGGCGGCGCAATGGCGAACCGTGCACGCTGCAGACCACCATCTCCACGGTGCGCGGCCCGGCGCATGACCTGCGCTACCACGTGCTCGTCATTTCCGACATCACCGAACAGCGCCAGCAGCGCGAGCAACTCGAGCGCCAGGCGCACTTCGACGAGCTGACGCGGCTGCCCAACCGATCGCGGCTCACGCAATTGCTCGACGACGGCATGCGCGCGGCCGACCGCGATGGCTACCTGCTCGTGGTGTGTTATCTCGACCTGGACCGCTTCAAGCCCGTCAACGACCGCTTCGGCCACGCCGCCGGCGACCGATTGCTGGCCGAACTGGCCGGCCGCCTGCGCAGCGCGCTGCGCAGCCGCGAGAGCTGGGCCGACGCCGCGGCGCGGCTGGGCGGCGACGAATTCGTGCTGCTGCTGCGCGCCGGCACGCTGGAAGAGGCGCGGCTGGCGGTGGAACGTGTGCTGCGCGTGGTGGCGCTGCCTTACGTCATCGACCCCGCGCAAGATCCGGTGCAGGTGACGGCCAGCATGGGCGCCACCGTCTACCCCATCGACCACAGCGACGCCGACACGCTGCTGCGCCATGCCGACCATGCCATGTACGAGGCCAAGCAGTCGGGCCGCAACGGCTACCTCTTCTTCGACCCCGAGCACCGGCGCCAGGCCGAGGCGCGCGTGATGGCCATCGGCCGCGTGCAGGAGGCGCTCGACCAGCAGGAATTCCTGCTCTACTACCAGCCCAAGGTCGACATGCGCAACGGCCGCGTGCTCGGCTTCGAGGCCTTGCTGCGCTGGGAGCACCCGAGCCAGGGCCTGATCGCGCCAATGCAGTTCCTGCCGCTGATCGAGAGCACCGGCCTGTCGTCGCGCATCGGCGACTGGGTCATCTCGCAGGCGCTGGAGCACCTGGCGCTGTGGCGCCGCAGCGGGCTGGACATCTCGGTCAGCGTCAACGTCTCGGCGCGCCACCTGCAGGAGCCGGATTTCGCGCTGCGCCTGGGTGAACTGCTGGCCCGCCACGCCGACCCGCTGGCGCCGTACCTGGAACTGGAGACGCTGGAGACCGCGGCGCATGCCGACATCGACGCCACCTCGGCGCTGCTGGCGCGCTGCCGCGGCATGGGCGTGCGCTTCGCGCTCGACGACTTCGGCACCGGCTATTCCACGCTGAGCTACCTGAAGCGGCTGCCGGTGGACGTGCTCAAGATCGACCGCTCGTTCGTGCACCACATGCTCGACGACGCGCAGGACCTGGCCATCGTCGAGGGCGTGATCGGCCTGGCGCGCACCTTCGGCTGCGTGGTGGTGGCCGAGGGCGTGGAGTCGCCGGCCCAGGCGCGCACGCTGCTGGAGCTGGGTTGCGACATCGGCCAGGGCACCGGCATCGCCGCGCCCATGCCATCGGCCCAGGTGGCCGGCTGGGTGCGCGACTACAAGGGCATGTTCACGCTGGCACCGGCCGAGGCGGCTGCGGCCCCGCTCTTCGCGAAGGGACCGGGGGGCTAGACTTCCACCGGTGATTCCACCGGGCTTCGTACAGGAACTGCTGTCGCGCGTCGACATCGCCGACGTCGTGGGCCGCCACGTCGAACTCAAGCGCAGCGGCGCCAATCTGATGGGGCTGTGCCCCTTCCACGCCGAGAAGTCGCCGAGCTTCTCGGTCAGCCCGGTCAAGCAGTTCTATCACTGCTTCGGCTGCGGAGCCAGCGGCGACGCCATCCGCTTCCTCACCGAGCACCTGGGCCTGAGTTTCGTGGAAGCGGTGCGCGACCTGGCGCAGGGCGCCGGCCTCACGGTGCCGGAAGACGATGCCAGCCCCGAGGAACGCGAACGGCGCGATACGCTGCGCCAGCGACGGCTCTCGGCCACCGCGGTACTGACCCGCGCCGCCGAGTTCTACCGCGGCCAGTTGCGCGCCCACCCGCGCGCCATCGACTACCTCAAGCAGCGCGGCCTCACCGGCCAGGTGGCCGCGCGGTTCGGTCTCGGTTATGCGCCGCCGGGCTGGCGCACGCTGGCCGGCGTCTTCCCCAACTACGACGATCCGGTGCTCGAGGAAGCCGGCCTGGTGCGGCAGCGCGAGGCCGAAGGCGACGGCGGTGAAGGCAGCCACGCCGACGGCGGCCGCTACGACTGGTTCCGCGACCGCATCATGTTTCCCATCCGCGGTGTCGCCGGCGAGGTCATCGGCTTCGGCGGCCGCGTGCTCGACGACAGCAAGCCCAAATACATGAACTCGCCGGAGACGCCGGTCTTCAGCAAGGGACGTGAACTCTATGGCCTGTTCGAGGCGCGCCAGGCACTGCGCGACAAGGGCTGTGCGCTCGTCGTCGAAGGCTACATGGACGTGGTGGCGCTGGCCCAGGCTGGCTTCACCAACGCGGTGGCCACGCTGGGCACGGCCTGCACGGCCGAACATGTGCAAAAGCTCTTCCGCTTCACCGACGTGGTGGTGTTCAGCTTCGACGGCGACGCCGCCGGCCGCCGCGCCGCAGCGCGCGCGCTGGAAGCCGCCCTGCCCCACGCCAGCGACCTGCGCACCGTGCGCTTTCTTTTCCTGCCGCCCGAGCACGACCCCGACAGCTACGTGCGCGAACTCGGTGCCGAGGCCTTCGAGGCCCAGCTGGCGGCCGCCGTGCCACTGTCGCGCCAGCTCGTCGAACAAGCTGCCGAAGGTGCCGACCTGGCCACCGCCGAAGGACGCTCGCGTATGCTGGCACAGGCGCGGCCGTTGTGGGCGGCCTTGCCCGATGGCGCGCTCAAGCGGCAGCTGCTGCCCGAACTGGCAAGGCGCGCGCAACTGGAAGTGGCCGACCTGGGCGCGCTGTGGGGCGGTGCGGCGGCGGCTCGCGGTGCGGCGGCGCGGCCACCCGCGGCAGCCGGCCCCTGGTCCGGCCGCTTGCCCTTGCGCAGCCCCGGGCGCCGCGCGCCCGCGGCCAGTGCCGACCTGGCGCTGCGGCTGCTGCTGCGCCACAGCGACTGGTGGCAGCAGCTCTCGGCCGAGGACCACATGTTGCTGCACGAACTGGGCGGCAGCCACGGCGAGGCCGTGAGCTGGCTCGAACAGCAGCTGATGGAGCACGGGCCTCTCACCTGGTCGGTACTGGCGCAGGCCATGGCCGACGAGCCCTGGCACGCCCAGGCCCGCGCCTGGGTGGATACCGCCGACCCTGGCGAGGAGCAGGATTTCAACGACCTGCAGCGCGTCATGCACCGGCTGTGGATTGGCCGCCTGGGCGACGAAGCGCAGCAGCTCGCCGCAGCAGGCGCCGAGGGCGGCGAGCAGCTGCTGCGCCTGCGCGCGCTGCACGAGCAGATCGGCCGGCTCAAGGCCCTGCTGACGGCCCCCGGGGGCTGACACCGACCCCGGAAAACCGGTGTCGGCGGGTATAATCCGCTGTTTGTCGCGGCAGCCAGGGTGACAGCAGCAGGAACCTCGGCGAACCGGGGGCCCGAACACGCTGGAAGCGAGCGCTCTCGGACATCCCCCCGCCCGCGAGAGCTGCACTTCAGAACCGTCCACGCGAGCTTGCCCGCCCGACGACACGCGAGATCGAACCTGCCGCGCCGCCGAGGCGACGTGGATTCATGAGACGCGCGTGTGCCCGGGGCCGCCCATCGCCACCGCTTTCCCGAGGAACCGCATGACTGCCAAGAAGCCTGCCGCCGCCCCCGTTG
>Ga0073899_10003443_pt1 | contig 14000 bp, 14 predicted proteins | sample KloWWTmetaKNB5Ph_FD_88975 | JGI IMG/M metagenome (GOLD analysis project Ga0073899, IMG submission 88975) | Active sludge microbial communities from Klosterneuburg, Austria, studying microevolution and ecology of nitrifiers - Klosterneuburg... | ecosystem: Engineered > WWTP > Aerobic digester >... | reverse complement strand
CTGGAAGAAGCAGATGATTTTGCCGTCCAGGGCATATGCGGGCATCCCGTACCAGGTCCTCGGCGAGAGGATCGGCGCGGCGGCCATGATGATGATGTGAAGCCGCTCGGCCATGACACGATCGGGTTCCGGCATCTCGGCGATCTTCGCGAGAACGTCGCTCTCTCCCTCCCCCTTCTTCTTGCTCGCGCGCTCCTCCGCCTTGATCTCTCTGGCCCGCTCCTTCATCGCGGCTCGCTCTTCTGGGGTGAATGTCCCGCTCATCGACTCTCCATCCGTCAGATGTGACCGTCATCGCGGTCTTCGTTCGCATCGCCTGGCCCAATTCCGCCGCCCCCGGATATCGCTCGGCGAGGCACCGGCTGGCGCGTGGGCGTCAATCCTATGTCGAACGCTGAACGATGACGATGAACGCTTGCTGAGTTGCCGACCCTGCCTGCCCCACCAGCCGGACAGCGCTGCTGACGCCTCGACCGGTTATCCTGTCGGGATGTAGTTCGACTGTCTGGTGAAGGGGCGTTATTTGTGAAGGTAGGCGTAATCCTCCCGATGGGGGCAGGCGATGGGGAGACAGACCCACGGCCGTATGCGGAGCTTCGCGACCTGGCGTTGCAGGCGGAGCATGATGGCTTCGATTCGGTCTGGGTCTACGATCACTTGCTCTATCGATTTCCCGACCGACCGCAGTTCGGCATCTGGGAGGGCTGGACGGTCTTCGCCGCGCTCTGCGAGGCGACGAGCCGAGTCGAGCTGGGCCAGCTGGTGATGTGTGCTGCCTGGCGCAATCCGGCGCTGCTGGCGAAGATGGCGATCACCGCCGATGAGGTCTCCGGCGGGCGGGTAATTCTCGGCCTTGGCGCCGGCTGGCACGAACCGGAATTCGATGCCTTCGGTTATCCGTTTCGCCAGCTCGCCGGTCAGTTCGAGGAGTCGCTCTCGATCGTCCGACCTCTGCTGCGAGACGGAGTCGCCGATGTCCGTGGCGAGCACTTCACCGCCAACGACGCCGCGATGATCCCGCGCGGTCCGCGGCCCGGTAGTCCGCCGATCTTGATCGCCTCGCGGGGACCACGGATGCTCCGCCTGACTGCCGAGCACGCCGATATGTGGAACGCTGCGTGGTTCGGAGGAACCCGGCTGTTCGAGGAGCGGCAGGCCGAGATGATCGCCGCCTGCGAACGGGCTGGCCGCGACCCGGCCACACTGGCGACAACAGTTGGCATCAACGTCGTCTTCCCGCATCTTGCCGAGGAGCAGGCCGAGGATCTCGATCCCGACAAGTTCCTGCAAGGCAGCCCGCGGGAGATCGCGGCGGGTCTCAAGGCGTTCGACGACCTTGGCGTCGCCCACGCGATCTGCAACCCTGACCCATCCAACGCCGCCACGTTCTCCGCGCTCGCCGAGGCGCTGGCGATCTACCGCAACCTCTAGAACATCTCCGCCCGACCCTCTTGCAAAGAGCGGTTGGGCGTTGTATTCTCTATTTATGAATAGTAACTCATGCGTTGATACTCAGTCTCAATATGTGCCATTCGGATCGATAGCACGTGTCTCACGTCCCGGCGGACCGTCGAAGCAGTCGATCCTCGCCACCCGTCAACCCTCGTCGACCTGTCATTCTGAGGCCGCAGCCGGAGAATCTCCTCTTGGCCGATCTCGCTCGTCAAGGGGGCAGTGGACGTTCTTCCATGTCTCGAGCGTCTCCCATGGCTAGGCCGCGAAAGAGCGACCAGCTCAGGGAGCCTGTTGCGACTGATGAGCCACTCGTCGACCTCGCAGCGGTTCGCGCCGCGCGTGCGGCGCTCCCGGAGGCGGGGGTTCTGGCCGGGGCGAGTGAGCTGTTCGGCGCGCTCGCCGATCCGACCCGGCTGCGAATTGCCGCGGCGCTGGCGGCGCGCGAGCTGTGCGTCAGCGATCTCGCCGCAACCCTCGGGTTGAGCCAATCCGCCGCGTCCCATCAGTTGCGCGTCCTGCGCGACCGCGGCCTTGTGCGTGCCCGCCGCGACGGGCGATTGTCGTACTACGCACTGGATGATGAGCACGTCGCCGGCCTGTTTGGCCAGGCACTCGACCATGTCCGTCACACGATGGAGGATCAGACATGACCGTTGCCCAACCCTCCGATGTCGCGCGGTTCACCCTCTCGAGCTTGCTCGATCCAGAGGTCGCCGACTGTGATTCCTGTCTCGGCCGGCTGACTGTCCGGCTGAGGGAGGTGAGCGGGGTTTCCTCCGCCGAGCTGGAATCCGGTGGGGCCGTCGCGCTGGCCTACGATCCGGCGGTCACGACACCACTGCAGCTGGAAGGCGTAGTCCGCGCCGAGGGCCAGGCGCTTGCGACGACGTTCACCCACGAAGTCTGGCCGATCGAAGGGATGGACTGCGCCGACTGCGCTCGCAATATCGAGCGTGGCGTCGTCCGCATGACTGGTGTCGCAAATGCCGCAGTGAACTTTGCCGGCGCCCGGCTGGCGGTCGAGTACGCCGCTGCCGAGACGAGCCGCGATGCGATCGCGCGGACGGTTTCGTCGATGGGCTATCGGCTGGCCGAGGAGGGCGCCGCGGCCACAGCGCCGCCGGAGGGCCTGCTGCGCCGCGTGCTGGCGGATCGCCAGGACCGGCTGGTGCTGCTCGGGACGGTGCTGGTGGTGGCCGGCCTTGCCCTCTCGCTGGTCGGCGCTCCCGAGCAGGCGTCGATCGCTGTCTGGGCTGTGGCGGCCGCGGTGGCTGGCTGGCCGGTGGCCCGCAAGGGTGTCGCGACCGTTCGCGCTACCCACCGGCTGGACATCAACATCCTGATGACCATCGCCGTGATCGGCGCGGCGGTGCTCGGCCAGTGGCTGGAGGCCGCGACGGTCGTCGTCCTGTTCTCGCTTGGCGAGGCGCTCGAGCGAGCGACGATGGACCGCGCCCGCCACTCGATTCGCTCGCTGATGGCGTTGGCCCCGGCCGAGGCGATCGTCCGCCACGGCGATCACGAGCACCGCGTCCCGGCTAGCGAGGTCTCGCCCGGCGATATCGTCATTGTCCGTCCTGGCGAGCGGCTGCCGGTCGATGGCGTCGTTGTCGCTGGCGCGTCGGCCATCAATCAGGCGCCGGTCACCGGCGAGAGCATCCCGGTCGATGTCGCGTCGGGGACATCCGTCTTCGCCGGAACGATCAATGGCCAGGGCGTGCTGGATGTCCGCGCTACTCGCAAGTCCGGCGACTCGACCATTGCCCGGATCATCCGGATGGTCGAGGCGGCGCAGGCCCAGCGCGCTCCGTCGCAACGGTTCGTCGACACATTCGCGATGTATTACACCCCGGCAGTTATTGCTATCGCGGTCGCCGTCGCGCTGTTGCCGCCGCTTCTGGCTGGTGGCGACTGGGCCAGCTGGCTGTATCGCGCGCTCGTTCTGTTGGTGATTGCCTGCCCGTGCGCGCTTGTCATCTCGACCCCGGTTTCGATCGTTGCCGCGATCTCGGCTGCAGCGCGGGGTGGTGTTCTGATCAAGGGTGGCGCCCATCTGGAGGCGGCCGGCTCGCTTCGCGCGCTGGCGTTTGACAAGACCGGCACCCTCACCGTTGGCCGGCCGCGCGTCATCACGATCGAGCCATTCGATGGCCGTGCGCCGGACGAGCTCCTTGCCCTGGCCGCCGCCGTCGAGCGCTATTCGGAGCATCCCCTTGGGACGGCTATTGTCAACGCGGCCCACGATCGCGGATTGCCGGCGAACGGTCACATCGTCACCGACGTCGCCGCCACCACTGGCCGTGGCATCTCGGCGATGGTCGATGGCCAGCCAGTCCGCATTGGCGCCCGCGAGCTGGTCTCCGACGACGTCGCTCCCGAGGTCGAGCGGCAACTGGCCGCGCTGGAGGAGGCCGGCCAGACAGCAGTGCTGGTCGAAGTCGATGGCGTCCTGGCCGGTATTCTCGGGCTGGCCGATGAGGTTCGCCCCGAGGCGCGCGACGCCATCGCGGCGATCGAGCGGGCCGGCATCCGCGAGACAGTGATGCTCACCGGCGACCGCCCGGCCGTCGCCTACGCGATCGCCAGTCAGGCTGGCGTTGACAACGTCCGGGCGAGCCTGCTGCCGGGTGATAAGGTCGCCGCCGTCGAGGAGCTGATCGAACGCCACGGCCGTGTCGGCATGGTCGGCGATGGCGTCAACGATGCCCCGGCGCTGGCTCGCGCGACGGTCGGCATCGCGATGGGCGCGGCCGGCACGGACACCGCGCTGGAAACCGCCGACATCGCTCTGATGGGTGACGACCTCGGCAAGCTCGCCTTCACCATCCGCCTCTCGCGCTCCGCGAAGCGGGTGATCGCCCAGAACATCAGCTTCTCGCTGGTGATCAAGGTTGTGTTCCTGTTGCTGGCGGTCGGCGGGGCGGCGACACTCTGGGAAGCAGTGTTCGCCGACGTCGGCGCGTCGCTGATTGTCACCCTCAACGGCATGCGCCTCCTGCGTATGCGCGACGTCTAGGCTCCCACGCGGCCGGCACATCGTCACGGCGTGCCGACCGCGCCAACACCCCGCCAGCACGCCCCTCTTCCTGGCTGTGGTATCTCGGTTGACACGGAATTGGCGCGCTGTGTTGGCGCTCCATGTTGCGGTTGTCATCCCTCCGGCTCGATGATCGATACGACGGATCGCAGCACGGTCGGAGGGGAGCAGCCAGATGTCCGCCCAGGACGCGCGAGGTCACGAGCCGGTCAGCATCACTGTCCCGACATTCGATCCCTACGCGCCAGCCGAGATGGCCCGTCGCGTCGAGCTTGCCGGGGTTACCAAAGCCGGGCTGGATGTGCTCAGCCTGCTGACGCTGGCAGTGCTAGCCGGCGCGTTCATCGCGCTCGGCGCGCAACTGGCGACGGTCGTCGGGGTGGATTCGACGCTCGGCTTCGGCCCGACGCGTCTGCTGGTCGGAGTCGCCTTCTCGCTGGGCCTGATCCTGGTCGTCATCGCCGGGGCGGAGCTGTTCACTGGCAATACGTTGATCGTGATGGCCTGGCTGGGCCGGCAGGTCAGCGCGCGCAGGCTGCTGCGCAACTGGAGCCTCGCCTATCTCGGCAACTTCATCGGCGCGCTCGGCACTGTCGCGCTCGTCTATCTCGCCGGCCAGTGGGCGCTGGGTGGAAACAAGGTCGGCGCGGCGGCCCTCTCCACCGCTAATGCCAAAGTCCAGCTATCGTTTGGCGAGGCGATCACCCGCGGCATCCTCTGCAACACGCTGGTCAACCTGGCTGTCTGGCTTTGCTTCAGCGCCCGCAGCAACGTCGACAAGGTCGTCGCGATCGTCCCCGCAATTGCCGGGTTCGTTGCGTCCGGCTTCGAGCACAGCGTCGCCAACATGTACTTTGTCCCGCTCGGTATCCTGCTGCGCGATCGTCCGGCTGTCGTCGAGGCGGCCGGCCTTCAACCAGACGCCCTCTCCAATCTGACCTGGAGCGGCTTCCTCTGGAACAACCTGCTCCCGGTCACGATCGGCAACATCATCGGAGGCGGCTTGCTCGTCGCGGCGGTCTACTGGCTCGTCTATCTGCGGCCGAAGGGGTGGGGGGGTGAGGGATGAGGGACGGGGGACGCACCGTCTGGCGGCTACACGGCCGGTGATGTGCCAGTTGCTCGGTTCACGTTGTCCCGCCGGTTATCTCCCGTCCCCCGTCCCTGATGATCCTACGATCCGACCGTCGCGAGTTCGCGGTAGGCGGAGGGCCGACGGTTGGCCAGCGACGGGAGTTGGGCGCGGATCTTCCGCAGCGCGTCGAAGTCGAGGTCGGCGACGATGACCCCCTCGCCGTTCGGCGCGTCGGCGACGACCGTGCCCCACGGATCGATGATGACGCTGTGGCCGTAGCACTGCGCGTTTAGCTCGTGCGCGCCGAACTGCCCCGGCGCAAGCACCCAGGTCTGGTTCTCGATCGCCCGTGCCCGGAGCAGGACGTGCCAGTGATCCTTGCCGGTGAACATCGTGAACGCCGCCGGGACCAGCAGTACCTCCGCGCCGGCCAGCGCCAGTTGGCGATAGAGCTCCGGGAAGCGCAGGTCGTAGCAGATCGACAGCCCGACTGTGTGGCCATCGATATCGACCGTCACCACCTCGTCGCCCGGCAGGATCGTCGACGACTCGTTGGCAGTGACGTTGCCGGTCAGGTCGATGTCGAACAGGTGGATCTTCCGATAGGTCGCGATGATCTCGCCGCTCGGGTCGAAGACCACCGACGTGTTGTAGTACATCCCCGGCGTGTCGGAGCGTTCATGGATTGAGCCGCCGTGCAGCCAGATGCCGTGCTGGCGCGCCTTCGCCGCGAAGCGTTCGGTTGTCGGGCCGGGGATCGGCTCGGCGACCTCTTCGTGCTGCTCGCGCGGCCCGAGGAAGCTGACGTACTCCGGCAGGACGACGAGCCGCGCTCCTCGCGCCGCCGCCTCGTCGATCAGCTCCTCCGCCCGCCGCAGATTTGCCTCCTTGTCGGACTGGGTGTTCATCTGCGCCAACCCGACCCGCATCGTGTCGCCCATGTTGTTTCTGCCTCCTGGTTGCGCTGCTCGTCAGACTCGACCAGTGTAGCGGACTCGCATACCCTATGTGGGCGCGTATGCCGCCAGACCGGAATGGAGGAGCGAGCGATGATCGTTATCAACGAGCGCATCGAGCCGGACGTGCCGGCCGAGCTGCTGGATCGCCTGCGCGAGATCCCGCCAGCCACGATCGGCCACGTCCTGCATTTCGGCTTCATGGACCCGGCGCTGCGGCCGACCGGCCGGCGCGGGTTCATTGTCTGCGGGCCGGCGCTCACCGTCAGGGCAATGGCAATCGACAGCTCGGTCGTCCATAAGGCGATCGACATGGCCCGGCCGGGCGACGTGCTGGTTATCGACCGCAACGGCGACGAGAAGCACGCGTGCTGGGGCGAGATGACCTCGCTGGCTGCCCACGTCAAGGGGCTGGCCGCGACGGTCGTCGATGGTCCGCTCACCGATATCGTCGAGATCGAGGATCTTGGCTACCTCGTCTTCAGTCGCGGTGTCTCGCCAATCACAACACGCGGGCTGGCCCAGACCGGCGAGATCAACACCATCGTCCAGTGCGGTGGCGTCAGCGTCTCCCCCGGCGACATCATCCTGGCTGACGACAACGGCGTCCTCGTCATCAAGCCGGAGCAGATCGCAATGCTCGTCGAGCACTGCGAGCCGCTGGCCCGAGCCGAGCCAGAGAAGCGTCGTCTCCTGCGCGCGGGCGAGCCGCTGGTCGAAATCTCCGGCGCCAACCGCAAGATCGCCGCGACATTGGCGGCTCAACGCGGGCATTGATTGATAGAGGAAGGCAGCGAGGCACATGTACATGCTCGAGCATCCCTGGCCGGCGTTCGATGAGATCCGCGAGAAGACCGACCTGATCATCGTCCCGAGTGGCGCGGTCGAGGTGTATGGGACGCACCTGCCGGTCGGGACGGACACGATCGTCGCGACCCATATCGCGCGGCTGGTTGGCGAGCGGCTGGGCGCGCCGGTGCTGCCTGCGCTGCCGGTCGGCTTCTCTCGCTCGCTGGGCGATTTCCCCGGCACGCTCAGCATCTCGACGCCGACGCTGATAGCGTATCTGCGCGAGATGACCGAGAGCGTTGTCGGCTGGGGCTTCCGACGCTTCCTCTTCATCAATAGCCACCGTGGCAACATCGGCCCGGTCGGCGAGGTGGCGATGGCGTTGCAGGATGCCCACGGCACCCGCTGCGCACAGGTGTTCTGGTGGGACTACGTCGCCGCGCTGGTGAAGGATGTCGTCGAGACCGGCGCGCAGGCCAACGGGCATGCCTCCGAGATCGGCACGTCGATCATGCTCCACATCGCGCCAGAGCTGGTTGTCCGCGACGAGATCCGCGACCAGACTCCGGCCGGCCCGCTGCCATACGCCGACATCACCCAGTACAAAGGCATGAAGGCGCGCTCCGAGACCGGCGTCGTCGGCAACCCGGCCGTCGCGACGGCGGAGAAGGGGGCCGAGATCGTCAGCCGGGGAGTCGAGCGGATCGTTGCGTTCGTCCGCGATGAGTTCGGAGGCTGACCGGCCGGCCGCGCCGCTGCGCTGTCTGGCACGCCAACCAGCCCGGCCAGATAGCCGGGCAAGGCTGGCGTGCCAGAGCGATGGTTACTCCTCGATAAGCCTGACGTTCGTCGCGCGGCTGCGATCGGGATGACGCGGATCCGGCTCGACGTCGAACTCGACGCGTTGCCCTTCGTGAAGGTCGCCGACGAATCCATCCTCCAGAGCCGATTGATGGAAGAAGACGTCCGAACCGCGACTTGGCGCGCCATCCGGCGTGATGAACCCGAACCCCTTGTCGGGCAAGATTGTCTTGATCGTTCCTTGTGGCATGTCGCCCTCCTGCGTGGCCGCCCGACAGCGAGCGGCGTGTCGTCCCCCGTCCCCCCGCGCAATCTCGTTGCCAACGAATCGAGACGGGGGGACGGGGGACGAGGGACGAGGGACGTCGATGGTTGCGTAGGGACAGGACCCGGCCTGTCCGGCGCCCGCAGGCGCACGCCAGGGCTATGGGCGCCCGTCAGGTAATTGCACCGCTCCGCGCCGATCGCGCCGATCGCGCCGATCGTCCCCCATCCCCCGTCCCCAACTTCTAACCCCGTTCAAATGTCCCCGCCCTATCGTGTTCCCAGTTGATGCGGGCGCGGGGCCCGCGATGGCAAATGATGGGGAGCGTTACATGTCACAACGGATTGCCCTCTGGATGTCGGCCGCCCTGTCGGTCGCGTTCGCGCTGATCGTCAGCGCGGTGCTGGTCGGCCCGTCGATCACCACCGCTGACCCGGCCGATAGCCGCTACGCCGCGCAGCAGACCGATGCGATCAATCGCGGCGACTGGGCGCAACTGGACTGGTTCGGCCAGCCGGTCTCGTCCACACAGGCCGCGATGTGGCAGGCGGACGGCGCGAACGCCGACCTCGTGGCGGTGAGCTACGACGACCACGACGACAAGGACAAGCACGACGACGATCACGACAAGAAGGACAAGAAGGACAAGAAGGACAAGCGCGACAAGCACGATGACGATCACGACAAGAAGGACGATCACGACGAGGAACACCATGACTAATACGACACCAGGTCAGGGACGACGGGTTCTGCTGGTCGATCCGGCCGCCCGGGCGACGCGCGGTCATTCGGAGGGGAGGCTGGGCCGGCTGCTGATTGTCGGCGCGTTGGCCAGCTTCCTTGGATTCTTCGGTCTCGCTGTCATCGCGTCGCCGCCGGACACCTCCAGCGCTGCCACCAGCCAGCCCGCCTACAGCCGCCCGGCAACGACGTTCTTCAGCAGCGACGACGACGACGACCACGACGGCGGCAGCCAGTCCTCGCGGGGCTCGGATGTGCGGACGAAGACCTCGTGAGCGCTGCGACGATCGCGCCCCGCACAGTCGCGCGCCACGCCTTCCCGGCGATGGGATCGACGATCGAGCTGGCGCTGGCCGGCGAGGAAGACCGCGACCCGGCCAGCGCCTGGCAGCTGGCCGAGGAGCTGGCCGCCGAATGGGAGCGCACGTTCAGCCGCTTCCGACCCGATTCGGAGCTCTCGCGGCTCAACACGGCGGCCGGCCAGCCGGTCGCCGTCTCGCCGCGCTTCTACGATGCCGTTGCGGCGGCGCTGGAGGGCAGCCGGGCCAGCGGCGGGCTTTTTGACCCGACCATCCTGCCGGCTCTCGTCGCCCTCGGCTACGACCGCGACTTCAGCGAGATTGACGTAACGACGATGCCCCTGCGCGGAACGAACGCCGTACCTCGTCATCCTGAGCGGAGCGAAGGATCCGCTCCCCCGTCGTTCGGTCGCTGCCAACATGGGGAGGACGGATCCTTCACCGCGACAAAGAACAGGGTAGGCCGCCGCTGGACGCGCAGTGCCAGTCATCCTCCTGAGGATGCCGATGTCCCCGCGCCAGGAGTGAGCGGGATCGTGCTCGATCCGACGGCGCGAACCGTCTGGCTGCCAGCCGGCGTCACGATCGACCTGGGCGGCATCGCCAAGGGTCTCTACGCCGATGCGCTGGCGGCGATGCTGGCCGATTGGCCGGGCGGCTGTGTCTCGGCCGGCGGCGATCTGCGCGTCTGGGGCGATGGGCCGACCGGCGACGGCTGGGTTGTCGGTGTCGAGCACCCCGGCGACCCTGAGCGCGACATCTCCCGCGTACGAATGCATGACGAGGCGGCAGCGACCTCCGGCACGAACCGCCGGTCGTGGCGGCGCGGGGACGCCGAGGCGCACCACTTGATCGACCCGCGAACTGGGACATCGGCCGACCGGTCACTGTGGTCGGTCACTGTGGTCGGACAGACTGCCGGCCTCGCCGAGGTCGCCGCAACGGCGCTCTTCCTGTCCGGCGGCGATCCTGCCGCGCTGGATGGGTTTGCCGGCCGCGTCGGCCCGGCCCTCATCGTCGAGCATGACGGGGCCGTCCGGACGATCGACCGAAGGGAGCATTGAGATGGCTTCACAACCACGAGTGACCGATGGCCGCGTCCCGCTCGCGCCGGTCGGGCTGATCGTCGTGTCGGCGGGAATCCTCGGCCTGGCGGCCGGCGCAGCGGCCGGTGGCACGTCGCTCAGCCCGTTGATCTGGTATCTCGCGCGCGCCTCGGGCCTGACGCTCTACCTGCTACTCTGGCTATCGGTCGTCTCCGGGCTGGCGATGACGACGAAGCTGCCGCGGGCGCTGGCCGGCGGGGGCCAGAGCTGGCTGATGCACCGGGTCACCAGCGAGCTGGCGATCGTCATGCTCGGCCTCCATATCCTCTCACTGGCATTCGACCCGACCGTGCCGCTCGGTATGCTTGGCGTGCTCGTGCCGTTCGCCAGCGATGTCCGCCAACCGTGGACCGACCTGGGGATCTTCGCGGCCTGGGGCCTGCTGGCGATTACCGGTAGCTTCGCCGTCCGTGGCCTGCTCGGCCGGCGTGGCTGGGCGCTGCTTCACCGGCTGACCTTCCCGCTCTGGGCCGTCGCGCTGGCCCACGCGATCGGCGCCGGGAGCGACAGCCGGCAGATCTGGGCGGCGGCGTTCTACGGGCTGACGACGGCGGCGGTCGTCTTTCTGACCAGCTACCGGCTGCTGCGGCTGGGCCAACGTGGGCAGGGGCCGGTCTCGATGCCGGGCCCGGTGCGCGACCGCGAACGGATGCGGGCGCAGGTCGAGCGCTACCGGCAGGTCCACCAGAGCGCCCAGCGGCGCTAGCGGAGCGACGATGCGGATACTGGTTGTCGAGGACGAACAGCAGCTGGCCGGGATCATCGGTCAGGTGCTGGAACGCGAGCGCTACGATGTCGACCTGGCCTACGATGGCCTGACCGGCCTCGACCTGGCCCTCGGCGGCGGCTACGACGCGATCGTCCTCGACCGGATGCTGCCCGGCATCGACGGGCTGGCGGTCTGCCACCAGCTCCGCGAAGCCGGAGTCGGCACGCCGGTCCTGATCCTCAGCGCCCGTCGCGACATGCCCGAGCGCGTCGAGGGACTGGATGCCGGCGCCGACGACTATCTCGGCAAGCCGTTTGGCTTCGCCGAGCTGCTGGCCCGCGTCCGCGCGCTGACCCGCCGGGTCGAACGGCCAGTCCTGCCGCCCGTCCTGCGCGCCGGCAAGGTCGCGCTCGACCCGCGCACCCATCAGGTCTTCTCCGGCGACGAGCCAGTCGAGCTGAGCCCGCGTGAGTACGCGCTGCTCGAGCTGCTGCTGCGCAACACTGGCCACGTCCTCAGCCGCGACCAGATCCTCGAGCGCGTCTGGGGCTATGACGCCGAGCCGGAGCCGAACATCGTCGACCTCTACATCCACTACCTGCGCAAGAAGCTCAACACCCGCTCCCTCATCCACACCGTCCGCGGCGCCGGCTATACGATTCGGGGATGAGGGACGGGGGACGGGGGACGGGGGACGGGGGACGAGGGACGGGGGTTGAGGGACGTCGATGGCTGCGTAGGGACAGGCCTGGGCCTGTCCGGCGCCCGCAGGCGCACGCCAGGGATTCACGTCCACTTGGGATGAGGGACGTCGATGGCTGCGTAGGGACAGGACCCGGCCTGTCCGGCGCCCGCAGGCGCACGCCAGGGATTCACGTCCATTTGGGATGAGGGACGCCGATGGCTGCGTAGGGACAGGCCTGGGCCTGTCCGGCGCCCGCGGGCGCACGCCAGGGTTGCACGTCCATTTGGGATGAGGTGCCATGAACCTGTACGGACATAGCGAACGCACACAGTGTCCGCGTCACAATAGGGTGTTGGCCGGGGCCGAGGGCGACGCGAGGGTGGCCGACGTGGCCCAGAGGGCGCCCCTCGGCAGGCGGGCCCGGTCCTGTCCGATACGCAGGTATCGACGTCCCCGTCCGCCGTCCCCCGTCCCTTCGTCCCATGTTTAGCCGTGTCGGGCGGCGTCTGGCGCTGCTGAATGCGTTGACCGTGATCGTCGTGATCGCGCTGGCCGGGACGGCGACGTTCGTGCTGATGCGACACAGCCTCGACGATGAGATCGACGGCGGGCTGAAGAGCCAGATTGAGGTGGTCCGCGATCACCCCGAGCGATGGGGGATTCCGAAGAAGGACGACGACGACAAGCACGCCCGCGAGGTCATCAGCTCTGGTGACACGCTCGTCTTTGTCGTCGACCGCAACGGGAAGATCGTCTCCAACCCCCGTGGCGTCGATCTCGCCGGCCTGCCGGTCGAGTCAGCCATCGAGAGCGCGCTCTCCGGCAGGAAGGACACCCGCGACGTGAGCGTAGACGGCGTACGTATGCGGGTAATGACGTACCCGCTGCGCGACGACGACGAGGTGACCGGCGCGGTCCAGGCGGCGCGCAGTCTTAGTGAGCACGAGGCCGAGCTGGCGCTCTTACGCTGGATGACGCTGGCCGGCGTCGGCCTCGGCGCGTTGGTCGCCGTCCCGGCCGGCCTGCTGCTGGCCCGCCGGGCGATGCGTCCGATCGACGCCGCGTTCCAGCGTCAGCGCGCGTTTGTCGCCGACGCCTCCCACGAGCTGCGCACCCCGCTCACCCTCGTCCGCGCCAACGCCGAGCTGGCGCTGCTCGATCCCGACCGCCCGGTCGCCGAATCCGCCTCGGCGCTGGAGAGCATCCTCGTCGAGGTCGATCGCACCGACCGGCTGGTCGACGATCTGCTGCTGCTGGCGCGTACGGACGCAGGGCAGCTGGCGCTCGATCTCGCCCCGGCCGACCTGGGCGCGGTCGCCGCCGAGGCTGCCGAGAGCATGCGACCCCTCTTCGATACACGGGGCGTCGCGCTGCGCGTCGTCCACGAGCCGGCCCCGCCGCTGCCGATCGACCGCGAGCGCATCCTCCAGCTCGCTCGCATCCTCCTCGATAACGCGCTGTCCCACACCCCGTCCGGTGGCGACGTCGAGCTGCGCGCCGGCCCGTCCGGCCGTGGCGCGACATTCACCATCCGCGACACCGGCGCCGGCATCGCCCCCGAGCACCTGCCGCGTGTCTTCGACCGCTTCTACCGCGCCGACCCGTCGCGCACCCGTGCCTCCGGCGGCGTCGGCCTCGGCCTCTCGATCGCCCGCGCCATCGCCGAAGCCCACGGCGGCCACATCTCCATCACCAGCACCCCCGGCCAGGGAACGAGCGTTACCGTCGGGACGGGGGACGGGGGATGAGGGACGGGGGACGGGGGACGGGGGATGAGGGACGAGGGACGAGGGACGAGGACGCCGATACCTGCGTAGGGACAGGCCTGGGCCTGTCCGGCGCCCGCAGGCGCACGCCCATTCGGGACGAGGGACGGCGGACGAGGACGCCGATACCTGCGTAGGGACAGGCCTGGGCCTGTCCGGCGCCCGCAGGCGCACGCCCATTCGGGACGAGGGACGGGGGATGAGGGACGAGGACGCCGATACCTGCGTAGGGACAGGCCTGGGCCTGTCCGGCGCCCGCAGGCGCACGCCCATTCGGGACGAGGGACGGCGGACGAGGACGCCGATACCTGCGTAG
>Ga0073899_10003439_pt1 | contig 14005 bp, 14 predicted proteins | sample KloWWTmetaKNB5Ph_FD_88975 | JGI IMG/M metagenome (GOLD analysis project Ga0073899, IMG submission 88975) | Active sludge microbial communities from Klosterneuburg, Austria, studying microevolution and ecology of nitrifiers - Klosterneuburg... | ecosystem: Engineered > WWTP > Aerobic digester >... | reverse complement strand
GTCCAAAGTAGCATATCGGCTCGCGGCTCCACGATGATAGGAAATTGGTAGCGCCCGGATTCTGTCTGCCATCGGGAAACCTTGGCTTTGTGGATTCAGATGCGTTGTTGGAGGGGATGGTCCATGCAGCTGTTGGTCGCAATGACTGGCAAAGGAACCTGGGCTCCATGTTCTGGGGCCCCGCGCCATGGCAATGCATGGAAAGTTCCCCCGTGCTCAAAAGCCTTTGCTGCTGATTTCACAGGACTTGCCCTGTGCCCAGGTCAAGGCCCCGCTTCTAGGAGGATCGCTGCTCGGTCAACCCGCCGCCGGAATTCTTCGCGCACTTCGAGCCAGGCGAACTTGATGGAGTTTTCCACAATTTCCGTATCAAATTGCTTGAGCTCCGGCAATCGGCGACCAGCGGACAAGGGCCCGCGGGCTGCGCGTGAAATTTTCCGGCTTGAGGGCGCCAAATTCCCAGATGGTGTCTTTCAGCCGCTCTTCGAATTCGTTGATGGCCTCCGGTGCCCAGCGGGCGGTTGGCGCAAACCCGGCATTTACTTCAATCGCGTTGCGAAAGCATTGGCGCGCGATTGCGCGGCAGGTCTCATGACTGGTGTGCGCGCCAGCAGTTGTTTCGGCTACCGCGTAGATCGCGAGGTCCGACAGGCAGGCCGCAAACACATGCATTTTGGCGATGTTAAGCGACGCCAGGAAAACTTCGTCCTGGAAGTTCTTGGCGTAGTTCATTCCCATGCGCGTCTGGACATAGCCGTAAAGCGTCTTTTGCGAAACGAACGCCGACCGGCTGGCAATGAAGTCGCCGAGTTCAGCGATCGTGGTGATTTTTCCCGCGCGCCGGCGGCCGGGCCGAAAGCCAATGCTGTTGAGAAAATCCTTGGCTATGGCAAAAACCTGGTGCATGGGAAGAAACTTGTAAATCCGGGAGTTGTTCCAGTCCATACCGCAAAGTTCATATCGCAGCATTGCACTGTTGCCTGTAGTCAGAGCTAATATCGTAGGGGCTTTGCATGTGCATGTGCAAGGCGATTTTTGGGAGGAGATCGAAACATGCCAGCAGACACAAAAGCTTCACGCCAGATGCACTGGGTGAAAACGAGAAACCTGACCTATATAATCCTTGCACTATGGGTGCTCTTCGGAATCATCCTTCCCTGGTTCGCCGGAAGCCTGAATGCCTACACGTTCATGGGCTTTCCGTTGGGATATTATTTCTGCGTTCAGGGTTCGCTGATCGCCTTCGTGGCGCTCATCTGGATCCAGAACTGGCGGCAAGACGCGATTGACGACGAATTCGGCGTCGGCGAAGAATAAGGGGGGAACAAGATGTCTACTGAATCAATGTCCAAACGCCCGGCGTTTCTCGACAACCTGGGCAAGGTTTATTTTCTCTACACCCTTGGCTTTCTGGCCTTCTTCGCCATCATGGCGGTGTTCGAACGCCTGGGCGGCAGCGCACAGGCGATAGGTATCGGATTCCTGCTCTTCACCATCGGTATTTATGCGGTCATCGGCTGGCTTTCGCGGACCGCGGAAGTTGACGCCTACTATGTCGCCGGCCGCGAAGTGCCTGCGCTTTACAATGGCATGGCCACCGCCGCCGACTGGATGTCGGGGGCCTCGTTTGTGGCTTTGGCCGGCGGCGTCTATTTCGGCGGATACCCCTATCTCGGGTATATCGTCGGCTGGACCGGCGGCTACGTCCTCGTGAACTCGCTGATGGCGCCTTATCTCAGGAAGTTCGGCTGCTACACGGTGCCGGATTTCATCGGCACGCGCTATGGCGGCAATACCGCGCGCCTGATGGCGGTTATCATCCTGGTGGCGGCGTCGTTCACATACGTCACGGCGCAGATCAACGCCACCGGGACGATTGCCGCGCAGACGCTCGGCGTGCCCTTCGAAGTCGGCGTCTGGCTCGGTTTGCTTGGCATCTTCATCTGTTCGATGCTGGGCGGCATGCGCGGCGTAACCTGGACCCAGGTTGCGCAGTATATCGTGCTGATCATTGCCTATCTGGTGCCGATCATCTGGATGTCCAACAAGCAAGGCTTCGGCATCATCCCCCACTTCTCGTACGGCGAAGGCGTTTTCCGCATCGCCGAACTGCAGGCGCAGTACGGGCTGAATCCTCCCGCCCAGCCCATCGCGGGCTTGTCGGTACTGACGACGCCGCAGAATACGCCCGGCGACGTGATGAACTCGTGGAAGATGGTGTCTCTTGCCATCTGCATGATGGCCGGCACCGCATCGCTTCCGCATATTCTGATGCGCTATTTCACAACCCCATCGGTCCGCTCAGCCCGGCGCTCTGTCGGCTGGTCGCTGCTCTTCATCTTCCTGCTGTACTTCTCGGCGCCCGCTCTTGCGACGCTGACGAAGCTGCAGCTGCTCGATCCGAACCTGGCGACTTCCATCATCGGCAAGCCGTTCGCGGATGTTGCCAATCTGGAATGGATCAAGCACTGGGCGTCCGTGGGCATGCTCGCGGTGCAGGACCAGAATGCCGATGGCATCCTTCAGTTGAACGAGTTCTTCATGCGGCCCGACATCGTAGTGCTTGCCACGCCTGAAATTGCTGGCTTGCCCTTCGTAATTTCCGGCCTCGTTGCGGCTGGCGGCCTTGCGGCGGCCATGTCGACGGCCGACGGGCTGTTGCTCGCCATCGCCAACGCGCTCTCGCATGATCTCTACTATAAGATCATCGATCCGTCGGCCAGCACGAAGCGGCGCCTCACAGTGGCCCGCATCCTGTTGCTCTTCATCGGTGCGGCGGGTGCTCTCGTCGCGTCGCTAAAGCTTACGGGAATTCTGGGTGCCGTGGCGTGGGCCTTCGACTTTGCCTGTTCCGGCCTCTTCTTCCCGCTGGTACTCGGCATTTGGTGGAAACGCGCCAACACCGCCGGCGCTATCGCCGGCATGGTCGGTGGCTTTGTCTCCGGCTCGCTCTACCTCTACCTCGTGTTCAACAAGATCATGGATCCGTGGTGGGGAATTGACGACATCCGCTTCGGCATCATTGGCATGGCTGTCAGCGTTGTCGCCATGGTCGTGGTCAGCCTCATGACCAAGGAGCCTTCGAAAGAGGTTCAGGCCATGGTGGACGAGGTTCGCGTGCCATCGGGCAAGACGATCCTTAGTTCGGGTCATTGAAGCAAAAAACAGCTAGAATGCAGGGGCGGAATTTTCCGCCCCTGTTTTATGTTTTATGATGCGGACCTTTTCACATGGTTGAGCTGTTCGAGATTTTCCCGTGGTGGGTCATCCTCATTGACTACGTTCTCGGGCTGGTCATGTGGACCTTGATCGGGCGCGCCGCCATGGGGTTCTTTCTCCCGGAAACCTCCACGTTCTTCTTCATGCGGTTTTTTGTGAGATCGACTGACCCTGTCATCCGGGTATTCAGGCCGATAACGCCGGGGTTTCTGATTCCGCAGATGGTGCCCCTCTACGTTGCCTGGTTCTTCTTTATGGTCCGCTTTTACCTGATGCCGTGGCTTCTCGGCTATTCGGTCATGGGCATGCTATCCTTTCCATTGGAAAGCGAAGTGGCGGCATTCATCTACAAGATTTTCACGCCAGTGCCGTAACCATTCCGCGGCCGGAGGATTTCATGAAGCAAGAGCATCCCGTGGCGACTGCGGCAACGCCCCTGCTGTCCCTGACAGCCATAGCGCTGGATACCGAAACAACGTCACTGGATGTGAACCATGCCCGCATTCTGGAAATCGGCGCCATCGCCATTCTCAATGGCAGGCTTGTGCCCGAATCCCACTTTGCCTCGCTGGTCAATCCGGGCGCGGAAATTCCGCGTGAGTCGGTTGCAATTCACGGCATCACCGATGATGCGGTGAAGTCAGCCGGCAGCTTCGCGCAGGTTTACAAGCAGTACCGCGGCTTTGCCGGGGCCCATGTGGTTCTGGGATATGCGGTGGGCTTTGACCTTGCCATGTTGCGCAGCGAGCATGAGCGCGCCGGCCTTGCCTGGAAGTCCCCGCGGTTTCTCGACGTGCTCGATCTGGCGCGCTCGCTCAGGCCCGACCTGCCGAACTTTTCCCTCGAAACGCTGGCCGCTTGGCTCGGCATTGCAGTGGTCGACCGCCATCGTGCCCTGCCCGACGCCAGGCTGGCGGCGGAGGTCTTCCTGGCCCTCTTGCCCCGCCTTCGCAGGAATTCCATCCGCACCCTGGCGGAAGCCGAGGATGCCTGCCGGAAATCCGCCACCTCTTCAGGCGTGGCGGGCTGGCACGAATCTGTGCTGCCACCGTCAAGCCCTGTTCGTGTTGACAGCTATCCCTATCGGCACCGGGCCAAGGACGTGATGTCAAAGCCGCCGGTATTTGCTGCTCCCGCCCTGAACCTTCGCGAAGCCCTTGCCCTGCTCGTGCGCCGCAAGGTGAGTTCGCTCTTCATCGCGCGTGAGAAGCCCGGAGCCCCCCACGGCATTGTGACCGAACGCGACATTCTCCGGGCCATTGACCGCGATGCTGCGAAGGCATTCACAAAGCCGGTGAAAAGCATCGCCACATTCCCGCTCGAGAGCGTTTCCCAGGAAGATTTTCTCTACATCGCCTTCGGCCGCATGCGGCGCAAGAAATACCGTCACATGGGCGTGGTCGATGCGGATGGTGAACTCGTTGGCGCCATCACCCAGCGCGATCTGCTGCGCTTGCAGGCCGATGAGGCCCTGGCCTTTGCCGACGCGCTTGGCGAAGCCGCAGGACCTGCAGAGCTTGCCATGGTCTGGCGGAAGCTGGCGAACGCCGCGCGCTCCCTGCTGCATGAGGAGGTGGATCCCCGCGACATTGCCGGGATCATTTCCGGCGAAGTGCGCAGCCTTACGGCCCGCGCCGCGACTCTTGCGGAAACGGAAGTGTCCGCGGCTTTTCCGAAACCGAAAGCCCTGCGCTTTGCGGTGATGGTGCTGGGCTCGGTCGGCCGCGGTGAAAGCCTGCTGGCGCTGGACCAGGACAACGCGATTGTCTTTGACGCGGCAGATGAGCCTGAAGCTGAGGCCTGGCTCCTGAAACTTGGCCAGCGCATGAATGCCATTCTGGACGAGGTGGGCGTTCCCTTGTGCAAGGGCGGCGTGATGGCGGGCAACCCGGCCTGGTGCAAATCGGCGGGCCAATGGCGCAAGCAGGTGGCCCATTGGCTGTCCCGGGCCGAACCGCAGGACATCCTGAACGCCGACATATTTTTCGACGCCCTGCCGGTCCATGGCGATCATGGCCTGGTGGATGACCTGCGCCGCGATGCCATTTCAGCCGCTTCCCGGACCATGGCCTTCCTGCAGCTCATGGACATGAGCGCCGCAAAGGCGCGCCCCCCTGTCAACTGGCTGGGCCGCTTCAGCCTGGAAGAAGATGGCCGCATGGATCTGAAGATGCACGGCATCATGCCGATTTTTTCTGCCGCCCGTGTTCTGGCCCTGCGCCACGCCTTGGCCGAACATTCCACCGCCGCCAGATTGAACGCGCTGCGCGGCAAGCCGGGTGTTCTTGAGGAAAGGATTGATGGGCTACTCGAGGCGCACCAGATTATCCTGCGCGCCATTCTCCAGCAGCAGCTTGCCGACATCGAGCAGGGCATACCGCCTTCGAACCGCGTCGACCCGAAGAAGCTCCACGCGCCCGAAAAGGCCCATCTCATGTGGGCCCTGAAGCAGGTGCCGCTGGTGCGCGACATGCTGGGCGTTCCCGTCGCCTAGATAGCCCGGCATTTCCATTCGCAAGGTTTTCGCCTAGGCTCGGCCCATGCTGCAAAGCTGGATGATCTTCTTCTTTGGGTTGGCTTATCTCGGGGCCCTGTTTGCCGTTGCAAACTGGGGCGACAAGCCTGCCAACCGCCGGGAACCAGGTTCGCCCCGGCCCTTTATCTATGCCCTGTCGCTCGGCGTCTACTGCACCTCATGGACCTATTTCGGCAGTGTCGGCATCGCCTCGCGCACCGGTTTTGATTTCCTCCCGATCTATATCGGGCCGATCCTGGTTTTTGCCCTCGGCTGGCCGCTTCTGCAGCGCATCGCCGAAATCGCCAAACGCCAGAACATCGCCTCGATCGCCGATTTCCTGTCAGCCCGCTATGGCAAGAGCGAAGCCCTTGGCGCCCTGGTGGCGGTGGTGGCGACCATCGGCGTGGTGCCCTATATTTCCATTCAGCTGAAGGCCGTGTCGCAGTCCCTGCAGACCATGATCACCGACCCCCTGTTCCCCGAGGACATCATGCCGGTCATGCAGGGTGCTGACGGGCTGTCCATGCTGGTGGCGCTCACCATGGGCGTCTTTGCCATCCTGTTCGGCACCCGCCACATTGATACCACCGAGCACCAGGATGGAATGATCCTCGCCATTTCCGTTGAATCCATCGTCAAGCTTGTGGCTTTCATCGCGGTGGGGCTGTTCGTCACCCTCACCATGATGGGTGGCTTCGAAAAACTTGCCGCCCAAGTCACCGCCGATCCGCATATCTATGCCTTGCTGGCCAATGGTCTGAGCGGCACCCGCTGGCTGACGCTCACCCTTCTTGCCGCCATCGCCATAATTCTTTTGCCGCGGCAGTTTCATGTGTCCGTGGTCGAAAATGCCGCCCCCTCCGACATCCGCCGCGCCGCCTGGCTGTTTCCGCTGTATCTCGTCGCCATCAATATCTTCGTCATCCCCATCGCCATTGCCGGGCTGGTCATGCTGCCCGCAAGCGCCGACGGCGACACCTTCGTGCTTGCCCTGCCGGTCAGCGCCCAGAGCGGGTTCTTCGCCATGGTGGCCTTCATCGGCGGCCTCTCGGCCTCCACCGCCATGGTGGTGGTTGAAACCATCGCGCTCTCCATCATGATCTGCAACAACCTCGTTGTGCCCCTGCTGCTCCGCCAGCGCACCGAACGGCCGGAACTCCTCCATGACATGGGAAAGACCCTGATCACCATCAGGCGGCTGGCCATCGCCCTCGTGCTGGTGCTGGCCTATGGCTATTACCGGATGATCGGCTCGACCGCCGCATTGGCCCAGGTCGGCCTGATTTCCTTTGCCGCCGTGGCCCAGTTTGCCCCGGCCTTTTTTGGCGCCCTGATGTGGAAACGCGCCACGGCCCGCGGCGCCATGGCAGGACTCACGGCCGGCGCCCTTGTCTGGGGCTACACGTTGCTGCTTCCGTCCTTCGCCGATGCCGGCTGGATGGGCAAGGGCCTGATCGAGCAGGGCCCGTTCGGCCTGGACTTTCTCCGGCCCCGGATGCTGTTCAACATGGAATTGGATGCCTTGAGCCATGGCGTGCTGTGGAGCCTTGCCGCCAATATCTGTGCCTATGTCGGCTTTTCCCTGAGCCGCCTGCCCACCCCCATCGAACGCATTCAGGCCGCAAGCTTTGTGACCCGCGAACTGACTGTCGGCACCGGCACGGGCTTCCGCCTCTGGCGAACCGCCGTCACTGTTGAAAAGCTCGAGCAGACCGTCGCCCGCTATCTCGGCGAAGCCCGCGCCAGGTCAGCCTTTGCCGAATTCTTTGCCCAGCGCGGCGTCACGCAAAAGCCAGCCCTCGAAGCCGATGTCCGCATGCTGCGTTTCGCCGAGCATCTCTTGGCCCGCGCCGTGGGCGTGGCCTCGTCGCGTCTTGTCATGGCACTGCTGCTCGAGCGCCATTCCGCCCATCCCCGCGGCGCCATGCGGCTCCTTGATGATGCCTCCGCCGCCATCCAGCACAACCGCGACCTGCTGCAATCGGCCATCGACAATGTCGAGCAGGGAATTGCGGTGTTTGATTCCGAAATGAACCTGAGTTGCTGGAACGCCAGCTTCCACGACCATCTCAAGCTCAGCAATGAACTGGGGCGCGTCGGCGCCCCCATGCGCGAGATCGTCCTGGAATTCCTCCGCACCACCGAAAGCGGCGAGGCGAGCCTTGAGGACCGGTTGCGCAAGATGGCCATCACCCACGAGCATTTCCGCGAGCGCCTCTGCGACAGCGGCCAGGTCCTGGAAATAAGGTCAAATGCCATTCCGGATGGCGGCGTTGTTGTCACGTTCAACGATGCCACCGAAAGCGTGCGCGCCGCGGAGACCTTGCAGAAATCCAACGAGGAGCTGGAACGCCGTGTGGTCCAGCGCACGGTGGAACTGACCAGGCTGAACGATGAACTGGCCGTGGCCAAGGCGGCAGCCGAATCTGCCAACCTCGGCAAGACCAGGTTCATTGCTGCCGCAAGCCATGACATCCTGCAGCCGCTCAATGCCGCCCGCCTGTTTACCTCAAGCCTGGTGGAAAGGCTGAAGCGCTCCAACGATGGCGCCCTGGCGCGAAATGTTGATACCTCGCTGGAGGCGGTGGAGGAAATTTTGACGGCGTTGCTTGATATATCGCGCCTTGATGCGGGCGTCATGCTGCCGGAACTGTCGATCTTCCGGATCGACGATCTGATGGAAACCCTGAGCACCGAATATGCCCCGGCCGCCTCCAAGAAGAACCTGGTTCTCAAGTTCATGCATTGTGGCGCAACGGTTGAAACCGATCGCAAGCTGTTGCGGCGTGTCATGCAGAACTTCATCTCAAACGCGATCAAATACACCAGATCCGGACGCATTCTGATGGGCTGCCGGCGCAAGGGACGGACGTTGCGCATCGAGATTCACGACACGGGCATCGGCATTCCGGACTCCAAGCGGGAGCTGGTATTCCAGGAGTTCCAGCGTTTGGGCGATGACGGGGGTTCAGCCACGGGCCTTGGCCTTGGCCTGTCGATTGTCGAGCGGGTGGCGCGCATTCTCGGCAGCGAAATAACGCTTCGCACCACTCCCGGCAAGGGCAGCATGTTTGCCATCACCGTGCCCCTGTCGCACGTTGTCATACCGCGCGTCCGCACCAGGAGCGTGTCGCTCCAGCGCCCCGGGCTGGGCATAACGGCGGCGGTTCTGGTGATCGATGATGAACCGGCGATCCTCGAAGGCATGAAGCACCTGCTCAGCGGCTGGGGCTGCACACCGCACTTGGCGCGCGGCAGCGCCGAGGCGCTGCGGGCCTATGACATCGCCGACGGCAGGATCGACATGATCCTCGCCGATTTCCATCTCAACAAGGAAGATGGCATTTCGCTGATCAATGAATTGCGCCGCAGGGCGCGCCGGCCCATTCCGGCCATTCTCATTACCGCAGACAGGTCTCCGGCCGTGGCGGACCTCGCCACCGTCCATGACATTCATGTCCTGCGCAAGCCCGTCAGGCCCGCCGCCCTGCGTGCCGCCATGTCGCATCTTGAAATCAGGGCTGTTGCCGGCGAGTGAACCGGGGGTTCCGCTGCTCAGGTCAGATGTCGGCTGCCGGCTGCGAAGCATCCTTGTTCTTCAGCAGCATCCTGAATGCGGTTGCAGGCACTTGCAGCAGTGTCCGCCGCGACGGGAAATTGCCGGCGCCTACCACGCAGGTCAGGTTCAGGTTAGGGAAATCCGTGAGCAGATGTTCGCTTCCCGGCTCAAACTCCAGGCTGCCGCCAAAGGCCGATTTGTATCGCAGCTTGATCGTGCAGCACTGGGCCAGCGCCCCGGGATCGAGGGTGCTCGAGGTGACCGGAGTGTAACGCTGCATTTTCCGGACAATGGTGATCTCCTGCTGGGCCCAGCCCGGCGCCGGGGCCGCGTTGAGGCCAAGGACGGTCAGACAGAAGAAGGGAAAGTTTGCGGGAATGAGGCCGTTGTTTCTGAGCAGGACGTCAACCAGGCAGAAGCCCCGGCCCGGGCCTGCAGCCACGCGTTCGAACCGCAGATTGTACTGCGGCTGAATTTCTTCGGCGAGGTCGTTTGTGGTGCCTGCAATTGCGTGGCTGGCTGCTGGGGTCATTGGGAACCTGGTTGATGAAGCTGAAACTGGCCTGCATTTATAGGTCCAAGGCATCACTGGCCGATTAAAATATTAAGTGAATATTTTCTGATCGGGAGTCAGGGCTGGAATTAAAGCTTCTTAACAGAATTAACCCCAATGCTACGTGAGGGTCCCGCAGTCTTGAGTTCATCTCGAAGGGAAGCGAACCCTTGCCAGACCGGAAATCCGATGTGGCACGCTCTCTATAAGTGTTAAAGCCTATTACGGGGTTATAATCCTTCCAGCTTGCTGGCGGCGATCACCGCCTGGGTGCGGCTGGCCACTCCAAGCTTCAGCAGGATGGCCGAGACATGGGCCTTCACCGTTGCTTCCGAAACGTTAAGAGCGTGGGCGATCTGCTTGTTGAGAAGGCCTTCCTTCAGCATCAGCAGGACGCGGATTTGTTGCGCCGTGAGCGAGGCTACGCGCTCAGCGATGGTCGCGGCTTCTGAATCAGCGGGCGGCTCGCTTTCGGTCCAGGGCGGGGCCCACACACCACCGGCCAGGACAGTTTCCACCGCCTCGATGATCGTCGCCGCGCCCGATGACTTCGGGATGAACCCGGAAGCCCCGAGATGGAGCGACTTCCGCATGATGCCCGGTTCTTCGCTGGCCGAAACGATGACCACTGGAATATTGGGATATTGTGAACGCAGGTAGATTAGGCCCGAGAGTCCCTGAACGCCTGGCATGCGCAAATCAAGCAGAACCAGGTCACAGCTGTCGTCCCTGGCAAGATGCGAAATCAGCGCATCAAGCGAGCCCGCCTCGGAAATATCGAGCCGGGTCTTGGCCGTGCCAAGCGCATTGCGCAGGGCCTCGCGGAAAAGGGGATGATCGTCGACGATCAGAATCCGTGCGTCGGCCATTCATGCTCCCCGTTGCCTCGTCATCTCCCGATGCTAGTCCACTTGCCGGTCGTTGTCCAAATCACCCTCGGAAGGCTCTTCGTTCTCAACCGCGGGGATTGCGTAGTTGCCGCCCAGCCAGCGGTTGAGATCAACCTGGGCGCAGCGCGCCGAACAGAAGGGGTGGAATTTCTGCAGCGAGGGTTTCCCGCAAATGGGGCACGGACGGCGTGGCTTGAGGCGGACCGGTTCGGCCATCACACGACAGTGGAAGCAGTCGTCATCCAGGTGTGAAGCACCGGATAGCCAGCACCTTCCAGCAAATGCACGGTTTCGTAAAGCGGCAGCCCCATCACCCCTGAATAGGAACCCGTAAGCTGGCGCACGAAAGCTTCCGCCCGGCCCTGGATGGCATAGCCGCCCGCCTTGCCGCGCCATTCATCGGACTTGAGATAGCTCTCGATGTCTTCCCGCGACAGCCGCTTGAGCCTGACTTTGGTTTCGCTGCAGCGCGTGGATTTCTGCCCATTGGGGGCAATGATGCAAACCGTGGAATAAACCCAGTGGGAGCGGCCCGAAAGCAGGGTGAGGCAGCCATAGGCATCCTTGCGGGATTCGGCTTTGGGAAGGATCCGGCGCCCCAGCCCAACCACCGTGTCGGCCGCGAGAATGAACACCCCTGCGCCCAGCGCCTGCACTTGCGGCGCATGGATGGCGGCCTTGGCCTTTTCTTCGGCCAGCCTGATTGAAAGCCGGCGCGGCGTTTCGCGCCGTTTCGGCGTTTCGTCGAGATCCGTGGGATTGAGCAGGTCGGGCGCCAGGCCCATGCGCTCCAGAAGCATCAAACGCCGCGGCGAAGCACTGGCCAGAACAAGCTTAACGCGGGTATCAGCCATATGGACTTACTTGAAACGGTAGTTGATGCGGCCCTTGGTCAGATCGTAGGGCGTCATTTCAACCATCACGCGGTCACCAGCGAGAACCCGGATACGGTTCTTGCGCATCTTGCCCGCCGTGTGGGCAATAATTTCATGATTGTTATTGTCGAGCAGCACGCGAAACGTCGCGTTGGGCAGAAGCTCGGATACCGTGCCCTCAAATTCGAGAAGTTCTTCTTTCGCCATGAATCTTTCCGGTTGTTAAAAGGAAGCGGCGCGATAAATGGACCTCTTGGCCGCCAAATGCAAGAGACTGCGACAAAACCCTTATTTCATACGCCCCGCGCCCCCAGAGCCCCGAACCTTGCCCTGATCCTTTTTTCCAATCCGTCGCGCACCGCCCGGTAGCTGTCGAGAATTTGTTCGCGGCTGCCCGCCGTGGCGGAAGGATCCATGGTCGGCCAGTATTCGGTTTGAATAGCCATGGTGCGGGTAAGCTCCACAGCCCAGTGATGCGCCTCCGGCGACAGCGAAATGGCGAGATCGAAGCTTGAATCTTCCAGGTCGGAAAAATTGTGCGGCCGGTGCTTGCCAAGGTCGATGCCGATTTCATCGAGCACGGTTGCGATGAAGGGATCGGGATCGCCGGGCTTGACGCCCGCCGAGGCCACGTAAACCCTGTGCCCGTAGAAGTGCTTCATGATGGCCGCCGCCATCGGCGAGCGGATGACATTTTGCGTGCAGGCAAAGAGCACGGCATGCGGGAGGTCACCCGGCATCGGCAAATCCTATCCGCGCCAATGCAGGACACAGACCAGCGTAAACAGCCGCCGCGCCGTATCAAAATCGATGTCGACCTTGCCGTTGAGCCTTTCCTTGAGAATTTCGCTGCCCTCGTTGTGCAACCCGCGCCGCGCCATGTCGATGGTTTCGATCTGCGAGGGCGTGGAGTGCCTGATGGCCTGGTAATAGCTTTCGCAAATCTGGAAATAGTCCTTCACGATGACCCGGAACGGCGACATCGAAAGCCCGATGATCGACAGCTTTTCTTCCTGCTCATTGAAGATTTCAAACATCAGGCGCCCGTCCTGGGTGGACAGCTGCAGGCGGTAAGGCCCCTCCTTCCCGTTCAGCAGGCCGAACGTGTTTTCCTCGATCAGGTCATAGATGGCGACGCGCCGCTCATGCTCGGCCTCGGCCGATGGGCCTGGCCCGATGCTGGCGTCAAGATCGACAGCAATGAGGCGGTTTTTCTTAAGAGTTGTCATGAATTGAGATTAGACGGAAAGCTCGCAAAGGCGCTAGTCACCGTGATGAGGGGTCAAATGGGTGGCCCAGACCCCGCCAAGGTCCTTCAAATGCAGATCGAGATATTCGACCTCGAGCCTGATGGTGCAGTTGGCCGAGAACGTGAGAACCACCGTGCCGGATGGTTCCGGGCCAGGTTCAAAAGTGATTGCAAGAAGCGACAGGACAGCGTCTTTCGCCTGGGCCATGATGCCGTGCTGCTTCACGCTGAGGACGTGCTCGAAATGCAGGCCGCTGCGCCGCCGCTCGGCTTTCGGCTGCAGCTCCCAGGCAAAGCGGTTGGCCACGAAGGCAAACTGCCGTGACTTGGCCAGGTAGCGGATGTCGGCAAGCCGCACCAGGGCATCCTGCATGTGGGCAGAAATGACCTTCAGATCTTCCGAGTCTTTCGCCGCAAGCCTCAGCACCAATCAGTTTCCCGCAAGCCTTTCGACATCGGCGCCGCAGGCCTGCAGTTTTTCTTCCAGCGCTTCAAAGCCGCGGTCAAGATGGTAGACGCGGTGGATCATCGTTTCGCCTTCCGCCACGAGGCCGGCGATGACCAGTGACACCGAGGCGCGCAGGTCGGTGGCCATCACGTCGGCACCGGTAAGCTTTTGCACGCCGCGCACTTCCGCCGTGTCGCCATGCAGGTGGATATCGGCGCCCAGCCGGGCCAGTTCCTGCACATGCATGAAACGGTTTTCAAAGATCGTTTCACGGATCATGGCGGTGCCCTTGGCCTTGGTCATCAGCGCCATGAGCTGTGCCTGAAGATCGGTGGGAAAACCGGGATAGGGATCGGTATCGACATTGACCGGCTCGATGCCCTGGCCATTGCGCTCGATGCGCAGACCTTCGCTGTTGTCCTGCACCGAAATGCCGGCCCTCCGCAGAACATCGATCATCGATGCCAGGCTCTCGGCCTTCGCACCTTTCAACAGGACATTTCCGCCCGCCATCGCCGCTGCCATGGCATAGGTGCCGGTTTCAATGCGGTCGGCAATCACTTCGTGCTCGGTCCCATGCAGGCTGGTCACCCCGGTGATCTTCAATGTTGAAGTATGGATGCCTTCGATCTTGGCGCCCATCTTCACCAGGCATTCCGCCACGTCGCCGATTTCCGGCTCGCGCGCCGCGTTT
>Ga0073899_10003438_pt1 | contig 14011 bp, 14 predicted proteins | sample KloWWTmetaKNB5Ph_FD_88975 | JGI IMG/M metagenome (GOLD analysis project Ga0073899, IMG submission 88975) | Active sludge microbial communities from Klosterneuburg, Austria, studying microevolution and ecology of nitrifiers - Klosterneuburg... | ecosystem: Engineered > WWTP > Aerobic digester >... | reverse complement strand
TGGCGAACTCCAGCCGGGCGATCTCGGCGGCATCGACGCGGGCGCGCAGCCCATGGCCGGGGTGCATCATCAACGGCGTCGCATTGGCCACCCGACCGGCCCGGGCGCGCAGCGGATCGGCCAGAAAAGCGGGCACGTCCAGCGCAAGGTCCGGGTCGGCACCGGGGGGCAACTCATCGGCCGAGAACCACTTCCAGCCGATCACCCCGACCGATGCCCCTGCCGGAACCACCTGATCCAGCCAACGCGCCAGCCCACGCCCGCCGCGCGGCTGCGAGGGCAGCGACAAGCTGGCGCAATGGCCTACGGCGATCTGCCCCGCCTGCACCAGCGGCGAAATTCCGGTGTAGGTCAGGCATTCATTGCCCGCCAGCAACAGGGCGCTGTCCGGCGCCACCACCAGAACCGCCTCTTCAAAGCGCGGATCAAAGCCGGTCAGCCAGTGCAGGTTGGCGCTATGCTCCCGGTCGCCATAGACCACCAAAAGATCATGGCCCGCTGCCGCCCCGGCCCGGCGAAAGGCGGCCAGCCGCGCCGCCATCTCGGGCAGGGTCAGCGGTGGCGGCAGGTCGGGTGTGCCGAAGTCGGGCCAGTCGATGCGGATCAGTCGCGCCATGGTCACCTCCCCTTTCGGGGCAGGTTAGTCGATGATTGCAGGCCAAAGAACTGCATTCTTGCGGTGGAAAGCGTCCAGATGGCCGATCTGCTTCAGGCCAAACGTGCCGGGGTGCAGCACCATCTGCCGCTTGTACGCTTCGGGGTAGCGCGCCATCAGGCGCCAGACGGCGGGTTGCGTCACCAGATCATCGTCCGCCAGCGCGATCAGCCGCATTCTTGCCCGCACCCGTGACGGTTCGGGCATCGGCAGCCTTGTGCCGAAGTCCCGCGCGTTCCAGTCAGGGCTAAGGCACCAGCGCCGCCAGTCAAGGTAGACCTGCAACGGCAGGTCCAGCCCCAGCCGCAGCGCCCGCCCCGGCAGATAACCCGCCGCCCGTGCAATCAATGGCACCGGCCCGCGCCAGAACATCTCGGCCCGCCAGCGATAGCGCAGCGGATGGTCGCTCAGATGGGCAAGACCGGCGCCGACGGTGATCACCCGCTCGACCCCGACCATGCCCGGATGATGCGCCATCCAGAGGCCGCCCAGCGAATGGCCAATCACCCAGCGCGGGGTCTCGGGCAGCCGCGCCGCCATCCAGTCCAGCGCCGCCGCCTGATCATGCTGCCCCCAATCGGCCATGCTGGCCCGTGACAGGCGCGGATGGCCCTGCGCCGAACCGGCAAAATCGCGGTAGTCATAGGTCAGCACCGCCAGATCGCGTTGTTCCGCAAGCCAGGTGGCAAAGGCGCGGTAGAACCCGGCCGGAACACCGCTGGCCCCATGCAGCACGACCGAGGCCCGGGCCCGCCCGCGCGGCAGAAACAGCCGTCCGCGCAGGGTGGCCCCCTCGGTGGCAATGGCGATGTCTTCGGTGGGAGGAAGGATGGGCTGCATCTGCATCGGGGCCTCCTGTCAACTGGACCGATTGGTCTAATAGCAGCTATAGACCAATCGGTCTAGAGATTCCGCACCCCTTCCGCCGGGCAACGCGCCGCGCTAGGCTGTGGCCATGCAGGATGATCCTTCCACCCGCGACAAGCTCGTCACCACCGCTGCGCGGCTTTTCCGCCAGCAGGGCTATCACGGCACCGGCCTTGCCGCGATTCTGGCCGAGGCCGGGGTGCCCAAGGGCTCGCTTTATCACCACTTTCCGCAAGGAAAGGCCGATCTGGCCCGGGCGGCGGTGGATCTGACGGCGGCCGAGCTGGTGCGCATCACCCGCGAAGCCTTTGCCGGGGCGGCGGACTGGCAGGGTGGGGCCACCACCTTCTTTCACAAGATGGCCCGGCTTTTTGATATTCTCGACAGCGCGGACGCCTGCCCGATCTCGGGTCTGATGTTCGAAGGCCCCGAAGCGGGCGATTTCCGCGCCCATGCCGCCGCCGCCTTTGAGCGGATCATTGCCGCCGCGGCCGCCGAAGGCACCCGTCTGGGCCTGTCCGAGGCCGCCGCACGCGACGCCGCCGAAACCCTGCTGATGAGCTTTCAGGGCGGCTGGACCCTGGCACGCCTGCGCCGCGATTCCGGCGTTCTGCGCAGCTTGCCGGCCCGCCTCTTCCCCTGACCCGGCCTTGTCGCAGCGGGTGCAAAGCCACCCTTGCGCCCGCCCCATCGCCCGACTATATCAGCGGACGAGAGGTTGGCGCGGGCAGGCACCTCGCCAACCCGGTCAGGTCCGGAAGGAAGCAGCCGTAACGAGCCCCGCTTGGGTCGTTGTCCAGCCTCTCACCTTATCCAGCGAAGCTTTATGCGATTAAGACCCGACCATGTTCGGGCCTTTCGTGTGAAAGTCGCGTCCGCAAATTTCCTTGGTCAGCATTGACGGACAATCGGCCGACTTGACGACTCACAACGCAACCGCCTTGGCTGCCGCCCGGCTGGTCTTCGATAAGCTATCGGAAAAATGGCAGCCCGTAGGGGAGTCGAACCCCTCTTACCTGGTTGAAAACCAGGTGTCCTAACCGATAGACGAACGGGCCACGCTGTCGGTGGAGCGGTGTTTATTGTCCTGCGCGGCGCGGCGCAAGAGGGAAAATCACGCGATTGCCGCATCTTCCAGCCTAAGCTGGACCTTGGTGCGTCCGCCCCAGTGGTTCAGCTCCAGCCGGCCAGCCAGATGCACCCGGCGGTGGCCGGTTTGTTCAAGCGCCGGACCAAGCGGGCCGTCGAAGGCGCCGAAGGCAACCGCTTCGAGCCGCGATGCGGTGCCGTCGCCCAAGGTCAGCCGCAGGTGCTTGTCGCCCATCCGCCGTGCGCTGACGGCGACATCAGCGAAGGCAAAGCGCGGGGCGGGGGCCTGCGCGCCAAAGGGGCCCGCCGCCTCGATCTGTGTGACAAGTTCGGGGGTGGCGGCGCCGGGCATCAGCAGGCTGTCCAACCGGAGGTCGCCCGGGCCTTCGCTGCCCGCGCCCTGCCGGGCCAGCAACTCAGACAGCCGCGCCATCGCGGCTTCGACGCGGTCCTGCGCCACGGTCAGGCCCGCCGCCATCTTGTGACCGCCGCCCTTGATCAGCAGGCCCTCAGCCGCCAGCCGCTGCACCGCCGCCCCAAGATCGACCCCCGAAACCGAGCGGCCCGAGCCTTTGCCGATGCCATCCTCAAAGCCGATGACCACGGCGGGGCGATGCGCCGCCTCTTTCAGGCGTGAGGCGACGATGCCGACCACGCCGGGGTGCCAGCCCTCGGCGGCGGCCCAGACCAGCGGGGCGTCCAAGCCGCGGACCTCGGCCTGTGCCATGGCTTCGTCCCGCACCCGGGCTTCGATCTCGCGGCGTTCGGTGTTCAACTGGTCAAGGCGGGCGGCAAGGGCGGCGGCCTCTGCCGGGTTGTCCGTGCACAGAAGGCGGGCGCCCAGATCGGCCTGACCGATCCGCCCACCGGCATTGACCCGTGGTCCCAAAACGAAGCCCAGCGCATAGGCCGACGGCGCCTGATCCATCCGCGCGATATCTGCCAGCGCCCGCAGGCCCATACGCTCGCGCCGGGCCATCACCTTCAGCCCCTGCCGGACCAGCGCGCGGTTCACACCGATCAGCGGCGCGACGTCGGCCACGGTGGCCAGCGCCACAAGGTCCAGCATCGCCATCAGGTCGGGGCCTTGGGTGCCGCTGGCGCGGAGTTGGCGGTTGGCTTCTACCAGCATCAGGAACACCACCGAGGCGGCGCAGAGATGCGCCAGATCGCCGGTTTCGTCCTGCCGGTTGGGGTTCACCACGGCCAGCGCGGGCGGCAGCGTTTCGGCGCCGAGGTGGTGGTCCAGCACCACCACGTCACAGCCTGCCGCCGCAATCGGCTCGTGTGAAAGTGTGCCGCAATCAACGCAGAGGATCAGGTCATGCGCGGCACCAAGCGCCTGCATCGCCGGAACGTTGGGGCCATAGCCCTCATCAATCCGGTCGGGGATATAGAGCGTGGCCGTGGCGCCCATCGCCCGCAGCCAGACGATCAGCAAGGCCGCCGAAGCACCGCCGTCCACGTCATAATCGGCAAAGATCGCAATGCGCTGGCGCTGATGCAACGCCTGCAGAAAGCGGCTTGCGGCAGGCCCCATGTCGCGCAGGGAAAGCGGGTCGGGCAGCAATTCGCGCAATTGCGGGGCAAGGAAACCTGCGGCGTCCTGCGGTGCGACCCCCCGGCTGACCAGTGTGTGGCACAGCGCAAGGGGCAGCCGGGTGGTCTGCGCCATCGCTTCGGCCAGACGCTCGGCCTCGATGCCGGGGCCGATCCAGCGGCGCCCGGTCAGCGAGGCTTCAACATTGAGGAAGGCACGGGTCATTTCACCGGGATGCCTCAGCGCAGCCTGCGGCGCAAGAGGGTTGGCATCGCCTCCTCGGGCGCCTTCGGCTTCTCGTCGGGGCAGCGCGCCCCGCGAGGGGCGGTGCAGCCGACGACGAGGGGCACCGGGCGCTTACTTGACCGGCGTGCGATACTGGATGCGGCGCACCGATCCGGTTTTCGAGCGCATCAGGATCGTCTCCATGGTCACCCAGCCCGGCTCGCGCTGAATCCCGCGCAGCAGCGAACCCGAAGTCACGCCGGTCGCGGCAAAGATCACGTCGCCACGCACAAGGTCGTCGCGGGTGTAAACGCGGTCAAAGTTCACGATCCCGGCCTTGGTGGCGCGGGCGCGTTCGTCATCGTTGCGGAACATCAGCTTGCCAAAGAACTGACCGCCCATGCATTTCAGCGCCGCCGCTGCCAGCACCCCTTCGGGTGCCCCGCCCGAACCCATATACATGTCGATCCCGGTCTGGTCCGGTTCGGCGCAATGCATCACGCCCGCCACATCGCCATCGGTGATCAGCCGGATCGAGGCGCCGGTGGAGCGGATTTCCTTGATCATCGCTTCGTGCCGGGGGCGTTCCAGCACACAGACGGTGATATTCTCGGTTGAAACGCCTTTGGCTGCGGCCAGAGCCGACACGCGTTCAGACGGGGTCATGGTCATGGTCACGGTGCCGGGGCGGAAGCCCGGGCCGATGGCCAGCTTGTCCATATAGACGTCGGGCGCGTGCAGCAGGGTGCCGCGCGGGGCCATGGCAATCACGGTTAGGGCGTTGGGCATGTCCTTGGCGGTCAGCGTGGTGCCTTCCAGCGGGTCCAGCGCGATATCCACCGCCGGGCCTTTGCCGGTGCCGACCTCTTCGCCGATGTAGAGCATCGGGGCTTCGTCGCGCTCGCCCTCGCCGATCACCACGACGCCGGCGATTTCCAGCATGTTCAGTTGTTCGCGCATGGCGTTGACGGCGGCCTGATCGGCGGCCTTTTCATCGCCGCGTCCGATCAGCCGGGCCGAGGCCAGCGCCGCCGCCTCGGAGACCCGGGCAAGCCCCAGCGAAAGCATACGGTCCTGAAAATCCTGCGCGTCGGCCATGGGGAGTCTCTCCTGAAAATGATGCCTTCGCCTTAGCCGGGCGGCAGCGCTGCGGCAAGCATGGTGGCGCTAACATCAGGATTGATCCGCACGCCCCGCGCCGTGCTGCGGCGAAAGGCGGCGGGTGTCAGACCTCTTCGATGCGGATCGCCACCGGGGCGCCGACCAGAACACCCGTGGCGGCGAACCGGCCGATGGCGTGGTCGATGTCATCACGGGCGGCCTTGTGGGTGACGATCAGCACCGGGGCGTTGGTGCCCTCGTGGCCATACTGGCGCATCTGGTCGATGGAGACCCCGGCTTCGCCCAGACAGGTGGCGATCTTGGCCAGCGCGCCGGGCTTGTCCAGCAGCGTCATGCGCAGATACCACGGTGCGGGCGTGGCCGTGCGGGCGGCGACGGGTGCGGTCAGCGTGGCGGCGGGCTGGCCAAAGGTGGGCAGGCGCAGGCCGCGGGCAATGTCGATCACATCGGCCATCACCGCGCTGGCCGTCGGGCCTTCTCCGGCGCCGGGGCCGCGGAGCACGATCTGGCCGACCGAGTCACCTTCAAGCACCACCATGTTGGTGCCGCCCTGCAACTGGCCCAGCGGGCTGTCCTTTGGAACGAGGCAGGGCGTCATTCGCTGTTCCAGCCCCCGGCCCGTCAACTGCGCCACACCCAGAAGCTTGATGCGATAGCCCATGTCTTCGGCCAGACGGATATCGTCGATCGAGACATTGCCGATGCCTTCAAGCTCCACGGCGTCGAAGGAAACCTTGGTGCCAAAGGCGATGGCGGCCAGAAGCGAAAGCTTGTGCCCGGCATCAATGCCGCCGACATCCAGATTCGGGTCGGCTTCGAGATAGCCCAGTTGCTGGGCCGCGTCGAAAACCTCCTGATAGGACAGGCCCTCGTTCTGCATCCGGGTCAGGATGTAATTGCACGAGCCGTTCATCACCCCCATGACTCGGCGGATCTGGTTGCCCGCCAGTCCTTCGGTCAGAGCCTTGATCACCGGAATGCCTCCGGCCACGGCGGCCTCGAACCGGATCACCCGGCCCGCCGCCTCGGCCGCCAGCGCAAGGGACTGGCCGTGATGCGCCAGAAGCGCCTTGTTGGCAGTAACCACATCCTTGCCCGCAGCGATGGCGGCTTCTGTGGCGGCACGGGCGGCGCCTTCGTGGCCGCCCATCACCTCGACAAAGACATCGACATCGGCACGGCTGGCCAGTGCCACCGGGTCGGTTTCCCAGGCATAGGCCGAAAGGTCGGCGTCGCGGTTCTTGGCGCGGTCACGGGCGGAAACGGCGGTGATCACCACCTCGCGCCCGGTGCGCGCGGCGATCAGCGCGGCGTGGCGCTGCACGATCTTGACCACACCGATGCCGACCGTCCCCAGACCGGCAAGACCAAGGCGAAGCGGGGCGGCGGGCATGGCATTCTCCACGGGATTGTTCGGCACGCCTGTTAGCGGTTTGCCGCGCCCGTTGCAACGAGGGCTGCGTGGCTAGCGTGCCCGCAGAGCGGCGGCGCGCGCGCGCAGGCCCGCCGCCTGACCGGCCAGCGTGCCGCCCGGATCGGCGGGGCTTGCAGCGGATGGCAGTTGTTCGAATGGCAAAAGCGCCGGGGTTGGTCCGGTCTTGCCCAGCACCCGCGTCACCTGCGGCAGCGGCGCACAGGCGGGCAGCAGGATCAGGGCAAGGGCAAGGGCGCGGGTCAGCATGGGGCGCACCCTAGCGCGGGACGCGTCCGGGGAAAAGCCCCCGGGGCGGGGCTATGCCGGGCGGCGCGGGCGTGCAAGGCTCGTGGGGTGGGGATTTCCCGACTGGCGGCGCTGCGCCCCCGGGGGGATTGTGGCGCAGCGACAGGAGGGGTGCATGGCAGTCACGCGGCGGGCGGTTCTGGTGGGGGCGGGGGCGGCGTTGGGTGTCGCGGGCACCCGGGCCTTTGGTCCGCAGGCGCCGGTTCTGGACGGGGTGCCGCTCATCGTGCCGCAGGGCGGGGCAGGGGTGCTGAATGACGCCTCGCTTCTGTCGGAAACGCCGATCTTTCGGCATATCGTGCTGCGGGATGATCCGGGCGAGGCGATGCTGGCCGCGCTGCGTGCCGAACTGCGCGAGGCGGCAGCGGCGGGGCGACCTGTCAACCTTGCGGCCGCGCGTCATTCGATGGGCGGGCAGGCGATCCCCCGGGATGGCCATGCGATCACCTTCGACAATGGTCTGGTTGAGGCGGGGGTTGAAACCTACCGCGTTCATGCGGGCGCGCGCTGGCATCAGGTGATTGCCGCGCTGGACCCTTTGGGCCTGTCGCCCAAGGTCATGCAGACCAATGCCGATTTCGGCGTGGCGGCGACGTTTTCGGTCGGCGCCCATGGCTGGCCCACCGCCTTTGGCCCGATGGGTTCCACCGTGCGCAGCGTCAAGATGCTGCTGGCCGATGGCAGCCACATCACCGCCAGCCGGACCGAGAATGCCGATTTGTTCGCCGCCGCCATGGGGGGATACGGGTTGATCGGACTGATCACCGAGATGGAGGTGGAGGCGGCCCCGAACCAGCTTCTCGAACCGGCGTTTGAGGTGATGGCGGCCGAGGATTTCGCCATGGCTTTTCAGGCGGCGGTGCGCCGGGTGCCCATGGTCTATGGCCGCCTGAACATCGACCGCGCCGGATTCTTCCGCGAGGCGATGCTGGGCACATGGACCCCGGTCGAGGGGGAGATTCCCCCGGCCAGCGGTTCGGGCTGGCTGTCGAAGGCGTCGCGGGCGATCTTCCGGGCGCAGCCGGGCAATGAATGGGTCAAGCGCCGCCGCTGGGGGATTGAAACCGGCATCGGGGCTTGGCTGACCGGTGCGGCAAGCCGCTCGACCCTGATGAACGAGCCGGTTGTGACGCTGGACGACCGCGACCCGACCCGCACCGATATTCTGCACGAATACTTCGTGGCGCCCGAGCGGTTCGGCGATTTCCTTGCCATTTGCCGGGCGATCATTCCTGCCAGTTATCAGGAGTTGCTGAACGTCACCCTGCGCTGGGTCGAGCGGGACGAGACTGCCCTGTTGTCCTATGCGCCGCAGGGGCCGCGCATCGCCTCGGTTCTGCTGTTCAGTCAGGAGATGTCGCTGCGGGGCGAGGCGGATATGGCCTGGATGACGGGCCGCCTGATCGACGCGGTGCAAGGCATCGGCGGCAGCTATTATCTGCCCTACCGCCCTCATGCCAGCCCGGCGCAGTTCCGCGCGGGCTATGCCCGGGCCGAAGAATTTGCAGCGATAAAGCGCCGGGTTGATCCCGGGCTTCTCTTCCGCAACGCGCTGTGGGACCGTTACATCGCCAGCCTGTGAGGATGCCCATGCACAGAGAGATCGCCTTCGGTTATTTCGTGGTCCTCAGCATTGTGGCCGGGCTGAATTATATCCCGGGGGTGACCGACGAAAATGGCACCGCCTTTGGCATCTTCGCGCTGGATATTTACGATAATGCGCTGCACGCCGCCTCGGCCCTTTGGGCGCTGGGGGCGGCGCTGATTTCGGCGCGGGCGGCGCGGCTTTATCTGCTGCTGTTCGGAGCGCTTTATCTTGCGGACGGCCTGCTGGGGTTGGCCACCGGGTCGGGCTATCTGGACCTTGGCATCTTTACCTGGGGCGTGCAGAGCCTGCCCATCGGGTTCAAGCTTCTGGCGAACGGGCCGCATCTGGCCTTGGGTGGGTTTGCCCTTGCCATGGGGCTGCGCCGGTGAGGCGGGCTTGGCGCTGGCTGCGGCGGCTGGCGGGGCTTGTCCTGTTGCTGCTGGCGGTGCTGCTGTTTCCGGTTGGCTATGTCGAAGTGATGTGCCGCCCGCAGGGGGAACCCGCGCCCTATACCGCCTTGGTCGCGGCAGAGTGGCAGCGGCCCGAGGGGCGGACGTTGATGACCTATCCCGAGTGGCATATCGTCCATGCCTATGACGACTACGCGGCAGTCATCGCGACGGGCGATCCGCAGGACTTTGGTTTTTTCACTGCGGTGGGCGGCTTCTGGGGCGCGCTCTGCCCGCTGGCACAGGCTTCAGGCGCGCATGGCGGGTTCGACTGGGAGACCCGGCAGATGATCTACACCATCGGGGTCAGCTTTACCGCCGAGATGCTGATGAAGGCAGCCTATGAAGAGACTCTGGGCCGGGTGGCGGTCTGGTTGCGCGGGCCGCAGCGGGCGGAACTGGATGACGTTTCCGCCCGACAGGCGGGGGATTACGCGCGATTCTTGCAGCAGGTGCCTTGGTATCGCTGGGATTTTGACCGCGACCGGGCGGATTTGTCGGCGGGGACCGGGTTCCGCAATGCCGAGCGGCGGCTGGCGCTGGGCCTCGAATACCGGGCGAAGGCGGCTTATGCGAAGGTCATTGCGGCGGCGGTGGCGGGGATGGCGCCGGATGCCCTACGGATGCGGGTGGTGGTGCGCGGCCTGCCGCCCGAGGTGCTGGCCGCGACTGAAGGCGTGCAGGTGATCGCCACCCGCCCCGAAGGGATCGAGGTGGAAACCCCGCGTTACCGCGCCTTCACCGATCTGGCGCGGCACTGGGCCTTGCAGGGTGCCGATTTTGTCGAGATCGCGGGCAATGACGAGATACTGTTTACCGCGATCTCCGGGCAGGCGGCGATGCCGGGCGCGCTCTATTCGGCGGCCCGGCAGGGCAACCCGGGCTATCGTCACCTGATGCTGGTGAAGGTCGCCGATCTGGCGGAGGCGCTGCGCCGGTTGGGCCCGGCGGTCGAGCATGTGCATGACTACTGACCGGCGCCGCATCGCCTTGGCCCTGCCGGTGGTGGCACTGGCATGGATTGCGCTGCTGGCGCTGGTGATGCGCCTGTCCGGCGAGGCCCCGGCGGCGCTGGTGATCCTGCCGCCCGAGGGGATGCTGGCGGCGCTGCCGCCCGATGTGGCTGTCACATCGGCGGGGCCTTTCAGCGTGACGGTGAGCGGTGGCGCCGGGCTGGTGGCACAGCTTTATGCGGCAGGGGCACTGCTGGTGCTGCCCGCCGGGTTGACGGGATGCCTGCCGCAGGCCCGCAGTTAGCCGCCCGGCGCCCATGCCGGTGGGCGTTTGTCGAGAAAAGCGCAGATGCCTTCGTCAGTGTCGGGGTCCAGCATGTTTTCCACCATCCGCGCGCCCGCCAGTGCATAGGCCTGATCCAGCGGCAGAGTGGCCTGTTCGTAAAACCCCTGCTTGCCGGTGCGGATCGCGGCGGGAAGCTTGGCCGCCACGGTCTGCGCCAGCGCCATGGTCTCGTCCTGCAGCGCCTCGGGCGGGACGACGCGGTTGACCAGACCAGCCTCGCGCGCGCGCTCGGCGTCGATGAAAGTGCCGGTCGAGAGCATTTCGAAGGCCAGCGCGGGCGCCACCTTGCGGGTCAGCGCGACCATGGGGGTCGAGCAGAACAGGCCGATGTTGATGCCGTTGACGCCAAAACGGGTGCCGGTTGCGGCGACGGCCATGTCGCAGGTGGCAACCAACTGACAGCCGGCGGCGGTGGCGATGCCGTGGACGCCAGCGATCACCGGCTGCGGCAGCGCGGCAATGGACTGCATCATCGCGGCGCAGCGGGTGAACAGCGCCTGATAATAGCTGCGTCCGCCATCAGGATCGGCGCGGTGGGCCTGCATCTCTTTCAGGTCATGCCCGGCGCAGAACGCCCGGCCTTCGGCGCGCAAGACCACGACCCGCACCGACGGATCGGCCGCGATGGCGGCAATTTCGGCCTCAAGTGCCGTCAGCATCGCTTCGGACAGGGCATTGAAACTGCCCGGCGCGTTGAGCGCCAGAACCGCGACGGCGCCCTCATCGGCGCGCAACAGGATCGGATCGGCCATTCCCTTCCTCCCAAGGTTTCGGCAAGCTTACGGGCGCAAATGGCGGAGGGAAAGCATGGGCCTGCAAATGACGGCAGAAGAGTTGCAAGGCTTTCTGGCGCGGGAATTCGGTCAGGTTGCGGCCGATTTCACTGTCGAACAGGTGACAGACAGCGGCCTTACCCTGCGGCTGCGGGTCGAGGACCGCCACCTGCGGCCCGGTGGCACTGTGTCGGGGCCGTCGATCTTTGCGCTGGCGGATGTGGCGATGTATCTGGCGATTCTGTCGCGGATCGGGCCGGTGGCACTGGCAGTGACGACAAATTGCTCGGTCGATTTCATGTGCAAACCGGCAGCCGGGGCTGATCTTCTGGCCGAGGCGCGCGTCCTGAAACTGGGCCGCACGCTGGCCGTGGGCGATGTGCTGGTGTTTTCCGAAGGCGGACAGGCGCCCGTCGCGCGGGCCGGGCTGACCTATGCGATCCCGCCCATGGCCAAGGAAGGTGCGTGAGATCACGCACCCTACGTCAGGGGCGCGCGGTAGGGTGCGTGATCTCACGCACCTTGCCGGTCTCAGCCCTTGTTCAGGCGAAAGCGGCCTTCGATCTGGGCGCCGCTTTCGATGATCAGGGTGGTATAGCTGACTTCGGCGGCAACCTGCGCCGCCGCCCGCAGGGTAAAGGCCTTGCTGGCGACCTTGCCGTCAAGCTTGCCCTTCACTTCGACCGTTTCGGCGGCGATGTCGCCGGTGACCCGGCCTTCGCCGCCCACCACAAGACCCTGCGCGGTGATGGTGCCATCGACCTCACCCAACACTTCGATCTGGCCGGTTGAGGTGATTTCCCCGGTGATCTTGAGGTCGGACCCGAGGATCGAGCGGGTATTGCCGCCCATTCCGGCGGGGCGGGCAGGGGCAGAGGGGGCGTCGGTCTTGGAGAACATCGGGGGAATCCTTGGGCCAGCTTGTTCGCGATAAGGACCGAAGGCGAAGGCGGGGTCAAGTCTGGCAACGCGGCTGTGTCGGGAAGGGGACAGAAGCCGCCGCGCCGGGACTTACATTGGCCGTGGAATTTGATCAGATGCCGCAACGAATCAGAGAATAGATAAGGGCAGGCAATGACGGGCGGCAACTTCGACGGGTTCTTTACCCCGGTTCAGGTCTTGACCTGCCACGATTCGCCGGGGTTCCGACCTTCATGCGGCTGCCTTACGTGCCCTTCGACCATGCCCGCTTTGCCGAGGTCGAGATCGGTCTGATCGGGGCGCCATGGGATGGCGGCACCACCAACCGGCCCGGCGCGCGCCATGGGCCGCGCCAGCTGCGTGACCTGTCCACGATGATCCGGGCGCAGAATGGCGTGACATGGGTGGCGCCCTTCGAACTGGCCGCCTGCGCCGATCTGGGCGACGTGGCGCCGAACCCCGGTGACCTGATGGACAGTCTCGCCCGGATGGAGGCGTTTTATGACCGTGTGGTCGCGGCGGGCATCCTGCCGCTGACGGGCGGGGGGGATCATCTGTGCAGCCTGCCGATCCTGCGCGCTGTGGCCAAGAAACGCCCGGTGGGCTTGATTCAGTTCGACAGCCATACTGACCTGAACGACATCTATTTCGGCACCAGCCGCTATAACCACGGCACGCCGTTCCGCCGCGCGGTGGAAGAGGGGTTGATCGACCCCAAACGCTATTGCCTGATCGGTATTCGCGGCACGGCCTACGGGCGCGAGGATTGGGATTTTGCTGCCGCCAATGGCATCCGTATCATCCCGATTGCCGAGTTTCATGCCCGCGGCGCCGAAGACGTGATGGCCGAGGCGCGCGAGATTGTTGGCTCGGGCCCGGTCTATGTGACCTATGACATCGACTTTGTGGACCCGACCTTTGCCCCCGGCACCGGCACGCCCGAAGTGGGCGGCCCGAATTCGTGGCAGGCTTTGCAGGTTGCGCAGGGGCTGCGCGGGCTCGACGTGGTGGGCGCTGATCTGGTCGAAGTTTCGCCGCCCTTCGATGCGACAGGCAGCACGGCCTGGCTGGGGATCAGCCTGATGTTCGAGATGTTGTGTGTGATGGCCGAACAGGTGGCGGCGCGGCGGTAACGGGCAAAGCCGGGGGCCAGCCCCGGACCCCCGGAGGATTTGGACCAAAAGGAAAGGGCGGGCGATGAGCGCAGAAATGATCGTGACCAATGCGCGGGTGCTGACGATGGACGAGGGTCGCCCGCGGGCCGAGGCGGTGGCGGTGGCGTCGGGCCGCATTCTGGCGGTGGGCAGCGCGGCCGATATTGCGGCGCTGGCCGGACCGCAGACCCGGGTGATTGACGCGGGCGGGCGGACCTTGCTGCCGGGCTTTGTCGAAAGCCATCTGCATCTGGTCTTGGGCGGCAACGAGTTGTCGCAACTGCAACTGGGCGGGGTGCTGGGGTTCGATGCGCTGAAAGATGCGTTTCTGGCCTATGCGGCGGAAAATCCTGACCGGCCTTTGTTGATGGCGCAGGGCGCGGCCTATGAAATTCTGGAGGCGCCGGTGACGCGCCGCGATCTGGACCGGATCATCGCCGACCGCCCGCTGGCCATGATGTCGCCGGATCACCATACCGTCTGGGCCAACACGCTGGCCTTGCAAAAGGCCGGGCTTCTGAACGGGGCCGAGATGCCGCATGGCCATGTTGTTGTGATGGCGCCGGATGGAACCGCCACCGGCGAGTTGCGCGAGTTTGAGGCGTTCGG
>Ga0073899_10003437_pt1 | contig 14013 bp, 11 predicted proteins | sample KloWWTmetaKNB5Ph_FD_88975 | JGI IMG/M metagenome (GOLD analysis project Ga0073899, IMG submission 88975) | Active sludge microbial communities from Klosterneuburg, Austria, studying microevolution and ecology of nitrifiers - Klosterneuburg... | ecosystem: Engineered > WWTP > Aerobic digester >... | reverse complement strand
GGGTGCGTCGATGCTGCTCACCGCCTTCGGAATGAAGGCGATGTCCTTGCTTTCCAGCGCGGGTGCGATCGGCATCGTCACCACCGGCCGCTCGCGCCAGCCGACCGCCACCCAGGGATTGGACGGCGTGAACTGGAAGTAGTCGACCGGGTTCACGACCGTGATCCGATGCTCCCTGGGCAGCAGCGCGCGCATTTCATATGCGGCCGGCATGCCGCCGATTCCTGCTCCGATGATGACGATATGGGCCATGGATGTCTCCTTGAGGTTGATCAGTCAGGGTTGGATGCAGCGGCTGCGCGCGCTGCCATGCGGCGCCGGAACACGGCGTAATACAGGACCGGGATGACGACCAGCGTCAGCAGCGTCGAGACGAAGATTCCGAAGATCAGTGACACCGCCAGACCATTGAAGATCGGGTCGTCCAGGATGAAGAAGGCACCGATCATCGCGGCCAGGCCGGTCAGCACGATCGGTTGCGCGCGCACCGCCGCCGACTGCACCACCGCCTGCTGGAACGGCACGCCGCGTGCCACCTCCAGCTCGATGAAGTCGACCAGCAGGATGGAGTTGCGCACGATGATGCCGGCCAGCGCGATCATTCCGATCATCGATGTCGCGGTGTACTGCGCATTCATCAGCGCATGGCCCGGCATGACGCCAATGATGGTCAGCGGAATCGGCGCCATGATGATCAGCGGCGTGATGTAGCTGCGGAACTGCGCCACCACCAGCAGGTAGATCAGGATCAGGCCGACGCCATACGCCGCACCCATGTCGCGGAAGGTTTCGTAGGTGATCTGCCATTCGCCATCCCACTTGATCGCATAGGCGCGGAACGGGTCGCCGGGCTGCCGGATCCAGTACTCGCCCAGTCCACCGGTATCGGGCAAGGCTGCGTCCTTCAAGTGCGCGCGGATGCCGAACAGGCCGTACAAGGGTGAATCGATGAAACTTGCGGCGTCCTTCGTATCGGCCAGCGGACGCTGGCCCACGTCGCCCATCACATAGGTCAACGGCAGCAGGTCCTTGGTGTACAAGGTCTTGTCGATGACGCCGGTTTCCACCTGCACCAGTTCGGAAAGCGGCACCAGCGTGCCATTGGCCGCACGCATCGGCAAGGCCAGCAAGGCGTCCAGACCGACCTGGCGCTCGAGCGGCAGCTGCAATCGCACCGGCACCGGGTACTTGGACTGGCCGTCGTGCAGATAGGTGGTGTTCGCGCCCTGCAAGGCAGCCTGCACGGTCTGCGCCACCGCTGCTACCGGTATGCCCAGTGTTTCGGCGCGCTGGCGCTGCACGCGCAGGAAGCTGCGTGGCGCATCCTGCTGCAGTGTGCTGTCGATGCCCACCACGTGGGCGGTGTCACCAAACGCCTTGACGACGCGTGCAGCCAGCGCCTGGCGCCCGGCTTCGTCGGGCCCGTAGATCTCGGCCACCAGCGGCGACATCACCGGCGGGCCCGGTGGTACTTCGACCACCTTGACGCGGGCCTGGTAACGCTGGCCGATCGCGTCCAGCGCCGGGCGCAACCGCTGCGCAATCGCATGGCTTTGCTCGTGCCGATGCGCCTTGTCGACCAGGTTGACCTGCAGGTCGCCCTGCTCGGCATCGCTGCGCAGGTAGTACTGGCGCACCAGACCGTTGAAGGTGATCGGCGAGGCTGTGCCGGCGTAAGCCTGCAGGTCGCGCACCTCGGGCTGCGCGGCCAGGTAGGCGCCCATGTCCTGCAATACCGCGGCCGTGTCTTCCAGCGGCGTGCCGGCGGGCATCTCCAGCACCACCTGGAACTCGCTCTTGTTGTCGAAGGGCAGCATCTTGAGCACCACCCACTGCACCCCGGCAAGGCCGACGGACAACATCAGCGCGACCAGGATGCCCAGCGCCAGCAACCAGCGTTTGCGCGCGCTTTGCAGCATCGGCAACAACAGCCAGGTGAACAGGCGCTGGACCCGGCCGGGTTTGGCCAGCGCCGCGCCATCGGCCTGCGCCGCATCGTCGCTGGCGCCTGGTGCGTGCGACTTCATCATGCGCAGTGCCAGCCACGGCGTGACGGTGAACGCAATCGCCAGCGACAAGGCCATGCCCAGGCTGGAGTTGATCGGGATCGGGCTCATGTACGGGCCCATCAGCCCGCTGACAAAGGCCATCGGCAGCAGCGCTGCAATCACCGTCAGCGTGGCCAGGATGGTGGGGCCACCGACTTCGTCCACCGCCGCCGGGATGATCTGCCTGAGCGACTTGCCGGGTTCGAGCTGCTGGTGCCGGTGGGTGTTCTCGACCACGACGATGGCGTCGTCCACCAGGATGCCGATCGAGAAGATCAGCGCGAACAGCGACACCCGGTTCAGCGTGAAGCCCCAGGCCCAGGATGCGAACAAGGTCGCGGTCAAGGTCAGGATCACCGCCGCGCCGACGATCACGGCCTCGCGCCGGCCGAGAGCCAGGCCCACCAGCAGGATCACCGAACCGGTGGCAAAGGCCAGCTTCTGGATCAGTTTGTTGGCTTTTTCGGCCGCAGTCTCGCCGTAGTCGCGGGTGATCGTGGTCTGGACGTTGGCCGGTATCACGGTGTTGCGCAATTCGTCGATGCGCTGGCGCGCGGCGCGCGCCACGTCGACCGCGTTCTGGCCCGGCTTCTTGGTCACCGTCAATGTCAATGCCGGGAATGCCTGTCCGGCTGCGCCCGGTGCCGGCGCGGCTGCGCCGCTGGCGCCCGCTGCAGCCACCGAGGTTCCCGGCGTGAACCATACATACCGGCGTGCGGACTGGGCGCCGTACTCGACCCGCGCCACTTCGCGCAGGTAGACCGGCCGCCCATTGCTCACGCCCACCACCAGGTCGGCCACTTCGTCCGCGCTGGTGATCAGGTTGCCGGTCTCCATCGTCAGCATGCGTGTTTTGCCGCCGGTCTTGTCCACCACCGATCCGGCCGGCAGACCCATGTTGGCGGCCGCCAGTGTCTGCTGCAGGCGCAGCAGGTCGACACCCCGTTCGCGCATGCGGCCCGGGTCGAGCCAGACGTTGACCGCGCGGCCCGGTCCGCCGATGGTCTGCACCTCGCGCGTGCCGGGCACCCGCTTGAGTTCGGCCTCCAGTGTGCTGGCCACACGCTGCAGTTCCACCGCGGCGGTATGGTCATGGCTCCACAAGGTGACGCCCAGCACCGGCACATCGTCAATACCCATGGGCCGCACCACCGGCGGCAGGGCACCCAGGTTGCTGGGCAACCAGCCCTGGTTGGCATTGAGCACGTCGTACAGGCGCACCAGCGCCTCGGTGCGCGGCACACCTACCTTGAACTGCACCGTGAGCACCGCCATGCCGGGCCGCGACACGGAATAGGTGTGTTCGATATCGGCGATCTGGCCCAGCACCTGTTCGGCCGGCCGGGCCACCATGTTCTGCACGTCGGCACTGCTCGCGCCGGGGAACGCGACCAGGACATTGGCCATCGTCACGTTGATCTGCGGCTCTTCCTCGCGCGGGGTCACCAGCACGGCGAACAAGCCCAGCAGCAAGGCCACCAAAGCCAGCAGCGGCGTCAGCGCGTTGTCCTGGAACGCATGCGCCAGACGCCCGGCGATACCGAGCCTGGCCGGTTTCGCACGCTCGGAGGTGTCGTCGTGTGTTTCCATGGATATTTACTGTGCAATGGCGCCAGGCAAACCGGCCCGCACCGGGTCCAGCGCCACCCGCTCGCCCGCGCGAAGACCCGTCAGCACATCCACCGTGTCGCCGCCGGTCGGGCCCGTGCGCACGGCGCGCAGGATGAAACCGTTGGCAGCCGCCACATAGACAGCGGTCAGCTCGCCGCGATGCAGGATGGCGCGCGTCGGCAGGCTGAGCCGATCGGCCGTGCCGGTACCCGCTGCCGGCAACAGGGTCCGGGCCTGGACCCGCACCATCAGGCCCGGGCGCAGACCGGCTGCCGAGGCCGGCAGCGGCAGCCGCCACTCGACCGTCTGCGATACCGGGTCGGCTGTGGGTTGCATGTCCCTGTCGGTCGGCACCAGGCGCTGGCCATCGGGCAGCAGCACAACCACATCGCTGGCAGCGTTCAATTGCGCCACCCGTGACGCCGGCACCTGGGCCACGGCCCGCAGCAAACCGGGCTGGTAGACCGTGACCAAGGCACGTCCTGGCAGCGCCAGGTCGCCGGCCTGCACATGGGTGGTCAACACCACCGCGTCGAACGGCGCCACCAGTTCGGCATAACCCTGCGCCACGGTCGCCTGCACCCGTGCCGCCTGCGCCTGCGCCAGCGCGGCCTGGGCCGACTTGACCTGGTTCTCGGCACTGTCCAGCGCCGCGGCGCTGAGAAAGCCGTTCTTCTTGAGTTCGCGGTTGCGCTCAACCACCTGCTGCACATTGCGAAGTTCGGCCTGCGCCTGCACCACCGCGGCATCGCTGCGCGCTGTGTTGGCGCGCACTTCGCGGTCGTCCAGCCGCAGCAGCGGCTGACCGCGACGTACCGTGTCACCGGCCGCGACCCGCAACGCCAGCACATTGCCGCCGGTCTGCGCGGTGACGGTGGCCTGGCGTACCGGCTCGAGCACGGCATCGAGTTCCAGCGAAGTGCCGGACGCGGCCGCGCCCACCAGCACCGTCGGAACCCGGATCTCGGCCGGATCGGTGGTCTGCGCCGCGGCGGACGTCAGCATCAGTGCGGCGGCAAATGGAATGGCGTGGATCAGTTTCATGGTAGTTCTCTGCATACCCCATAGTGTATATACCTATTGGGGTATGTTGACATTGTGGGCCGAAGCAAAGGTCGGGTTCTTGCCCTGGATCAATGCCAGACCGCAATGCTGCGGCAAGGACGGTTGCGCGACTGCCCGTAAACTGGCGAGCCAGCCACCCGAACGGAGCAAGTGATGCCGTATCTGTTGTTGATCGTCGAACCACGGGGCCAACGCGCCGAGCGTGGCGTGGAAGACGGAAAACGTGTCTATGCGCAGATGGGCGCGTTTGCGGCCGAACTCAAACAGCGCGGGGTATTGCTGGCCGTCGAGTCGCTGGTCTCCGATGACAAGGCAACGCGGGTCGCGGTGCGCGACGGACGGCAGCGGATGCTCGACGGCCCATTTGCCGAGGCCAAGGAAATGGTCGGCGGCTTCTTTCTGGTCGACTGTGCCAGCCGCGACGAGGCACTGGCCATCGCGGCGCTGTGTCCGGCGGCCCGATGGGCGACGGTCGAGGTGCGCGCAGTCGGGCCCTGTTACGAATAGTCCATCCGACGGACCGCCGGGCAACAGTTTCCTTCGACGACCGCGTTTTCAATGTCGATCCGCAGCGTCGTCGTTCGTCATATGGATACCAGCCGTTAACGGTCCCCCAAGCGCACATATGCCGGAGTCCGACTTCAACAGCCGCATCGCCACGTTGTGGCGCATGGAATCGGGCAAGGTCGTTGCCAAGGTCGCGCGCATGTTGCGCGATGTCGGATTGGCCGAGGAGATCGGTCAGGACGCGCTGGTGAGTGCCCTGGAGTGCTGGCCGCGCGACGGCATGCCCGACAACCCCGGCGCCTGGCTCATGACCACTGCCAAGAATCGCGCGCTCGACCGCCTGCGCCAGCAGGCCATGCAGTTGCGCAAGCACGAGGCCATCGGCCAGGAACTCGAAGCCCTGCAAGCCCATGTGGAGCCCGACTTCGTCGACGCACTGGACGCCGCACGCGCCGACGACATCGGCGACGATCTGCTGCGGCTGATTTTCATCGCCTGCCATCCGGTCTTGTCCACCGAGGCCCGGGTGGCGCTGACGCTGCGCCTGCTCGGCGGCCTGTCCACCGGCGAGATCGCGCGGGCCTTCCTGGTCGGCGAACCGACGATCGCGCAGCGCATCGTGCGTGCCAAACGCAGCCTGGCCGCAGCCCGTGTTCCATTCGAGGTGCCCGGCCCGGCTGAGCGCAAACCCCGGCTGGGGTCGGTTCTTGAAGTGATCTACCTGATCTTCAACGAAGGGTATGCCGCAACCAGCGGAGACGACTGGATGCGCCCTGCGCTGTGTCAGGACGCCTTGCGCCTGGGCCGCGTGCTGGCCACGCTGATGCCCGAAGAAGCCGAGACCCATGGCCTGCTTGCGTTGATGCAGATCCAGTCTTCGCGTACCGCGGCGCGGCTGGACGCCCGGGGTCGGCCGGTACTGCTGCTGGAACAGGACCGCGCGCAATGGGACCATGCGCTGATCGCCCGAGGCCTGGCAGCACTGGAACGCAGCGACGCGCTGGCCGGTGCCCGCGGCCCCTACGCCTTGCAGGCCGCGCTGGCGGCATGCCATGCCCGTGCGCCTTGCGCCGCCGATACCGATTGGCCGCAGATCGTGGCCTTGTACGACGCGCTGGCTGCGCTGACGCCGTCGCCGGTGGTCGAACTCAACCGCGCGGTCGCCGTCGGCATGGCATTCGGCCCGCAGGCGGCGCTGGAGATCGTCGAGCGGCTAGAGCGCGACCAGATGTTGCCCGCCTACCCCTGGCTGCCCAGCGTGCGTGGCGACCTGCTGCACAAACTCGGCCGCAACGACGAGGCCCGGGCCGCATTCCGGCAGGCAGCCGCGTTGACCGATAACGCCCAGGAGCGCGAACTGCTGCTGCGGCGGGCACACGCATGACCCATAGGCCCGGACGGGATTGCTCCGTCGGGATAATCGACACGATCCCACAACCAGAGACATGTCCATGATCACCTTCTACTACAACGCAGCTCCGAATCCGGCCAAGGTGGCCCTGATGCTCGAAGAAACCGGACTGCCCTACGAAATCGTCCCGGTCGACAGTCGCAAGGGTGAACAACACGCACCGGCGTATACCGCGCTCAATCCGAACGCCAAGGTACCGGCCATCGTTGACGACGGCGTGGTCGTGTTCGACAGCAACGCCATCGTGCTGTACCTGGCCGAGAAGACCGGCAAGTTCCTGCCGGCGAACACGCCTGCGCAACGTGGCCCGATGTTGTCATGGCTGATGTTCGTGGCCAGCGGTATCGGCCCGTATTCAGGCCAGGCCGTGCATTTCAGGCATGCGGCGCCAGAACCCAAGGAATATGCACTCAACCGCTACGATTTCGAGGCCTGGCGCCACTGGGGCATTCTGAACAGCCATCTGGAAAAGCAGGCATTCATGCTGGGCGAGCAATACGGCCTGGTGGACATGGCCGTCTGGGGCTGGGCGCGCGTGGCCCCGTATGTGCTCGGTGATGACGCCTGGGCCAGATTGCCACATGTCAAACGCCTGCTCGACACCATCAATGCCCGCCCGGCTGCGCAACGCGCCGAAGCGATCAAAACCCGCTACACCTTCAAGACCGAGATGGACGAGATCGCCCGCAAGGCGATGTTCCCGCAGAACGAACGTCTGGCCAAAAAAACCTGATCGATCAGCCGCCCGGGTGGCTGGCAGCGATGCGCTTGCGCAGCTCGCGCAGCTTGGCCTTGAGTGTGCGGGTGTGTTGCACTCCCATGCGCATCATGATCTTCTGGCCGGCCGCGCGGGACTGCAGATCCGGATCGGCGTACTCATACCGCACCCAGGGGCGCTTGACCTCGACCGGCCCCTGTACCTTGGTCAGCGTCAGCGCGATCGGACCTTGCGGTTCCGGCGTCTGCAGCAACTGGTCGATGACTTCCACCAGCCGGTTGTTGAACGGCTTGTTCGGGTAACCCAGCTCCTCATAGGCGCTTTGCAGCAGCGGGTACATGCGCAGATACAGGGCCACCGCACCGCCGGTGTCGATGCCCGAGGCAAAACGCACGAAGGCGGAATAGCGGTCGGCATTGCCCTTGGCCACATACGCAACGCCGTCGCGCTCCTGCACCAGAAACTGCGCCGGAGCTGGAACCACCGGCCACAGACGCGCTGGCGCATGCGGCCGCCCCAGGTTGTCCACGGTGGCCACCACCCGGCCCGCGAAGCCGTCCAGATCGAAGAATGAAAGCACCTGCTGGCGGCCCATCAGGCCGATGAGCGCCTCGCGTATCGCATCCCCTTGCGCGTCCAGAGGCGGCAATGGGCTTGAGGCCGCGTTCAGCGCCGCCACCGCTTCGATCGGGTAATTGGCCGGCTCGGACGCCGCAGGGGCAGGCGCCTCGACCACCGGGGTCTGCGCCGGCAGCGGCACGGCGGTAATCGGGACCGGCGCTGGCACCTGCTGCTTCTGCCACCACAGATAAGCGATGCCGCCCAGGCCCAGCAACGCGATGAGGACGATCAACCAACGGGAAAAATGTTGCATGGTCAGCTTGTCTCGCCAGGGTCCACACCGCTGTGGTGATACACAGCCCTGCGAAGGATCAAGACAGCTGACCCCATGCAGACCCGCATGGCGATTCCATTCAATGAGTACGCAACAAGTCTACGCCATGCACTCAGGCATCGCGCACGTCGGCAATCACGTTGCTGCCAAAGTCGGCCCGCGCCAGAAAAGCCAGCACCTGCGCTGCCGCCTGGGTCTGCGATGCCAGTGCATTCGATTGTTTGAGCCGCACGAAACTCTCGCGCTCCGCAAACACCACCGGATCGCCCGCACGCAACGCCGACTGCATGTCGGTGTCGATCACTCCGGGCGCCAGCGAGACGATACGCACCGGGTCGGGCTGGCGCTCTTCGTCCAGCGCAACGCAGCGGCTGAAATGGTCCATGCCGGCCTTGGCAGCGCAATACAACGCGCTGCCGGCCATCGCGCGCCGGCCCAGCCCCGACGAGATGTTCAGTATCCTGCGCGGCATCGGCCAATTGCGAGTGGCCGACATGAATGCTGCGCACAGTTGCATCGGCGCCTCCAGATCCAGCCGCAACAAGCGGGTCATCGCCTGCGGATCAGCCCACGGCAATGGGCCGATCGGATCGACCACGGCTGCGTTGTTGATCAGCGTGGCCCCGGCAAACGTCGCGGCATCGTGCGCACCGAGCCACTGGCGCAGCCGCTCGGCCACCGGCACCGGCTCGGCCAGGTCGGCCTGCCACTGCGTCAGATGTGCGCCCTGCGCCTGGGCTGTTGCTGCCAGCCCAGCCGAGGCCTGGCGCGATATGCACAACACCACGGCATCGTTGATACACAACCGGGTGGCCATGGCCAGCCCCATGCCGCGCGATGCGCCGGTCAGAATCGTCAGATGTGGCATGTTTTCTCCTTGATCGGGCATTGTGGGTCATGGCCATGCGGCGCGGACAATGGTGCGGCGACGACAATATTGCCATCGTTCACCTGCTTGAAAGGACCGTCTTGCCATGACTGCATCATCCCCCGGCTTCAGCGACGCCGCGATCAAATGGAACCAGCGATTTGCGCACGACGGCTACCTGTTCGGCACCGAACCCAACGTCTATCTGCGCGAACAGCTGGCGCGCCTGCCGGCCACCGGCCATGCGCTGTGTGTGGCCGACGGCGAAGGTCGCAACAGTGTCTGGCTGGCGCGCCAGGGCCTGCAGGTACAGGCCTTCGACATCTCGGATGTCGGCGTGGCCAAGGCGCGCAAGCTGGCTCAGGACGCCGGCGTGCAGGTCGACTACCAGGTGGCCGATTGCGATCAATGGGACTGGCCGCGCAATCAGTTCGACGTGGTCGCCGCCATCTTCATCCAGTTCGCCGATCCGGCCATGCGCACGCGCCTGTTTGCCCGCATGGTGGACAGCCTCAAGCCCGGCGGATTGTTGATCGTGCAGGGCTACACCCCCAAGCAGATCGACTACAAGACCGGTGGCCCTGGCATCCTGGCCAACCTGTACACCGAAGAAATGATGCGCGACGCGTTCGCCGCGCTGGAGATTCTCGAACTGCGCATGTACGAGGCCGATCTGGCCGAAGGCGAACACCACCTGGGACGCTCGGCGCTGGTCGGTCTGGCGGCGCGCAAGCGCTGAAGTGGCCGCGCTGCTGGCTTGACCGGCTCAGCCGGCCTCGACGGCAAACGTCAGGCCGGCATTTTTCTGCAGCTGCGCGATCAGCCGCGCGCCCATCGCCGACGCCGGCGTCCAGATTCCGCCGGCAGGATGCTTCGGATCCTGCAGCAGGCAGACCGCCGCCTCGCTGATCATCTTCGAGGTCGAGCCATAACCCGGGTCGCGATCGCCTTTGACGCTGACCCGCAACGTGTCCCCGTCGGCATTGCTGCCGACAAACAGCACATCGTAGAAACCCGCCTCGCGCTCTTCGCGCGACGGACCTTCGCCGGGTTTCGGACCACTCTCGCCGCCCATGGATTTGTCGGCAGCCACCGCATTGGCAATCGCCTCGCCTTTCTCGCCGGCACCGGTGACCAGCATCTCGTCGTAGACGAAATCCCGGCCCCAGGCGTGGCCCAGCAAAAAGTTGGATCGGTGCACATTGCGGGTGTTGATCGCCGCCATGATGAAGGGTGCGACCCACAGGCCCAGTATCTCGTCGCGCATCGGCTTGTTGCCCGAGGGCTGGCGGGGCCCCTCGAAACCGGGCGTCAACGAGAACGGGTTGCGCAGCAGATCAAGCACCCTCGGATCCTGCGCTGCCGCGGCCATCGTCGCCTTCAGGCTGGCCGCGGTGCCACCGGAGAAGGTACCCTTCATCTTGCGCACCCGGCCGCGCACGCGATTGGCTGCACTGCCAAAGCGCTGCTGCATTTCACTCTGCAACATCGCCACGCCCAGGTCGAACGGAATCGAATCGAATCCGCACGAGAACACGATACGCGCGCCGCTGGCCTTGGCCTGCGCCTCATGCGCGTCGATCATCTGGCGCATCCAGGCCGGCTCACCGCACAGGTCGACGTAGTCCACGCCCGATTGCGCGCAGGCGGCCACCAGTTCGTTGCCATACAGCTGGTACGGGCCCACCGTGGTCAACACCAGCCGGGTGCGTGCCATCAAGGCCTGCAGGCTGGCCGCATCGGCGCTGCCGGTCACCACCAGCGGCGTGTCCGCAGGCGCCTTGAGTTCATCACGTACCTGGGCCAGCTTGTCGGCGTTGCGCCCGCCCATGGCCCAGCGCACACCGCTGCCCGCCGGATACCGGCGCAGCAGGTACTCCACGACCAGGCGGCCGGTAAAACCCGTGGCGCCATGCACGACGATGTCCAATTCCTTGTTGCGCATATTCGCTTCTCCAGTTGATATTGCTGTTCAGATACCCAGCTGGTCGCGCAGCTGGTACCACATGGCGCCCATGGCGGTGAACGGCACACGCAGCAGACGCCCGCCGGGGAACGGGTGATGCGGCAGCCGCGCAAATGCGTCGAACCGGGTAGTGTCGCCCTGCATGGCCTCGCCCAGCACCCGGCCGATCAGATGCGTGAAGGTAATGCCATGTCCCGAGCATCCCTGCGAGAAATATATGTTGGGTGCAAGCAGGCCGACCTGCGGCAGCCTTGAGAGCGTCAGCAGGAAGTTCCCGGTCCAGCCGAAGTCGATCTGCACCTCCTGCAGCTGCGGGAAAGTCTTGACCATCTGCGGCCGGATCAGCGACTCGACCTCCTTCGGGTCACGTGCGCCGTAGACCACACCACCACCGTAGATCAGCCGCTTGTCGGCCGACAGCCGGAAGTAGTCGAGCAGGAAGTTGTTGTCCTCGACGCAGTAGTCCGACGGAATCAGCTCATCGGCCAGCGCACCGAGCGGCGCCGTGGCGATGACCTGCGTGCCGCAGGGCATGGAGCGGCTGGCCAGCTTGGGCTCCAGATTGCCGCCGTAGGCATTGCAGGCAACGATCACCTGTGCGGCCCGCACCTGTCCTTGCGCCGTATGCACCACGGCGGTCGCGCCGCGTTCGATCTTCGTCACGCCCGAAGCCTCGTGGATGGTGCCGCCCAGGCCCTCGAACGCGGCCGCTTCGCCCAGCGCCAGGTTCAGCGGATGGAAGTGGCCTCCGGTCGGATCCACCAGCAGCGCGCTGTAACGATCGGTGCCTACCAGCTTGCGCACCTCGGCCGGGCTGTCCACCAGTGTCAGGCCGGGATGGCCCCAGCGTTCCCACAAGGCCTTCTGTTCGATCAGCCCCTCGGCCTTGGACGCATTGACAGCTGCAAAAATACCGCCCTTCTTGAGGTCGCAATCGATGTTGTATCTGGCCACCCGCTGGCGAATCACCTCGGCACCTTCAAACATCATGCGACCCAAGGGTTCGGCCACCGCGCTGCCGTGACTGGCCTCGATGACGTCCAGGTCGCGCGAATAACTGTGCACGATCTGGCCACCGTTGCGTCCGGAAGCGCCCCAGCCTACCGAGGACTGCTCCAGGATCACGACGCGCTTGCCGGCCTCGGCCAGCGCGATACCCGCCGACAGGCCGGTGTAGCCGGCGCCGACGATGCAGACATCGGCCTGCACCGACCCGCGCAAAGCCGGGCGCTTCGGGGCCGGATGGGCCGAGTAGGCGTAGTAGGACGGGGCGTGGGCGATTGGCGCCAAGGTGTCGGACATAGGTGATACCGGAGTGTGCATCTGATGCAGGCCTGCAGCAGCCACCAGTCTATTGCACGGCAGTCACCAGGCCATCAACGCGACGATGCGACGATTCCGGCAACGATCAACGCAAAAGCGAGCAGGTGGTACAGCTGCGGCATCTCGCCCAGGAACAGCGTGGACATCAGCGCCGCGAACAGCGGAGTCAGGTTGGAAAAAAATCCGGCCACCGCCGGTCCGGCCCGCTGCACACCCAGCCCCCAACAGCGGTAGGCCAACACCGCCGGACCGACCGCCACAAACAGCAGGGCAGCCAGCAAGGACCCGCTCCAGCGGATATGCGCATCGGTCAGCGCCCATTCGCCGGCCGTGAACGCACCCGACCACATCAGGCCCATCGTTACCTGCGCCAGCAGAAAGGCGGCCCAGTCGTTGCGAATCGTGTCCGGTTCGGCGCGGCGCACCAGCAGCCAGCTGTAGCAGGCCCAGCAGAAGGTGGCAGCCAGCATGAACACGTCACCGATCACCAGGCGCAATGCCAGCAGCTGCGTCCAGTCGCCGCGCGCCAGCACCACGGCCACACCGGTGATCGAGAATACCGCACCGAGCAACTGCTTGCGCGTGATCCCGACACCGAAGAACAATGCACCGATCACCAGCATCCATAGCGGCATGCTCGAGGCGACCAGCGTCACGTTGAGCGCGGTCGAGGTCTGCAGCGCCAGGTACTGCAAGGTGTTGTACAGACCGACGCCGAGCAGCCCCAGCAGCGCAAACCGGCGCCAGTGAGGCCACATGCCGCCCGCGCGGCGCAGCACCCAGGCGCCCAGCGGCAGCAGGATGGCAAACGCGATGGCCCAGCGCAGGAAGTTCAGCGTGAACGGAGGTATGTCATTGCGCACCAACCGGCCGACGATCGCGTTGCCGGCCCACAGCAAGGGCGGAACGGTCAGCAGCAGTGCCGACGACACGCTCAACCGCTGGGTCATGCCGCCACCCCGCCAGCGCCAACTCCGTCCACCGACCGGCAGCAATGCCAGGCTTGGGCGATCCTCATCGCGCGCCCTGCATGCGCAGCAGCCGCGCCGCCTCCTCGGCGCGCGCATCGTCGATTTCGCTCATCAGATGCCCCACGTCCACGGCACCGGTCTTGCGCACGAAGCGGCCGGTCAGCGTCACCGACGGGTCGAGCAGGCCGCGCTGGTACAGGTCCCATATCTCGGGGCCGAAGTCGGTCTGCAGCAGTTCCGGCGCAAAACGCCCGAAGAAATCGCGCAGATTGGCCACGTCGCGCAGCAGCATGCGCTGCGCATGGTTGTTGCCGGCCGCGTCGACCGCCTGCGGCAGATCGATGATCACCGGGCCATCAAATGCCAGCAGGATGTTGAACTCCGACAGATCGCCGTGCACGACGCCGGCGCACAACATGCGCACCACCTCCAGCAACAGCGAGGCATGGTGCAGCCTTGCCTGCTCGGGCGTCAGGTCGACGTCGTTCAGGCGCGGTGCGGCATCGCCGTGTTCATCACTGACCAGCTCCATCAGCAATACGCCCTCATGGAAATTGTGCGGTTTGGGCACTCGCACACCGGCGGCGGCCAGCCGATACAGCGCATCGACCTCGGCGCTTTGCCAGGCCG
>Ga0073899_10003436_pt1 | contig 14015 bp, 10 predicted proteins | sample KloWWTmetaKNB5Ph_FD_88975 | JGI IMG/M metagenome (GOLD analysis project Ga0073899, IMG submission 88975) | Active sludge microbial communities from Klosterneuburg, Austria, studying microevolution and ecology of nitrifiers - Klosterneuburg... | ecosystem: Engineered > WWTP > Aerobic digester >... | reverse complement strand
GCGGCGCTCGATCCGATCGGGCCACACCGTCAGCGTCGCGCGCGGATCCGCGGCCACCACCGAGCCGCGCTCGCCGGCGACGTCGGCCGCCGCGTGGCACAGCACCCGGCCCGGGCGGCCGGCCAGGCGCGCGGCGGCGGCGATCGGCGTGAGCGCCAGCGTGGACATCGGTGCGCTACACGTAGCGCATCTCGCCTAGTCGTGCTTGCGCGCGGGCGCCTGCTCTTCTTCGACCAGCACGACGCCCTCGCCGGTGCACTCGACGAACAGCTCGGAGCCGGGGCCGCCGTCGGCCGGCGTCACCGCGCGCGGCACGACGCGGCCGATCCACCCGGCCAGCGCGGTGGCGTCGACGTACAGCACGCGATCCTGCGCCAGCTTGACCGACAGCAGCGGCCGCTCGGTGCGGAACGCCACCGCGCCGGTGCCGCGGAACTGCACCATCGGGATGCGCTCGCGCGAGCCGGGCACGTGGCCGTTCTCCCAGCGCAGCACCGGCTCGAACGCGAACACCAGATCCTCGCGCAGGTAGAAGATGTCGTCGTCGAGGGTCACCGCGGTGAACTGGCCGCCGAGCGGCGCCGCCAGCAGGTGGCCCTGGCCGGTGACCTGGAACAGCGCGCGGCCGGCGGTGGCGAACGGCTCGGTGCGGCTCTGGCCGCGCGACCGCCGCTGCGCCGGCTCGTAGTCGAGCTCCCCGCCGGTGACGTCGACGCCCTCGGTGCGGCTGAACATCTTCTCGCGGACCCGCACGATCAGCACGCCGCCGGCGCTGATCTCGAACGGCTCGTCGCCGTCCTCGAGCCGCACCAGCCGGGTGGTCGCGAACTCCGACAGCGGCTGCGGCGGGCGGTGGCCGGCGGCGACCCGCGCCGCGCCCCGCTGCGCCGACGGCGCCGCCTGCGCCACCGCCCGCGAGATCGCGCCGTGGTCGACCTCGTCGACGATCGCGTCGAGATCGTCGGCCGCGGCCGGCACGTCGAGCGCCGGCGACGAGCGCGGCGGCGGCGGCGGCGCCGAGCGGCGCGAGCCCAGGCGCGGGCGCGGCTCCCGCGGCGGCGGCGGCGGCGCCACGATCGGCACCGGCGCCGACTCGACCGCGGACGCCACCTCGAGCACCGCGCCGTCGTCGACGGACGTCGACTCGGCCGGCGCGGGCGCGTCGATCCGCTCGAGCGCGTCGAAGGCGTCGTCGTCGGCGGTGGTGGCGCGGGCCGGCGCGGCGTCGGGTTCGACCGCGGCCGGCGACGCCTCGGCAGCGGCCGGCGCAGCCTCGGCCTCGGCCTCGGCCTCGGGGGCGACCGCCGGCGCGGCCGCGGGCTTGGCGGCCGGCTCCTCGACGGGCGGGGTCGAGACGAACCGCGTCGACGCCGACGCCGCGTCGACCGGCGCGGGCGCCGCGCTCCGGCGCTCCTGGGCGCGCTCGATCGCCAGCCGCTCTTGCTCGGTGAGGTTGTCGGCGATCTCGCGCGCGAGGTCGCGCTGCCCGGCCTGCAGGAACGCCTGGTAGGCCTCGGCGAAGCGACCGCCGCGCGCGTAGGCCAGCCCGAGGTAGCTGACCGCGCGCCCCTGGCTGGGATCGATGTCGCGGCTGCGCTCGAGCGCCGCGGCCGCGGCGCCGGCGTCGCCGAGCTTGAGCAGCACCAGGCCCAGGTTGAGCTGGTGCGAGGCGTCGAGCGCCGACAGCCCGACCAGCCGCCGATAGACCGGCAGCGCCTCGGCGAACTTGCCGGCGCGGAAGTACGCCAGCCCGAGCAGCGCGAGCGCCTTCTGGCCGTCGGCGTCGAACTCGAGCGCGGCCAGCAGCTCCTTCTGCGCGTCGTCGAGGCGGCTCTGGCGCAAGAGCTCGCCGCCCGCGATCAGGTGCTGCTCGTACCGGTCGAACGCAGAGGCAGCGGCGGAGCCGAGATCGGTCACGGCGGCATTATCACCCGCGGCGGCGGCGGCGTCTCGCCTGGCGGCGGGGTCTCGTCCGGAGGCTGGTCGAAGGTGCCCACCGCGACCCGGCCGGCCCGGTCGACGGTCACCGTGACGGCCCCGGCCTGATCGGTCCGCAGCACCCGCGCGCCCGCCGCGCGCCAGCGCGCCACCACCGCCGCCGCCGGGAAGCCGAAGCGGTTGCCGCGGCCCAGCGACACGATCGCCCAGCGCGGGTGGGTCGCCGCGACCAGCGCCGGGCTCGACGAGGTCGGGCTGCCGTGGTGCGGGACCTTGACCACCGCGGCGGCGAGGTCGCCGCCCGTGACCAGCGCGGCCTCGCCTTCCTCCTCGAGGTCGCCCAGGAACACCAGCGCCTGGCCGGCGCGCGTCACCCGCACCACCAGCGAGCTGTCGTTGACCGACCACACCGGATCGCCGGCGGCGACCTCGCCCGAGCCGCGCCGCCCCGGCGCCAGCACCTCGACGGTCACGTCGCCGATGACCAGCGGCGTCAGCCGGGGCGTGACGACGCGGGTGCCGGTCGACGCCAGCGCCGCCGCCACCGCCGCGAACGAGCGCGGCCCCGCCGCCGCCCCAGGCGCGCCGGGGTCGTCGTCGTCGCGCTCGGCGGGCGCCGCCATCCACAGCGCGCGGATCGGCACCTCGGCGGCCACCGCCAGCAGGCCCAGGTAGTGATCGGGGTGCGGGTGGCTGACCACCGCGACGTCGATCGCGGCGATGCCGCGGGTGCGCAGGAACGCCGCGACCGCGCGCCCCGGCGCCAGCTGCGCCGCCGCGCCGGTGCCGGGCGCGCCGCCGGCGTCGATCAGCCAGACCTGGCCGTCGGGGAGCTCCACCACCGCCGCGTCGCCCTGCCCGACGTCGAGGAACGTCGCGGTCAGCGCGTCGCCGCGCGCGCCCGGGCGGTGCGCCCGCCACGATCCGATCAGCGCCACCGCCGCGATCGTCGCCACCGCCGCCGTCACGCGCGGCCGTGCGCCGCGCCGCGCCGCCAGCCAGGCCAGGTACAGCGCCGCGCACGCCACCAGCTCGAGCGCGGTCGGCGCGCGCACCAGCAAGGTCGGGGTCAGCGGCGCCAGCCACGCCACCACGTGGGCGATCCACCCGGCCAGCGCGATCGCGGCGTCGAGCACCACGCCGCCCGGCCCCGGCGCCACCAGCGCCAGCGCGGTGCCGACCACCGCCAGCGGCAACGTCACCAGCTCGAACGCCGGCCCGACGATCAGGTTGCCGATCACCCCGCCGAACGACACCTGGCCGAAGTGCCACGCGGTGATCGGCGCGGTCGCCGCCGTCACGCACCACGACGCGCGCACCGCCTGCCCCAGCCACGCCAGCGCGCGGCGCCAGCGCGGCGTCGCCTCCTCGAGGATCGGCCCGCGCGCCGCCGCGGCCAGCGTGATCGCCGCGACGAACGACAGCTCGAACGCCGGATCCCACACCACCGACGGCCGCCACGCGATCGCCGCCAGCGCCGCCAGGCCCAGCGCGTCGCCCAGCCGGGCCCGCCGCTCGAGGAGCTCGCCGGCCAGCATCACGCCCACCACCACCAGCGCGCGCACCGTCGCCACCTGCCCGCCGGTGACCAGCGTGTACCCGATCGCGATCGGCAGCGCGCACGCCGCGGCGGCGCGCCGCGGCGCCAGCCGCGCCGCCAGCGGCGCGATCATCGCGAACAGCCGGGTCAGCGCCGCGAACGCCACCAGCGCCACCACCGCCAGGTGCAGGCCGCTGACGCTGAGCGCGTGGTAGACGCCGGCCGCGCGCCACGCGTCGTCGGTGGCGGGCGGCACGCCGCTGCGATCGCCGACCACCACCGCGCGCACCAGCGCGTTGCCCACCGGATCGCCGCCCCGCGCCGCGATCGCCACCGCCGCGGCCCGCGCCGCCTGCGCGCTCCACCGCCACGCGCTCCAGCGATCCGCCGCCGCGACCACCGCGATCTCTCGCGCGCGCAGCTCCCACTGCACGCCGCGACCGCGCGCCACCTGCGCGCGATCCGGGCTGCCCGGGTTGCGGTACCCGCGCGGCGATCGCAGCCGCCCGCGGACCCGCACCCGATCGCCCGGCCACACCGCCGGCGCGCCGTCGACCGTCACCCACACCGCCCCGACCTCGGCCTCGACCACCATCGCCGTCGCGCCCGACAGCGCCGTCCGCGGCCCCGCCACCCACCCCTCCACCACCTCCTCCTCCCGATCATCGATCCCCGCCGGCGCCTCCCCCACCGCCCCCTCCCGCACCGCCAGCGCCGCCGCCACCGCCGCCACCGCCACCACCAGCCGCCCACGCTGATCCACACCTCTCGCCACCACCGCCAGCGCCGCCACCGCCACCCACGCCACCGCCGGCAGCGCGACCGCGCGCGCCGCCACCACGCCGCTCACCGCCGCCACCGCCATCCAACACAGACGAACCCAGGGCCACACGCGTCAGCTATCGACCACCCCACGCCCCGGTTGCCGAAAAACCGCCGACCACCGCGTCTCCGGTGACGGTCACCGTCGCGGTCTCCATCTCCGCCCCGCCATCGCCGCTGTCCCTCCGACGATCAGCGCCGCCCCCAGCCACGTCGTCACCGCCGGCGTCTCACCGAACAGCGTCACGCCCCAGCCGACCGCGAACGCGACCTGCAGATACCCGACCGCCATCGCCCGCGCCGCCGGCTCGCGCGCCATCCCGTACGTCATGCACACCTGCGCCGCCTGGGTCGCCACGCCGACGCCGACCAAGAGCGCCCACTCGTACGCCGTCGGCCACACCAGCTGCGGCGCTGCCCACGCCAGCGCCGCCGGCAACGCCACCAGCGGGAAGTAGAACACGATCACCAGCGGGTGCTCGGTCGCCGCCAGCTGCCGCACCGTCACCAGCGCCGCCGCCGACATCAGCGCGCCGACGATCGCCACCGCGATCGCCACGACCGAACCGCCGTGGCCGCTGGGCTGCGCCACCAGCGCCACGCCGACGAAGCCGAGCGCCAGCGCGACCGCGGTGCCGCGCCCGACCCGCTCGCCGAGCACGAGGTACGCCAGCGCCGCGCCCCAGATCGGCGAGCTCTGCTGGATCATCGTCGCCTCGGCCAGCGGCAGCCGCCTCAGCGTCCAGTAGTAGCAGCCCAGCGCCGCGAACCCGAACGCGCCGCGGCTCATCAGCGCCCACCGCCGGCGGCCCCACGGCGACACCCCGGCGGTGCGGCGCAGCCGCGCGACCATCACCGCCGACAGCGCCAGCGTCACCACGGCCCGGGCCAGCACCACCTGCGCGCTGGGCAGCGTGTGCGACGCCTCCTTCACCAGCACGCTCATCAGCGAGAACGCCAGCGCGGCCGCGGCCATGTACCAGAGTCCGGGCGACAACCCGCCCACTCTGGCAGATTCCACGCGGCGCGCAGCGCGACGCCCGCGCGAAGCGACCGTTCGAGATCAGCTACCGCCCGCGCGCGCCCCAGCGCACGCCGGCGCCGAACAGCACGGCCCAGCCCTGGTAGCGCGCCGGCATCGTCTCCACGCCGGTGGTCGTGCGCGCCGCGACCCGCAGGTACTCGGCGAAGGCGTCGACGTCGACGCCGCGCGCGACCCGGCGCGAGCCGCCGGCGGTCACCGACCAGCGCAGCCCGTCGGGCGCGATCGGCGACAGCGTCGCGTCGGGCGCCGGCGACGGATCGATCGCGGCGCCGAGCCGCAGCGTCGTCGTCGCGCCCAGCGCGTACTCGCCGCCGGCGCGCACCGCCGCCGTGGTGTGCCAGTCGTTCTGCTGGTGCACGTCGCGGGTGGCGTCGTCGGCGAAGTCGATCGTCAGCTGGTCGTAGGTGCCCCACAGCGTCACCTCGACGTCGGCCAGCGCGCGCCACGGGCCGCGCCGCCACGCCGCGCCCAGCGCCAGGCGATCGGGCAAGGTGATCGTCGCCCGCGCGCGCTGATCGGGCGCCGCGCCGCTGAACTCGGGCGGGGTCTCGAAGTCGGCGCCGCCGGTCATCGCCACCCGGGTGCGGCTCTTGTAGGTCGCGCCCAGCGCCAGCGCGCCGCGCGACCACCACGCCGCCGCGTGGCCGCCGACGCCGGTGCCGGCGACGTCGATCACCGCGTCGCCCTCGGCGTCGATGAAGTCGAGGTGGCGCGCGACGGTCAGGCGCGCGCGATCGACGTGGGGCCCGGCGGCCAGCCGCCACGCGCCGACGCGCACGCCGACGAACGGCGCGACCCGCCCGTCGATCAGCTGGCTCGAGACGATCTCGAAGCGGCCGGCCCAGTCGCCAGGCCAGGCGACGCCGCCGCCGAACGGCACGCCGATCGCCACGCCCGCGGTCCACGCCCCGCCGCTCCACGCGACGTCGAGGTGGGGCGGCGTGGCCCACGCGCCGTCGGTGCGCGCGTGCCAGCTGCCGTCCATCGCCGCGCCCTCGACCGCCGGCCGCGCCGCCACCACGCCGACGCCGACCCGCCAGCCGCCGCCGTCGGCCAGCGCCGCCGGGTTGGTCCACGCCGCGCCGGCCTCGTCGTCGCGGGCCGCGCCGGCGCCGCCGGTGCCGGCCGCGGTGATGGTCTGCTCGGGCACCGCGAAGCCGCCGGCGTGGACGGCCGCGGGCGCAAGCACGATCGCGATCGCCAGCGCCCTCATGGCGTGAAGCTCCCGTCGAGGAACCCGGCCAGCTCGCGGCCGCCGCGCCCGAACTCGGGCTCGATCGGGATGACCAGGAACGCGTGCTCGGCGACGTAGTCGCGCCGCGGCGCGCCGGTCACGCGCTCGAGCGTGCGGGTGTAGGCGTTGGGGATGATGAAGTCGAGCGTGCCCATCTGCAGCATCAGCGCGCGGTCACCGGTCGCGGCGCCGAGGTTCTGCGGGTCGACCGCGTCGACGATCCACCGCGCCACGTCGAGGAACCGCTCGGCCTCGAAGCTGTCGCGGGCGATGCCCTGGCGGGTGAAGAAGCCGGTGACCTGCGGCCCGAACCAGGTCGAGTCGGCGAACATGTCGACCAGGTCGGCGCCCGGCACGTTGAGCACCGCGCGCGCGATCGTCGGCTGGGTCGCCAGCAGCGTCGCGCCGAGGATGCCGCCCAGCGACTGGCCGGCGTAGTAGACGCGCGCGTCGTCGACCGGCGCGCCCAGCACCGGCTGCCAGTCGCCCTCGCGCAGCGCCCGCACCTGCGCCGACAGCTCGATCACCGCCTGATCGAAGTGGTCCTTGGTGTTGGCGATGTGCTCGATCTCGAGGAACGCCGCGCCCGACGCCACCGGGTAGTTCAGCACCGGCCACATCGCCAGCCGGTTGCCGGCGCCGCTGCCGTCCACGCACCGCCCGACGTCGTCGCACGTGGTGCCGGCCTGGCACGGCGGCACGGACGTCAGGTCGCCGGTGCGCGGGTCGACCACCGAGATCGGGCCCCCCGCGATGCACTGGGTCCGGGTGCCGTGGTACGGCAGGTCGATCGCGATCGCGGCGAAGCCCTTGGCCGCCAGCGCGTCGCCGATCGCCAGCACGAACCGGCGCTCGGTCATGACGCCGTGGCCGAACACCACCACCGGCACCGGCCGGCCGGCGGTCAGCCCGCGCGGCACGGTCATCGTGAACGCCACCTGATCGACGCGGTGGCCGCCGTCCTCGCGCCAGGCCCGGGTGTGATCGTCGAGGAACACCGGCATCGCGAGCGTGCCGTAGGCCACCCGCTCGACGTTGAGCAAGGACGTGATCGCCAGCGGGAAGTCGAGCAGCGCCTGGCCCGGGGTCTTGAAGACGACGTCGGTCGGCTGCGGCGACAGCCCGAGCCGGGCCGCGGTGGCGGCCAGCCCATCGAGCCGCGACGCGATGGTCTGGGTGACGAACGGCCAGGCGGCGACGACGTGATCGCGGCCGCGCTCGGCCAAGAGCGCGCCCAGCCGCCCGCGGGCGTCCTCGAGGCGGACCGCGTCGATCAGCGGCACCGCCCCGACCGTCGACGCGCCGGCGGCGACCACCGGCGCCTGGGCCTTGAGCAGCACGCCGGCCGGCATCGCGACGATCGGCTGGCCGGCGCGATCGAGGACGCCGTCGGTGACCACCACCGCGTAGGCCGCGCGCTCGGGCAGCGGCAGCACATCGGGCGTGACGATCACGTGGACGCCGTCGGCCATCACCCGCGCCGCCGCCGGCACCCGGGTCGGCGGCCCGTCGGTCCGCCACAGCTCGACGGTGGTGGCGTTGACCGTCTGGGCCTCGACCGGCGCGGTCAGCTCGAACAGCAGGTTGGCGCTGGTGGCGAAGCCGTCGTAGGCGCGCAGCCGGGCCTTGGCCTCGAGCTCGACGTCGGTGTCCCACGGCGCCGGCGGCAGGTCGACCTTGCCGGTGGCCGGGTCGATCAGCAGCTGGATCGGGATCGGCATGCGCTGCGACGGCTTGTCCATCGCCAGCTCGCTGCGGGTGGTGATCGTGAATCGCCACAGCGCGGCGATCTCGGCGCGCGGCAGGCCGCGGGCGGCGAGGTGCTCGAACATCGGCGCCAGCTCGCCGCGGATGACCTCGAGCTTGCGCGCGTTGTCGGCGCGCTCGGCGTAGGTGTCGCCGGGGAACGCGCGGTTGTGGGCGGGATCGTCGAGCGGCGTGGTCTGGCGCAGGAAGTAGAACGCGGCGTCGGCGATCACCGGATCGCCGGTCTTGCCCTCGACGCCGGCGGCGCCGCCGCGCACCACCACGAAGTACTGCGCGCCGCGCTCCCAGCCGGCGCGCGGCGCGTCGATCGTGATCCGCTGCTCGTCGTCGGCCACGCTCACCCGCACGTCCTCGACGCGGGCCGGGGTCGGCCCCCACCTCCACACCTGCACCGTCTCGGGCGTCACCGTCGCCGGCGCGATCGGCCCGGAGAAGTCGACGGTCGCCGCCGACGCGCTCGACCAGCCGTCGAGCCCGTTGAGGTAGGTGTACAGCTCGGTCTCGGCCGGGGTGGTGTCGGCGTCGATCGGGATGTCGAGGTGCCCCGCCGCGTCGTCGCGCAGGGCGTCCGACGGCATCGGGATCACCTTGGCGTCGGGATCGAAGCGCGCGCGCACGACCGCCGGCGCCGATTCGGGTTCGTATGCGGCACACGCGCATGCGGCCGCGCTCAGCGCAGCGAGAAGTCCCCTCATGGGCCCGGATGCTACGCAGGTCGAACCGGCCTGACCAGCGCTTTCTCGCACCGCGTCATTTCGGTGAGGGCAGGCCTGCGGCCCGGTCCGCCAGCCGGTGCCAGCCGGCCGCATGGTGCATAGTGGCGCGATGCTCGGCCAGCGCGAACCGCCGCACAGCCGGGCCACGATGATCGTGGGGCTGTACGGGGGGATGGCGCTCCTGGCGGTCTTGATCTCGGCTGGTCGCGGCGACCCCGACATCTACCGCCTCGACGAGGCGCGGCCCACGTGGTGGCTGGCCGTGTCGCTGCTGGTCGGGTTCGTGCTGGCGGTGGCGGTGGTCGTCGCCAGCCGGGTGGCGGTGGCGCGCACGGTCTGGGCGCAGACGATGCACCGCGACTTCCGCGCGATGCTGGGCGACGTCCCGGCGCGCGAGATCTTGCTGCTCGCGGTCGCCAGCTCGATCGGCGAGGAGCTCCTGTTCCGCGGCGCGCTCGGGCCGTGGCTCGGGCTGGTGCCGCAGGCGGTGCTGTTCGCGGCGCTGCACGTCGGCCCCAAGCGCCGCCACCTGGTGTGGACCGGCTGGGCGCTGGGCATGGGCCTGGCGTTCGGCGCGATGGCCGAGGCGGTCGGCGATCTCGGCGGCGCGATCCTCGCGCACTTCGTGATCAACTTCGCCAACCTGCACTTCATCGTGCGGGTGGCGCTGCCCGCCCCGGCGGTTCAGCGCAGCGTGTAGCGGCGCGAATCCGGCGTCGGGCGCTTTCTTGCCCCGTCCTCGTGGCTTCCCTAGCCTCGGGGGATGCGTGTCCCCGCGTTCGCCCTGGCGATCGTGGCCGTGGTGGCGTCGGCCCAGGCCGACGAGACCTCGACCACCGACAAGCTCCGCATCCTGTACTCGTCGCGGTTCACGTTCACCGAGGACGGCCTGCCGCTGGTGACGGTGCAGATCGTCGGCGGGCGCGATCGCATCACGCTGGCCGCGCCCGGCGGCCTGACGGTGATCCCCGACGGCGTCGGCGGCAGCGCCGCCACCGTTGCCGGCGCCACGACGTGGACGCTCACCGCCCAGGACGCCGCGCCGGCCGAGATCCGCGAGTGGACCGTGATCGAGCGGCTGGGCCCCGACGACCCCACCGGCGTCGCCGACGCCACCGCGGCGTGGAAGGCGCGCGGCTTCGATCCCCACGCGTTCGAGCTGGGCACGCTGTTCGCCGTCGACGGCGAGATCATCGACACCCGCGAGGTGGTGGTGGCGATCGATCCGGTCGGCCCCGGCAAGGGCGCGGCGCGGGCCAAGGCGATCGCCGGCAAGTTCCAGGTCGCGACCAGCGTCCACGCCGAGCTGGTGCGGCGCCCGCGCGGCACGATCGTCGCCACCGCCGCCGGCACCACGCTGACCAACCCGTCGGTGATCTGGCTGCGCCCGACCCGCGCCGGCGACACCATCACGGTCACCGACGTGCCGACCAACACCGGCGGCTCGCAGCTCACCACCGGCAAGGAGGATCGCCGCTACTGGGGCGCGGTCTACGTGACGCTCGGCTCCGACGGCAAGCTGACCGCGGTCAACGCGGTGCCCGAGGACAAGCTGCTGGCCGGGCTGGTGCCGGCCGAGATCTTCGCCGACGCGCCCGAGGCCGCGCTCGAGGCCCAGGCGATCGCCGCGCGCACCGAGCTGCTGGCCAAGATCGGCCACCGGCCGCTGACCGAGCCGTACCTCCTGTGCTCGACGCAGGCCTGCCAGGTCTACGCCGGCGCTGGCAAGGAGCACCCGCGCACGACCCGCGCGGTCGAGCAGACCCGCGGCGTGGTGATGCTGCGCGACGGTGGCGGGCTGGTCGACGCGCGCTACAGCGCCTCGGCCGGCGGCCACCCCGAGGACAACGACTGGATCTGGGGCGGCGCGCCGGATCCGTCGCTGCGCGGGCGGATCGACACCACCGACCCCAAGCTGGCCGAGGCGTTCGCGACGCTCGACGACAAGAACCTCGAGGCGTTCCTGGCGGCGCCGGCCGACAAGTTCCCGAGCGGCGCGACGACGTGGGGCAAGAAGCACTTCCGGTGGACGATCGAGGTCGACGCGACGGAGCTGACCAAGCGGGTGGCGGCCGAGTACCCGAAGCTCGGCGCGATCCGCGCGCTCGAGCCGGTGCGCCGATCGCGCGGCGGACGGATCGGCGCGCTGCGGATCGTCGGCGCGAAGGGGACGGTGGTGGCGGAAGGCGACCTCCACCTGCGGCGGCTGCTAGGCGGCCTGAAGTCGACGCTGTTCGTGGTCAGCGCGAAGGGCCCGGCGGACGCGCCGACGGCGTTCGTGTTCCGCGGCGCCGGCTTCGGCCATGGCGTCGGCATGGATCAGGTCGGCGCGATCGGCCTCGCGGCGGCCGGCAAGTCGCACGCCGAGATCCTGGCGCGCTACTACGTCGGCAGCCACCTGCACCGGTTGTACTGACGGCTCGCTCGCGGCGAGCAGGCTAGAAGAGGCGGCCCTGGGTGCCGCCGCCGGTGGGGGCCTTGGCGGGCGCGGTGAGGCCGATGTGGGCGTAGCCGGCGGCGGTGGCGACGCGGCCGCGCGGCGTGCGGGCGATGAAGCCGACCTGCAGGAGGAAGGGCTCGACGACCTCCTCGAGCGTGCCGCGCTCCTCGGAAAGCGAGGCGGCGATGGCCTCGATGCCCACCGGGCCGCCGTCGAAGCGCTCGCACACCACCGTCAGGTAGCCGCGGTCGAGCGTGTCGAGGCCCGCGTGGTCGACGGCGAGGCGATCGAGCGCGCCGGCGGCCACGCCGGCGGTGATCGTGCCGTCGCCCTCGACCGTCGCGAAGTCGCGCACGCGGCGGAGCAGCCGGTTGGCGATGCGCGGCGTGCCGCGGGCCCGGCGGGCGATCTCGACCGCGCCGGCGTCGTCGACCGGCACCGCGATCAGCCGCGCGCTGCGGCGGACGATCGCCGTCATGTCGGCCAGGTCGTAGTAGCGCAGCTGCCAGTGGAAGCCGAAGCGATCGAGCAGCGGCGCCGACAGCAGGCCCATGCGGGTGGTCGCGCCGAGCAGCGTGAACCGCGGCAGCTGGATCGTCATCGCCTTGGCGTGGGGGCCGTCGCCGATGAACAGATCGAAGCGGAAGTCCTCCATCGCCGGGTAGAGGTTCTCCTCGACCACCGGCGACAGGCGGTGGATCTCGTCGATGAACAGCGCGTCGCGCTCGCCGAGCGAGGTCAAGAGCGACGCCAGCATGCCCTTGTGATCGATCGCCGGGCCGCTGGTGACCACCAGGTTCACGCCCAGCTCGTTGGCGATCACGTTGGCCAGCGTGGTCTTGCCCAGGCCGGGCGGGCCGGCGAACAGGAAGTGATCGAGCGGCCAGCCGCGCTCGCGGGCCGCGCGCACGCTGACCCGCAGGTTGTCGATCAGCTCGCGCTGGCCGATGTAGTCGTCGAAGGTGCGCGGCCGCAGCTGGGCCTGCCACGCGCGCTCGCTGGCCTGCTCGACCGGCGCGATCGGCCGCTCGTCCGCGGGTGCGGGCTCGGGGCCGTCGACGTGGACCTTGCGCGCCATGCCGGGCCTACCCTACCGCGGCATGTTGCGCAGCGCCGCGCGCACCAGCGTCTCGAGGGTGATCCCGGGCCCCACCACCAGCTCGGCCACCGCCTGCTCGGCCTCGATCGGCTTCCAGCCCAGGCCGACCAGCGCCGCCGCCACCTCGCCGAGCATCGGGTGCCGGCTCGCGCGCGCGCCGCTCGGCAGGCCCACCGCGCGCGGCACGCCGGCGGCGTTCCACGACAGCAGCAACAGCTCGCACTTCTCGCGCAGCTCGACCACCAGCAGCTCGGCGGTCTTCTTGCCGACGCCCTTGATCTTGGTCAGGCCGGCGGTGTCCTCCTTGGCGATCAGCTCGGCGATCGTGCGCGGCTCGGCGCCGCCCGACAAGATCGCCATCGCGGTCGACGGCCCGACGTTCTTCACGGTGATCAGGTGATCGAACAGCTCGCGCTCGGCCGCGGTGGCGAAGCCGTACAGCGCGATCTTGTTCTCCTGGGCGTGGGTGAACACCCGCAGCGTCACCGGCAGGTCGACCTCGGGCAGCGCGGCCAGCGTGTAGCCCGAGCACGCGACCTCGTAGCCGACGCCGCCGCAGTCGACGATGACGTGGTTGTTGGCCAGCCGCGCCGCCAGCGTGCCGCGGAGCTGGCCGATCACGCCGCACCTCCGGCCCGGCTCGGCGCCGGGCGCACCGCCGGGACGATCCGCGGCGCGGTGGCCTCGGCCACCACCGCCCGGGCGTGGGCGATCGCCAGCGCCAGCGCGTCGGCGGCGTCGGCGCGCGGCGGCGTGCGCAGCTTGACCAGCGCCGCCACCATGTGGGCGACCTGCTCCTTGCCGGCGCGGCCGCGGCCCGTGATCATCTTCTTCACCTGGGGCGCGGGATACGACGCGACGGCCAGGCCGCGCAAGCCCACCACGGCCAGCGCCATGCCCCGGGCCTGCGCCAGCGCCAGCGCGGTGCGCAGGTTGACCCGGGCGAAGACGTCCTCGACCGCGACCACCGCCGGCGCCAGCTCGTCGAGCACCTCGCCCAGGCCCCGGGCGATCTCGCCCAGCCGGGCCTCGAACGGGTGATCCTCCGGCGCGGTCAGCACGCCGCACTCGATGTACGACAGGTCGGCGCCGACGACGTCGATGACGCCGTAGCCACACACGCGACTGCCGGGATCGATCCCGAGGATGCGCACGGTGGCCGACGCTACTGCCGCGATCTGACATCGCCCCCGCGTGAAGGTCGGTTCACGGGGACGGGCCGCGCATCCCGCCAAGCCCCTGGAATCGCGCTGGCCCGGGGCTGGGCCCGGCGCTTGCTGTGCTCGCGGACCATGCGCCTCGCCTACCGCCTCGCGATCTTGCTCGTGGTCGCCCCCCTCGCGGCCTGCTTCATCATGTCGCCGGTCGAGAAGCCGACCGCCACCGTGCGCTCGGCGTCGCTCGGGACCGCGTC
>Ga0073899_10003434_pt1 | contig 14015 bp, 10 predicted proteins | sample KloWWTmetaKNB5Ph_FD_88975 | JGI IMG/M metagenome (GOLD analysis project Ga0073899, IMG submission 88975) | Active sludge microbial communities from Klosterneuburg, Austria, studying microevolution and ecology of nitrifiers - Klosterneuburg... | ecosystem: Engineered > WWTP > Aerobic digester >... | reverse complement strand
CAACATGTTCGGCGCCTTCAAGTTCGTGGCCGAGGCAGGGAAGCATAGGAACGAGGACGGCACTCCAAAAGTGAAGCCCATCGTAGGCTGCGAGTTCTACTTGGTGGAGGACCGCCACAAGAAAGCCTTCACACGGGAGGACAAGGACCAGCGCTACCACCAGCTGATGCTGGCGAAGAACGCCATCGGCTACATGAACCTCAGCAAGCTTTGCTCACTCGGATACATCGAGGGCTACTACAGCAAGTATCCGCGCATCGACAAGGAACTCGTCCTGCAGCATCACGAAGGGTTGATCGCAACCACCTGCTGCTTGGCGGCGAGCGTGCCGCGCACCATCCTACGCAAGGGCGAGGCCGCTGGTGAAGTAGAGTTCAAGTGGTGGCTGGACCTCTTCGGCGACGACTATTACATCGCGCTGCAGCGCCATGGTATTGAGGACCAAGACAAGGTGAACGCCGTGCTGCTGAAGTGGGCCGTGAAGTACAATGTGCCCATCATCGCCAGCAACGACAGCCACTACGTGGATTAGCAGGATGCCAACGCGCACGACATCCTGCTCTGCCTGAACACGGGCGAGAAGCAAAGCACGCCCAAGGCCACGGACGCCGATGCGGAGAACGGCACCACCAAGGGCAAGCGCTTCGCCTTCAGCAATGATGAGTTCTACTTCAAGTCGAAGGCGCAGATGCTGGAGCGCTTCAGCGACGTTCCGCAGGCGTTGGACAACACCAACTTGATCGTCGATAAGATCGAGACGTTGAAGTTGAAGAAGGATATTCTGCTTCCGAATTTTGAGATCCCGGTGGGCTTTGCGGACCAGGATGCGTTCCTGCGGCACATGACCTATGAGGGTGCTGTCCGGAGGTATTTGGGAGGTAACGGGGGTAATGGAGGTGAGGGAGGTGAGGGTATTGAGCCTGGTCTTGTTGGCGGGATCGACTCGTTGGACCCGAAGATCAAGGAGCGCTTGGACTTCGAGCTGTTCACCATCAAGACGATGGGCTTTGCGGGCTACTTTTTGATCACGCAGGATTTCATCAACCACGGCCGCGACATCGGGGTGGTGATCGGCCCCGGCCGTGGCAGCGCGGCGGGCAGCGCGGTGGCCTACTGCATCGGCATCACCAACATCGACCCGATCAAGTACGACCTGCTGTTCGAGCGCTTCCTTAACCCGGACCGCAAGAGCATGCCCGATATCGACACGGACTTCGACGACGAAGGCCGCCAGCGCGTGATCGACTACGTGGTGGAGAAGTACGGCAAGAACCAAGTGGCGCAGATCATCACCTACGGCAGCATCGCGGCCAAGAGCAGCATCCGCGACGTGGCGCGCGTGCTGGACCTGCCGCTGAACGAGGCCGACCGCTTGGCGAAGCTGGTGCCCGAAAGGCCCGGTATCAATCTCGGCCGCCTTTTGCATGCCCCGCTTGAGGGCCCCGGCAGCCTGAAGGAAAGGGAGAACCTGAGCAGCGACGAGATCGCCAACGTGAAGCAATTGCGCGAGGTGCAGCAAAGCGGCGAAGCCACGGCGGACGTGCTGAACGAGGCCGAAAAGCTCGAAGGCTCCGTGCGCGGCACCGGCATCCACGCGGCGGGGATCATCATCGCGCCGAGCGATCTCACGGACATCATCCCCGTGTGCATCAGCAAGGAATCCACCCTCCTGCTCACCCAGTACGACGGGCGCGTGATCGAGGATGCGGGCGTGATCAAGATGGACTTCCTCGGCCTGAAGACGCTCACCATCCTTCGCGATGCGCTGCGGATGATCAAGGCGAACCACGGCATCGACATCGCCATCGACGACATCCCGCTGGACGATCCAAAGACCTTCGCCCTGTACCAGCGCGCCGAGACCAACGGCACCTTCCAGTTCGAGAGCGGCGGCATGCAGAAGTACCTGCGGGAGCTGAAGCCCGACCAGTTCGGCGACCTCATCGCCATGAACGCGCTCTACCGGCCGGGGCCGATCGAATACATCCCCAGCTTCATCAAGCGGAAGCACGGGCAGGAGGAGATCGTCTACGACCTCCCCGAGATGGAGGAACTGCTGAAGGAAACCTATGGCGTCACCGTGTACCAAGAGCAGGTTATGTTGCTCAGCCAAAAGCTGGCGGGCTTCACCAAGGGCGACGCGGACGTGCTGCGGAAGGCCATGGGCAAGAAGGACCGCGCCACGCTGGACAAGATGAAGGGGAAGTTCCTCGAAGGCACGTCCACCAAGGGCCTCGACGCGAAAGTCTGCGCCAAGGTGTGGACCGACTGGGAGGCCTTCGCGCAATACGCCTTCAACAAAAGCCACAGCACCTGTTACGCCTTCGTCGCCTACCAGACCACCTGGCTCAAGGCGAACTACCCGGCGGAATTCATGGCCTCGGTGCTCACGCATTCGCAGAGCGCCATCGACAAGGTGACCTTCTTCATGGAGGAATGCCGCCGCATGGGCATCCCCGTGCTGGGGCCGGACGTTAACGAAAGCGGCTTCCAGTTCAGCGTGAACAAGCAAGGCCAGATCCGTTTCGGGCTGGGTGCTGTGAAGGGCGTGGGCGAAGGTGCCGTGGACGCCATTGTGAGCGAACGGCAAAGCGAGCGCGGCCCTTACGTGAGCGTGTATGACCTGATGCGCCGCGTGAACCTGCGCAGCGCGAACCGGAAATCGCTGGAGAGCCTGGCCTATGCAGGCGCGTTCGACGGCTTGGGCGGCATGCACCGGGCGCATTTCTTCTTCAGCCCCGGCGAAGGCAAGCCGACCTTCATCGAGACGCTGGTGCGCTACGGCCAGCAGCATCAGGACGGTGCGGACAGCTCGCAGGTGAACATGTTCGACATGAGCGAGGAAGGCGCCGCCATACCCGAACCGATGCTTCCGCCTGCGGAACCATGGAGCGCCTTGGAACAATTGCACCACGAGAAGGAGGTGATCGGCTTCTACCTCAGCGGCCATCCGCTGGACGACCACCGGATCGAGATCAAGCACCTGTGCAATGCGCAATTGCCGCAGCTTGCGGACCTGAAGAGCGTGGCGGGCCGTGAACTGTGCATGGCCGGCATCGTCACCAAGGCTGAGCACCGCATCGCCAAGAGCGGGAAGCCCTTCGGAAGCTTCTCAATGGAAGATCACTATGGCAAGCATGATTTCATGCTTTTCAGCGAGGATTACATGAAATTCAAGCTCTACCTGCAGGCCGGCACGCTGCTGCTACTGAAAGGCAGGGCCATGGAACGCACTTGGGGCCGCGACGAGGGCCAGTTGGAGTTCAAGATCTCCAATATCGACCTCTTGAGCGATGCGCGTGAGAAATACATCACCAAGCTCATCCTGAAGATGGACGCCGCCCGCGTGAACGAAGAATTGAGCCGGGAGCTTTCCGACATACTGGCCGAAAACAAAGGGACCTGCAAAGTGCTGATCTCCTTGGTCGATAGCGGGGAAAACATCATGGTGGACGCGCCGAGCAAAGCCAGAACGGTGGCCATCACCAATGAGCTTACCGACCGATTGGATAACTTGGTCGACCTGAAATGGTCGCTTAGCTGACCAAGTGTCAGGCAAAAACGGTCCGGTATGGTTTTCGACAAGCCGCACGTAATCCCGAACTTAGCGGCACCAAACGCTCCCTTGCCAAAGAAATCACACACCAAATCGGGCGACCGAACGCCCACAACGCAACACAAAAACATGGCACTTGAACTGACCGACAGCAATTTTGAGGAACTCGCGCTGAAGAGCGACAAGCCGGTGATGGTGGACTTCTGGGCGGAATGGTGCGGCCCTTGCCGTATGGTCGGCCCCGTGGTTGAAGAACTCTCCAAGGAATACGAAGGCAAGGCCGTGATCGGCAAGGTCAACGTGGACAACAACCCCGGCGTCGCCACCAAGTACGGCATCCGCAGCATCCCCTCCATCCTCTTCCTGAAGAACGGCGAAGTGGTGGACCGCAGCGTAGGCGCGGTGCCCAAGGCACAATTAGCCAGCAAGCTGGAAGGGCAATTGACGCCTGTCGCCTAAGAGACAGCGAAAAGCATCTTTAGACCAGAAGGCCCGGACCGCTCCGGGCCTTTTGCATTTTGGATCGCCGCAGGCCCGCCATGTGTCGGAGATATGGCTGGGCGTGAGTAGCGGTGACGTTCGCCTTTGCGCGACCCCGGTAGGCACCGGGGGCGAAAATGTTCGGCCATGGTCGTTTCACGCGAACTGTAGATCGTACAACTTCCTGTACGCCCCGTTCATAGCCAACAGCTCCTGGTGCGAGCCCTGCTCGATGATGCGGCCTTCACCGATCACGAGGATGCGGTCCGCTTTCTGGATCGTGCTTAACCGGTGTGCGATCACGATGCTGGTCCTGCCTTGCGTGATCTTCTCCGTGGCCTGTTGGATCAACTGCTCGCTCATGCTGTCCACGCTGCTGGTGGCCTCGTCGAGCACGAGCACTTTGGGCTGGTTCACAAAGGCGCGCATAAAAGCGAGCAGTTGGCGTTGGCCCACGCTGAGGATGGCGCCGCGTTCCCGCACATCGGTATCATATCCCAGCGGCAATTGCATGATGAAGTCGTGCGCACCCACGGCCTTCGCGGCTGCGATCACCTCCTCACGCGAGATCTTGTCGTCGTGCAGCGTGATGTTGTTGTGTACCGTGTCGCTGAACAGGAACACATCCTGTAGGACCACGGAGACGCTCTTGCGCAGCTCCCCAAGGCGATAATCACGGATGTTCACGCCGTCCAGCAGCACTTTGCCCTTCTGGTATTCATAGGCGCGGCTCAGCACGTTCACGATGCTGCTCTTGCCGCTTCCGGTGGCGCCCACCAAGGCGATCATCTGCCCGGCTTTCGCGGTGAAGGAGATGTTCTTCAGCACGTATTCCTCGTCGATATAGGCGAACCAGAGATCCACGAAAGCGATGTTGCCTTGGACCTCGGCCGTGCTCAGGGTGCCACTCTCGTCCATGGTGGCCTCGGTATCCAGCACGGCGAAAACACGCTCACTGCCCACCATGCCCATCTGCAACACGTTGAAGCGGTCGGCCAATTGGCGGATCGGGCGGTAAAGCATGTTGATGAACTGGATGTAGGCGATCAGTTCCCCGAAGGTGGCCACGCCTTTCAGCACGTCGCCCACGCCCCACCAGATGAGGAAGGCCAGCGAAACGGCACTGAGGATTTCCACGATCGGAAAGAAGAGCGAGTAGGCGAACACGGACCGGATATGCGCGCCCCGATGTTCCTTGTTGATGGCCGTGAACTTGCGGTACTCCTGCCTTTCGCGCCCGAAAAGCTGAACGATGGCCATGCCTTGGATGTGCTCCTGCACGAAGGCGTTGAGCCGCGCCACTTGCGTCCGCACGTCCTGGAAACTCTTCTGGATGGCGTTCTTGAAGATATTGGTGGCCCACAGCAGCAACGGGATCGGCACCATGCTCCACAGCGCGAGTTCCCAGTTGTAAACGAACATCACGACCACCACCACGGTCAGCTTCAGGAGGTCGCCCATGATCGAGAGCAGGCCTTGTGAGAAAATGCTCTCGATGGTCTCGATGTCGCTGATCACGCGCGTGACGAGCGTACCGATGGGCGTTCGGTCGAAGTAGCGCATGCGGAAGCCCACGATCTTGGTGAAGAGCTGCTGACGCAGGTCGAAGGTGATGGTCTGCCCCAGCCAGCTCGTCCAATAGCCTTGGTAGAACTGGACGATACCTTCCACGGCCAGCAGGCCCACCACGATCGCCATCATCATGTAGAGGCCGTTCAGGTCACCCTTGACGGCGTAGTTGTCCACCATCTTGGCCATCAGCACGGGGCGCACCACCGCTACCAGCGAAAGGAAAATGGTGAGCGCGAACGTGATCCAGAACAGCCTGCGGTAGGGCCGTACGAACTGCATCACCCGGCGGAACAGCCCCACATCGAACGCCTTGCCCTTGGTGCCGCTCATGCTTCTCGTTGCTGGATGAAGGGATATTCGATGCGCGATAAGTAGAGCCCGCAGGCCGGCGCGCTCTTGCCTGCCTTTCCGCGATCATGCGAGGCGAGCACTTCGGCCATGTACTCCACCGGCCAATGGCCCTTCCCGATGCGGATGCAGGTGCCCACGATCGCGCGCACCATGTTCCTCAGGTACCGGTCCGCGGTGATGGTGAAGCGATAACCGACCTCCGTGGCCACCCAGTTCGCTTGGCGCACATCGCAAATGGACGTGCCGTTGTCGCTGCCGGTGCGCTGGAAGCAGCTGAAATCCTGCGTACCGATCAACACTTGGCAGGCAGCATCCATGGCAGCGACATCCAGTTCCACGCTGAGCAGACAGGACTTGTCGTGGAGGAACGGATCCTTTCGCCGGTGGATCAGGTAGGTGTACTCGCGTTCCCGCGCGCTGAAACGGGCGTGGGCATCATCCGCGACCGGGATCAGGCGTTTGGCGGCGATGCTCGGCGGCAGCATACCGTTTATGCTGTTGTAGAATCCGTCCGTGTTCTCGATCGGCTCCGGAGCATCGAAATGGATGAAGTAGGAAGAGGCATGGACACCGGTGTCGGTGCGGCCGCAGCCCAAGGCCGTCACCTTCGGCCTTCTCAGCCGCATGCGGAGCGCCCTTTCAACTTCCTCCTGCACGGTGGTCGTGCCCGCCAGTTGCCGCTGCCAGCCCCGGTAGGGCGTGCCGTCATAGGCGAGTTCCATGAAATAGCGTGGCATGCTTGGGCGATCGGTCGATCGGTCGATCAGATGATCAGATGATCAGATGATGAGAAGATGGGAATGCGGGGCGCAAAAGTAGGACGGGAACAAGGGCGATCTTTGTCCGGATGAAGCGCATCGGACTCCTTAGCGATACCCATGGCTGGTTGGATCCGCGCCTGCAAGAGCATTTCAAGGAGTGTGATGAGATCTGGCATGCGGGTGACATCGGCGGGAAAACCGTGACCGATGAGCTGCAACGCTGGAAGCCATTGCGTGCGATCCACGGCAACATCGACGATGCCAAAACCCGTCTGGATTTCCCTTCCGACCAGCGCTTCACGGTCGAAGGCGTGCGCGTTTGGATGACGCACATCGGCGGAAGGCCCCCGCGCTACGACCCGGCCGTGCGGGACGAACTGAAGCGGGACCCGCCCACACTTTTCATCTGCGGCCATTCGCACATCTGCATGGTGAAGTTCGACGCCGCGTTGAACATGCTCTACATGAACCCAGGCGCTACCGGCAGGCACGGCTGGCACAAGGTGCGCACGGCGCTGCGTTTCACCATTGACGGGGTTAAACTGAAGGACTTGGAGGTGATAGAGTTGGGACCCAGAGGTGCTGGGGAATAGTTGTCAGTTGTCCGTTGTCAGGCGTTGCCGCGACACCCTCCGTCCGTGGCCGCGAGAAAACACTGAATTGCACTAAACGCCCATGGTGGCACCGGACCTGCAACTGCCCCCTGACAACTGACAACTCTAATCTGACAACTATCGAAGCCGATCCATGCTCTTCACCAGCGCCTGGTCCTTGCGGATACCGCTCTCGGCAAGCAGGATGAACACGATCATGAGCAATGGCAGGCCGGCGGAAACCCCGAACGTGCCTTCAACCCTTCCACCTTGTGCCAGATAAGCACGAACGGAGTTATCGGTGATGAAGAGGAAGACCACCACGGCCATGGTCAACAGGTTGGCGGTACGTGCGAGCAACAATTGGCGCCGACGGTTCTTGTAGAAGAATACGATCGCCACCAGCAGCACCGAGATCAGGGCGAGCACCGGGGCGAACGGGACCTTGACGGCGGCATCGACCACCGGCGTCCCATCGGCCATGAAAAAACCCGTGGTGCGAAAAACGAACCCTTGGTCGCCGCGCAGGAAGGAATCCACAGGGAACAAAAAGGTGAGCGCTCCGCAAAGTGCTGCCAGCAGCAGGAATACGGTCTGTCTTCGTTGGATCATGGTAATGGGGCGGTGCGCGAAGATCGCAAGCCCGGCGGAACCGGGGCCGACAAAAAAAATTGCACTTCAGCGGGATCACCGTTATCATTGCATCCTCTATCGCGGGTTGGCCCTCAGTATCGCCGCCCCCCTCCTTCCCACTTCGATAACGAATTTCTTTCCCTAAGCCTTCACGGCGATATGCGGCATACCGTGCCGCTTCCCCCATCGAACCCGAGTACCATGTACGAGAAAGCCGCACTTGAGGCCCTTAAGCTCACCGAGCTGAAGGAGATCGCCAAGCAATTGAAGCTGAAAAAGTTCGAGACCCTGAAAAAGCAGGATCTCATCGCCAAGATCCTTGAAGCCTCCCCGGCTCTGGATAATCGGGATACGGATGCCATCGCTCAACTGGCCATCGACGACGAGGCCCCCGATCCGGAACCGGATCCAGAACCGAAGGAGGACGACGATGAGGATGACGAGGACGACGATGAGGAGGATGACGATGATGATGACGACGAGGACGGAAATGACGATGAAGACGACGAGGAGGATGATCAGGACGAACAGTCCGGCGCCACGGCCAAGCCGGATGCACCGGAACGGCACAAACGCGAAGCGCACAAGCCGTTAGCCGCAAAGGACGAGGGGACGGATGAACGCCCCCGTCGACAGGAGGAGCGGCCCAATGACACCAACGACCGCTTTGACCCCCGTGACCGCCAGCAGCGTCGCGGACGCAGACCACGCGTCGAAGCCGACCGGCAGAACAAGCCCGAGCAAGGATCCCCCGAAGAACAGAACACAGGAGTTTCCGCGACCACTGAACAGTCCGCGCAGAACGAAGGCGGGAACGACCAGAACCGCGGTCAACGCGAAGGACGTGACGATCAACGCCACCCACGCGAGCAGGGTCAGCAAGGTCAGCAAGGCCGCGATCAGCAGCGGAACGAGCAGCGCAATGAGCCACGCCCACCACGCGAACAGAACGATCAACGGAACGACCCGAACCGTGATCAACAGCGCGAGCAGCAGCGCCGCAACGACCAGCAGCGCAATCAGCAGCAACAGCAGCCGCAGCTACCCGCCAGCTTTGAGGCGTTCATCGAAACGGACGGCGTACTGGAGATCATGCCCGAGGGCTACGGCTTCCTGCGCAGCAGTGACTACAACTACCTGCCCTCACCGGACGATGTCTATGTGACACAGCAGCAGATCAAGCAGGCCGGCCTCAAGTTGGGAGACACCGTCCACGGCTACGTGCGCCCGCCGCGCGACCAGGACAAGTTCTTCCCGCTGGTGAAGGTCGAGAGCATCAACGGCCGCGACCCCGAGTGGGCGCGCGACCGCGTTCCCTTCAAGTTCCTCACGCCGCTCTTCCCCGACGAAAAGTTCGACCTCACCACCAAGGGCGGCAACCTCAGCACCCGCGTATTGGACCTCTTTGCCCCGATCGGCAAAGGCCAGCGCGGCCTGATCGTCGCACAGCCCAAGACGGGTAAGACGATCTTGCTGAAGGACGTGGCCAACGCCATCGCCGCCAACCATCCGGAGGCCTACCTCATCGTGCTGTTGATCGACGAACGCCCGGAGGAGGTGACCGATATGCAGCGCAGCGTGAACGGCGAAGTGATCGCGAGCACCTTCGACGAGCCCGCCACCCGACACGTCGCCGTGGCCACCATGGTACTTGAGAAGGCCAAGTGCCTCACCGAATGCGGCCACGACGTGGTGATCCTGCTGGACTCCATCACCCGCTTGGCCCGCGCCTACAACACCGTTCAGCCTGCCAGCGGTAAGATCCTCTCCGGCGGCGTGGACGCCAATGCGCTCCAAAAGCCCAAGCGCTTCTTCGGTGCCGCGCGGAAGATCGAGAACGGCGGCTCCCTGACCATCCTCGCCACCGCGCTCACCGAGACCGGCAGCAAGATGGACGAAGTGATCTTCGAGGAGTTCAAAGGCACGGGTAACATGGAACTGCAGCTCGACCGGAAGATCAGCAACCGCCGCATCTTCCCGGCCATCGACATCCTTGCCAGCGGCACGCGCCGCGACGATCTGCTGCACCACAAGGACGTGCTGCAACGCACCTGGATCCTGCGCAAGCACTTGGCGGACATGACGCCGGTGGAGGCCATGGAGTTCGTGAAAGGTCGCATGGAAGGCACCAAGAGCAACGAGGAGTTCCTCGTCTCGATGAATGGCTAAGAGCAATAGGATCAGCTGATGTGTGAGATCAGCTGATCAGCTGATGGTCGCTTTCGATACCTGCATCAGCTAATCAACTCATCAGCTGATCAGCTAATCGACCCCAATGTCCGGCATCAAGACCACCCTACTGCTGGCGCTCTTGGCGATGGTGCTCCGGACCGGCCTGTTCTTTGCCGGCGTGGAAGTGGCGCCGTTCAAGTTCATTCCCGCACACCTGCTGCTGATCGTGCTGGCGGTGTACTTCAGCGGTCACGTCCTGTTGAACCGCGACCCGTCACGCGGCTTCGGGGAATTGCTGCGTGTCGGCTTCCAGTCCGCGTTGCTCTATGCCTTCCTGCTGTCGCTCTTCATCTGGGTCTACTACAAGACCATGGACAACACCGCGTTCAGCACTTACAACGAAAAGCTCATCCAAGGCTTCGTTGCGCAAGGACATCCGGAGGCGCTGGCACGGGAGAAGGTCGGCTCGATGTATAACGCAGGCAGCTATGCCGTGATCTCCTTCTTCGGGCTGTTCATGGCCGGTGCGCTCAACGCCATGGTATTCGGGGTCGTGCATCACAAGCTGTTGCGGCGGTTCCGCTCCCGATAGTTGTCAGTTGTTCTCCGATCAAGCAATGAACGCCTCCGCCATCGCATGGAGGTCCAGCCCGCCGAAGTTGCCGCTGCTCATCATCAGTAGCACACCCGATGAATCCGGGGCCTCCCACATGCCTTCACGCACCGCGCCCATCAAGGCGATCGGGTCGGTGAGCACCTGGAGGTCCTTTCGGCCGAAGGCGGCGCGGATGCGCTCCGTCGGCACAGGTGGAAGGCGTTTCAACTGCACCGCGTGCGGATCATAGAACACGAGCGCCTTGTCCGCGCTGTCCATGCATCCGGCGTACTGGTCGAGGAAGTTTTCGCTCAGGCTGCTGAAGGTGTGCAGTTCCATGCAGGCCGTCAGCTTCCGGCCGGGAAACTGCTCACGCACGGCGTCCACCGTGGCTTTCAGCTTGCTGGGCGAATGGGCGAAATCCTTGAATACCACTTTGTCACCATGCTCCGCCAGCTTTTCCAGCCGCTTCGCCGCGCCGGTGAAAGAGGCGATGGCATTGTAGAATTCATGGTCGCCGATGCCTAACTGATGGCACACATGGCGCGCACCTTCGAGGTTCATCAGGTTGTGCTTGCCGAAGATGTTCAGCGGTACTTCACCTTGCGCCGTCAGCAGCATGGTCCTTCCATCGCGGATCTCGTGCGGCGGCACACCGTAAGGGACTTGTGCCACGTCCTTCCGGCCCTTCCGTTCCTCCGCCAAGCGCTTCACCTCGGGGTCCTCCGCGCAATAGATCAGCTTTCCGCCCGGCTCGATCAGGCTGATGAAGGTGGTGAACTGCTCCACATAGCTCTCGAAGGTCTTGAAGACGTTGATGTGGTCCCACGCGATCCCGCTCACCAGCGCGATGTCCGGCTTGTACAGGTGGAATTTCGGCACGGGTTCCAGCGTGGACGCGAGGTATTCATCACCCTCGATCACCGCCACCTTGCTCTTCGCGCCTAACCGCACCATGCAGTCGAAACCCTCCAGTTGCGCGCCCACCAAGTAATCGAAGTCGGTGCCACCAGCGCGCAGGACATGCACGATCATGGAGGTGATGGTGGTCTTTCCATGGCTGCCGCCGATCACGACACGCGTTTTCTCCTTGGTCTGCTCGTAGAAGTAGGCGGGATAGCTGAAGACGGGAATGCCCAGCTCCTGCGCCCGCTGCAGCTCGGGATTGTCGGCGCGGGCGTGCATGCCGAGGATCACCGCGTCCAGGTCCGTCGTTATGTCTTCAGGGTGCCAGCCCATGCGTTCGGGCAGGAGGCCCAAGTTGCTCAGGCGGCTGTGGCTCGGCTCGAAGATCTCATCATCGCTTCCGCTCACCTCGTAGTGCTGCTGGTGCAAGGCAATGGCGAGGTTGTGCATGGCGCTGCCGCCGATGGCGATGAAGTGGACGCGTTTCATGGTGGTACAAAAATGCCGAATGCACAGTAGGCCGACCGATGTTCAACCGGGCAAGTATCCACGATGCGGTGTCAGTGCCGGTCACGTGCACGTACGAACACGGCGTAACCACAGCGCTATATTTGAGTGGATGAACAGATCACTTTACCTCCTCTGCGCAGGGGCCTTTCTGTTGTATTCCAGCGATGCCAGCGCGACGCAGTGGACCGTGGGCCCCGGACAGACCTACACCGCGCCGAGCCAAGTGGCCGCCTTGGTGGGCGATGGCGACACGGTGAACATCCAGGCCGGCACCTATCCTTCCGACGTGACCAATTGGACCGCCAACGACCTGCTGCTGCGCGGAACGGGCGGCCATGCCCAATTGGCGAGCAACGGCACAGCTTGGGGCGGCAAAGGGATCTGGGTGATCCAAGGCGATCGCACGCGTGTTGAATGGATCGAATTCGGCGAATGCAGCGTGCCCGACCACAACGGCGCTGGGATCCGCATGGAGGGCAAGAACCTCACCGTGCGACATTGCGTGTTCCGCGACAATGAGAACGGGATCCTTGCGGGAACACCGGCGTCCGTGCCCAGCAACATCACCATCGAGCACTGCGAGTTCGACCACAACGGCTATGGCGACGGGTTCTCGCACAACCTGTACATCAACTACACCGACACGCTGTTCTTCCGCTACAACTACAGCCACCACGCCCATGTGGGGCAAGAGTTGAAGAGCCGTGCGCACGTGAACTTCATTAAATACAACCGCTTGAGCAATGAGGCCACCGGCGATGCCAGCCGCGAGATCGACCTGCCCGACGGCGGTCAGGCCTACCTGATCGGCAACTTCATTCAACAAGGCCCGATGGGGCAGAACAGCAACCTGGTCGGTTTCGGCGCGGAAAGCCTGAGCAACCCGGGGCCACATGCGATCTATGCGATCAACAACACGATGGTGAACGAGAAGAACGTCGGCAGTTTCTTCAGTATGCCCGCCACCGTGTCCTTCAAGGGCTATGCCAACATCATGGCCGGAGGCGGGACGATCATGGCCACCGGCTTCCCGAACGCGACGGACACCGCCGGTAATTTGCGCGCCCCGGACATCGCCGACCTGAACTTCCAATCGGCTGGCACCTATGACTACCGCCTATTTGCCCCTTCCCCGGCGCAGAACATGGGTATTCCCGCAGGCTACTCCACAAGCGGTTATCCGTTGGTGGCCTGGGAAGAATATGTGCATCCGGCGAACAGCGAGGGCCGTTGCCAGCAAGCCACCTTGGATGCGGGCGCCCATCAGCTTTGCACCACCGCGGTGGAGGAGCGCGCGGCCTCTGCGGCGATCACACTCTGGCCGAACCCCGGCCGGGAGACTGTGCATATCACTGGGGCCAATGGATCTCGCGTGGAGCTTTTGGACGCTCTGGGCCGGGCAACAGGAAGGATCGGGACGGCAGGTATGATCGACCTTCAGGGCATGGCCGCCGGATGCTACTTTGTACGGGTGTCCACTCCGAAAGGGAACCATTTCTTGCGGCTGGTTGTGGAATAAACGGCCTTGACCCCTTGTGCTTTGTCAAAATGCACATTACTTGCGGCATAGCTCTCTGGAGCCGAAGGTTCAGTATTCTGGACCCTTTCTTTGCCCACATCCGCGAAAATTGAACATATGTCCGCCCGACCCCACCTCGTTTCCTTTGTATTGTTCGTGCTATTGCTCTCAGGCGTTGTCCACGCATCCTCACCTGCTAATACCACCTCGATCGGGATGCGTTCGACAATTTCCCCCGGAAACATGATCGGTGATCACGACCTTCGCAGTCCGCTGTGGCCCGATGTCCTGGCGGATAACGCATGAAGCTTTACACGATCGATACCGGTTTCTTCAAGTTGGACGGCGGCGCCATGTTCGGCGTGGT
>Ga0073899_10003431_pt1 | contig 14023 bp, 4 predicted proteins | sample KloWWTmetaKNB5Ph_FD_88975 | JGI IMG/M metagenome (GOLD analysis project Ga0073899, IMG submission 88975) | Active sludge microbial communities from Klosterneuburg, Austria, studying microevolution and ecology of nitrifiers - Klosterneuburg... | ecosystem: Engineered > WWTP > Aerobic digester >... | reverse complement strand
CTGCGCCAGGTGTTGCCCGCGGATGACTCGCGCCTACAGGTGTTGCGGCAACGCATCACTGCGTCTTATCGCGACTGGGGCCATCCCGAGCGGGTTTCGGAGGTGCTCGCCGAACCCGTCACTCAGTGATCGCAGCTTGGTGGCCCCGTATCCGGAGCGGATTCCATGCCGTCGCGGAACAGACGATCGTCGTAGCAGGCCGGGCCCCCGACGAACAGAATGCGGTCCGCCAGCGGCCGATAGCTGCCGAACTGGTTGGCGTCGAGCGTGATCCGCCATTTGCTCCCGACCCCCGGGATCCGTGTCGCGCGCGACGCGAAATCGCGCCAGCGCAGGCTATCGTCGTCTCCCGGTACGAGTGGGCCGAACATGCGGAAATTCCACCCGTACTCGGCATCGAAGGCCGCGCCGTGGAAGGTGACATCGACCACCACATGCGTACAGTCGAGCACCTCGAAGCGGACCAGATCGCGCGGGTAGCGGTAGTAGCGAGTGCCATTCTCGATCAGGTCACGCCCATACAGCGAGGAAGGTTGTGCCTGCACATCGGTGGCCTGCTGGCAGCCGCCCGGCACACTCGGAGTGGAGTCAGCCCCGATCACGTCGCTGGTGAAGAAACCACCGCTTCCCTGCGGTTGGCGGATGATGATCACCGAAGATCCGACATCGCGCTGCGCCGAATCCATGAAGCCGTCGCCATTGCCGTCGCCACCACCCGGTGCGTTGTTCTCGGTGGCGTCCGGGATTCCGTCGCCATCGTCGTCGGGCACCTGGGTCAGGCTCCAGATGCCGGTGTTGGTGCCGGCGTGGAGGACGTTGTAGTTGAACGGGTCGACCACGATGGCAAGTGCCGAGTCCGCGGGTAGGCCGATGCTGATCGAACGCCAGCTGGCACCGCCGTCCTCGCTCTTGTAGATCGAGCCGGGGTTGGCCGGCGTTCCGGCTCCGGATGCGTACAGCGTGTTGCCGGTAGGGTCGCTGGGATCGACGGCGAGGGCGCGGATATCCGCTTGCCCACGCAGACCGTTGCCAGACTCGAACCAGTGCGCGCCGCCATCCACGGTCTTGTAGATTGATCCGGAGCCCGCGACCGCATAGTCGCGGGTGGCGGCCCACAGCACTTGTCCGTCCGTTGGGTGCATGGCCATGGCTAGAATGTCCTGCACCTGGTTGGTTTTGCCGAGCGCGAGCGGCAGCCCATGATTTTCCGCCATCCACGAGGAGCCGCCATCGACGCTGACAAAGACCCCGGTGACGGGGTCGGGCGTCGGCGATCCGGTCATGACGCTGTTGCTGCCGACATAGGTGCCGACGTAGAGCCGAGTGGCTTCGACGGGGTGAATGACGATCGGCAGCGGCGTGATTTCCTGCCGATATGAGACGTTTGGTCCGTCGCAGGTGCCGTTGTTGTCCGGATCCGGGCAGGCGGTGATTCGGCGCTTGGCGGGAAAACCGTTGGCCGTGTTGTCGATTGCCTGCCAGGTCGAACCGGCGTCGCTGGTCTTGATCAGGCGGTAACCGTAGCTGCGAATGGTCTGGCGGGTGCCGGGAACCGAAGTGCCATCGATCACCGTCGAGGTGATCGTTCCGTCGGCACTGGCATAGAGCGTTTGCAGTGGGCCGGCCACGCAGGGGCCGCTGGGCGGTGGCGAAGAACACGAACGCAGGTCGATCGCGAGCGCTCGCACCAAGCCGATCGCCGCGTAGTCGTTGGGCGGTGTTCCGAGGCGGGGCAGACCCCCATCGATCACATTCCAGGTCAGGCCGCCGGTGTTGCTCTTGTACAAGCCGCCATTGCCGAAGTGGGCGCCGCTGCTGCCGAGGTCGGTCGATGAAGCGCGCCCCGCGGCGTACACCACGGCTGAGTTCACCGGCGGATAGGGCGGCGCGCTGCCCACGCCCGCGGTGGTCGGATCGAACGCGATGGCGCGAATCTGTGCCGCACGCAGGCCCTGGTTCAGCACGTTCCAGCTGCTGCCGGCACTGGTCGAGCGGTACATCGCTGGCGAGGAGAAGTAGACGTCGGAGTAGCCGGCGAGCACCGTCTTTCCGGCGCCGGTGCCGGGATCGACGGTGCTCGGGTTCGGATGGATCGCGAGCGCACGAACCTTGCTCGCGCGCAGGTCCACCTGGCTTGGCTGCCAGGAGTTGCCGCCGTCGATGCTGCGAAACAGACCATCACCTTCCGTGGTCAGCCACATCGTTGAACCAGCGGCCGGGAAATCGGGCGAGGCGGTGATCTGGAATGGATCGACCGGCAGCGCCTTCGTCGGATTCAGCAGGTCGGTGTAGCTCGGGTTTGAGCTCAGCCCGGTGGTCAGGCGCGTGGCGCTGACACCGGCATCGGTGGAGCGCTGCAGCCCATCGACGAGCAGGTTGCCGATGGCATCGTCGGAGAAGTACACGGTGTCGGCGAGCGTCGGATGCGCGAACACCTGTTCGGCGCTGAATGGACTCGCGGCGTTGGTCTCCGTCCAGGTGGCGCCGTTGTCGTCCGAGCGGTTCAGGAAGCCGTCGATCGAGGCATAGACGCGCCGGGTAGCACCGCTGCCGGCGCCGAATGCAATGCCGAGGGCATAGGCAGCGGCCGGCCCCACCGGATTCCAGGTGGCCCCGGCATCGGTACTGCGATACAGCCCGCTCGTCGCCACCGAATTCCACTCAACGCTGGCGATGAGATGACTGGGGTTTCCCGGCTCGATCTCGATGTCGAAGAAGGGTTGGTTTGGCAAGCCGGTCCCGGGCGCCGCGAAGCTGACGCCGCCATCGCTGGTGCGCAACAACAGCGGACTGGCTGGCGCACCACTGCTCGCGGCGCCGAGGGTGACGTAGAAGCGTCCAACACTGCCGGGTTCATCCGCAGCCATCCACGGATACTGGCCTGCAGGAACGGTGAAGCCGGTCGGTGTCCAGCTCAGGCCATAGTCATCGCTGTGGTAGAGGCGATTGCCGAAGTCGAAGACGTAGAGGTGGCCCGGAGCCTCGGTATCGACGATCAGCGGATTGTTGGTGACATCGACGATGCCGTCGTTCGATCGGCTCCAGGTCAATCCGCCGTCGTCGGAGCGAAAGAAGCCGCCACCGGTGGTCGCATACATCAGGCCGGCGACATTGGGGTCGAAGCGGACCTCGTAGACCATCCCACCGTCGGGACCGTTGCTGGTCCAACGGCCGGAGCCGGCCGGCACGGCGGCGGGCGCCACGAGTATCAGCAAGCTCGCTGCAGCACAGAAAACCGTACGCGTGTCCATGTCTCCCTCCTGCGGCCGCGAGTGTAGTCCCGCAGCCACTTCATACGTGGCTGCGGGGACAATCTTTCGCCGCGAGCGAGACGCGTCGTCAGTGGTCGCAGCTGGGCGGGCCGGTATCGGGGTCGGTTTCCATGTTGTTGCGGAAGATGCGGTCGTCGTAACAGGCCGGGCCGCCGACAAACATCACGTTGTCGCCGACCGGGCGATAGCTGCCGAACTGGTTGGCGTCCAAGGTCAGGCGCCACTTGGTTGCGGATCCGGCCACGCGTGCCGCGCGCGCAGAGATGTCGTGCCAGCCGATGCTGCCATCGTTTCCCGGCGTCGCCGGTCCGCGGAAGCGGAAGCTCCAGCCATACTCGGTGTTGAACGCGGCGTTGTGGAAAGCTACGTCGACCACGGCGCGGCTGCAGTCGAGTACTTCGAAGCGCACGAGGTCGCGCGGGTACTTGTAGTAGCGGACGCCGCCGGGCAGATAGTCGCGGCCGTGCTGGACCGAGTACACCGCCTGCACGTCCACAGCTTGCTTGCAGCCTTGTGCGGTGGTCGGTGTGGAGAGCTCGGTGATGACATCGCTGGTGAAGAAGCCGCCGGTGCCCGCGGGCCCGCGGAAGATGATCACGGTCGAGCCGACGTCGCGCTGTGCGGCATCGGGCAGGCCGTCACCATTGCCGTCGCCGCCTCCGGGTGCGTTGTTTTCGGTTGCATCCGAAATGCCGTCGACATCCGCATCCGGCAGTTGGGTGAGCGACCAGACACCGGTGTTGGTGCCGGCGTGCAGCAACGCCGGTACGAACGGATCGAGAGTCAGCGCAAGCGCCGAGTCGGCCGGCAGACCGACGCTGATGGAGTGCCAGTTGGCACCGCCGTCGTCGCTCTTGTAGACGGAGCCGGGGTTCGAAGGTGTGCCCGCGCCGGCGGCGTAGAGGATGTTCGGGTCGCCCGGATCGACCATCAGGTCGCGGATGTCGATGTGTGCCGCGATGCCCGCGGCCGATTCGAACCAGGAGACGCCGCCGTTGGTGGTCTTGTAGATCGATGCCGAGTTGGGTGTATCGAAGTCGATCACCGTGGCCCACAGGACGTCGTGGTTGGTCGGATGCATCTCCAGCGCCAGCACGTCGTAGACGCTATTGGTGAAACCGGCGATCCGCGGCAAGCCGGTGTTGACCGGCAGCCAGTTGACGCCACCGTTGATGGTCTTGAACACGCCGGTGTGGATGTCGGCGAAGGTGATCGCGTCGCTGGGGTCGTAGTCGGTGAATCCCTTGTAGGTGCCGACGTACATCACCTCAGGGTCGCTTGGACTGATCAGGACGTTCACCGGCGTCAGCAGCTGTCCGAGGACGCCCAGGGTATTGGTGCTTGGAGTCAGGTCGCCGCTGATGTCGGTCCAGGTCACGTCCAGGGTGCCGCGCAGCGGGTGGATTGCCGTGGTGTCGACGTTGTCTGAGCGGATGATGCGGTGGGTGAAAGTCACCACGCCACCGATCGCCGCAGACTGGTTGCCGTTGGTGGTCGCCACCATGCGCTTGAGGGTGCCGCTGGTGCAAGCGACGGGTGCGAGCGGAATCGTGCAGGAGCGCGGGTCGAGGCGGATGTCGCGCACGGTGCCGAGCTGGATGTAGTCGTTCGGCGGCGTGCCGCGGCGCGGTAGGTCGCCATCGATCTTGGCCCAGCTCAGGCCGCCGGTGATGGAGCGGTAGATGCTGCCGTTGCGTGCACGCCAGGTGGCCAGGCTGGAACGGCCGCTGGCGTACAGATAGCTTGAGGCCACTTGCACGGCGGAAGTTCCGGCACGCAGCGGGTCGATGGCCATGGCGCGGATGGTTGCCGCCTCGAGCCCATTGTTGGCGGTCGTCCAGTTGCTGCCTCCGCTGCTCGACCCGAAGATGCCCGAGGTCGAGTAGAACGCATCGCTGAAGCCTGCATACATGCGCTGGCCAGTGCCGCCCCCGCCGATCGTGGCCGGGTTGGTATGCACCAACACGGCGCGGACATTGACCGCTGCGAGGCCTTCGTTGATGCCGCTGCTGGACCAGTTCGCACCCAGATCAAGGCTGCGAAAGAGTCCGCCGCCATCGCTCGCGACCCACAGGCTCGATCCCGGTGCGGGAAAGCCGGGTGAGGCGGCCAAGCCGTTCACGTACGCTGGCAGCGGCGCCGCGGTGCCCGGATCGAGATAGCTTGGATTTGGGCTCAGGCCAGTGTTGCGCGGGGTCCAGGTCAGGCCGCCGTCGATCGACACCTGCACGCCGGTACCGCTGGCATAGACCTCGTCGGCGAAGGAGGGGTTCGCGAGCAGCCGGCTGGCATTGCCTGTCGCGGTGTTCCAGCTGCTGCCGTCGCTGTCGCTGCGCAACACGCCGACGGCGTAATCCGAGCTGCCGACATAGACGCGGCTGCCGGCGCCGAATGCGATCGTCTGCACCGCCGGGATGTAGCCAGGGTTAACTCCCGGAGCGAATGCCGGCGCGAAGTTGAGCCCGCCATCGCTGCTGCGGAACAGCACATCGGGCGACACCGCGGGTGCCGGAGTCGGGTACAGGTAATCGGTTCCGGCCAGCACGATCGACGGATTTGCCGGATCGAAGGCGATGCTGGCGAAGCCCCGGCCATTCGGGATGCCGGCAACTGCGACAAAGGTCGCCCCGGAGTCAGTGCTGCGGCGGACCATGACGTCGGCGCTTGGGAACGTTTCCTGATCGTAGGACGACAGCGCGATCATGACCTGCCCACTGACACCGGGTACGTCTTCGATGCGGCTCGGGATCAAGTTGGTCGGTACGCTGTAGCCGGTGGGCGCCCAGTTGTCGCCACTGTCGCTGCTGCGGTAGAGAATGCCGATCTGGTCGAAGGCATACAATGTGCCGGGCGCGTCGGGATCCAGCGTGAAGGGCATGCCGATGGCGGAATTGGCGATGCCGTTTTCAATGCGCGTCCAGCTGGCGCCGCCGTCGAGCGTGCGGAACAGTCCGCCGCGGGTCGATGCGTAGATGGTGAAAGCGCTGGCCGGATCAAAGCGGACCTCGTAGATCACACCGCCAAACGGGCCGTTGCTGGTCCAGTAGCCGGGGCCGGCGAGGGCCGCGCCCGAGGCGATTGCGGCGCCGAGGATGTGGAGGAGGAATCGCAGAGCTTTCATGGGCGGGTCTCGTGGGCTCGGGCGGATGCGTGCAGGGTACGTGCAAGCGCGGAAGATGTTATCAAGGCGCGCACCAGGCGACGACGGTGGGCGCATCCTCGAAGCCGTCGGTGAACAGGCGGCCATCGGTACAGGCAGGGCCGCCGACGAAACGGATGGCATCGGGTTCTGGGCGATAGCTGCCCGGGCCCTGCGCGGTCAGCGGCAAGCGCCAGGTGGAAGTCCCGATCCGCTGCGCGCCGAGCGGCTCGAACCAGCCCACTTGTTCCAGGTCCCCCGGGTCCTCCGGCCCGAACAGACGGAAGCTCCAGCCGGGCAGCTGGAAATTGGCGCCGTGGTAGGTGATGTCCACGACCGCGGTGGCGCAGTCGGTGATGTCGAACTGTCGCGCCGGCAGCGGGTGGTCGATGGTCTGGCCGGTCAGTGGATCGATGTCGATGGTGAGTTCGTCGGGCGCAATCGCGCTGACATCGACCGCTTGGCTGCAGGGGTTCGTGCCCGGGCCGGTGCCGGAGACGATGCTGCTGGTGATCGACCATGGCGTGCCTGGGCCGCGGATGATGATCACCGACGAGCCAACATCGCGCTGCGCCGAATCCATGAACCCATCGCCGTTGCCATCACCCGGTCCGGTGATGCCGCCCGGCACATCCGGGGCCTGGTCCTCGACGCTGTCGGGCACGCCGTCGCCGTCCTGGTCGGGGACGCGGGTCATCTCGTGGACGCCGGTGTCGGTGCCGGCGTAGATCTGGTTCGAGTTGGCCGGATCGACCGCGACCGCGTAGGCGGATTCGGCGGGCAGGCCGACGCTGATCGAGAGCCAGCGCGTGGTCAGGGTGCCGGTGTCGAACACGCCGCGATAGATCGCGCCCGGGTTGGCGCCGTCACCGCCGGCGGCGGCATAGAGCGTGTTCGGGTTCTGCTGGTCGAAGGCCAGATCGCGCAGCGCCAGGCTCGGGTTGAGGCCGGCATCGGCCGCCTGCCAGGTGGCACCGGCGTCGCTGCTGCGCAGGACGGTCGAGGTGTTGGAGTGGGTGGGGTCGGTGAGCGCGATCCAGAACACGGCGGGGTTGACGGGGTCGATCAGGAAATCGACCACGTCGAGCGAGGCGTTCGGATAGGGCACGTCGCTGAGGTCGAGCTTGGCCGGCAGGTTGGTGTAGCGCGTCCAGGTCGCGCCGGCGTCGGTGGAGCGAAACAGGCCGCTGGCGCGGGTGGCATCGATCACGATGGCGTTGCCGGTGTCGAAGTCGAAGAACGAGGACTCGGTGCCGACGAACACCTCGTTCGGGTTGGCCGGATGCGGAGCGACCACGGTCGGGGTGACGCGCTGCTCGACCTCGAACACAGTCAGGGCGAAAACCTGGTTGCTGCGCGGGAACCCGGGGTTGCCATCGAGTGCGACCCAGGTTGCGCCGCGGTCGTCCGAGCGCAGCACGCGGTGCGTGGTGTCCGAGGAAATGTTGCCGTCCGGAGTGCGTCCGTGCCCGACCACGTACAGCCGATTCAGCGGCGCGCCCTGCGCCCGGCACGGTGGCGTCGCGCAGCTGTGCGGGTCGAGCGCAAGGGCGCGCACCGCGCCGATGTCGTGGCCGATGACCACTGGCAGGTTGCCCTCCAGCGCCTGCCAGGTCTGGCCACCGTTGTCGCTGCGGTAGATGCCGTGGTTGCGGAAGCCATTGCCGAAGTTTGCCGCGGCGCGACCACCGGCGTAGAGCGTGGTCCCGAGCACGCTGGCTGTGGTGGTCGGGTCGATCGCCAGTGCCTGGATGTCGGCGGCGCGAAGGCCGTTTGGCGTCGGTGTCCAGTTGTTGCCGCCATCGTTCGAGGTGTAGAGCGCGGGCGAGGACAGCGAAAAGGTCGATTGTCCGGCCCACAGTCGAGTCGGATCGGTCGGATGGAGCGCGAGGGCGCGGATTCCGGCGCCGGCCGGGCCTGCGACCACCGGGCTCCACACGCCCGGCGTCACCGTGCCGAGTGCGAACACGCCGGAGCCTTCGGTGCTGGCGAACAGTCGCGGCGGCAGTCCGCTGCGCCAGGCGAGTCGGGCCACGCCTGCGGGCACCGGCCGGAGGCCGTCGTTGTAACTGGCGTTCGGGCTCAGGCCGTTCTCGAACGGCGTGATGGTGTACGAAGGGTTGGTGTACTGGACCTGGGCCGCACCATCGGCGCCGCCGACCCAAGCGCGGCCCGCGACCTGCGGGTCCGCGACCACGGTACCGGCACCCGTGACGCCGGTGTCGCGCCAGGTGAGGCCGGCGTTGTCGCTGTGGTACACGGCGTAGCCACCCACCAGCGCCCAGATGTCGCCCGCTGGCCCGAACGCGATCTGCGTGACTTCGAGCCGATAGCCCGAACCCGGGAAGAAGTTGGTCGGCAGCGGGGCGAAGGTGAGCCCGCCGTTGGTGCTGCGCCAGATCGCGTTGCCCTCACTAGTGGTATCGCTATCCAGCCCGACCAACACGGTGTTGTCGGCGACGTCGGCGGGGTCGAAGGCGATCGCCTTGACCGCGACCTCGCTCGGCAGCCCGGCGCCGATCTGCGCGAAATCGAGGCCGCAGTTGGGCGATCCGAACAGCATCGTCCCGGTGCTGGCCTGGTCGGTGGCAGTGCCGAGCAGAACCTTGCAGGACACACCGGGCACGTCGACGATGGTGGACGGGTGCACGTTGCTCGGCAGGCTGTCGGGCAGGATCGCCCAATTCGCGCCGCGGTTGTTGCTGCGGTACACGCGACTCCAGCTGTCAAAGGTGTACAGCGTGGTCGGCTGCTCGGCGTCGAGTGCCAGCGGCAGCGGGTAGTAGCCGTCGGCAACGATGCCGTTGCGCGCCGCGACCCAGGTCGTACCGCCGTCGACGCTGCGGTAGATGCCACCCCAGGTGGTCGCGTAGGCGCGGCTTGGATCGGTCGGATCGAACAGGATCTCGTGCACGCGCCCGCCAAGCGGGCCGGTGCTGGTCCACTCGGCGTTGCCGGCGTGGGCGGCAAGCGCGCAAAGCGTCAGGATCGTGGTCACCAACCGAGTGCAGTGCATGGCGGGCTCCGTGGAACGTGGCGAATTGTAGCGCCGTGCAGATGGCGAGATTCGCCGCCTGTCGCCATTATTCACTGCCGCTTGACCGCGATTCAGCGCTCATGCCGGTTCTCCGTGACGAGTGCATGCTAGCTTCCGCACGTACGAGTTCGCGGGGGCATGCCATGTACGCCGAAACCATCTTGCATCGGCCGCGTCTTTTGCTTGGCGCGCTGCTGGCCGTCGCTGCGTTGCCGTCCGCCGCGCAGGTGATCCACACCTACGACGACGTGCCGGGTGCCGCAATTGCGATTGCCGACAACGATTGCGCCAATCCGCTGGTACGCAGCTTCGTGGTCGGCGATTCGTACCCGGTCGGAAATGTCGCGCTGGGTCTCGAAGTCACGCACCCGTGGCGCAGCGATGTCGTGGTCACGCTGACCGCGCCCGACAGTTCGGTGGTGACCCTGATCGATGGCGTCGCTAACGATGGCCAGGACAACTACCGGGTCATGCTGTCCACCAACGCCGAGGGTGCAATCAATGACGGCGACATCGATCCTGCGGCCAACGCCAATTACCGCCGCTTGGTCTCGGTGCCGGCACTCGCCGGGTTCTACACTGGGAGTTCCGCTGGCACGTGGGAACTGCGCATTTGCGACGACGCTGCGGCCGATCTTGGCAGCTACGAACGCGCGCGCCTGGTGTTGCGCGACGACACCACTACACTGACCGCCGCCTGCGGCGCCAGCCTCAGCTACGACTGGGGCGCCAACGGCAATGGAAATCCCTTCACCAGCACGTCGCTGAACGGCATCACCATCAGTCAGGGAGCCACCAGTGGCGAAGCACCGACAGACTCGGGCAGCGGGCTGCCGAGTTTCGTGACGCGCACCGGTACGCTCGGCGCGCACGCCGGGTACTACGTGCTCGGCATGGATACCAGCGGCGACACCGAGCGCTCGGCCGAGGCCACGGTGTTCACGTTTTCCGAGCCGGTGCTGGGCCTTACCTTCGACTTGCTCGATGTCGACACCGGCACCTTCGAGGACTATGTGCGGATCGATGCGCTCGATTCGGGTGGTGGTCTCGTTCCGAAGCAAGCGGCATTGCAGGGCACGCTGGCGCTCGCGGGCGACTGGACCGAGGCCGACAACAATGTCGGCGCAGCCTCGACCAACGGCAATGTCAGCTACACCTTCGATGGGCCAGTGGCGTCGATCCGCGTGCAGTACGCGCAGGGCGACCAGCCGCAGAGCAATTCGCAATTCCAAAACATCGGCATTTCCGACTTCAGCTTCTGCGCGCTTGACTACGGTGATGCGCCGGCGGGCTACGTGACCACTTTCGCCGCCGGTGGTGCCCGCCACGGGCTAGGTGATCGCAGCCTGTATCTCGGTACCCGGCCCGATGGCGAGGCCGATGGCGTGCCCGATGTCGCAGCGAACAGTGATGGTGCCGATGAAGACGCGGTGACGCTACCGACTCTGGTGTCCCTGCCGACGCCGCACTTCGAATGCGGCAGCTATGCCGCAGCGATCGATGAGTTCTGCGTGTCCGTGGCGGTGGTGAATGGGGCGGCCACGGCGGCCCAATTGGTCGGCTGGTTCGATGCCAATGGCGATGGCGACTTCAACGACGCCGACGAGCGCAGCCGGGCCGCGCTCGGCAACGGCAGCGGCGGAGCTGGCGATGCGACCTTCAGCACCGGCAACATTCCCGCCGCCAGCAGCGGCAGCGTGGTGCTAGTGTGGGGCGGAATGACCGCGATCACGCAGAACGACACCTACCTGCGCCTGCGTCTGACCAGCGACGCCGCATTTTTCAGCGACGCGCCGCCGCCGCCTTCGACCGGGCTCGTGAGCGACGGCGAAGTCGAGGATCACCGCGTCCCGGCCGGCACGTTGCCGGTGACGTTGTCGCACTTGTCCTCGCGCGTGGTCGGTGACGGCGTGCACGTGCAGTTCGAGACCGCCAGCGAAACCGGCAACGTCGGTTTCCGCCTGGTCGAGCGCGCCGGCGGCCGCGAGCTGCCATTGCACGCTGTTCCGGTCGCGAGCGAACGCGTCGACAGCGCCGAGGTCAGTCGCTACGCGCTGACGCTGACCGCGGTGCCGGCCTCGGGCAGCTTCTACGTCGTCGATCTCGAAGTGACCGGACGCCGCACAGCGCACGGCCCGTTCCAGGTCGGCCGCGACTACGGCGCACCTGCCGCGAGTGCGGGCTTCGACTGGACCGCTACCCGCGCCGCGCTGGCCGAGCTCGCACAACTTCGCCAGACAGCGGGCAGCGGCGGCACGGTGCGGCTATGGGTGCAGCAGCCGGCTTCCAGCGGGTGACGCATGCGATGCTGATGGCAGCGGGCGTCGATCTGCGTGGCGTTGCGGTCGATCAGATCGGGCTTGCGTTTCGCGGCCAGCCGGTGCCGCGGCGCGCGCATGCAAGCGGAGCCACCTTCTCCGCCGACAGCAGCATCGACTTCCCGGTTGAACCGGCCTACTCGCTGTACACCAAGGAGTTCCCGTACCTGCTGCGCACTGATGGCGTCGGTGTCGTCGACATTCCGCAGGACACGCTGCTCGCCACTGACGCTACGGATGCGTGGTACTGGGCCGAGTCCGAGTACGCGCCGGACGCGCGTTACACATTCGCCTCGCCGACCGACGATCCTTGGTACGCCGAACGCGTGCTCGCCTATGCGAACCAGCCGGCGCAGTTTTCGCGCACGCTCTCTGTCAGTGCGCCGATCAGCGTCGATGGCGTTGGGCCCGAGCTAGAGGTCGATCTGATCGGGGCCACCAACTGGCCCGGCAGCACGCCCGATCATCGCGTCGAACTGCGCGTCGATGGCGTGGCCGTCGCGAGCAAGGAGTTCGATGGTCTGCGTGCGCAGACGCTGACGGCGAAAACGCCCGTGCCGGCATCGGGGAGCATGCCGATCGAGCTGCGCGTGACCGGCGACACTGGTTTCGACTATGACCTCGTCTACATCGACCGCATCGCCCTGCGTTACCCGAGGCAAATGGTGGCCGAAGCTGGCGTGCTGGCCGTTTCTGCCCTGCACGCCGCTGGCGATGCCTGGGCAGAAAACGCGGGTGATGACAATGCCGGCGAGTCCTTGCTGGCATCCTCGTTCGAAGGACAGGACCAGATCCCCGGTTTCGTTTCCGCTGGGCTCGGCAGCGGCGCTTTGGGCTATGCCGATACCGGTCATGGTTGGCGTGCGCTCAGCGCCGTCAACACCGCGGGCGGCCCAATGTGGCCGGCCGCCGCGGGAGCGCACTACTGGCTTGGCGAGCCGACGGCGCTGGCGGCGCCGCGCGTCGACACCCTCGTCGAAGTGGCGCCGCTGCTGCAGGGACAGGCCGACTATCTGGTGATCACGCATGCGTTGTTCGAGCCGTACCTGGCGCCGCTGGTCGCGCGTCAACAGGCGCGTGGGCTCTCGGTGCGCGTGGTCGATGTCGCGCAGGTGTACGCGCAGTTCAACGACCATGTGCCGGAGGCGGAGGCGATCCAGCGCTTCATCGACAAGGCGGTGGCGCAATTGGGTGCGCAGTACGTGTTGCTGGTTGGCGCCGACAGCTACGACTACAAGAACTTCCTCGGCACCGGCTCGGTCAGCCTGGTGCCGACGCGCTACGGTGCGTATGGCGACATCGTGCGTTACGCCCCGGCCGACGGCCTGTACGTGGACCGCGATGAGGATGGAGCGCCCGAGGCCGCGATTGGGCGACTGCCGGTGCGCAGCGTCGTGGAACTGCAGTCGCTACTGGCGAAGTTGGTCGCCGCGGCGGCGCCGAAGCGGGCACTGCTGGTGAGTCCGGCGGATGAGTCTGATGCGCCGTTCCGGGCGGTTCACGAGGGCTTTGCCGCACGCTGGCCCGCAGGCTGGACGCTCGATCGCGCCTATGTTGATGATCTGGGCCTGGACTCGACCCGGGCCGCACTCGGCAACGCCCTGAACCAGCGCCTCGGCGTGCTGAGCTTCGTCGGCCATTCCGCGCCCACGACCTGGAGTTTCGATCCGGTGCTGAGCACCGCCGATCTGGTCGGGCGTACCGGACTCGCCGATCTGGTCGTGCAATGGGGCTGCTGGAACAGCTACTTCGTCGCACCCACCGCGAACACCTTGGCGCACGGCTTCTTGCTGACGCCAGGCTCGGGCGCGGCGGCGGTGAACGGCGTAACCAGTCTCACCGATCTGAAATCGCACGAGGCGCTCGGCAACCTGCTGCACCCGGAGCTGGCGGCAGGCGCACGCATCGGCGATGCGCTGCGTCTGGCGAAGATGCAATTGGCCGCGCAGGGCGAGCGCTACCGCGACATCCTGATCGCGGCGACCCTGCTGGGCGATCCCGCCCAGCCGGTGCCTTGATGCATCCCCGCGTCCGGCAGCGATGCCGGGCGCGACTTCGTCACAGGTTCTGGTAGTTCGGCCCGGCGCCGCCTTCCGGTGTTACCCAGGTGATGATCTGGTAGGGGTCCTTGATATCGCAGGTCTTGCAGTGCACGCAGTTGGCGGCGTTGATCTGCAGCCGCTTCCCGGCCTCGTCCTGGACCATCTCGTAGACGCCGGCGGGGCAGAATCGGGTGCAGGGATTGCCGAACTCTTCG
>Ga0073899_10003428_pt1 | contig 14027 bp, 10 predicted proteins | sample KloWWTmetaKNB5Ph_FD_88975 | JGI IMG/M metagenome (GOLD analysis project Ga0073899, IMG submission 88975) | Active sludge microbial communities from Klosterneuburg, Austria, studying microevolution and ecology of nitrifiers - Klosterneuburg... | ecosystem: Engineered > WWTP > Aerobic digester >... | reverse complement strand
GCACGGTGCCATAGCCGCCGCGAGCGCACCAGATCGCCCTCACCTCGGGATCATCGAATGCAGCTTGCAGATCGGCTGCCCGTTGCTTGGATGTTCCCGCCTGTTGGAAATGCTTCTTCCCGACGCATGAACTCAACTTCACGTTCAAGCCCCAACTCTTCGCCAACTCGATCCCGTCATGCAATTCATCGCGCATGATGCTGCGCGCAGTGGGAACAATGGCAATGGTGTCGCCGGGGCGAAGGGACGGAGGGACGATCAGGTCGGACATTTTGGGGGCGACGAAGGTGCACACCGCGTTGGATCCCCACAACGATCCAGCAGGGTACTTTCGCGAACCCTCGAACGAAGCACTCTTCGGCTCGGCCGAGGGTAAGACCGACCCGTGAAAGAACCCACCCGCCATACCGTTACCGCCGCACTCCCCTACGCCAACGGCCCCCTGCACATCGGGCACATCGCCGGGGCCTACCTGCCAGCGGACATTTACGTGCGCTGCTTACGGGCACGCGGCAAAGAGGTCCTTTTCATCTGCGGAAGTGATGAGCACGGGGCGGCCATCACCATCCGGGCCATGAAGGAGGGGACCACCCCGCGTGCCATCGTGGACAAGTACCACGCGCTCATGGGAAAGGCGTTCCAAGACTTCGGCATCCACTTCGACATCTACCACCGCACCAGCAGCGAGCTCCACAAGGAAACCTCGCAAGCCTTCTTCCTGAAACTGAACGAGAACGGTGCTTTCACCAAGCAGGAGGAGCAGCAGTACTACGATGAAGAAGCGAAGCAATTCCTGGCCGACCGCTACATCATGGGCACTTGCCCAACCTGCGGCAATCCCGATGCCTACGGCGACCAGTGCGAGAAATGTGGCAGCGCCCTGAGCCCGAAGGACCTGATCGACCCGCGCAGCACCCTGAGCGGGGCCAAGCCCGTGCTGAAGGCGACTTCGCATTGGTACCTGCCCATGGATCGCAGTCAACAATGGGTGGAAGAATGGATCAATACCGGAATGCTCGATGGTGTTCAACATCACGACCCGAAGGAGTGGAAACCACCCGTCCTGGGCCAGTGCAATAGCTGGTTGAAGGACGGTTTGCGTCCGCGCGCGATGACACGCGACCTGGACTGGGGAGTGCCGGTGCCACTGCCCGGTGCCGATGGCAAGGTGCTTTATGTATGGCTCGATGCGCCGATCGGTTACATCAGTGCGACCAAGCAATGGGCGCAAGACAAGGGTGCCGAGTGGGAAAAGTGGTGGAAGGCGGACGACACTCGTTTGCTCCACTTCATCGGCAAGGACAACATCGTCTTCCATTGCATCATCTTCCCCATCCTGCTGAAACTGCACGGCGAATTCGTGCTTCCGCAGAACGTGCCCGCGAACGAATTCCTGAACCTGGAAGGGAAGAAGATCAGCACCAGTCGCAACTGGGCGGTGTGGCTTCACGAGTACATCGAACGCTGGCCGGGGCGACAGGATGAACTGCGTTACGCGCTCGGCAGCATTCTGCCCGAATTCAAGGACAGCGAGTTCACGTGGAAGGATTTCCAAGACAAGAACAACAACGAGCTGGTTGCCATCCTAGGCAATTTCGTGCAACGCGTGTTCGTGCTCTGCCATAAGTACTATGAGGGTAAAGTGCCGGAACCCGCAGGCGGTAACGAACAAGACACGCTGTTGTGGGGTGAATTGAGCCCGCTTCCTGCGAAGGTCGCGGAGGAAGTGGATCGTTTTCGTTTCCGCGATGCGATGGCCAGCGCCATGCTGGCCGCGCGCCTTGGCAACAAGTACCTCACGGATACGGAGCCTTGGAAATTGGAGAAGACCGACCCGGTCCGCGTTCGCACGATCCTATACAACAGCCTACGCATCACTGCATCGTTGAGCGTCCTGCTGGAACCCTTCCTGCCACACACCACACAGAAGTTGCGCTCCAAGCTCGGTCTCGGCGAATTGAAGTGGGATGATGCCTTGCGCGCCGACCTCATCAAGTCAGGTATGCAGCTCGGCAATGCCGAGCACCTCTTCAAACCCATCGACGATGCCGCCATCGCTGCGGAAGTCGAACGATTGCACGCCATGGAACCTGCCACCCCTGCGGAACCGCACACCCCGTCACCGGTCCCAACACCCGCAAAATCGAACATCACCATCGACGACTTCACAAAACTCGATCTACGTGTGGGCACGATCACCGCAGCGGAGCGTGTGCCCAAGGCAGACAAGCTGCTGAAGCTCGCGATCGATATCGGCGAAAGCACACCACGCACGGTGGTGAGCGGGATCGCGCAGCACTATGCACCAGAACAACTCCTCGGACAGCAAGTGGTATTGGTCGCGAACCTGGAACCGCGGAAGATGCGTGGCGTGGAGAGCCAAGGCATGGTGCTCATGGCCGAGGATGCGCAAGGCAAGTTGGTATTTGTGCAGCCCAATGATGTGATCGGGGCCGGAAGCGAAGTACGCTGAGCATTGCTCGCAACGACCATCTACTTTCGGCCGGTGAGGTCCACGGTCGTCTCCTTCTTCCTACTTCTGGCATTTGCTGGTATGGCGCAGGAGCGCATCCTCATCAACGAAGTGCTACCCGGCAATCAAGGCATCACCGCTGATAGCACAGGCCGCACGCCTGATTGGATCGAAATCCATAACCCTTCTTCACGCGCAGTCGACGTGAAGGGCTGGCGCATCGCGATGGCCGGTAGACAGCATGCGTTCACCTCATCGCTCACCGTGCCAGCAAGGGGGTATCGCACGCTCTGGTGCGATGGTCGTACCAAAGAAGGCGCCGACCACATCGCGTTCAAGCTCGCCCGCGAAGGCGGTGCGTTGCTGTTGATCGCACCGGATGGCATCACTATCGCCGATGTGTTCAGCTTCCCGGCGATACCCGCCAACATTAGCATCGGCCGGCTACCGGATGGAGCGAAGACGTGGAGTTTCTTCGCCATTCCGTCGCCCGGTGTACGCAATAACAGCACAGAAGGCATCATCAACGGTCTGTGCGCAACACCTACGGTATCACACGATCCGGGTCGGCACGAAGGACCGTTCGAGTTGGAGCTTCAAGCGGGCGCGCATGCCGCGATCCGTTACACGCTTGACGGGACACGGCCGACGAGAGAGCATGGCTTGGTGTACAGCGCACCCATCCATATTGGATCGAACACGGTCGTTCGCGCGATGGCAACAACGCCCGGCAAACTACCGAGCGAGCACATCTGTGCCACGTACATCATTGCCAACGATCTTGGAAGGAGCTTTTGCTTGAGCCTCTCGCCCTCCGATCTGTGGAACGATAGCACCGGCATCTACGATCCTGGTCTGTTCAACAACAACACACGCAGCGGCAAGGCATGGGAACGTGATGGCATAGTGCAATGGTCCAGTGGCCGGACAGCCAACGTCGGTGTGCGAATCAGCGGAAGTGGATCGCGAGGTGCACGAAAGCGTTCGTTCAAACTCCACGGACGCGATGGCTCCGACTTTTCCTTCATGGACAGCACCCATGTGGATGAAGGACTTCTTCGCGCGGATGCCGGAACTCATGCATTCCTGCGCAACACCACGATCGAAGAACTGGCCCGGCGTTTCGGTTTGCATGTGGCTGTTCAGCCTTCGGAAGCGATCCCGCTCTACCTCAACGCTGCCTATTGGGGGCTGTACCGTTGGATGCCCGCGAAGGACTGCGACTGGCTGCGGCAAAGGAGTGGCGCCGAAGCGCTTGACGTTCTTGAAGGACCGGCGGCTGTTGCCTTGAACGGGAACAACGATCATTTCCTGCGTGCACAGGATCTGCTCCTCCGTGGTGCGCCGCTCGACAGCATTGAAGCGGTCATCGATACAGAGAGCCTGATCGACCTCGCGTGCATCGATCTATGGACCGGCCGCGCAGACCATGATCTCAACGTACGCTGCTATCGGCCACGGCAGGCCGGAGGTCGTTGGAGTTGGGTGCTCTTCGACATGGACCTATGGGCACCGGCTGAGGAGAACTCCGTCGCGCGCATGTGCTCGGCGGCCGCGCCGGAGACGCCCTTCGTTCCACAATTACTGGCACAGCAGGAACTGCAGATCCAATTGCTGGCGCGCATCACCGCACTACAAGCGGGGGTTTTCTCCCATACAGCATTCATCGCTGATAGTGTCCACCGAGCTAACGAAACGGATCTGCTCGCGGATCATCGTCGTTGGGAATTGGAACTGGATGTGCCACATCCGGATTCCACACTGGCACAATTGACCCACTTCGCTGGAACACGACCGGCGCATCTGTTCACGCACCTCTCAAGACGCACGGGGCGCAAACTGCGCATGGTAACGATCGAGGCACCACCTGCTGATCAAGGGCAACTACTGATCGATGGCCTGCCGCTCGCGCCGGGCCGGCATGAAGTGCGTTGCTTCAGTGGGATCCCGCTCGAAATGGAAGCACGCGCGAACCAGGGTGCCGAATTCGCCGGATGGAAAGGACTGGACCTGGAAGGGGCGAAAGGAGTAGTTGATCTTTCGAGAGGCAGGAACGTGCGAACGCAATTCCGCGCATTGGCCCCCTAGGCCAACACTTCTTTCAGCAACGAAGCGAAGAGCGAACGACCATCGGTATTTCCCAGGCGTTCGTCACATGCGCGTTCGGGGTGCGGCATCATCCCAAAGACGTTCCGCTCTTTGTTGCACACACCAGCGATGTTCTCCTTGCTTCCGTTCGGGTTCGCAGTATCGATGATGCGGCCTTCGGCATCGCAATAGCGGAAGATCACCTGATCATTGTCCTTCAGCGCCTTCAATGTGGCGGCATCGGCATGGAAGCGTCCTTCGCCATGAGCGATGGGGATCTTCAACGCTTTGTCAGGCACTGCATTGGTGAGCGCGGTGTTCGCTGTTGCGCGACGGATGAAGATGTTCTTCGAGATGAACTTCTGGCCTTCGTTATGTAGCAGAGCGCCCGGCACGAGGCCTGCTTCGCACAGTACCTGGAAGCCATTGCATACGCCGAAGACCAAGCCGCCCTTTTTCGCGTGGGCCGCCACTTCCTGCATGATCGAGAAGCGGGCGATGGCACCGCTGCGCAGATAGTCGCCGTACGAGAAGCCGCCGGGAAGCACCACCATGTCCACACCCTTGAGGTCGTGCTCCTTGTGCCAGAGCCGTTCCACTTGCTGGCCCATGAGGGTCTCCAGCACATGGATCATGTCCTCATCGCAGTTGCTTCCGGGAAAGGTGACGACGCCGAATTTCATGGCCGCGAAGGTAGGCGGCCGCTACCACTGCACCCGCAGGCTCACCTGCAGGTTGCGTCCCGGAGCGCTCACGCCACTGGCGAACGTGCGGTAGTGCACATCCTCGATGTTCTCCAGACCCACTTGCCCGGACAGCAAGCGGGAGAAGGCGTAGGCAGCCCGCACGTTCAGCGTGTACCATGCTGGCGTTCCATCGGCGGTAGCGTACTGGATGTTGTCCTCACTGCCCGCAGCGAGATTGTAGTCGCTCAGGTACTTCCAACCGTTGTAGAGCACGTAACACTCAGCGGTCACGCGCTTGGCCTGCCACTGCAAGCTGGTGCGCCCGTACACCGGTGCAATGTGGTCCAATGGCTGGTCAGTGCTGTCCGTGCGCACACGACCCACGGTGTAAGTAAGTCCGCTGCGCAAGGTGAAGTGTGCATGGAAAGCGAAGACCACCTGCGCCTGCGTGCCGTAGAGATAGGCTTCCTTCTTGTTGGTGAGCGCCGTGACCTTGCTCAACACGCCGTCGTAGTCGATGCTGTCGCTACCGTTCACGGTGAAGTCGCTTACGGTGAGCGCATTGTTGTAGAACGTGTAGAAGGCATTGCCCTCCAGGGTGAAGCGCTTGTCAATGGTCTTGCTCAGGCCCATCTCGAAATTGGTGGTCGTCTCCGGCTTCAGGCCTGTGTTCGGCACCACCACCGTTCCTTGCACGGAGTCGAAGACCTTGCCCATGTCGTCCACGTTGGGTGCTCGGAAGCCCGTGCTGGCCAACGCCGAAAAGCGCCAATCGTGTCCCGGCATGAAGGCCGCACCCACGCGCCAGTTGACCGCATTGTTCTGTTGGGCATAGGTGCCATTGAGGAACTGGTAGTCCACGTCATCCTCGAAGGTGCTCTCCAATTCCACCGCAGAGATCCGAAGGCCCTCACTCACCACCCAACGTTCGTTCAATTCGATGGTGTGCGACACGTAAGCCGCCAACGTGTTCATGGTGGAGCCGCCGTTGGGATACCGGGTGCTCAGATAGCTGATCTCTCCCGTGTGGATATGCTCCCGGTACGCTTCAGAGGCGACCTCATTGGCGTAGTACTCGGCGCCATAACGCAACTCGTGCTTCCCAAAGCGTTTCTCGAAATCGGCGCTGAAGCCGAAGACCTGGACCGTTTCCGTTCGGTGACCCAGACGGTTGCTACCAAAGCCACGGTTGTGCCTGCTTTGCTCAATGTGTTGGTACGAAGGCGTAATACGAACCTTGCTGTAAAGTCCCTGTTCGCGTTCCAATTCCAGCGTGTAGGCCAGCAGCACGCGTTTCTGCGGACCATAGTACCACGCTGCCTGTGCGGGGACGATCTCGAAGATGTTGTTCACTTCGTACTCCGTCAGGCGATCGTACCGCGGCACATCGGTGGTGGTGCTGAACTGCGCGTTCAGCTGATGCACCGTATGCTCCCCAGTGCGCAGGCGCAACTTCTGCAATACGTCCACTTGTTTGTAGGCCGTTGGCGATTGGATCAAGGGATCGGAATTCGGAACCACGGTGTCGTTGCCATCGACCTGCTCCACCGTCCAATAACGCATACCCCAATCGCGGTAGCGCGCTTCGCGCATGCTGCCCATCCGCAGATCACCAAAATCACTGGCTGTGATACTCGTGAGGCTGCTCAACTTCCGGCATCGCAATTCCACGGTTGCATTGGCCGTGCGTTCATTGTTCGCGGTGGAAGTGCGCAACATGGCTCCGCCATTCACCATGAAGCCGGTGCTATCACTGAAGCGTGGTGTTCGCGTAAGCAGGTGAATGACACCTCCGAGCGCATCGCTGCCATAGACCACCGAGCCGGGGCCGCTGATCACCTCGACGCGGTCCAGCGCGTTCGGGTCCACGGTCATCAGGTCTTGCAAGTGGCCTGCACGGTAGATGGCGTTGTTCATGCGCACGCCGTCCACCACCAAGAGCACGCGGCTGGCCTCGAAACCACGGATCACCGGGCTGCCGCCGCCCATCTGGCTTCGTTGCACGTAGAGCGCGCCGCTGTTCTGCAAGAGATCGGGCGTGGTCTGCTGATCCAGCAAGGTGATGGTCCGCCGGTCGATCACATCGATGTGCTCAGGCACATCGCGCTTGCGCTCCTGGAAACGACTGGCCGAAACCACCAGCTCATCCAAATTGTACGGCTGCTGCTCCAGCAGGACCTTACCATCCGCGATGGCATCCATGCTGAGTGTAAGGCTGCGATAACCCAAATGCGATAACGTGATGGATGTCGCGCCTTTGAGCACGGAGAGATCCGCCTGGCCCTTGGCGTTGGTGCTCGCACAGCTTCCTGCGGAATCGCTGGCGATGGCAACACCCTCCAGCGGTTGCAAAGTGGCCCTATCGAAAACGGTGATGGTTTGGGCAAAAAGCGGGGTGCTGAACAAGTACACCCCTGCGTAAAGCAGCAGGCATGTATGCAAGAAGGTCATCCGGATCATACGGTGCATCTCTGCACTGTTCAGCATGATTGTCAGTAGGCGCCGAAGATCGCTAGTTCCTGCTACTGGCTGCCCCACCTCACCCACAAGGCCAATCCCACCATCAACAACACGCTCACTTCGGCGAGCCACGGTCGCTTGGGGGTGAGCAAGGCGTAACTGCAAAGGACCGCTAGTGGTGTAGCAGCCAGGACCGACGGAAAGCCCCTGTTCAAGAAGCCGAGCAGCACGGCCAAGACCCCCAGCGCCGTGGTGAAGGCCAGGAATGAGGAGCGCAGGTTCTTGCCGCGCATGACGCTGCGGGCGTAGCCGGTGAAGAACGCCATGATCGCAACCAGGAGCACCAAGCCCGTTATGCTCCAAAAGCCAGCGCGTGCGGCGGTGGGGTGCAACATGGTCGCCGCTGTTGCATTGAAACGCGTAATGGTGAGCAGAGGCTGCCAAGGTGTGCGGTCCATGAGGTTGAGCATGGCCCATGCGAGGTAGAAGACAAGCGCAAGGCCCAACGTGGGCAATATGTACTCCCGCCATGCAAAGGGGCGGATGACCGAGACCGAAGCCCACACCACCACGAGCACGAATGCGTACGGCAGGTAGCACAACGAGGCGATACCCAGCAGGAAGCCGGAATCGAAGAGCACACCGAGCACCCCACCGGTGTTGCTGATGGACCAGGTGCGGCGCAATGCAAAGAGCACCAGTGGCATGCCCAGCAAAGCAGGTTCGTAAATGGACACACCCCCGAGCCCGGCGAGGAGGACCGGAAAGAGGAGGGCGACCAGATGGTTCCGTCGGTCCATGAGCTCCAAGCCGTTCACCACAGAGGTGAGTTGCACGGCGAGCGCTACTACCAGCAAGATGGCCAGCAGGTGGCGCGGCCAGGATGCCGATCCGAGCAGGTGCTCCACCAAGGCGGACAGCGGCATGAGGCCCTGTTGCGGAGCCGCAGGTTCGGAAAAGGTGGGCAACAGGAGAAAGACCACCAACAGCGGGGCCACGAACAATACGGCTGGCTGGTTGCTGCGAAAGAGGCCTGCTAGCATCTGGGAACGGGATCCGGGACGTGTCTATCTTCGCCCCGCCCCAAGCTTACGCACGATGCAACAGATCTCCTTCGCGATCGGCCATTTCCTCGAGTGGACCTTCAAGATCCTCACCGGCATGGGCTGGTTGCCCGTGATACTGGTCACCGTCATCATGTTCGTTGGTCTCTTCTACTGGCTGAACCTGCAAGGGCGCTACAACCGGAAAGCCAAGGCGAACAATACGCTTGCCTAGGAGCGCACCACCGCGCCAGCGCGTTGCGTAGGCTGTTTCACCAGGTCGTGACCGATGTCGGTCCGCATGTACTTCCCTTCATAGTCTATCACTGCCGCCTGTCGATAGGCCGAGGCGATGGCCGATTCCAGGTCCTTGCCCATGCCCGTAACGGTGAGCACGCGCCCACCGTCCGTTAGCAGGCGATCGCCCTTGCTGGCCGTACCGCCTTGGAACACGTATGCATCACGCACCATGTCCAAGCCATTGATCACCACACCTTTCTCGAACGAACCCGGATAGCCGTCGCTGGCGAGCACGATGGTAACTGCCGTGCGGTCGTCAACATCCACATGGCGTTCGCTCAATGTACCTGATGCGATGCCCTCGAAGAGATCGAGCAGATCACTGCGCAGCCGCGGAAGGATGGCCTGCGTTTCCGGATCCCCCATCCGCACGTTGTATTCGATCACGTACGGATCGCCGTTCACGTTCATGAGGCCCATGAAAAGGAAGCCGCTGTATGCGATACCGTCCTTCTTCAAACCACGCACGGTGGGTGCCGCGATGCGGTCATGCACTTTCTGCATGAAATCCTTGTCGGCGAACGGCACCGGCGAAACAGCGCCCATGCCACCGGTGTTGGGGCCGGTATCTCCAGCTCCGATGCGCTTGTAGTCCTTGGCCGCTGGCAGCATTTTGAACGCGTTGCCATCGGTGATTAGGAAGGCGCTCAACTCCACGCCCTTCAAATGTTGTTCAAGCACCACCCGTTCACCCGCCGCACCGAAGGTGGAGTTCTGCAGCATATCACGCAGGGTACGCGTAGCGTCCTTCTTGTCATTGGTGATCACCACCCCTTTGCCGCTTGCGAGGCCGTCCGCCTTGATCACGTACGGGGCGGTCATGTGGTCCAAATGCGCGATGGCATCCTGCAATTGGCCCTTGACGAAAGTGCGGTGCGCAGCGGTCGGGATGTTGTGCCGGAACATGAACTCCTTCGCGAAATCCTTGCTGCCTTCGAGGCGTGCACCTTCAGCACGCGGGCCGATCACGGTCAATTCCTTCAACTCCTGGTCCGCGGCAATGCGGTCATGGAAGCCATCCACAAGCGGTGCCTCCGGTCCAACAACCACAATGCGGATGCGCTTCTCCAACAGGAATTTCCGCAGGGCCTTCTGGTTGTTGAGGTCCAGCTCGACGTTGCGGCCGTGCCTCACCGTGCCGGGATTGCCCGGCGTCACATAGAGTTCGTCGAGCAAGGAGCTCTGCGCGATCTTCCATGCAAGGGCATGTTCCCGGCCTCCGCCGCCGATCAACAGAACGTTCATTTGGTTGGCCTTTGGTGCAAAGGAAGGTCGATGCGTTCGCGGAAGGTGCTTCTTTTTTTCAACGAATGAACAAAGCCGCGTCCGGCAAGGAACGCGGCTTTGCGATCGGGTGTTCCGGAGCTAGTGCGTGTGCGCCACCCGCTTGATGCTGCACCCGATGTTGCGTGTGGTGGCAGGATCGACCGGCTTGCCGGAGGCCATGTTGTCGATCGCTCGCTGCAACCAATGCTCCTTCACGAGCGATGCATTGGCCACGTTGTCGTCGATGGCACCCTTGTACGCGAGCTTCATGCTCTTGTCGAAGAGGAAGACGTGAGGGGTGGTGCGCGCGCCAAAGGCATCGGCCACCTTGTGTCCTTCGTCAAGCAGGTAAGCGCTGTTGTACTTGTGGTCCTTGTAGCGTGCTTGCATGTCGGCGAACGAGTCGCCATCACCGCGCTTGGCCTCGTTGCTGTTCACCAGCGCCACTCCCACACCGAAGCGCTTGCTGTAGGCCATCAACTCAGGGTACCGTCCTTCCCACCCCTCGCTTCCCTCGCTGCCTACCACGAAGGGACAGGTGTTGCAGGAGAAGATCACCAAGAGGCCGTTGGCACCGGCAACTTCTTTCAAGGATTGCGAATTACCACTAACGTCCTTCATCTTCACTTCGGCAGCCGGCAGCGCGGCTCCGATCTGGAGGTCCGGGAGTTCATGTGCTGCCACGGCGAGCAAGCCGAGGGCGGCGAGGGAAGTGATCTTGATGAGCATGGGTCGGGTCGAATGGATTTGGGGTACGAAGGTACCTATGGCTGCATGGAAGTTCGCATGCATGAGCGAACCGCCGGGCAGGTCGCGAACGGCACGCACCTTTGCCGACCATGCATTTGGAATACGTGATCCCGTTCGTTGCGCTAGCCGCATCGCTGCTCACCTTCCTCAGTGGTTTCGGGTTGGGCACGCTCTTATTGCCGGTGTTCGCGGTGTTCTTCCCCCTGGAAGCCTCCGTGGCCATGACCGCCGTGGTACACTTGCTCAACAACCTCTTCAAGTTCGGCCTGTTATGGAAGCAAGTGGACAAAGGTATCGTCCTTCGATTCGGAATTCCCGCCATCATCGGTGCCTGGCTAGGTGCACTGCAATTGGCACAGTGGGAGGAACTACCCGCGCTCTATGAAGGGATGAACCGACCGGTGAGCCTGACGAGGCTGGTGATCGGTGGGCTCATGATGGTGTTCGCGATGTTGGAACTGATCCCTGCGGCCGGCCGATGGTCCTTGCCTCCACGCTTTGTTGTTGCGGGTGGGGCGCTCAGTGGCTTTTTCGGCGGACTAAGCGGGCATCAAGGTGCCTTGCGCAGCATCTTCTTGTTGCGCACGGACATGAGCAAGGAAGCCTTCATCGCCACCGGGGTGGGGATCGCGCTCCTTGTGGACCTCACGCGAATTCCCGTGTACCTGCGCAACAGTGCTCCCGGCGCTTGGAGCGAACAAGGTTGGTTGTTGCTGGCATGCATCGTTGCGGCCTTCCTGGGTGCATGGTGGGGCAAGCGGCTCCTGCCGAAGGTCACCGTGCGCGGGGTGCAAGTGGCAGTGGCCGTTCTGCTTTTTGCGATCGCGCTCGGCCTGATCACCGGGACGATCTGATCACAACGGGATGTTACCGTGCTTTTTCTTCGGCAGCTTATCCACCTTGTTCCGGAGCATTTCCAGGGCAGCGATGATCTTCTCGCGCGTTTGCGACGGGCGGATCACCTCGTCCACATAGCCACGCGCAGCTGCCTCGTACGGATTGGCGAACTGCTGCTTGTACTCGTTCTCTTTCTCGGTCAGCTTCGCCACAGGGTCAGCGGCTTGGGTGATCTCGCCCTTGAAGATGATCTCCGCAGCACCTTTCGCTCCCATCACGGCGATCTCCGCACTGGGCCATGCATAGTTCATGTCGCAACCGATGTGCTTGGAGTTCATCACATCGTACGCTCCCCCATATGCTTTGCGCGTGATCACGGTGATGCGGGGTACCGTGGCTTCGCTGAAGGCGTACAGCAATTTCGCCCCATGGGTGATTATCCCGCGCCATTCCTGGTCCGTGCCGGGCAGGAAACCGGGTACGTCCACGAAAACGAGCAAGGGGATGTTGAAGGCATCGCAGAATCGAACGAAACGTGCAGCCTTGGTGCTGGCATCGATATCCAGCACACCAGCGAGCGTTGCGGGTTGGTTGGCCACACACCCCACGGTGCGGCCGGCGACCCGTGCAAAGCCCACCACCATGTTGCGCGCGTACTCGGCATGCACTTCCATGCTGCTGTCCGGGTCGATCACCGAATTCAACACCTCGCGTATGTCGTAGGGTTGGTTCGGGTTGTCCGGAATGATGCTGTCAAGTGCTGGGCGGCGTTCATCGCCCGGTGTGTACGGGAGCTGCGGGGGTTCCTCCTCGCAATTGCTGGGTATGTAACCCACGAGCTGGCGCAACTGGCGGATCGCATCCAGTTCGTTCGGGGCGGTGAAGTGCGCAACGCCGCTTTTACTCGCATGCGTGGAAGCACCACCGAGATCCTCGCTGCTCACCTCTTCATGCGTCACGGTCTTCACCACGTTGGGTCCCGTGACGAACATGTAGCTGCTTCCTTCGGTCATGAGCACGAAGTCCGTGAGAGCCGGGCTGTAAACCGCGCCACCCGCACACGGGCCGAGGATCGCACTGATCTGGGGCACAACACCGCTGCCGCGCACGTTGCGGTAGAAGATGTCCGCATAACCACCGAGCGAAACCACGCCCTCTTGGATCCGCGCGCCACCGCTGTCGTTCAATCCGATGACGGGTGCTCCGTTCTGCATGGCCAGGTCCATGATCCGGCAGATCTTCTGCGCGTGCGCCTCGGCGAGCGAGCCCCCCAGGACCGTGAAGTCTTGTGAAAACACGTAAACGAGACGGCCTTCGATCGTTCCGTAGCCGGTAACCACCCCGTCGCCGAGGAACTTCTGCTTGTCCAACCCGAAGTTGGTACTGCGGTGGGTAACGAGCTGGCCGAGCTCTTGGAAGCTGCCTTCATCCAATAGGAGGTCGACCCGCTCACGCGCGGTGAGCTTTCCCTTCTTGTGTTGCGCGGCGATACGCTCAGCCCCGCCCCCTTCCAAGGCCTTGGAGGTGCGGGCGTCCAGTGCATCGAAGTGTTCCTTCATCGGTTCCTTGTTCGGATCGGGCGAAGGTATTCCCCGGCGCTCAGGAGCCACTTACGTACTTTGGGTCCATGCGCTTGCGCTTTGCAGACCTGCCCGTACGCACCAAGTTCATGGTGACGCTCGGCATCCCGGTGTTGGGCATGGTCCTGCTCATTGGTAAACAGATCGATTCGAGCTTCAAGCGGCTCGATGTCATGGAGTACATAGGGGAGCAGTCGGAATTGATCTCGCTCTATGCCAATGTGATGCACGAGGTGCAGAAGGAAAGCGCGTTGTCCGTGGGCTATTTGAGCGGGATGAACGTGCTCCCCATGAAGCTGGACGTGCAGTACGCGCGCACGGACGGGGCTGTTTCCACGCTGGATGTGCCCATCGGCTCCACCGACCTGCGCATTCGTGAAGGCAAGCCCTTCGACGGGCTCAACATCCTGCGCCAACGCGTACAGGGCAAACGCATCGATGCGGCAAGTGCGAGCAAAACATACAGGGCCATGGACCAAGCCCTGCTCGATGAACTGGGACGCGTGGGCAAATTGGCTCTGGACCCGGAAACCAAGGACAGGCT
>Ga0073899_10003427_pt1 | contig 14031 bp, 12 predicted proteins | sample KloWWTmetaKNB5Ph_FD_88975 | JGI IMG/M metagenome (GOLD analysis project Ga0073899, IMG submission 88975) | Active sludge microbial communities from Klosterneuburg, Austria, studying microevolution and ecology of nitrifiers - Klosterneuburg... | ecosystem: Engineered > WWTP > Aerobic digester >... | reverse complement strand
GCACCGTCTTGTAGATCTGGCCGCTGGTGAAGTTGTTCGACCGTTTCATCCTTGTCGTGATGAAACGCTCGTAGTGGCCCAGATCGAGGTCGGTCTCGGCACCATCGTCGGTGACGAAGACCTCGCCGTGCTGGAAGGGCGACATCGTGCCCGGATCCACGTTCAGATACGGGTCGAGCTTGATCAGTGTGACCTTCAAGCCCCGCGATTCCAGGATCGCGGCCAGCGAGGCCGCGGCGATGCCCTTGCCGAGTGAGGACACCACGCCGCCGGTGACAAAAACGAACTTGGTCATGTGCAGCGGCCCTCCCTTGGGGCGCCGCGCGACAGGTGCCGGCAGCGGCGGACAGGAGGGCCGTGGTGGTAAAGCGAGATTATAGAAGCCGGGGCCAAGGTGGGTCGCCTTGCCGGCTACACACCGTCCTCCAGGTTCCTGAGTTTGCGGTACAGCGTTCGAACACTGACCCCCAGCTCGGCCGCCAGCGCCTGGCGGCTGCCCCGGTGGCGCGACAGGGCCTGGCGCAGTGCATCCAGTTCCGCCTGCCTGAGCAGCCCGTTGCGTGCCAACGCGGCGGACCCGCCGGGAGTCTCGGGCGACGCTGTGGATGCCAGAGAGGGTTCACAAGCGGGTGCGGGCACACGGCGGGCGCCCAAGGCCAGCGCCTGTTCAATCTGCAGCAGATCGATCCGATGGCCGTCGCACAGCAGCAGGGCGCGCTCCAGCACATTGCGCAGTTCGCGGATGTTGCCCGGGAAATCGTACTGGGCCAGGCGGGCCAGGGCGGCTTCGGACAGCTGCAGGCTGCGCCGGGGGGACAGGCGTGCCAGCAGCGAAGCCGCCAGCAGGGCGATGTCGCTGCGCCGCTCGCGCAGCGCCGGCAACGGGATCGGGAAGGTGCCCAGGCGGTGAAACAGATCTTCGCGAAACCGCCCTTCGGCCACCATGCCGTGCAGGTCCCGGTGGGTGGCCGACACCACCCGCAGGTCGGCACGGCGCAGCTCGGTGCTGCCCACGCGGCGGTAGGTGCCGCTCTCCAGCAGGCGCAGCAGCTTCACCTGCATGGACAGCGGGATGTCGCCCACCTCGTCGAGGAAGAGCGTGCCGCCGCTGGCGGCCTCCACCAGCCCGGCCTTGGCCGCATGCGCACCGGTGAAGGCACCGCGTTCATGGCCGAACAGCTCGCTCTCGAACAGGGTTTCGGGCAGGCTGGCGCAGTCCACCACCACCAGTGGCCGGTCGGCGCGGGCGCTGGCCTCGTGCACCGCGCGGGCCACCAGCTCCTTGCCGGTACCGGATTCGCCCAGCAGCAGCACGCTGGCTTCCGAGGGGCCGACGCGGGCCACCAACTCCAGCATGGCCTGGAAGGGGGCTGCCCGACCGATCAGCCCGTCGGCTGCCGGCACGCCCTGGGCCACCCGCAGCGGCTCCATCTTCTCAATGAACCAGCTCATCTCCCCGGCCGCATCGCGCAGCGGCACCAGCTCGATGTTGACGTAGGCCTCTCCCTCGGGTGTGTGGTGCAGGTGCAGCACACGCTCACGCCGCCCGCTGCGCCGCGATCGCGCCAGCGGGCAGCTCTCTCCGGCCTCGTCGCAGGGCACGTCGATGTGGTGGGACACCGCATAGCAGGTGCGCCCCACCACCGGTGTGCCGGTGCCGAACTGCTGCCGGTAGGCTGTATTGGCCGCGATGATGCGGTAGTTGAGGTCGAACAGGATGTGCGGCTCGGACAGGCCTTCCAGGTAGGACACCAGCTCGGGGAAGGGGGTGTTCGCGGGTGGGGGAGTGGACATTCGGGCGACCTGTCTACGTCGGTTCCGGATGCTGACAGAACTGGCGCAATGTGCCAAGTGTGACTGGATTGAATCACCGGTGCAGGCCTTCTGGAGCCGTCGGCGCTCCCGAGGCGCCAGGGATCGGGCGGCATCCCGGACGCTGGGGATCACTGGCACGCGATTTGATACGGTCAAGGGCATGCGCTGGTTCGATCTGAAGCCAGGCGCTCGTCCCATGCCGTTTCCACCTCCAACAACCCGCCAGCGAACCGGCCCCGTCCGGCGTCCGTCACCATGAAGCAACTTCACTTTCAGCAGAAATACCCCATCACCGTGGTCGACATCGCCAAGACCGAGACCCCCTTTGGCAGCGTGCAGGCCATTGCAGACTGGCTGCGCGAGCGCATCATCCAGACGCCGCGGGTGCAGTACATCGGAACTTTCGACCACTTCGCGCACACCCGGGCGATCGGCGGCGAGATTGCGCCGGAGATCCAGGCGGCCACCAACGTGATCTTCTGCTTCGGCCATGCACTGCCCAACGCCGAGGTACTGGCGGTGCGTCCGCGTTCGATCGGCATTGCCGACCTGGGTGACCACTTCGTCGTCAGCTTCATGGACGCGCCCATGAAGCCGGCCAACGATGCGATGCTGTCCTGGGCGCTGGCCCTGCGCAACGCCTGATCCGCCCTCACGCACCCGGGAGACCGCCATGTGGAACGCCTTGATGTGGGCACAGAAGAACCTGGTCTGGAGCATTCCGGCCGCGATGCTGGCCGGGCTGCTGTTCGGCGTGGCCGCCGATCCCGCCTTCCTGCGCGCGGCCATCCTCCCGCTGACCTTCCTGATGGTCTACCCGATGATGGTCTCGCTGGACCTGCGCCAACTGCTGGGACGGGGCGGAAGCGGCCTGCAGGCCACCACGCTGGCGATCAACTTCGCACTGCTGCCGGCCATCGGCTACGGGGCCGGCCTGCTGTTTTTCCCCGAGCAGCCGATGCTGCGTCTGGCGCTGCTGCTGACCGCGCTGCTGCCCACCTCGGGCATGACGATCTCCTGGACCGGCTTTGCCAAGGGCAACGTGCCCGCGGCGGTGAAGATGACCGTGCTCGGCCTGGTGGCCGGCTCGCTGCTCGCGCCGCTGTACCTGAAGGGGCTGCTCGGTGCGGTGGTGGAGATCCCGGTGCTGCAGGTGTCCGCGCAGATCGCGCTGATCGTCTTCCTGCCGCTGGCGCTGGGTCACCTCACGCGGCGGCGCCTGGTGGCGCGCCATGGCGAGGCGGCGTTCAAGCAGCGCCTGGCGCCGCGTTTCCCGCCCTTCTCCACGCTGGGCGTGCTGGGCATCGTGTTCGTGTCGATGGCGCTGAAGTCGCGCGACCTGCTGGCCCAGCCGGCCATGCTGCCCGGCCTGCTGCTGCCGCTGCTCGCGGTGTACGCGCTGAACTTTGCGCTCAGCACGCTGATCGGCAAGGTCTTCTTCCGCCGCGGCGATGCCATTGCGCTGGTCTACGGCACGGTGATGCAACCTCTCGATCGCGCTGGCGATCGCCATGGGGGTGTTCGGCGCCCGGGGTGCCGAGGCGGCGCTGCTGATCGCGCTGGCCTACATTGTCCAGGTGCAGGCCGCGGCCTGGTACGTGCGGCTCACCGACCGACTGTTCGGCCCGCCGCCGGCCGTGGCCCCGGACAGGGAATGTTCCTCACCCCCGGAATCGAGCCGATCGACCCGTTCGACCTCCACCGCCTGAAGCCAACCATGCGCGCGCATTTCTCCACTCTGGTCTGGGCCCTGATGCTGACTCTGGTGCTGCCCCTGATGGTCCAGGCCGCCCCGGTCGAGGCCGGCCAGCCGCTGCCCGAACTTCGGCTTGAGGACCAGCACGGCCAGCCCTGGCGCATCGAGGCCGAAACCCGACTGGTGATCTTTGCTGCCGGGCGCCCGGCCTCGAACCGGGTGCAGTCGGTGCTGGGCACGCAGCCGAAGGACTTCCTGGCCAGCCGGCAGGCGGTCTACCTGGCCGACATGAGCCGCATGCCGGGCCTGATCACCCGCACCTTCGCTCTGCCGGCGCTGCGCGAGCAGCCCTTTCGCATCGGCGTTTCGCTGAACGAGACACATCTGGCCGACTGGCCCCGGCAGGCCGAAGCGGTGACGCTGATCCACCTGGACCAGGGCCGCGTGCAGCGCATCGAGTTTGCCGGCAGCGAGGCCGAGCTGCAACGCGCCCTTGGACTGTGACGAAGGCCGAAGGGCAGGCCGCAGGCGGCGATCTGCGGACGGGTCCCATGGCTCGCCTCGGCCGTCTTGCACTTCGGCTCTTTCACCACGCGATTCTGCGCGGGCTGCGGGCTGCCCACGAGCCGCACGACCCGCGGCCGCTGCTCCTGCAACAGGCGCCTGCCGGTGCCGCGCTGCAGGCGGTGCGGCTGCCGGGCCCCGGCGGCAAGGCCCTGGCTGCCTGGTGGCTGCGCCCCGCGCCGGCAGCCGGTCGGAAGACGTTCCCGGTGGCCCTGCTGATGCACGGCTGGGGCTCCAACGCCTCGGCGATGCTGCCGCTGGTCGGCCCGCTGCTGCGTGCCGGGTTGGGCGTGCTGCTGCTCGATGCCCGCGGGCATGGCTGCAGCGATGCGGTGGACTTCACCTCGATGCCGCGTTTTGCCGAGGACATCGGCGCCGGCGTGGCCTGGTTGCGCGCTCAGATCGGCGTGGACGGCGCCCGGCTGGTGCTGGTCGGCCATTCGGTCGGCGCGGCGGCGGCCCTGCTGTACACCGCTCGCCTGGTGGGTCCCGGCGAGCCTCCGCGGGCAGTGATCAGCCTGTCTGCCTTCGCCCACCCGCAGGAGGTGATGCGGCGCTGGCTGGCGGCCCGGCGCATCCCCCATGTGCCGATCGGCCGCGCGGTGCTGCGCCATGTGCAGCGGGTCATCGGCACGGACTTCGACGCCATCGCGCCGCTGCGCACGGTGGCCGGGTTGCCGGCCGCACTGCTGCTGGTGCACGGCCGGGACGACGATACGGTGCCCTTCGACGACGCGCTGCGCCTGCAGGCCGCGGCGCCGCCCGGTGCGCAGCTGCTGGGGGTGCCGGGCGACCACGACCTGCGCGAGGCCCTGGTAGACCATGAGGCGCAGCTGCTCGGCTTCCTGGCGGAAGCGCTGCGTGACCGTGTGCAGGTCACCGAGGGCTCTGCCAGAGACTGACGGATCTGGCAAGCCGAAGCTGCCGTCCTCGTCAGGCGGGGTGGCTGGGCCGGCTGGCGCTGAGCCTGTTTCCCTCTGCTTCCTGCTGGGGCGCCCGTGGGGTCATCGCTGGCACGGCTCTTGATACAAAGGTGGGTATCGGTCCTGGAGTCGGGTCAGCCGGCCTGCTCCCCACCTCTCTTCCTTGCCTGCCGGTGTGGCGCGACAGCGTCCGGCTCCAGGTCACCGTCCTTCCAGGAGACAAACATGGCCGACCCGACACACCCGCAGCTCTGGGCGCCGCCGCCGTGCGACGCCATCCACCGCCTTGCATGGACGGGCGCCGATCGCCGATGGCGGCGGCGGTGGCTGGCCGGCTTGGTCATGTTGGGCTTGTCAACGGCAGCCTCGGCGCTTCCGGTAGCCGCATCGGCGCCGGGCGCCGCTGCGGCGGTCGCAGCGGTCGCGGCCTCTGCCCCCTCCAAAGCGCTGCGCAGCACGGCCGACCACAGCAAGTTCAAGGAACTGCAGGGGCCCTTCCAGAGCGGCGAAGAGGTCACCAAGGTCTGCATCGGCTGCCACACCGAGGCCGCCCGGCAGGTGATGGGCACGCGCCACTGGACCTGGGAGTACACCAACCCGCAGACGGGGCAGAAGCTGGGCAAGAAGACCATGCTCAACAGCTTCTGCATCGGTGACCGCTCCAACGAGGCCTTCTGCCAGTCCTGCCACGTCGGCTACGGCTGGAAGGACGCCAGCTTCGACTTCAAGGCCGAGTCCAAGGTGGACTGCCTGGTCTGTCACCACACCGGCGGCTACAAGAAGCCCGCCGGGCTGGCCGGCGAGGTGCCCACCGTGCGCACCGAATACCCGCCGGGCTCGGGCAAGTTCTTCGAGCCGGTGGATCTGGCCCGGGTGGCGCAGGCCATCGGCAAGACCAGCACGGCCACCTGCGGCAGCTGCCACTACTACGGCGGCGGCGGTGATGGGGTCAAACACGGCGACCTGGATTCCTCGCTGAACCGCGCCAGCCGCGAGCTGGACGTGCACATGGCCAGCAAGGCCCAGGGCGGCGCCGGTTTCAGCTGCGCGACCTGCCACCAGTCCGACGGCCACAAAATCGCCGGCAGCCGCATCACCATGACGGCCTCCGACCCGCATGGGCCGATGCTGCGCGGCGACAGCGTGCACAACAGTGGGCGCAATGCCGCCAGCTGCCAGTCCTGCCACGGCGACAAGCCGCACAAGCAGGGGCTGCTGCAGGTCGAGCTGCTGAACAACCACACCAACAAGCTGGCCTGCCAAAGCTGCCACGTGCCCGCCTTCGCGCGCGGCGGCGTGGCCACCAAGATGGCCTGGGACTGGTCCACCGCCGGCCGTCTCACGCCGGAGGGCAAGCCCATCCAGAAGAAGGACGCACACGGCCATGTGATCTACGACAGCAGGAAGGGCGACTTCAAGCTGGGAGAGAACGTGGTGCCGGAGTACCTCTGGTTCAACGGCCGGGTGACCTACACCACGCAGGAGGACAAGATCCGGGGCGGCAGCGTGGTGAAGATCAACACCTTCCACGGCAGCCCGGACGACCCGGCTGCGCGCATCTGGCCGGTCAAGCGCTTCCAGGGCAAGCAGCCCTACGACCTGGTGCACGGTCACCTGCTGGTGCCGCACACCGCCACGCCGGACGACAGCGCCTTCTGGTTCAACTTCGACTGGCCCAAGGCCCTGCAGGCAGGTGCCGAGGCGACCGGCAAGGCATACAGCGGCCGGCACGACTTCATCGCCACCGAGATGCTCTGGCCCATCACGCACATGGTGGCGCCCAAGGAGCAGGCGCTGCGCTGCTCGCAGTGCCATACCGGCGCCGCGCAAAGCCGGCTGGGCAGTCTGGCGGGGGTCTACCTGCCGGCACGCGATGCTCACCCCTGGATTGATCGCATCGGGTGGCTGGCCGTGCTCGCCGCGCTGGCCGGCGTGGCCGTTCATGCCCTGGCCCGCATCGTGACGGCTCGTCGCAGCCCCGCCGCCCACTGACCCGCTCCCGGAGCTTCGCCATGTCCACGATCGCCTCCTCGATCCATCCCGACGCAGGCACCGCCACGCCGGGCCGCATCTACATCTTTAAGCGCTATGAGCGCTTCTGGCACTGGTCACAGGCCGCGCTGATCATCACGATGCTGGTCACCGGCTTCGAGGTGCACGGCAGTCATCAGCTGCTCGGCTTCGGCCGGGCCGTGCGGCTGCACACCCTGGCCGCCTGGGCGCTGCTGCTGCTGTGGGCCTTCACGATCTTCTGGCAGTTCACCACCGGTGAGTGGCGGCAGTACCTGCCCACGCTGAAGAAGGTGGACGCGATGGCGCGCTACTACGCCTGGGGCATGTTCCGCGGCACGCCGCACCCCTATCAGAAGACGGTGCAGCGCAAGCACAACCCCCTGCAGCGGCTGGCCTACCTGGCGCTGCTGGCGATGGTGTCGCCGCTGATCTGGGGCTCGGGGCTGCTGTACCTGTTCCGGGCCTTCTGGCCACAGTTCGGCGTCGACCGCTGGCTGACCCTCGAGTGGGTGGCCTGGGCGCACACGGCCGGCGCCTTCATGATGCTGACCTTCTTCATCGTGCACGTCTACCTGACCACCACCGGCCACACGCCCACCGCGCACATCAAGTCGATGATCACCGGCTGGGAAGACGTCGACGAACCCGGCGCTCACTGAGCCCGAGCCACCCCCCGGCCCCTTGGGTCTCACCTCCTCCTGCAAGGATCCGCCATGTCCCATGTCGCCACCCTGGCGTCCCCTTCCGCCTCCGGCCCCGACGATCCCGAGCGTCGCGTCTGGCTGCTGGCCTCCGGCGCAGCCGGCGCGGCGGCGGTGGCGGCCACTGCCGTGCCGTTGGTCTCCAGCTTCGCGCCCAGCGACCGCGCCCGAGCCGCAGGCGCGGCGGTGGAGGTGGACGTGAGCGACATCCCGCCCGGTGGCATGAAGACGGTGGAATGGCGCGGCAAGCCGGTGTGGATCCTGCGCCGCACACCCGAGCAACTGGCGGCGCTGACAGGGCATGAGGCCGATCTGGCCGACCCGCAGTCGGTGGTGGACCAGCAGCCCGAATACGCCCGCAACCCGGCCCGGGCGGTGCGACCGGAGGTGTTTGTCGCCATCGGCATCTGCACCCACCTCGGCTGCTCACCCAATGCGGTGGCCGCCGCCAGCGGCCACCCCAGCGTGCCCACCGACTGGCCGGGCGGCTTCTTCTGCCCCTGCCACGGCTCGACCTTCGACTTGGCCGGCCGCGTGTTCAAGAACAAACCGGCGCCGACCAATCTGGAGATCCCGCCACATGGCTGGCTCGGTGCGGCCAAGCTGCGCATCGGCGAGGATCAGTCCTGAGGAGCGCCGGCGTGAACACACCCTACGCCCTGCTGGTCGAGTTGGCTCAACCGATGGCTGAGGCTACCGCTGTGCTGCGTGCGGCGCTGGCGGCCGAGCAGATGGGCATCGTCAGCGAGGTGGACCTGCAGGCGTCCCTGAAGGCCCAGCTCGGTGTGGATACCCCACCGCAGCGCCTGCTGGGAGTGTGCAGCCCGCGGGTGGTGCATGTGCTCACCCGGGCCGAGCCGGACATCGCGGCTCTGCTGCCCTGCGGCTGTGCCGTCAGCGAGCCGGTGCCGGGACTCACCCGCATTGCAATGCAGGACCCGCGGCTGATCGGTGCGGCCACCAACAACCCCGAAGTGCGCGCCGCCTGCGAGCTGGCCCGTGCTGCGCTGCGCCGGGTGGCCGACCGTCTTGCCTTCCCTTCGTCAACCCTCTCTGCACAGGAATCCCTCCCATGAAGAAGTCCCTCCTTGTCGCATCCCTGCTGTCCTGCGCTGCGTTGGTGGCCCGGGCCGACGAACTGTTTGTCTCGATTCACTCGGCCGGCGCCATGGCGCAGGGCGCCGGCCTGGTGCTGGCGGGCCAGGCGCTGGAGCAGAAGGTGCCGGTGCGTGTGCTGCTGTGCGACGCGGCAGGTGATGTGGCCCTGCAAGGCCAGGAGATGCCGGCACTGAAGCCGCGCAATGTCACACCGCAGCAACTGCTTAAGAACCTTCTGGCCGCCGGTGCGAAGGTCGAGGTCTGTGCCTTGTATCTGCCCAACCGCGGCAGGCTGCCCACCGATTTGCTGGCAGGCGTCGCTCCGGCCAAGCCAGCGGACGTGGCCGCCCATCTGATGAAGCCAGGCGTACGCACGCTGGCGTTCTGATGCCAGGTTCAGGCGGGGTCGTCGCATTGCATCGCCCCGTGTCACCGACAGTTTTGGCGCGAACTGTCATTTGTGGCGGAGTTGACATCGGTCAAGACACAAGCAAGGATCGCCTTCACGCTGCAAGTCCTTGTTCTTCATGATGTTCTGCATGAGGGCTCGGGTGGCACGCAACTTGATACCTTTGGAGGCATGAGATCGGCCTTCCCGCGTCGACCCTGCTTCCAACCCTTGCCTCCCGCCCCTTCAGCCAGCGAAACGTTCCATGAGCCAGCCCCCCTCCGCACCAGCGACTCCTCCCCCCGACGCCGGGGTCAAGCTCGTTTCGCTGTATCAGCCGCACAAAAAAATCTACGCCAAGGCGGTCGAAGGCCGCTTCAACAACTGGCGCTGGGTGTTTGTCTGGCTCACGCAGATCATCTTCTACGGTCTGCCCTGGCTGATGTGGAACGACCGCCAGGCCATGCTGTTCGAGCTCACCAGCCGGCGCTTCTACATCTTCGGCCTGGTTCTGTACCCGCAGGACTTCATCTATCTGACGGCGCTGCTGCTGGTTTCGGCCTATGGCCTGTTCCTTTTTACTGCGGTGGCCGGTCGCCTGTGGTGTGGCTACGCCTGCCCGCAGACGGTCTACACCGAGATCTTCATGTGGATCGAACGCAAGTTCGAGGGCGACCGTGTCAAGCGCATGAAGCTGGACCAGGCCCCCTGGAGCAGCGACAAACTCTGGCGCAAGACCGGCAAACATGCGGCCTGGATCGTCTTCTCCCTGTGGACCGGCTTCACCCTGGTGGGCTACTTCACCCCCATCCGTGATCTGGCCGCCGCGGCGCTGACGCTGTCCTTCGGGCCCTGGGAGTGGTTCTGGATCCCCTTCTACGGTTTTGCCACCTGGGGCAATGCCGGCTTCATGCGCGAGCAGGTGTGCAAGTACATGTGCCCCTATGCGCGCTTCCAGAGTGCGATGTTCGACAAGGACACCCTCATCATCACCTACGACGCCGAACGCGGTGAGCCGCGTGGCTCCCGCTCCAAGAAGGCCGACCCCAAGGCGCTGGGGCTGGGATCCTGTGTGGACTGCAACCTGTGCGTGCAGGTCTGCCCCACCGGCATCGACATCCGCAAGGGTCTGCAGTACGAGTGCATCGGCTGCGCGGCCTGCATCGACGTCTGCGACGAGGTGATGGGCAAGATGGGCTACGCCAAGGGCCTCGTGCGCTACGACACCGAAAACGGCCTGGAGCAGCACCTGGACCGCACCCAGACCCTGCGCCGCATCTTCCGCCCGCGTGTGCTGATCTACACCGCGGTGATGATCCTGATCTGCACCGCCGTGGGGGCCAGTCTGGCGCTGCGCACCCCCTTCAAGGCCGACATCGTGCGCGACCGCGCCTCGTTGGCCCGCGTGGTGGAGGAGGGCTGGGTGGAAAACGTCTACCGCCTGCAGATCATGAACGCCGCGGAGTCGAAACAGACCTACGACCTGAAGGTAGACGGGCTGCCTGGCCTGGCGCTGATCGACTTCCGCCCGCAGACGCTGGGCCCGGCCGAAGCCCGCTGGGTGACCGTGTCGCTGCGTGTGCCGCCGGAGACGGCGGGGGCGACGAAGGCGGGTGCGCACGAAGTGCACTTCACCATCGAGCGTGTCGCCAGCGCCACCGATGGGGCGGTTTCGCTGCGCGAGAAGACCACCTTCATGCTGCCGAGGTAAGTGCGCTAAACGATCGGCCAGTGCGGGACTGCTGCCCAAATTGTCACAATCTCACCTGAACAGGGGGGGCGCGCAACGGCGTTGAAGCAAACTGCTGGCAACATTCCAGGGGTTCGGCTGGTGCCGATGTTCCCGTTCTGGAGTGTTGCGTGCAAACAGGCTCGGTCAGTCGTTACGGTTGGGTGGATATTGCGAAGGGCATCTGCATCGTTGCAGTGGTCTGCTACTACGCGAACACCTACCTTGGTTATTTGCGTCCAGACACAGGGTGGCTGTCTCACTGGGCCCAGTTCGCGCGGCCCTTCCGGATGCCGGACTTTTTCCTGCTGTCGGGTCTGTTCCTGTCCAGAGTGATCGACCGACCCTGGCGTTCGTACATCGACACCAAGGTCGTTCACTACGTCTATTTTCTGGTGCTCTGGTCGGCGTTGTACTTTGCCTGGCGCGTGGCGAGTGGAGAGTTGCAGACCACCGGGGCCGTGCCGCTGGTCAAGCACTACATCTACTTCCTGATTCACCCGATGGCTGCACTCTGGTTCATCCAGACGCTGGCGGCCTTCTTTGTGGTGACCCGGTTGCTGCGCAAGGTGCCGACCGTTGCACTGGTGGCTCTGGCGGCGGTGGGGATGCTGTCCAGGTTTCACACCGGATTCAGCCCGGTGGACAATTTCCTCGAGTACTACGTCTTTTTCGTGATCGGTGCGCGACTGGCTGAGCCCCTGTTCCACTGGGCCGATGCGGCCGGCCGCCAACCGCGCCTTGCTCTGGCGGGCTTTGGGGTCTGGGTGCTGTTGAACCTCTGGGTCACCGGACAGGGCTGGAACAAGGTGCAGGGTGTCGATCTGCCCTGGAGCATGGTCTGCATCCTCGCAGTGATCGCCCTGAGCCGACTGCTGTCCGACTCGAAGACGCCCGTGGTTCAGGCGCTGCGTTACCTGGGCCGCAATTCCATTGTGGTGTACCTTGGTTTCTACCTTCCGCTGCTGCTGGCGTTCGAGCTGCTCGGGACGGGGGTCAAGACCTGGCAAGCGGATGTGTTGGGTCTTCTGTTGGTTGTCGTCGGGGTCGGTTCTGCCCTGCTTCTGCACGAGGCCACTCGCCGCAATGCCTTGCGGTTCCTGTCCGATCGACCGGCGTGGGCGCGCCTGGTGTCGGGACGCTCCGGCGCCGCAGTGGCGCGGGGCGAGGCCTGATCGGTTGCTGTTGGGATTCGACGGTGGTGCGCTGCGGGGCGCATGCAGTTTTCAATGGACAAGGGTGATGCCGAGATGGCCGATTTCGATTTCAGTTTTGAACCCATGCCGGCACGTGAACGGCTGGAACAGTGGTGGTGTGATCTGGAGCCGCGCAGCAATGCGGGCTTTTTCCTGAGTTGGACCTGGATCGGCAACTGGTTGGAGCACCTGCCTGCCCATTTGCGTCCCTGGCTGCTGATGGCGCGGCAGGGCGGCGAGGTGGTTGGGTTGGCCTTGCTGGTGCCGCAGCGGCGCACGCTGGGAAAGTTTCCGATCTGCCAGTCCTGGTACCTGCACAGTGAAGGCAGCACCGAGTTCAATGCGGCGACGGTCGAACACAACGACTTCCTGGTGGACCGTCGCTACGGAGACCGCCTGCGCACCGCCATGCTGGAGCACTGGGCACGCAGCGTCGGTCAGTCGTCGGAGCTGCGGTTGGTCGGCCTCACCGCCGAAGGTTGGCCAGAGACCATCACGGCGGGTCTGCGCCGGGTCATCGACCAGCGGCCGTCGTTCAGCATCGACCTGAACCTGGTTCGGGCCAAGGCGGGGGACTTCACCTCGGTGGTGAGCGGCCACGCCCGGCGTTTCATCCGTCGCAGCCTGAAGGAGTACGCCACACTGGGCCCGGTGGTGGTCGAAGAGGCCCAGGATGCACCTCAGGCGCTGCGATTCTTCGAGCGCATGGTGGCCCTGCACCAGGCACGCTGGACGGCACTGGGGGAAACCGGTTCGTTCAAGACCGCCTACCGACTGAGCGTGCACCGCGGCCTGATCGAGCGCGGTGTGCCGCGCGGCGAAGTGCAATTGCTGCGAGTGGCTGCAGGCCAGAGCGACATCGGCTACCTCTACAGCTTCGTGCGCGGGGATCACCTCTATGTGTTCCAGTCAGGTTTTGACTACGGACTGTTGGAAAAGCACGGTCGACCGGGTCTGGTCACCCACACCTTGGGGGTGCAGCACAACGCCGCGAAGGGTTTCCGTCTGTACGATCTGATGGCGGGTGAATCTCAGTACAAGCAGACCATCGCCACCCATACGGAGACGATGACCTGGCTGGTGCTGCGCAAGCCGTCCCTTCGATTTGCCGCCGAGTCCGCGGCATTGACCGTGCTGAAGCGGTGGCGCGCCTGGCGCGACCAGCGCAACGCAACAGGCGCATCGGATTCGAAGGGCGCGCCAACGGCAGAACAGGATGACTTGGCGCATCCGGTGCAAGGGGCCTGAGGCTTCTGCAGCCGGGTCCAGCCAGAGGTCCGGCGCCACGCGGGGGGGTGCTGGAGCCCATGGAACCGTCCGATCGCAATCCCGGCTGTCAGAGTCTGAAGAAGCCATGCCCACCAGAAGCCTTGTCACGCCATACTTCGAAGTACACAGTCTGCAGTTGGGACACCTGGGTCCTGGTGAGTTTGCGCGGTGGCGCGACCTGGAACTCCGGGCGCTGGAGCCGAATCCGAACCTCTCCCCCAATTTCGTCATTCCTGTCCTGAGGCATCTGGATTCCCAGGGGGACATTGTCTTGCAGGTGGTGCGAAGGCCGCTGCGTCTCGGAGGCGAGTGGATGGCCGTGGTGCCGCTGAGGCAGGTCGCAGCCGACCGGTTCCTGCCGGTGCCCCACTACAAGGTGGAACTGTCCAAACACGCCTTTCTGAGTGGCCTGCTGGTGGACGCTTCGCAGGCTCAGTCCGTGTTGGAACTGATCTACCTGGACTGGCAAAAGCACAGCACGCCGGGTGTGGTGATGGAAACTTGCCGCAGCGACGGGCCAACCTTCCGGCTGTTGAGGCAGCTCGCGCAGCAACAGGGGTTGTTGTGCCTGGAGGTGGATGGTTTTGACCGTGCCGGCATGGTACCGACGGAAATGGGCGAGGCGGATTTGCAGCGCCG
>Ga0073899_10003426_pt1 | contig 14031 bp, 8 predicted proteins | sample KloWWTmetaKNB5Ph_FD_88975 | JGI IMG/M metagenome (GOLD analysis project Ga0073899, IMG submission 88975) | Active sludge microbial communities from Klosterneuburg, Austria, studying microevolution and ecology of nitrifiers - Klosterneuburg... | ecosystem: Engineered > WWTP > Aerobic digester >... | reverse complement strand
GGCATGAGGATCGTGGGTGACCATGATGATGGTCTTGCCGTACTCGTCGTTGAGCGCCTCGAGCAGGGTCAGGATCTCGTCGCCCGACTTGCGGTCGAGGTCGCCGGTCGGCTCGTCGCACAGCAGCAGCGTCGGATCGGTGACGATTGCCCGCGCGATGCCGACGCGCTGTTCCTGGCCGCCCGACAGCTCGCGCGGACGGTGCCTGGCGCGATGCTCCAGGCCAACCAGCTTGAGTGCGGCAGCCACGCGCCGCATGCGCTGCTCGCGATCGAGGTTCGTCAGCAGCAGCGGCAACTCGACGTTGCGCTCGGCGGTGAGCACCGGCAGCAGGTTGTACATCTGGAAGATGAAACCGACGTGGTCGGCGCGCCAGCGGCCGAGCGATCCTGCCGACAGCTCGTCGACACGCAGGCCCTCGACTTCGAGCGTGCCGGAGGTCGGACGGTCGAGGCCGCCGATGAGGTTGAGCAGCGTCGACTTGCCCGAACCCGAAGGCCCCATCAGCGCGACGAAATCACCCTGCCGGATGTCGAGCGAGAGTCCGTCGAGGACACGCACGGTCTCGGCGCCGCGACGGTAGTCCTTCACCAGGTCGCGGATGCGGACAATTGACGTTCCCGCCGCGGCCACGGCTGGCGCTGCATTCATGTCGCCGCCTTCAGCTCCACGGCGGCGCCGTCACGCAGGCGCTTCGGCGCATCGACGACGATCAACTCGCCAGCCGTGAGACCGTCCATGACCGGCACCTGTCCGTCCGTCGTCGCACCGGTCTTGACAGCGCGCTTCTCGACCTTGCCGTCGCGCACCACCCAGGCATAGCTCGCCTCGCCTTCGGTGACGATCGCATTGCCGGGCACGAGCATCGCGTTCTTCGCCGCAGGCTGCGCGCCGTCCTCGAAGAAACTGACCTTGATGCCCATGTCCGGCAGGATGCGCGGATCGAGCTGGTCGAGGCCGATGCGCACGCGCACGGTCGCCTTCTGGCGGTCGGCCGTCGGCACGATGCTGATGACGTGCGCGGGAATCCTCAGGTCAGGGTACGCGTCGAGCACGCACTCGACCTTCTGGCCCGAGCTGACGCGATTGATGTAGGACTCGTTGACATCCACTTCGACCTCGCGCGAGTCCATGTCGACGATGGTCGCCACTCCCGTGCGGGTGAAGCCGCCTCCGGCCGACATCGGCGAGACCGTCTCGCCAGGCTGCGCGTCCTTCGAAATCACGACGCCCTTGAAGGGCGCACGAATCTCGAGGTCAGCGAGTTCCTGCCGGCTGAGACCAACCTGGGCGATGGCGACGTCGACCTCCGAGCGCGCAGCCGCCAGACGGGCGCTGAGCGCGGCCACGTCGGCCTCGGAGCTGTCCAGCACGCTCTGCGCCACCAGCTTGCGCTCGACCAGCGAGCGATTGCGCTCGCGCGTCCGGCGCGCATCGGCCAGCCGCACCTCGATTTCGCGCAGGTTGCGACGCGCAGCTTCGGCATTGCTGCTGGACACGTTGAGCTGGGCGTCGACGGTGGAGCGCTCGAGCCGCGCGAGCACCTGGCCCGCCTCGACCTCGGCGCCTTCCTCGAACAGCACTTCCGCGACCCGGCCGGTGACTTTCGAACTGACCGTCGCCAACCGCCGCGCGACGACGTAGCCCGACGCGTTGAGCACGGCACCGCTGGCCGACGTCGGCGATTCGACCGTGACCGTCTGCACCGGCACCGCGCTGCTGAACGAGCGCCACGCCAGCACGGCCACCACCACCGCGACCGCCGCGAGCACGTACCAGAGCTTGCGGCGCGAACCGCCGCGTTGCCGGTATTCTGCCGTGCCCGGATCGCGATCGCGGCGCAGGCTCTCCAGCGCTGCCTTGTCCAGTGCCATGCGTACTCGCTAGTCTGTGGAAGCGGCGCAATCTAACACAGCCAACCCTGCATGCCTCCGGCCCCCACCCTGGTCGACATCGGCCTCAATCTCACCCACGACAGCTTCGACCACGACCGTGTCGAGGTCGTGGCTGCCGCGGTGACTTCCGGCGTGCGCCACATGGTGATCACGGGCAGCACGCTCGACAGCACCCGGCGCGCCATCGATCTCGTGCGGATCGATCCAACGGTGTTTCGGGCGACCGCTGGCGTCCATCCCCACCATGCGAGCGAACTCCGCACCGATGACCTGCCACGTCTGCGCGAGTTGCTCGCGGCGCCGGAGGTCGGCGCGGCCGGTGAGTGCGGCCTCGACTACTTCCGCAACTTCTCCCCGCACGCAGACCAGGAGCGCGCCTTCCGCTGGCAGCTGGAGCTGGCGGTGGAGAGCGGCAAACCGGTCTTCCTGCACCAGCGCGATGGTCACGACGCCTTGGTCGCCATTCTCAAGGACTACCTGCCCCGGCTCGCGGGTGGCGTGGCGCACTGCTTCACGGGCGACGGACGTGAGCTGCATGACTACCTCGAACTGGGGCTTTCGATCGGCATCACCGGCTGGATCTGCGATGAGCGCAGGGGCCAGCACCTGCGCGAACTGGTGCGCGAAATCCCGCTCGACCGGCTGCTGGTGGAGACCGACGCCCCGTACCTGCTGCCACGCGACCTGCAGCCCCGGCCCGCGCATCGCCGCAACGAACCCAAGTTCCTGCCGCACGTGGTCAAGGTGATTGCCGGCTGCCGCGGCGAAGACTTTCCGACCGTGGCCGCAGCGACGACCCACAATGCGCTAAAGTTCTTCGGCTTCCCGGACGCCGCTGCCAGGTAAACGAAGCGCCAGTCTCTGATCACTAATCACTAATCACTATCCTCTAATCACTTGTTTATTATGGATATTTGCAAAGCCCGAAATTACGTCGACGCGACCTGGTCGGACTCGATCCTGCCGCAGCTGGTCGACTACGTGCGCATCCCGAACAAGTCCCCGTTGTTCGACCCGGACTGGGAAGCGCACGGCCACATGGAAGCCGCCGTGCAGCTGATGGCCCGTTGGGCCACGGCGCACGCGCCTGCCGGCGCCGTCGTCGAGGTGCTCAGGCTGCAGGGTCGCACACCGGTGCTGCTGGTCGACGTCCCGGGTGACGTGGACGATTGTGTCCTGATGTACGGGCACCTGGACAAGCAACCGGAGTTCACCGGCTGGTCGGACGGTCTGGACCCGTGGACGCCGGTGCTCCGCGACAGCAAGCTGTACGGTCGTGGTGGTGCCGACGACGGTTATGCGTTGTTCTCATCCGTTGCCGCGATCTGCGCGCTGCGCGAGCAGAAGATTCCCCATGCGCGTTGCGTCGTCCTGATCGAGGCGAGCGAGGAAAGCGGCAGCCCCGACCTGCCTGCCCACATCGATGCACTCGGTACACGCCTGGGCAGGCCGAGCCTGGTCGTGTGCCTCGACGCCGAGTGCGGCAATTACGAGCAGCTGTGGTGCACCACGTCGTTGCGCGGCAACCTGGTTGGCACGCTGCGCGCGGATGTCCTGACCGAGGGCGTGCACTCGGGCATGGCCAGCGGCATCGTGCCGTCGAGCATGCGCGTGCTGCGCGAACTGCTCGCGCGCGTCGAGGACATGCACTCCGGCGCCATCCTGGTCGACGAACTGAACACCCCGATTCCGGCCGATCGCCGTGCACAGGCGCAGGCCGCGGCGACGATCCTGGGGCCGCTCGTCGCCGGTCGCATTCCGTTCGTGCCTGGCATGCAGCCGATGTCGAACGATCCGCTGGAACTGCTGCTCAACAGCACCTGGCGGCCCACGCTGAGCGTGACGGGCGCCGAAGGCATCCCCGCCTTCCGCAGCGCCGGCAACGTGCTGCGGCCCTACACGAGCCTCAAGCTGTCGTTCCGCCTCACGCCGACGATGGACCCGAAGACCGCTGCTGCGGCACTGAAACGCGCACTGGAACAGGATCCGCCGTACGGCGCCAAAGTCAGCTTCAGCGTGGAGTCCGCGATGGCTGGCTGGAATGCGCCTTCGTTCGCGCCGTGGCTCGAGCAATCGATGCAACGCGCGTCACGCGCGTTCTTCGGCAGGGATTCGATGTACATGGGCACCGGCGGCAGCATCCCGTTCATGGGCATGCTCGGCGAGAAATTCCCGGGCACGCAGTTCCTGATCACGGGCGTGCTCGGCCCGAACTCGAACGCGCACGGCCCGAACGAGTTCCTGCACATCGACACGGCCCGCAAAGTGACGGGCTGCGTTGCGCAGGTGCTGGCCGATCACGCGGCGCCGGACTGAGCCGACGCGATCCAGCGGCGCAGTTCGCGGATGTCGAGCAGTCCTTTGGCTTCGACGGACAGCGAATCCAGCTGCTTCATCGCCTCCGCGAGGCGTGCCGCACGCACGGGGTCGCCTGCTGGCCGAGCGAGCGCGTCGACGAACAAAGCGTAAGAAATGTCCTTGGTGAACGACAGTCCGCCAGCGCCGACCTTCTGTTCGTCCCGGTAGCGGGCCAGCTCAGGCGTCGTGATCTGGAGCGCCTCCGCAGCCCTGCCCTGCAGTGCGATGGCATGCGCGAGCGTGACTTGCGCCCGCGACTTTTCGTCCTGCGGATCGAGTTCCGAGAATGGATTGGGGGGCAGGCCATGGCGCTCGCGCGCCGCCGCTTCTGCCTCGCCGTAGCGACCCGTGCGGATGGCAGCCACGGACGCGGTCGACAACATGTTGCGCAGTAGGTTGGCACGGAATGCCGCGGCGTCCCGGACGGCACCGCCGGGCTCCGCAGTGGCCACGTCGAGTTTGCGCAACCGGTCAGCGGATTGCATCGCCAGGTCGAATGCAGCCTGGTTATTCGCCTTCGCCAGGTCGACCCGCGCCTGCACACCGGCGATGGCCAGTTCGAAGAGGGCTCGTCGCGGGCTGCCTTCCGCCTCGAGAGCCGCCGCCGCACGCACGGCCGCGACACCTGGCGTCATCAGTTTCTCTGCGGCCGCGAAATCACCCGCGCGGGCTTCGTTGACGATGAGGGCACCCCAGTTCGACCAGATCATGGGCGCAAGACTGGTCGGCTTGCGCGCGTCTTCGTCCAGTGCAACCGTGGCCCGCTGCGCTTCGAGCGCATCGGCAATGTGTCCCTGTTCCATCAGGACGGCGGCCACCTGGTCCTTGCCGCGAATCCAGTACACCCACGAGTTCAGGTCCGACGGGTTGAAACGCACGTAGTTCTCGCCAGCCAGCGCCGACCTCGCCGCATGGTCGGTCGCAGCGACGTAGTCGTGCCGGCGGATCGCCAGGCGTCCGAGAAAGTCCGCCGCGAGCGCGCGATTGGCCATGGACCGCAGGTCGCCCGGCCGCTGTGCCAGCACCTTCTCGGCCATTGCGTAGACTTCGTTCTCGAGTTGCTCCGCCTCCTTCACCTTGCCGGCGTTCAGGGAGTGCCGGGCCTGCGAATCCGCGGTGTCGGCGTAGATCGACGCCGCGCGCAGGTCCGACAGGTCGCGGGCTCCGACGTCGAGCAGGATCTTGCGCGCCTCCTCGCAGGTCGCGATGTCCTGGCCCTCCGGCAAGGTGTGGCTCAGGTAGTTCAGCACGTCCGCGTACAGCATCTTGGTCTGCGGCGAAGTGCCCTTGGCCTGCACCCAGGGCCGCAGCAGGTCAGCCGTTTCCTGCAGATCGGTCGGCCTGGAACCCGGTCCGCCGCTGACACCCCAACTCGAGAATCGCACGAACTTCGACAGCGCGAGGCCCACGGCCACCGCCTCGCCCTTGTCGCCACCCGCCCGCAACTTGTCGAAAATCGTCCAGGCTTCATCGAGCTTGGGATTGGCAGTCTGGTAATCGCCGCGTGAAAGCAGTGCGCCCGCCTCGCGGATCAACGCCATGCCGCGATAGATCCGGGTTTGCGGCGTCAGCAATTCCTCGGGCAAGTCGTCGTAGTAGCTGACCGCCATGTGCGCCAGCTTGCCCATGGTCTCGAGCCGTCCGGTGGGTTCGAGTTCGGCGTAGAAATCCTCGATCAGGAACCCGACCAGCTTCTCGGCGTCGGCGCGCGCCTTCTGCGCCTGCTGGTCCGCCGCCCGGGCACGGGTCCAGTTGATCCAGCCGAAAACCGCGCTCACCAGCGCGACCAGCATCAAGCCGGCAGCGATCATGGCGAAGCGACGTGTCTTGTGCAGCGTGCGCCGCGTCTCGGCCGCCCGTTCCTGCTGCTCGGCCAGCTGTCGCTCGGCCTCGTCACGCGCTTCGCGTTCATGTCGCAGGTTGCGGCTCGAACGGACGACGCCGCACAGGACATCGTGGGTCAGCTCGACGCGGCGCATGTCGAGACGTTCTTCGATGCGCAGCAGCCGCCGATCGACCAGCTTTGCCAGCGCATCGGGCTCGGCCCCGGCCGCGGCCAACGCCTTGGCCACGCGCTCTTCGGCCAGGCTCTCGCGATAGCCGGACTCGGTGAGCAGTTCGTCCTCGATGACGCGGCGGACGCCGGCCGGCTGGTCTGCCAGCGCGCGCTCGTAGAACTCCGTCAGGATCGTGTCGCGCGAGCCGGCCAGCAGGTCCGCCGAGATCTCCGCCTTGCCCTGCGCCTGCCGCACCGTGTTGAGCTCGCGGCAGATGAGGCTCAACAACGACGGCTCGACCTCCGCGTTTGGCAGCTCGGAACCACCTGCCACGAAGCGCACGATCGACTCCGCGACTTCCTGCGAGACGAGCTTGCCGCCGGGCTTGATGACCGCGCTCAGTGCCTGCTGGCCGTTCATGCGCGCAAGACGCATGCGGTTCTGCGTGATCGAGGGCATGCTGCCCTTGACGCCTTCGAGGTGCGCGAGATAGTCCTCGCGCAGCGAAATCAGGATGCGGTAGTCGGCGCGCGCAAAATCGAAATCGTCGGCGTTGGCTTCGTCGTCCTCGAGGCGGCGCTCGAGATCGGCGGGCGGTCGGTTTTCGACCAGGTCCGCCAGCTCGTCGAGGAACCGCTTGGCGCGTTGCCGGCCCGCGTCGTCGGCCTGCGCCAGCGTGAAGATCTCCTCGAACTGGTCGAAGATCAGCAGCGGCAACAGCGTCTGTTCGTTCGCATCGCGCAGCAGGTCGCCCCTGTGATGCAGGAACTCCCACAGCGACTCGCCCTCCACGGCCGAGCCCGCGCGCGTCCAGAAACCAGCCTCCGCCGTCACCTTGAAGATGGCCTGCTTGATCTGTTCAGCCGGCGGGGGCGATTCCGGCGCGTAGTCGATGCGGACGTAGACGGGACAGAAGCCGGACCCGCGCAGGCGCGGCACCAGGCCCGCGCGCAACAGCGACGTCTTGCCGAGCCCTGACTGGCCGAACAGCACCGTGAGCAGTTTGCGCTGTACCCGCCGTGCGAGCTCCGCCGCCTCCTCGTCGCGACCGTGAAAATACGCCCGCGTTTCTTCGGAGTAACTCGACAGACCGAGCCACGGGTTCCCGGGATCCACCGTGGTCTCGGTGGCGATATCCGGCTGCACGTGCTTCATGATCGACGGCCGCTCGAGAGTTCCTGCAGCCGGCGGATGAAGTCGGGCGATGGCTCGCCGCCTGGCAGGCGTGAGATATGCACCGACTTGAACTTCTCCGGCACGAGCGCGTCTGCTTCGGTGGTGTCGTCGATGCAGACGGGCAGGATGAACACGGCGCCTTCGGCGATGTTGCGCGAGCGATCCACCGCGTAGCTCCACTCGCGACGGAAATACGCTTCGAGCCGGCGCTGCGTCGAACCCGAAATCACGGGCAGGAAAAAGCTGCAACGCCCGACGTTGGCGCGGATCTTGTGGTCATAATCGTCACCGCCTTCGAGGCGATCCAAGTCGAACCAGGTGACGAGACCGGCCGCGTCCAGCGCCGCTTTCAGCCGCTGCACGGCAGCCAGGTCCTCCCGCGCGTAACTGATGAAGATTGCGTTCTCGGGCATCTCGCGGGCCGGCGGCAGGAACCGCTGGGGTGCAGGACCGACGTTCGCAGGTGCAGGCGCCGGCTGCTGCCGGCTCAGCCAGCGCTGGTGCAGTTCCGCAACGAACGACTCGGCGCCGCTGACGACGCGCGTGCGCACGCTCACCTGCTGCAGGAAAGCGAGCAGCCGCTCGTCCTTCGAGGTGTGGTCGTCGGCCAGGATCTCGCCGAAATCGCGCGGGTCCGACAGGCGCCTGCGCTTGGCCATGCGCAGGAACAGGCGCGCCAGCCAGTTGGAAAAGTCGCTGCCGATCAACAGCAGGTGACTGTGCTCCAGTTCGTGGAACAGCTTCTCGGGGGTGAGATGCTCGGACTGCAGGGCGCAGATGAACTCCAGCATGTCCTCGTCCGAGACGACATACGTGGGCGAGGCGGAAAGCTTGCCGAGCATGTGATAGACGACCGGCCGCTGCAGTTGACTGCGTTCAGCCGGGAGGTCGGACACGCGGTTTGGTGCGTAAGCGATGACCTCCGCGTGCGGCTGGCCGCCGAAGCGCTCGAGGTTCACAGCCTGCTCGAGCAGCGGGTCGAACGTGGTGGTGATGAAGAGATCGAAGTCGGTGATCTGCGCCAGCTGCCGCAGTGCCATCGGCGGCGCGATCTGCACCTCGCGCATGATCGAGCGCAGGCGCGTGTAAGCCTCTTCGCGGCGGCCGCGCTGGCCGAGATAGCTGCAGACGACGTCGTTGAGCGTGAGCGGTTGCGGCAGCCCGGTGGGATCGACCGACAGCTTGACGGCCAGTTTCCCGGCCAGCCATTCGTACAGCAGCCGCGGGCCCTGGTCGGTGTCGACGCGCAGCAGGTCCGGCCCGACGATGGGAATGACCCGCCGCTCCTCGATGTAATTCAGGAGGTCGTCCCAGGCGTCCTCGTCAAAGCCGCGCAGCTTGTCGCTGTCGTGCAGCAATGTCGCCGCACGCATCAGCGCGCCTGCCCCGGGTTCTTGCCCTTTGCGGTCATGCCCCGACTCCCCCTGCTTTGAATCTGCACTGAGTCTAGCGGGAATGCGCCGGGGATGGGTATCCGCCGTCCGGGGGCCGCCGGGACTCAGCTGGCGAGCGGATTCGGCTGCGCCGCCTGCTTGATGCGTTCCCACACGCCGGCGAATGCGGCCGCGGCGCCGCCCGCCGCCCGTTCGACCGCGGGAAACTGGTCCTGCAACTCGTCGAGCCGGATCACGCTCTGCGGGCGCCCCTTCGGGAATTCGCCGCGCATCGAGAACACGATGCGACCGTCGACCGGAACGTCGTCGCCGGCGAACTGCCGCACGACGGCCACCCGGTCGTACAGCATCGGCAACGGATTCGTGATCATGAAATGCCGCTTGGGGCCGAAGATGGACCACTGCTCCATTTTCTCTCCCGCAAAGATCATGCCGTGCGCGTCGAACAGGTCGATCGCCAGCAATCCGTTCTGGGTGAGCAGCAGGTAATTGATGTGGATCTGGTCGCCCGTGCCCGTCGGCAGCAGCACGTTGCGCAGTTCGTCGAACGCGACCGACGAGATCACGTTGTCGATCGCGCGACGCGCGCGTACCTGGCGCACCTTCTCGCGGATGAAGTAGCCCGCAGCGCCGACCAGCGCCAGCGCGAAGATGACCCACAACCAGAGCGGCAATCCCAGCAGCGTCTTCAAGCCGGATTCCCCTTGAGCACGTTACGCAGGTCCTCGAGGTGGGGCGCCACGTCCTGCTGCAGGGACGGCAGCGACAACAGGTCAGCGAGCGCCGCCGGCACCGGCACTGCCGCACCGATGAGCGGCTCGACGACGTCGTTGAACTTGGCGGGATGCGCCGTGCCGACCAGCACCCAGCGTTCCTTGCGCCGCTCTGCCGGCAACTGCCGGTACAGGTGCGCAGCGGTCGCGGTGTGCGGGCACCATGTCTGCCCGTAGGCGGCGTAATCAAGCCTGATCGAGGCGCGAATCTCGTCATCGCTCACGGAGTACGCGGAGAACGCGCCGCGCAGATCGTGCAGGGCGGGAAACAGCCAGCGCAGTCGTTCCATGTTGCTCGGGTTGCCTACGTCCATGGCGGACGCCAGCGTAGCGAGGCTCGGTCGCGGTTGCCACTCACCCGTGCGCAGGTAGTCCGGCACGGTCAGGTTGGCGTTGGTGGCCAGCATCACTTCGCCGATGGGCAAACCCACCTTGCGCGCCCAGAGGCAGGCGGCAACGTTGCCCAGGTTGCCCGAAGGCACGATGAAATTGGGTGCGCGACCGTCGCGGCGGGACAGCTCGAGGCTCGCGCACGCGTAATACGCCATCTGCGGCAGCAGGCGGCCGACGTTGATGCTGTTGGCCGAGCACAGCAGCAGGTCACGACCCAGCGCGGGATCGACGAACGCTTCCTTCACCATGCGCTGGCAGTCATCGAACGTGCCCGCAACCGCCAGCGTGCGCACGTTCCTGCCCCAGCAGGCGAGCTGCTTTTCCTGGCGAGCCGAGACGAGACCCTTTGGATACAGCACCACGACGTCGACCAAGGGACGCTGGTAGAACGCCGCGGCCACGGCGCCACCCGTGTCACCGGAAGTCGCGACCAGGATCGTCAGCCGACGCGGATCGTTACGCGGAATGCGCTCGAGCGAGGCGGCGAGAAACCGCGCGCCGAAATCCTTGAATGCCGCGGTCGGGCCGTGGAACAGCTCCAGCACGGACAACGGTCCCGCCGCCCCCGTCACCTCCACCAGCGGCGCCGGGAAGTTGAAGGCGTCACGGACGATGGCCGGCACCTCGGTGGCGATCGCGTCACCTGCGGCAAAGGGCCGCAGCAGGACTTCCGCCACTTCCGGCATCGTGCGGGCGCCGTCGAATACCGTGCGCTCGATGCCCGGCAGTTCGGTCGGGACGTAGAGTCCGCCGTCCGGCGCCAGGCCACGTGCGATCGCTTCGCTCAGGCCGACACGGTGCTGCGGATTGCGCGTGCTCTGGAACTGCACGGTCAATCACCCACCACGCGCGCGCCCGCGCGATCGAACGTCGAGACCCAGCTGTCGGACTCGAGGCCGTGGCGCGCGAACGCTGCCACCATCCCAAGCCGGACTTGCTCTGCGTCCACTGCATCGACCCACGCGAACACCGTGGGACCCGCGCCGGAGATGGAGGCGCCCAGCGCGCCGGCCGCGAGTGCCGCCTGCTTCACGTCAGCAAATCCCGGTATCAACACCTGCCGCTGCGGCTCGATCACCACGTCGAGCAGCGACTCGCGGATCAGCGCGATGTCGCTGGTGAAGCAGCCCGCGAGAAAGCCCGCCAGGTTGGCCTGCTGCCAGATCACGTCCGACAACGGCACGGACTTGCTCAGGATGGCGCGCGCCTCGCGCGTCGGCAGCACCATGTGCGGATGCACCAGCACGCAGCGGATCGTGTCCGGCACCGGGATCTGCTTCACGAACGGATTGTCGATGCCCACCGTGAGCACGAGACCGCCATAGAGCGACGGCGCGATGTTGTCGACGTGCACCGAGCCACTCGCCACTGCCTCGCCCTGCATGGCGAACTTGAGCAGCTCCGTGCGGTCGAGCGGCTCATCGACCAGCGCGGTCGCTGCGACGATGCCCGCCACGGCTGAGGCGGCCGAACCGCCGAGACCGGAACCGAGCGGGATACCCTTCTCGACGTCGAGGTCGAAGCCGTACGGCAGGCTCAGTTCGCGACACATCGCGAGCACGGCCATGCCGGCTGTGTTCTTCTCGGCGGCGAGCGGCAGGTTTTCGACCGTCCCGGTGATGGCGCGAATTGCGACGCCGGGTTCGGCCCGGCGCGTGGCTCGCACCTTGTCGCCGAGCGCAGCCACCGTGTGGCCGAGAATGTCGAAGCCGACGGCGACGTTGCCGACGCTCGCCGGAGCAAACGCGGTGGCGGACCTGCGCGTGGAATCGCCGGTCACAGCTTGGCTCCAAGGTAGGCACAGACGCGCAGCAGGTCGGCAAAGACGCCGGCCGCCGTGACGGCTGGGCCCGCCCCGGGACCCTGCACGATGAGCGGATTCTTGTCGTAACGCGCGGTCTCGAAACGGACGATGTTGTCCGTGAGCGCGATGTTCGCGAACGGGTGCGACGGCGGCAGTTCGACCAGCCCGACCTCGGCCCGGCCTCTGGCATCGACCGACCCGACGTAGCGCAGGACATGCCCGCGCTCCGTGGCCGCGTGCAGGCGCTCGAGCATGGCCTGGTCGAATTCCGACAGCCGCTCGAGGAACGCGTCGACGCCGCAGTCATTGAGCGTCGCCGGCACGAGGCTCTCGACCTTCACTTCGGCCATCTCCGTGCGCAGACCCATCTCGCGCGCGAGGATGATCAGCTTGCGCGCCACGTCCATACCCGACAGGTCGTCGCGTGGATCCGGCTCGGTGTACCCCAGCGACTTCGCGTGCTGCACGACCGCCGAGAAAGGCTGCGAGCCGTCCCAGGTATTGAACAGATAGGCCAGGGTGCCCGAAAACATGCCTTCGATGCGGCGGATTTCATCCCCCGTTTCGCGCAGGTCACGCAGTGTCTGGATCACCGGCAGACCCGCGCCAACCGTCGCTTCGTACAGATAGTGCGACCCGGCCGTGCGCCGCGCATCCTTGACGCGCTGGTAGTCGGCATACGGCGCGCTGTTCGCCTTCTTGTTCGGCGTGACGACGTGGATGCCTTCCGACAGCCAGTGCGCGTAGTGCTTCGCCACCTCGGCGCTGGCCGAGCAGTCGATGATCACGGCGTGCGGAAAGTGATCGGCATGCACGTGGTCCGCGAACCGGTCGAGATCGAGCGGGTCGCCACCGGCCTTGTATTCATCGCGCCAGCGCGCCAGGTCGATGGCGCCGGCGGCGAGCCGCATCGATTTCGAGCCCGCGATGGCCCGCACCCGCAGGTCGAGCTTGAAGTCGCGCGCCAGGCGCTGCATCTGGCTCGCGATCTGCTCGAGCAGCGCGCCGCCGACGAGTCCCGGCCCGATCAGGCCGATCGAGACCGTGTGGGCCGAGAGATAGAACGCGGAATGCACCGCGCGCAGCGCCCGGGCACTGCCGCGGCCGTCGATCACGACGGAAATATTGCGCTCGGATGCGCCCTGGGCGATGGCCCGGACGTTGACTCCCGCCAGCCCCAGTGCCGTGAAAACCTTGGCAGCGACACCGTGCGCGCCGGCCATGCCGTCGCCGACGACGGCCAGGATGCTGCAGCCGTGGTTGATCTCGATGCTGTGGATCTGCCCTTCGCGCAGCTCCGGCTCGAACGCACGCCGCACCACCCGCTCGGCACGTTCGGCTTCGGCTTCCGGCACCGCAAAGCAGATCGAGTGCTCGGAGCTGCCCTGCGAAATGAGGATGACCGAAATGCCTTCCTCACGCAGCGCACCGAACAGCCGGTGCGCAGTGCCGGGCACGCCGATCATGCCGGCGCCTTCGAGGTTCACGAGCGCGATGCGATCGATCGTCGTGATGCCCTTCACCAGCGGATCGGGATCCGAGTGGTCGTGAATCAGGGTGCCGGGCTTGTCGGCCGCGAACGTGTTCTTGATCCAGATCGGGATGCGCTCGTGGACCGCGGGCGCCATCGTCGACGGGTGGATGACCTTGGCGCCGAAGTACGCGAGTTCCATCGCCTCGTTGTAAGAGAGCGTGTCGATCACCCGCGCCTCGGGCACGAGGCGCGGGTCAGCGCTCAGGACGCCGTCGACGTCGGTCCAGATCACGATCTCGGCGGCATCGAGCAGCGAGCCGAAGATCGATGCCGAGTAGTCGCTGCCGTTGCGGCCCAGCGTCGTCTGCAGGCCCTGCGTGTCGGTTGCAATGAAGCCGGTAATGACCAGCGTGCCGACGAACTCGGGCGCCACCAGCGCAGCCAGCTGCGCCCGCGACTGGTCCCAGCGCACGCCAGGCCCCATCGGGCCCCACTCCACCAGCAGTGCCTTGCGGGCGTCCAGCCATTGCACGTGACCCGCCGCGCGGCGGCGCAGCAGACGCTCGAACAGGCGCGTCGACCAGATCTCGCCATAGCCCGAGATCAGGTCGCGCATCGTGGTCGACGCATTGCGGACCAGGCGGACCGTCTGCAGGATGCCCGCGATGTCGCGACAGTCGACGTCGAGAGCCGCGAGGTATTCGTCGCACAGTTCGCCGGCGAGCAGTTCGCGCGCGATACCAATGTGGCGCTGACGCAACTCCTGC
>Ga0073899_10003425_pt1 | contig 14033 bp, 15 predicted proteins | sample KloWWTmetaKNB5Ph_FD_88975 | JGI IMG/M metagenome (GOLD analysis project Ga0073899, IMG submission 88975) | Active sludge microbial communities from Klosterneuburg, Austria, studying microevolution and ecology of nitrifiers - Klosterneuburg... | ecosystem: Engineered > WWTP > Aerobic digester >... | reverse complement strand
GATCGGCGACGTCGACCTGACCGCTCCCGCGGCCCTGGTGGACGCCCCCGCGGCGGAGTTCGGCGAGGGCTCGTACCTCGGTGACGAGCCGCCCGCGGGCTACGACATCAAGGGCAACCGGGACTCGATGAAGTTCCACACCACCGAGTCGCGCTGGTACGAGGCGACCAAGGCCGAGGTGTGGTTCAACAGCGTCGAGGCCGCCGAGGCCGCGGGCTTCGTCAACGTCCTGGGTGAGGACGACAAGGCCTGAGCCACGCTCTGCAGCACCGCCCGGGACCCGTCAGGGTGCCGGGCGGTCTCGCGTCCGGCCAGGTTGGGCGGGAACGCGCGGGGCAGGTTGGCTGATAAGGGGACGGTTCCTTTTCGCGTCAGCTGGTTCGGCGCCAGCGGCGAGTTGGCTCGTAAAGGAACCGTCCCCTTATGAGCCAGGGAGGCGGACTGGAGCTCAGCCGGTGGCGATCGCCGGCTCGAGGGCGATCGGGACCCGCACCGAGCGGGCGATGAAGCAGTACTCGTGCACCCGTCCGTGCAGGGCGAGGGCGAGCGTGGCGTCGCTGCCGGGAGCGAGCCGCACCCGGGGCCGCAGGGTGACCTCCGTGACCTCGCCGCTGCCGTCGGGGTGGGTGGTCATGGTCGCGGTCGGGGAGTCGTCGTAGCCGGTCACCACGATGCCGGAGCCGACACACAGCCACAGGTACGTGAGCAGGTGGCACTGGGCGATCGAGGCCAGGAAGAGCTGTTCGGGGTTCCAGCGGTCGCGGACGCCTCGGAAGGCGATGTCGGCGGTACCGGGCAGGGTGCCGACCCCGTCCGCGGTCACCTCGTGGTCGCGGCTGTAGGCGCGGTAGCCGGTGGTGGCGCCGCCGTCCCCGGGGGTCCAGGCCAGGCTGAGGGCGTAGTGGTGGTGGTCATGGCTCACGCGGGCGAGTATGCCAGCCGGGCTGCGTGCAACAACGCCGCCGGGGGGACGGGCGGCGTTGTCGGGTGCGGTGCACCATGAAGGGACCATCGGTCGGGGTTGACGGCCCCCTCGCCATCCAGTATCCCCCCCCGGGGGAAGACGCAACAACGCCGCCCGGGGGGGAGGGGCGGCGTTGTCGGGTGCGGAGGCACCATCCGGGGAACCATCGGTCGGGGTTGACGGCCCCCGTCCTGGGGGAGCTCAGGCGCAGGTCCAGGGGCTGGTGCCTGCCTTGGCGTAGTACCGGTTGGCGACGGTGATCTGCTGCGCCCGGCTGGCCTGGTGGGGGTAGGCGGCGAAGTCGCGGCCGCCGTTGGAGTTCCAGGACGCCTTGCTGAACTGGAGCCCGCCGTAGTAGCCGTTGCCGGTGTTGATGTGCCAGTTGTTGCCGGATTCACAACGGGCGATGCGATCCCACATGGCCGCGCGGGCGAGGTTGATCCCGACCCCGTTGGCGCTCACCTTGGTACCGACCCGGATCACCTGCGTGACGGGCTTGCGGACCAGCTTCTCTCCGGTCTGGACCCGGGATTCGACCTCGCCGTTGACGACCGTGATCCGGTAGGTGCGCTTCGCCCGGCCGTCCTGTCCGGCGGTGAGGACGGTGCTCTCGCCCTTCCAGAGCGAGGGGTCGTTCTTCTGCGTAGTCGTGAAGGCGACCACCTCGGAGCGGGTTCGGCTCTTCACCTCGACCTCGTCGACGACGACCTTCAGACCGTCGACAACGGCGGCGTCCAGACCCGGCTCGATCCGGTCGTCGGAGTCTGTCACGACGCCCTGCTCCTGCAGCAGGCCGCCGATCGTGAGCTGCAGCGTGGCGACGTCGGTCTTCTTGCCGGCGACGACCAGGGTGACGTCCTTGGGGGTGGTGACGTCGACCGCGAGGCCCGTCCGGGGGAGCGCCAGGGAGCGGTCGACGGAGTAGCTCGCTCCGGCGAGGTCGGTGAGCGCGACCTGGCTGAGCGCCGCGTCAAGGTTGGTGGCGGTGGTGTAGAAGCTGCGCGGGCTGCCGTCCACGTTGAGGGTGACCAGCTTGCTGTACTCGACCGTGATCGTGTCGCCGTCGCTCACCGCGTCCTGCGGCGATGGGTAGACCAGGTCGCGCTCGCCGAGCACCACGCCGTTGGCCGCGAGCACGTCCGCGACGGTGGTACCGAAGGCGCCGGCCCGGGCCGCCTGGCCGTCGAGGCTGAGGGTCACGTCCTTGTGGAAGGCGGTCGCCGTGGTGGCGCCGCCGGCCAGGACCAGGAACGCGACAGCGCCGCTGGCGATGGCGGTGGACTTCTTCACGAACATGCTCTCCTTGACGGGACGGGTGCCCCGATCCACAGAAAGCTTGCCTGAAGCTGAGAGATTGTGCAAGTTCTCTCAGGAAACTACCGCCGTGTCATCCGTCCGGGGGACACGGATCGGGCCCCGCAGGACGTGCCTGCGGGGCCCGACGCGGTGGGTGGGGGGCGTCAGAGGATGACGGCGGCCCTGGCCTTCGCGAGGCGCTGGGCGACGTCGGACCAGTTCACGACGTTCCACCAGGCCTTCACGTAGTCGGCCTTCACGTTCTTGTACTGCAGGTAGAAGGCGTGCTCCCACATGTCGAGCTGCAGCACGGGCAGCTGGCCCACCGGCAGGTTGCCCTGTTGGTCGTAGAGCTGGTTGATGTTGAGGCGGGCGCCGAGCGGATCCCACACCAGCAGCGCCCAGCCGGAGCCCTGCAGCGAGTTCGCCGCGGCCTCGAACTGGCCCTTGAAGCCGGCGAGACTGCCGAAGAACTCCTCGATCGCGGCCGCGACCTCGCCGTCGGGCTCGCCGCCGCCGTCGGGGGACATGTTCTTCCAGAACACCGAGTGGTTGATGTGGCCGCCGAGGTGGAAGGCGAGGTCCTTCTCCAGCTTCGGGAGGCTCGCGAAGTCCGCCTTGTCGCGGGCCTCGGCGAGCTTCTCCAGCGCCGTGTTGGCGCCGGCGACGTAGGCGGCGTGGTGCTTGGAGTGGTGCAACTCCATGATCTCGGGTGCGATGTGCGGGGCCAGGGCGCCGTAGTCGTAGTCGAGATCCGGCAGCGTGTAGGCCATGGGCTTCTCCTCGTCGATCGGTGGTGCTTCTTTCCTAGCCCAACCGGGCGTCGCTGACCAGTATTCCGTTGCCGTCGGCGTCCGCGGGGACGAAATCGGCCCGCCTCGCCGCCCGGCGCAGCACCCGCAGCAGCGGGGCGCCGATCAGCATCACCACGACCGCGTTGGTGACGGCGCGGCCGAGGTTCCAGCCCATCGAGGTGGCGAGGTTGTAGAGCACGAAGCGGTGCAGGTTCGCCAGCGGGCCCAGCGTCGCGTCGAAGGAGAGCTGGGTGTCGTTGCCGATACCGAACGGCCAGAACGCGAAGTCCATCAGCCACCCGTAGGTGAAGGCCGAGACCGCCCCGTACCCCGCGAGCAGGACGAGTTCAGCCCTGCCTGTGGCGCGGGGCAACCAGCCGGCGAACAGCCCGACGAAACCGGCCGTCAGCATCTGGTAGGGCAGCCACGCGCCCACCCCGACCGTGATCAGCGCCGAGGTGAACAGGGTGAGCGCGCCGAGCGCGAACCCGAAGCCGGCCCCGAACACCCGTCCGGCCAGGATCAGCAGGAAGAAGACCAGCTCGACGCCCGCCGTCCCCGGACTGAGCGGACGGAGCACGCTGCCCACCGCCGCCAGCACCCCCAGCATGGCGAGCGCCTTCACCTCGATCCGGCCGCCGGCGAGTTCCGACAGCACGATGCCGAGCACCAAAGGGAGCACCAGCGCGAAGACGAGCGGCGCCTGCAGCTCCGACATCGACGAGCCGGGGGAGAGGAACAGCGGCCACCCGTAGGCGACCGCGCCGGCGACGACGGCGACCACCAGGGCGCCCGCGAGGCGGCGGTCGGCGCGCGTCATCCCAGCCCCCGCGCGACATCGGACGGGGTGAGCACCGGCACGGGTGCGAACACCTTCGCCATCTGCGGGGCGTAAGCCGGGGAGGACGTCAGCAGGGCAGCCGTGGTGCCCTCGGCGATCAGTTCGCCGTCGGCCATCAGCAGCAGCCGCTCGCTCGCCAGGGCCGCGAACTCGACGTCGTGGGTCGAGATCACGATCGCGATCCCGTCGGCGGCCAGCCCGGCCACGATCCGGTGCAGTTCCGACTTCGAGCGGTAGTCCAGCCCGCGGGTCGGCTCGTCCAGCAGCACCACCGGCGGCCGCGCGGCGAGCTGGATGGCGAGCACGAGCGCGAGCCGCTGCCCTTCGGAGAGGTCGCGGGGGTCGCGCCCCCCGGGCACGTCCACCCCGAGCGAGGCGAGCAGGGCGGCGGTGGTGCCGGGCGCCGCGGCGCTCTCGGTGTCGGCCTGCGCGCACTCGGCCGCGACGGTGGGCAGGTAGAGCAGGTCGGCGGCGGTCTGCGGCACCAGCGTGACCAGGCGGCGGGCCTCCGCCGCGGCCAGCCGGCGCGGGTCGGCCCCGGCGACGTCGATCTCGCCGGCGCAGCTGAGCGCTCCCTGCAGGGCCCACAGCAGGGAGGACTTGCCGGCGCCGTTGCGTCCGAGCAGGGCCGTGACCGTGCCGCGGTGGACGTCGAGGTCGACCCCCCGGACAGCCGCGAGTTCGCCGAAGCGCACCTCGACCCCGCGGGCCCGCAGCACGACCTCGCCGTCGGGCTCGGGTGCCGGTCGTACCGGGGCCGGCGCCAGGTGCTCGGCCTGCGCCCGCCGGCGGGCTTCGCGCACGCTGAGCGGCACCTGCGACCAGCCGGCGATCCGGGCGAGCGCCGCCAGCGGCGGGGTGACGGTGGACTCCGCGAGCAGGTCCCGGGGGGTGCCGAAGCGGGCCGAGCCGTCCCCGGGCAGCCAGATCATGGAGTCGGCCGCCTGCATCACCCGCTCCAGGCGGTGCTCGGCGAGCACCACGGTGAGGCCCACCTCGTGCACCAGGGTGGTGATCGCAGACAGCACGTCCTGGGCGGCGGTGGGGTCGAGCGCCGAGGTCGGCTCGTCCAGCACGAGCACCTTCGGCTGCGCCGCGAGCACGGCCGCGATCGCCACCCGCTGCTGCTGCCCGCCGGAGAGCTCGACGAGCGGACGGCGGCGCAGGTCGGCGATGCCGAGCAGGTCGAGGGTCTCCTCGACCCGCTTGCGCATCGCGACCGGGTCGATGCCGAGCTGTTCCATGCCGTAGGCGATCTCGTCCTCGACGGTGTCGGTGACGAAGCCGCGGAGCGGATCCTGCCCGACGTAGCCGACCAGGTCGGCGAGGTCGCGGGGCCGGTGCGCCGCGGTGTCGAGGCCGGCGACGGTGACCCGTCCCCGCAGGGTGCCCCCGGTGAAGTGCGGGACGAGGCCGTTGATCGCGCCGAGCAGGGTCGACTTTCCGCACCCGGTGGAGCCCACCACCAGGCACAGGTCGCCCTCGGGCAGCGCCAGCGAGACCCGGTGCAGCGTCGGGGCGTCAGCGCCGGGGTAGGTGAGCGAGACGTCCTCGAAGCGGATCATCCGACCACCTCCGGTTCCAGGAGTGCCTCGGCGGGCCGGACCGCCGCCGGGACGGGTGCCGCCCCGGCCCGCAGCGAGCGCACCCGCCTGTCGCGCCGGACGGTCTCGACCGCGGGCAGCCGACGGGCGCGGGTGAACCACAGCGGGGCCAGCGCGAGGGCGACGACGACCAGCATGACCGGGGTGAGGTCGGGCCACACCAGCGGGTTGGTGGTTGGGAACAGCGCCGCGGGCGCGAGCCAGGCCAGCGCGGCGTCCGACAGTGCGGCCGGGTCGAGCCAGCCGACACCCAGCACCAGCGCGGCGGCGAGCAGCCCGCTGGCCGCGACAGCGGTCTCCCGCGCGCGCCAGGGATGCGGCCGGTAGTGCGTCACCTGGAGCCGGCGCCCGGCCAGGCGCAGGCCGAGCCCGACGCCGGCGATGCCGCCGACCAGCAGCGCGGTGGCCGGAGCCCACCACGGGGTGCTGAGCAGCAGGAAGGCTCCCAGCGTCGCGGCCATCGAGGCGACCAGCATCAGCGGCAGCGAGCCGGCCGTGTCCAGGCCGCGGGTGCGGCCGAAACCGCGGGCCTCCATGCCGGCCGCCAGGGCCAGCGACCGTTCGATCGCGTCGGTGAGGACGGGCAGCGCGACCGCGCCGAGGGCCCGCAGCCCCTTCGCCGAGTCGCCGCGCAGCCGGCGGGCGCGGTGCACCCGCTGGGCGCTCTCGATCAGCTGCGGTGCCACGCTGAGGGCGATCACCACCGCCACCGAGGCCTCGTACAGGGCCGCCGGCACCGAGCGCAGCGCCTGCCGGGGGTTGGCGAGGGAGTTCGCCGCCCCGATGCAGAGCAGCATCACGGCCAGCCGCAGGGCGTCGTAGACCGCGAACGCGACGGCCTCGGCGGTGACGGCGCCACCGAGCCGGATGCCGGCCGCCCACTCGGGCAGCGGCACCTCCGGCAGGGTGAAGAGCACCGTCTCACCAGCCGAGGAGCCGATCAGCACCTGGAACACGACCCGGATCCCGATCACCACGGCCCCGAGCACCAGGTAGGCCCGCACCGAACGCGCCCACGGCGCTCCCGAGCGCCGCAGCACCACCACGGCGACGACGGCCGTGGCCACCAGCGCGAGCAGCAGCGGGTTGGTGGTGCCGCTCACGGCCAGTCCGAGGGCGATGGCCCAGCACCACCAGGCCAGTGGGTGCAGGGAGGTCAGTTCTTCCGTCCCTTCAGCCACCACCAGGTGCCGACCCCGGCGCCACCGAGCACGACGACCGCACCAGCGGCGATCGCCCCGACGGGGGTGCCGGAGCCCTCCGGCGCCTGCGGGAGCGCGGCTGCGGTCTCCGAGGGTTCGGCGGTGACGATTTCGACGGGTGTGTCGGTGGCGTCGGGGTCGGCGCTCACCGACAGGGTCGGGGTGGCGGGCACGGCCGTCGGCGTCGGAGTGGGGGTGGCCGTCGGCGTGGGCGTCGCGCTCGTCCGGGTCGGGGTCGGCGTCGGGCTGGCGCTCGTCCGGGTCGGGCTCGGGGAGGGCTTGGCGGTGGTCTTCGTCGGCTTGGGCGACGGCTTCGTGGTGGTCGGGCCGGGGGTCGGCTCGGGCTCCTCGGAGGCCATCGGGGGTTTCGCGCCCGGTGCCACCTTGCCCTCGCTGAGGGGCTGGTAGCGCCACCCCTCGGCGTTGCCGGCGCCCGGGTGGGAGACCGTCGCGCCCTTCTGGGAGTACTCCCAGCCGCTCCACCCGTCCGAGGTCGGCGAGGAGTGCCAGTACGACCAGTAGGCCTGGTTGATGTCCGGCTTGGACGGCTTGCCGCCGATCCGGTAGACGAAACCGTCCTCGATGTTCACCGAGAAACCGGCGCTCTTCAGCGCCTGCTCGCCGTCGGAGTACTTCGTCGCGCAGCCCTGCTGGATGCCCCCCAGGGTGCCGAAGTCGACGATCACCCAGACGCCGCTGCAGTTCGCCGCGGCCTGCGGCAGCGGCGCTGCCGCGCTCAGGGACGGCGCCGCTGTGCTGACGGTGACCAGCACCGTCAGCACAGCGGCGGCCTGGAGTCGCCTCACTACTTCGTGACCTTCGCGGTCGGCGCCGACCTGATCACCACGGTCGCGTAGCCACCGCCGCTGGCGGTGATCCGGACAGTGATCTTCTTGCCCTTGTCGGCCTTCTTGAGCTTGTAGCTGGTCGCACGGTTGGCGTTCTTGATGGCCTTGCCCGAGCGGTACCACTGGACGGAGCTCGTGGCCGGGACCGGTGCCCAGACGCCGACGGTGGCCGTCAGGGTCTCGCCCACTGCGGCGACGCCGTCGATGGTCACGGTCGGCACCGTCGTGTAGGCCTTGGGAGCGCTGATGCTCGGGGCGTCACCGGCCACACCGGTCGGCACCCAGCGCCAGCCCTCGGCCACCCCGGGAGCGGGCGTGGAGGTCGACGCGCCATCGCTGGCGTAGCCCCAGGCGTCCCACGTGCCGTCGTCCTTCAGGGCCGCCTGCCAGTAGCTCCAGTAGCCCAGGCCCCAGGTCTTGTCGCAGGTGTAGGGGTAGCTGGAGATCCGGCAGACCGCGGGGCCGTACATGGTCGAGAACGTCTTCGGCTTCAGCCCGGCGCTCTTCAGCGCGACCAGCCCGGTGGTGTACTTCGTCGCGCAGCGGGTCGTGGTCTGGCCCTGGCCGCGGTCGACGACCACCCAGACCCCGTCGCAGGAGGCGGTGGCCTTGGGCAGCGCCGGCGGGTTCTTCGGGCACGCGCTGATGTCGAGCAGGGTCGTCACCAGGGTCTTGCCGCTGAGCAGGTAGAGCGCCTCCGCGGTGGCCATCCGGTCACTGGTGTCGCCGTCGCGTTCGCCGGAGTAGCTGCCGTCGGCGAGCTTCTGGGTGTCGAGCCACGCCAGGGCGTCGTCGGCCGCGCCACCCCCGAGCGTGGAGCCGAGCAGGCCGGTGGAGTCGACCGGGGAGTAGTTCTCCCACGAGCCGTCTGCTTCCTGCGCGCTCTCGGCCCAGGCGATGGCCTCGTCCACGGCCGCGGTCTGGCCGCCGACGGCCTGCAGGGCCTGGATGGCGAGCGCGGTGGAGTCGGGATCGTAGTTGAAGGTGCCCGCCGGGTACTCGTAGCCCCCGAAGGAGCCGTCGTCGTTCTGGAACTCCAGCAGCCGGGTGACCATGCTGGCGGGGATCGTGGCTCCGGCACGCTGCAGCGCGATCAGGGCCAGCGCCTGCGAGAACGGATAATTGCCGATGTCGCCGTTGTCGGGCAGCTTCTTCGTGATCGCCGAGACCAGGTTCTGCTTGCCGAACTTCTTCGGGTTCTCGCCCAGGCTCATCGCCACGATCGCGAGGTTCGCGGCCCGGCCCGGGTTCCCCTTGATGTAGGCGGCCGCCTGGTCCTCCAGCCGGTTCTTCAGCGTGCGCAGGGCCGGCGCGTAGCTGCACTGACCGGTGGTCGCCAACCCCATGGCGGCGTACAGCTGGGCGCCGGCGCCGTCCTTCTTGGCCGGCAGGTTGGTGGCGACCCAGTTGGCCGCGGCGGTGGCCGAGCTGGGGAGCTCAGCGGGGACGGCCTGGGCGGCGGGTGCGACGCTGAGGGCGCTGATGGCCGCTGCAGTCCCGACAGCGAGCCATCGTTTCAGGGGGAGTGACATCGGATTCCTTTCGCGGGAGGCGATGGGAGGAATCCGGTACCCGAGGCGCGGGCCGGCTCCCCCCGCGCACCTCGACGGGGTTGTGATGAGCCAGAACGGCGCAGGCATTCCGACTTGGCAGGGTCCTCCGAACCGGCTGGTGGCCGGATCGGGCGGCCTGCGTCACGGTTGCGGGTCAGTCCCGGATTCGCACCGGCTTCCCCTGCGTGGTTCAGGTGGCCTCAGGCTAGCCCAGTCGCGCGGGCCGCGGCGACACCTTCCGGCGCAGACGACCGGTAAGTGCATGCCGAGGTCGGAATCGTGCACCCCCGGACAACCCGACAGCGGGGCTCCCGGTTGCCCCGGGAGCCCCGCTGTGCGGGAGTGGTTCAGGCGGTCGGTGCGCCGGGGTCCTGCGGCTCGTCCCCGTCGAGGACGTCCTTGACCTTCTCGACCGCGTCGCTGCTGAAGTCCTTGACCGCGTCCACGGCGTCGCCGGCGGCCTTCTGGGCGTTCTCCGGGAAGTCGCCGGCGAACTCCTTGATGTGCTCGACAGCGTCCTCCGTGAACTCCTTCACGTTCTCGATCGCGTCCTCGGCGACGTCCTTCGCCTTCTCGGCGAACTCCTTGGCCTTGTCGAGCAAACCACCCACGAAGCCCTCGGCCTCTTCGGCGGGGGGAATGTCCTGCGTCATCTGGGTCTCCTTGCTACTGGGAACTGACAGCCCCAAGCCTAGGCAGTCGCCGGGCCCGGCGGTGCTGCTATTCGGCAGACACCGAGAAAACCCGGAACCCCTTCGCGCTCGCCGTCCGCTCGCAAAGGTAGCCGGAGAGCCGCAGCCAGGCCTGCAGGGAGTCGGCGCCGAGGTTCCGTCCCACCACCAGCCGGGCGACGCCGCCGGGAGCGAGCCGCGGCAGCCAGGTCAGCAGCAGTTCGTGCAACGCCGGCTTGCCGATCCGGATCGGGGGATTGGACCAGATCTCGTCGTAGCGGACGTCCTCGGGGACGGCGTCCGGCAGCGCCGGGTGGACGCGGTCGGCCACCCCGTGGGAGCTCGCATTGGCGACGCAGAGCTCGAGGGCGCGCTCGTTGGGGTCGACCGCGTCGACCTCGGCCCCGGGGCAGGCGGTGGCCAGCGCGACCGCGAGGACGCCGTAGCCGCAGCCCAGGTCGAGCAGTCGCCGGGCGCCCGCCGGCGGGGAGGACTCGCGTAGCAGCACGGCCGTGCCGAGGTCGAGGCCGTCGGCGGAGAACACCCCGTCGGCGGTGGTGAACTCCCAGTCGGTGTCCCAGAACCGCATCCTCACCACCCGGTGGTGTGCAGGCCCGGTGGGGGTGTGGAAGTAGTGAGTCACGGCGCTTCCTCCAGACTGCGGTCCTCCGGGCTGGCGTCCGCCAGGCTGCGCCTCGCCCGGGCGAGGGTGGCGCGTGCGGCGAGGGCGTCGTCGGGGGGGTAGCCGACCTCCTCCAGCACCAGTCCCTGCGGCGGCAGGACGGGGACGTCGCCGCAGCGCCCGGGGGCGTCCAGCAGGCCCGCCAGCCAGGCCGGGTCCCGGCGTCCGGTGCCGACCTCGACCAGCGCCCCCACCAGGGAGCGCACCATGGAGTGGCAGAACGCGTCGGCGCGCACCCCGACCTCCACCCGTCCGTCGCCGAGCCGGACGGACTCCAGCACGAGCAGGTCCCGGATGGTGGTGGCGCCCTCCCGGGCGCGACAGAACGCCGCGAAGTCGTGCAGCCCGAGCAGGGCCGCGCCGGCGGCATTCATCGCCGCTGCGTCGAGCCCTCCCCGGACCGCGGCGGTGGTGAACCGGTCGAGGGGGTCGGGCACGCCGTCGCTGAGGCGGTAGGCGTACCGCCGCCAGATCGCGGCGAAGCGGGCGTCGAAGCCGTCGGGGGCGACCCCGACCGCCCGGACGGCGACGTCGTCGGGCAGCGCCCGCGCCAGCCGGCGGGCGAGGGTGACCGCCACGTCGGCCGGGTCGGTGCCGTCGTCGGGGAGGTCGACGTGCGCCACCTGGCCGCGGGCGTGGACGCCGGCGTCGGTCCGTCCGGCGCAGACAAGCGTGACGTCCCCGGGAAGCCGCAACACCCGCCGCACCCAGGTCTGGAGTTCGCCCTGCACGGTGCGCAGCCCGGTCTGGGCGGCCCAGCCGTGGAAGCCGGCGCCGTCGTAGGCGATGTCGAGCCGCAGCCTCATGGGCGTCGGAAGGCGAGGTCGGTGATGGTGCGTCCGGCGGCGAGGCCGCGCTCCTCGTAGCGGGTGAGCGGGCGCTCCTCCCAACGCGGCGCCGGCCCGTCGTGGACGGGAACCAGGCCCGGCTCGGCCGCCAGCACGGCGGCGGCGTGCTCGGCGTAGTCGTCCCAGTCGGTGGCCAGCCGCCACACCCCGCCCGGGACGAGCGCGCGGGCCACCATCGCGGCGAAGCCGGGGCTGACCAGCCGGCGCTTGTGGTGCCGGGCCTTGTGCCAGGGGTCGGGGAAGAACGTCCACAGCTCGGTGATCGACCCCTCGGGCAGCGCGGCGGAGACCGCCTGGCTGCCGTCGGCCACCACGAGCCGGACGTTGTCGACGCCCGTCCGCTCCAGCCGGCTCAGCGTGCTCGCCACCGCCGGTTCGAACACCTCGAAGGCGAGCAGGTTCGCCTCGGGGCGCCGGGCGGCCAGCGTGGCCACGACCTCGCCGGCCCCGGAGCCGATCTCGACCAGCAGGGGCCCCGGCCGTCCGAAGACCGCGAGCGGGTCGAGCCGGGCGTGGCCCGCCACCGAGGTGGTCCGTTCGCCGGCCGGCAGTTCCACCACCCAGCGCTCGCGGAGCCCGTCCCACGCCCGCTGCTGGGAGGGGTTCATCCGCGCGCTCCGCCGCACGTAGGACACGACGTCACGCCGGATCCGGGGCTGGGCGTCGGTGGGCACGGGCGACATTGTAGGACGGGCGGCCCCGCCGGAACCGCCGGCCGCCGTCCTCGGCGCCCTCGGCCCGTCCCCGAAAGACAGCGAGCGTTCGGAGGCTCCGTGAGCATCCACCGTCCGGAGGTCCTGGCACATAAGGGGACGGTTCCTTTACGAGCCAGTCGTCGCAGGCCAGAGGCGGCGCCGGCCTCGCGAATCGCGTCTGACCACGGGATCAGCCGGTCCCTTCGGCGCAACGCTCGGGTTCGGGGCTCCGGTCGGCCGGTGGTTCGAAAGGGAACCGTCCCCTTCCGGTTCACCTCGCTCCCGTTCGGGGCTCCGGTCGGCGGGTGGTTCGAAAGGGAACCGTCCCCTTCCGGTTCACTTCGCTCGGGTTCGGGGCTCCGGTCGGCTGGTGGTTCGAAAGGGAACCGTCCCCTTATCGGCCAACGGTTCCTTATCGGCCGGCTGTTCGGGAGTGAGCTGGAGTGGGAAGGAGCCGTCGGGCCCGCTGCCGGGGCGTCTCGTGGGGTCGGGTTCCCGGTGAATCAGGGGACGGTCAGGGCTGCCTCGACTTGGGAACTGCCTGCCGACCGGGTTCGATGGGGGCGTACCGACAAGGAGACGAATGCGCACGATCCTGAACATCATCTGGCTGGTCCTGGGCGGCTTCTGGCTGGCCGTGGGCTACTTCCTCTTCGGGTTGCTGGCCTGTCTGCTGATCGTGACGATCCCCTTCGGCATCGCGTCGTTCCGGATGGCCGGCTACGCGCTGTGGCCGTTCGGACGGGCCGTCGTCGCCCGTCCGAACGCCGGCGCGGGCTCGACGCTGGGCAACGTGATCTGGTTCCTGATCGCCGGGGTGTGGCTGGCGATCGGCCACATCACCACCGCCGTCGCCCAGGCCGTGACGATCGTCGGCATCCCGCTGGCGATCGCGAACCTGAAGATGATCCCGGTCACCTGTACCCCGTTCGGCAAGGAGATCGTGAGCGCCTCCTCGCTGCCTCCGGGCACCCGGCCGCTGCACTCGCTGTGAGCCGCGGACGGGGCGCCGGCGGCGATAGGGTGCCGTGGTGCCCTGGATCGACGGCTATCTCTTCCTGACCACCGCGGTCACCCTTTTCGTCATCGTCGACCCGCCCGGCCTGCTGCCGGTCTTCCTCGGCCTCACCAACCAGCTCAGCCGCGCGCAGCGCCGCTCGGCCGGCACCCGGGCCTCCCTGGTCGCCTTCGGCGTCATCGCCCTGTTCGCGCTCTTCGGCGCGCAGATCCTGGACTACCTGCACGTCTCGGTGCCCGCCCTGCAGGTCTCCGGCGGGCTCCTGTTGCTGCTGATCGCCCTCGACCTGCTGATGGGACGCGAGAGCGAACCCGTCAGCCACGACGGGGTGAACGTGGCGATCGTCCCCCTCGGCACGCCGCTGATGGCCGGCCCCGGCGCGATCGTGGCCACCATGCTCGCCGTCCAGCAGGCGCCCTTCCCGACCGGTCACCTCACAGTCGGGCTCGCCCTGGTCGCCGTGATGTTCCTGGTCTGGGTGTTCCTGCGCTACGCCGGGGTGATCCGCCGCGTGCTGCGGCAGTCCGGCACCATCCTGGCCAGCCGGATCGCGGGCCTGCTGCTGTCGGCGATCGCGGTGCAGATGACCGCCGACGGAGTCTTCGGGTTCCTCGACACCTACCTGCAGCGCTGAGCGCTGACCGTCCCACACCCCGGGCCCCGGTTTACGTGAGGTTAGGCTTGCCTTAATCTGGGGCGATGCCCACCGTCACCACCAAGAGCAAGTGCTGCCGCAAGGACGAGCGCTGCAAGCGCTGTCCCGTGCTGCTGCTGCGGCTCGAGAAGGATGGCTGGGCCGAGTGCTGCCGCCGCCACGCCAAGGCCAAGGCCACCTACAAGGTGAGCAAGAAGGTGCCCGCGAAGGTGGTCAAGGCCGCGCGGAAGCGGTAGCGCCCCGGCTCACGACTTGGCGAACTTCTCCACCAGGTTGGACGGCAGCAGCTCGTAGCCGTGGAAGCTGCGGGTGAAGGTGCCCGAGCCGTGCCCGATGCCGCGCAGGTCGATCGCGTAGCGGGT
>Ga0073899_10003424_pt1 | contig 14034 bp, 10 predicted proteins | sample KloWWTmetaKNB5Ph_FD_88975 | JGI IMG/M metagenome (GOLD analysis project Ga0073899, IMG submission 88975) | Active sludge microbial communities from Klosterneuburg, Austria, studying microevolution and ecology of nitrifiers - Klosterneuburg... | ecosystem: Engineered > WWTP > Aerobic digester >... | reverse complement strand
GGGTGTGGTCGACGACCTTGACTTCCTGAATCGATGGCGGCAGCCAGAACTCATCGGCGTTGCCTTTGAAGACCTTGTATTGAGTGGCCAGTGCCCACTTGGCGGCGCGCTCGCCGGCGGGAATTTTGATCTGCGGGTGATACCAGCTCTTGCGCAAGTCAAAGGTGCTGGCAAAGCCTATATTTTTGTCGCCGGCATCGCGGAAATCGCGAAAGGTCTTGTATTGCACTTCCCGAAGGTAGGGCCCGGCATCGTACATGGAAGCGAGAAAATTCTCCCGCGTCTGAGGCTCACCCGCTGTGCAAAGCGAGAGGATGCAGAATGGCATCGCGGGGTCTTTGAAAGCGTCCCGCCAGGCGGTGATCATTCTGCCGAAGACCTGATAATACATCTGCACGCCGGCGGTTCCGTTAAAGCAATTGTTGAAGCCTTGATGCCACACGGCTCCTTTGACCGCGAGCCCGGCGAGCGGCTTGATCGCCCCGGCATAACAGCGACCGGGCCGATTCATATCGGCGACCGGACCGGGTCGAAGGTCGGACGGCACGGGCTTTCCGCTCGGCTTCTTCTTTTCGTTGTTGTTGTAGTCCTCGATCCGCTTCCTGAGATCGGCTTGTGGATCGTAGGCCGCGATCCTGTCCGTCCAATCCTTGAGCAGTTCCCGGGTCTCTTTGCCATCGATCTGCTGCAGCAGGTCTTCGGGTGTCCAGGTTTCGACGGTCGTGCCGCCGATCGAGGCGTCGATCAAACCAATGGGCACTTTACTGGCCATAAAAACGCGGCGTCCAAAGATGTAACCAATGCCGGAAAAATCAGCCACGGACTCAGGCGAGCATATGTCCCAATCGCCCTTTCGGTCATGCTTGCTGAAAAAACTACCCCATTCGTAAAGGCGCTCGAAGCTATGGACCGAATCAAAGCCTTTGCCAACGGGTATGGTCAGTAATCGAATCTGCGGAAAGTTCGCCGAGGCCATCTCCAGTTCTCCATCATCGACTGCGCTGAGACGAAACTCCATATTGCTCTGACCGCCGAGAACCCAGATATCACCCACAAGGATGTTCTCGAGCGTCAGGGTTGTCGACTTACCTTTGACGATCAGGGTCTGGGGCGCGGAATTGGCCGGCATTGGAGTGAGCGTGACCTGCCAGGACCGATCAGCGGCTGCGATGGCACTGACCTGCTGACCTGCAAAGGAGACGGTGACCTGCTCACCCGCCGCAGCCCAACCCCATAGGTTCAATGGCTTGTCGCGCTGGAGGACCATGTTTGTCTGAAAGGCGTTGCTGACACAAAGTCCTTCGCCAATCGCGGGGACTTCGATGATATCGGCCCTAGGCGGGTTCTTCGGAAGCTCCATGGCCTGAAGCCCGGGCGAGGTCAGAAGGATGGAGATCAGGGACGTGATGGGCAGAGCGCGTTTCATGAGTCGATTCAGAAGAAGGGATGCATTTCGGCGGGGAGAGTGAATACCGAAGTGGTGAAAGGACTACTTCTTGAACAGTTTGAGCTCCGCCATCGCTTCCGCCAAACCTTTACCGACGCCGCCGAGAATTTTCGCCGAACCAAGGTAGTGGAACTCGGCGTTCGATACGCCTTTTTCGAGGATAAGGCGTTCGCGCTCAGTCAGCATCTCGTTGTGCATTTTGTCTGCAAGGGCTCTTTCATCGGCCGGCTCGAGTTTCTGCTCCCTGGCGAGCTTTTTGGCCTGCTCTTTGATGTCGTTCTCCTTAACTCGGGCGACTTTGAGTTCGCGATCCCAGTAGTTCTCGGTCAACACGGCGGCGACGTTGCCTTTGAACTCGGGCATTAGGGATGGAGCGGCCATGGCATCGCGGATATTTTGGTGTGTGGATTTGTAGCGCTGCTCATCGGGACCATATTCGGAGGTGGGTCCGCCAACACCGATCACGCCGATGACGACGGGCAGATTCGGTGCGTTCAAGTCCTTGCGCACATCGCGGATGAAGTGCGCCATGGCCGAGCTGTAGCCATCGTAGCCGCCCGGCTTGTCGCGATTCGGATAGGTGCCGGAGTCCACCATGTCGTTCCAGCCCTGGAACCAGGCGAAACCAGCGAGTTCGTAGCCCTGAGCCGCATCATAATCCGGCACGACGCGTTTGATGTCACCGAGCACCTTCTTCACGTGTTCGACCATGAGCTGATAATAAACACCGGTCTCCTTTTCCTTCGCGGCCTTGATGGCGGCGATGTCCTTACCTTGTTTTTCAAGCTGCGCGAGTTGCGTTTCGTTGAAGACATACGGTCCAGCGCTCGGCGGGCGGAAATCCGTGTTAAGGCTCTTGCCACCCCACGAAGTCTTGATGAGCAAAATAGGCGCGTCCGTGAACTTCTGCATGTAGAGACCGAAGGTGAACTCCGGGCCGATCTTCTCGGTCGTGGCACCAAAGCCCGCCGTCAGTTTGCCCGTCTGTTCCGTCGTATCGTCCTTCCCGCAACCGATGGACGAAATCCAAACGCGCTCGCAGACCATCGGCGTGCCGTCGGTCTTCTGCATTTCGTCCAGCATCGGCTTTGTGGCCGGGTCCATGCCGATGTGTTCGAAGGTGCTGATCTTGGCGTGGCCCTGCATGTTCGACTGCCCGGCGAGGATGAAGACTTGCAGTGGCTTCGCGTGAAGCTGAGGCGCGAGAAGGAATGCGAGGAGTGAGAGAAGACGCAACGGTTTCATGATTCAGATTACGGATTTTCAATGACAAAAGCCGGCCGCGAGAGCACGCCTTCAGAGCGTGAGCCGTAATGGTCGGAGCGCCAAAAATTCTTCAAATCATCGGCCGTGATAAGCTGGAGACCGGGCGTCGCGACGGCGGGATTGCAGAGTATATAAAGGTTTTCCTCCGCGAGGTAGCCGCAGACATTGAGCGTGTGACCGGCGCTGCCTCCGGGGTACTGCGGTCCGATGTATTTAAAATCGACCACCACGGGCCGACCGGCATCGAGTTCACTTTTCAGCATGGCGGTCGCTTGATCAAAACCCGGGTCGTCCGGAGTGAAGGAAACGAGTTTCCAGTTCTGCCCGATTTTTCTCGAGGCATCCAGGAGGTGCCACCAATCTGTCCCGGTGCCGAGCGGAGACGGGCACAGTTTCTTGAAATCCCAGCCGCCGATTTGGCTGCCCTGAAAACGGGCGAAGGTGGCGCAGGCGGTGGAGCCACAGTTGTTGTAACCTTGATGGATGTGGGGTATTTTCACGAAGGCGAATTTCCCCGGCTCGGCCTTTCTCTGGCGGTAATCGATGAGTTTTAGAAGATCGGCCCCCTGCTGGGCCGAAGCGTCGGCGGAAGGTTGTGCCGGATGTCCGGTGGGTCCCGTGGGGCGGAGTTTCGAGGCCTTGGTCCAGGTGGCTTTCGCCGCGTCCAGTTCACCGGCTTGAAACTGCATTTCACCCAGCACAACGAGGCCTGAGGGGTCGTTCAGTTCCGCCGCCCGCTCCGCAAAGTGGCGCGCCTGCCCGGCATCGAGCGTGACTCCCTCACCGGAGAGATACACCATCGCCAGTGAGCCGGCCGCCCGACCGTGGCCTCCCTCCGCCGCTTTCTTCCAGGATTCGAGTGCCTTCGGGGCGTCCTGCTCCGTGCCCTGGGCGCCGAAATAACACTGACCGAGGTTAAACGCCGCTTGTGGGGATTGTTCAGCTGCCGCTTTGAAATACCCGATGGCGATCACGGGATTACGTTCGACGACGGCACCGCGCAGATAGGCAAAACCGACAAAATCCATCGCCTCCGCATTGCCGGCATCCGCCGCCCGATGTCCCCACTGCATGGCCTCCACATCGTCTTTGGTGACACCTTTACCATCCCGATAGCGGATCGCGAGATCGAGCTGGGCTTTGGCATCTCCGCCCGCGGCCTGACTGCGCAGAGCGTCCAGATCGGTTGGTTCGTCCGCAAAGAGAAGGGAAAGGCTCATGGATGAGGTGACGAGAAGAGTCAGAAGGAGTCGATGCATGGTGGCTGTATGCGGAGGTTGGACGGCTTTCAATTGGTCTTGCTTTTACCCGGGAGTTCCACCATCGCCCTACCCATGGCTTCGCCGACGGTCAGCATCGCCAATAAAGCGAGCGTTGACACAATGCCGGAATGGTTGGCGGGGCTCATGATTCAGGGCCCATTCTAAATCACAGATCCCCGCTAACACAATCCATCTCTTCCTCGACAACCTACCCCCTATAGGGGCAAGTAATACCTATGCCACGATTGCAAATGCTTTCCGCCGCCGAACAGACCGCCGCCCACCTCCGAGCCGGGGTGGAGCGAGGCGATTGGAGCGGAATGATGCCCGGAGTGAACCAACTGGCACCGGAACTGGGAGTCACTCGCAAAACCGTTGAGGCCGCACTCCGACAGCTCGAGCATGAAGGGCTGCTTGTGGGCCGCGGACCGGGCCGGAAGCGCCTCATCGTTCTACCCCGCGGAGCGTCCACGCGCCCGATGCGGGTCGCCATCCTTCTGCACGAACCCGACGACCGTCATTTGGAATACATCGTCGAACTTCAGCATGCGCTGGTGGAGGCAGGCCATACCGTCGTTACTCCGGCCAAGTCGCTGAAGGAACTCAACATGAATGCGATGCGTGTCAGTCGTCTTGTCAAACAAACCGACGCCGACGCCTGGGTGGTCGTCGCCGGTTCGGGTGGAGTACTGGAGTGGTTCAGCGCGCAACCGCGACCCGTATTCGCTCTTTTCGGTCGCCGGGAAGGACTACCCATCGCGGCGATGGGCCCCGACAAGTCACCTGCCCTTACCGCAGCCACCCGCCATCTCATCGGTCTCGGCCATCGTCGCATCGTAATGCTCTGCCGCCAGTTGCGGAGACTGCCCAAGCCGGGGAGCAGTGAACAGGCGTTCCTTGACGAGCTCAAGGCCAACGGTCTACCGGTATCGGATTTCAACCTGCCTGACTGGGAAGAGAGCAAGGAAGGATTCCAGAGGCGCCTGCGTTCGCTCTTCCGGGTCACACCGCCGACCGCGCTCATCATTGATGAGGCGTCGTTCTTTGTCGCGACGCAACAGTTTCTCGCCGGACGGGGCCTGCGGGTACCGCAACAGGTTTCACTCCTCTGCACCGACGCCGATCCCGTCTTTGCCTGGTGCATGCCGCCGGTTTCCCACATTAGCTGGGATACGAAGACGGTCGTCCGTCGCATTGCACGCTGGGCCGCGACGGCGAGCCGGGGTGGCAGGGATATAAAACAAACCTGCGTCCCGGCCGGGTTTGTTATCGGCGGCACGATCGGGCCAGCGGACGATTCTCTGTGAGATCGCCCGCACCGCCCGGCCTTATTTATGAAAAAGTGAGCTGACCACCCTCGACATCAACAAGGATTTTGTCTCCTTCCTTGAACCTGCCGTCCAGCAAATCAAGGCTGAGAGGATCGAGGAGGCGGTGCTGGATGACGCGCTTCAGCGGACGCGCCCCGTAGGCCGGATCGTATCCCTCGGTCGCGATTTTCTCAAGAGCGGCAGGAGTGAGTTCCAGCTCCAGACCGAGCGCGGCGAGGCGTTTCATGACACGATCAATCTGGATCTTCACAATCGAGGAGAGGTCCTCCTCATTGAGGCGGTCGAAGATGATCGTTTCGTCAATACGATTGAGGAACTCCGGCCGGAAGTGCCCGCGCAGGGCAGTGAGCACAAGCGCCTCCCGCTGCTCGGGGTTGTTCTCGGTCATGATGTATTCCGAACCGATGTTGCTCGTCATGATAATGACCGTGTTCCGGAAATCGACGGTGCGGCCCTGACCGTCAGTGATACGCCCGTCATCGAGGACCTGGAGCAGCACGTTAAAGACATCGGGATGCGCCTTTTCAACTTCATCGAGGAGAACGACGGAGTAGGGCTTGCGCCGCACGGTCTCGGAGAGCTGTCCACCCTCTTCGTAGCCGACGTAGCCCGGAGGCGCTCCGATGAGCCGGGAGACGGCGTGCTTTTCCATGTACTCGCTCATGTCGATGCGAACAATCGCATTTTCATCATCGAAGAGGAACTCGGCGAGCGCTTTGGACAACTCGGTTTTTCCCACCCCGGTGGGACCCAGGAAAAGGAAGGAGCCGATAGGACGGTTCTCATCCTGCAGGCCGGCCCGGGCACGACGCACGGCATTGGACACGGCTTGGACTGCCTTACGCTGCCCGATGACCCGGTCCCCGAGGCGGGCTTCCATGCTGACGAGCTTGGAGCGCTCCCCTTCCTGAAGACGCGACACGGGGATATGCGTCCAGGAACTGACGACCTGGGCGATATCTTCTTCGGTGACCTCTTCTTTCAGAATCCGTGAGGAGTGCTGCATCTTCCGAAGGTCCGCCTGGGCTTCTTTCAGCGCAGCTTCCTTGCCGGGAAGCACCCCGTATTGAATCTCGCTGGCCCGTCCGAGATTGCCCTCGCGCTGGCTTCGCTCCAGTTCGTTTTTGAGTTGTTCGATTTCCTCCTGCACGATACTCGCCCGACCGATGACGGATTTTTCATTCTGCCAACGGGCGCGGAGGGCGTCGGATTGTTCTTTCAAATCCGCCATTTCCCGTTCCACTTTCTGGAGGCGATCCTTACTGGCGTCATCTTTCTCTTTGGCGAGAGCCTGACGCTCCATCTCCAGTTGCATCACCTGCCGCTCGAGCTGGTCGATTTCGGTGGGAAGGCTGTCGAGCTCGATCTTGAGCCGTGATGCCGCTTCGTCGATGAGATCCACCGCTTTATCCGGGAGGAAACGATCCGCGATGTAGCGATCACTGAGCGTGGCCGCCGCGATGATGGCCGAGTCCTTGATACGGACGCCGTGGTGCACTTCGTAGCGTTCTTTGATGCCCCTCAGAATGGTGATGGTATCCTCGACCGAGGGTTCATTGACCATAACTGGCTGAAAACGCCGCTCCAGGGCCGCGTCCTTCTCGATGTACTTGCGGTACTCGTCCAGCGTGGTCGCACCGATCGTGCGCAGCTCACCCCGGGCCAGTTGCGGTTTCAGCATGTTGGAGGCATCGACCGCCCCTTCGCTGGCTCCGGCACCTACGATGGTGTGAAGCTCGTCGATGAAGAGGATGATCTCACCTTCACTCGAAGTAACCTCCTTGAGAAAGGCCTTCAGTCTATCCTCGAATTCACCGCGGTACTTGGCACCGGCGATCATCGAGCTGATATCCATCGCGATGAGACGCTTGTTTTTAAGCGACTCCGGCACGTCGCCGCTGACGATGCGCCGGGCCAGTCCCTCGGCAATCGCCGTTTTTCCGACCCCGGGTTCGCCGATCAGGACCGGGTTGTTCTTGGTGCGTCGCGAGAGAATCTGCATGACCCGGCGGATCTCCTCGTCGCGTCCGATAATAGGATCGAGTTTGCCCTTCCGGGCTATAGCGGTCAGGTCGGTCCCATACTTTTCAAGGGTCTGGTACTTTCCCTCCGGATCCTGGTCCACGACCCGCTGGCTACCGCGCACTGCAGCGACGGCCTTCGTAACGGCAGGCTCGTTGATACCCTGCTCTTTCAGGATGGCCTTGATATCGGGAGAACCCTCACGAATGAGCGCGATCAGAATGTGCTCGACGCTCATAAACTCATCCTTCATCTGGGTTTTCACCTTTTCCGCCGTGTTCATGACCGCGCGGAGATCCTGCCCTGTGTAGAGCTGCTGCCCGGCGTTCCCCTGAACCGAAGGCAGTTTATCGAGCAGCTTGTTCAAAGCGGCCTCGATGACGCGGGGGACGGCACCGACCTTTTCGAGGATAGGGCGGGTAACCCCTTCGGATTGGCCAAGTAGCGCGGCAAAGAGGTGTGCACCGGTCAGCTCGGAATGGTTCTTCGAAGTGGCAAGGGTCTGTGCCGCTTGAAATGCCTCCTGCAATTTGTGGGTGAATTGATTCGGATCCATAATCGTGGCCCAACATGGAGGATTTTAGCGAGCCCCGCCACGCTTATGTTGCTTAAAGCACGCCTCTATTTGGCAATTCCATGATCTGTGCTAAGGAAGACCCGCCCGGACATCACGAGGCAATAGAATCCCATGAAAGTCTTAGTCGTAGGAAAAGGAGGACGCGAGCACGCGATCATCACAGCCATTGCAGAGTCACCGACGGAGACGGAAATCTATTCATTTCCGGGGTCGGATGCGATTTTTGAGTTGGCCCGGCCTGTCGAGGCCGATGGCGTGGCCTCGCTCATCGCGGTGATGCAGCGCGAGGGCATCGAACTCTGTGTCGCCGGTGAGGAGAGTTATCTCGTGAAGGATGAAGGCCTCGCCAACGCCTGCAAGGCGGCGGGGATTCCCTGCTGGGGGCCGCCGAAGGAGTCTGCGCAGCTCGAAGCGAGCAAACAGTTCGCGAAAGAATTCATGGTCCGGCACGGGATCCCGACGGGAGGCTATGCCTCCGTTAATACCATCGACGACGCTCGCTCCGCGATCGACGGGAAATACCCGACGGTTCTGAAATTTGACGGGCTTGCCGCCGGCAAAGGGGTTGCGGTTTGCCCGGACGAGGCCTCAGCAGAGGAATTTCTTCAGGAAGTGCTCGTAGAGCGAAAGTTCGGGGCCGGCCGCCTGCTCGTCGAGGAATTTCTCGAAGGGCCGGAGATCTCGATTTTTGTCTCGGTCGTGGATCACGATTACCAGATTCTCGCCCCGGCCCGTGACTACAAACGCATCTACGACGGCGACGAAGGCCCGAATACCGGCGGCATGGGTGCGGTCAGTTCCCTGGAAATGCTCAACCCGGAACTGCGTCAGGTAATCGAGGAAACAATGGTGCGGCCCACCGTAGAGGGGCTTTTGAAGGACGGACTTCCCTATCGCGGGTTCCTCTACTTCGGGCTCATGCTCACTGCGGACGGGCCGAAAATGTTGGAATACAACTGCCGTTTCGGAGATCCCGAGGCGCAGGCGGTGCTGCCGATGATCAGCGGAGATTTTGTCCGCTATGTCTTTGAAGGGGCGAAGGGGAATCTCCAGCCCGATCTCATCCAGTTTGCCGACGGCTGGAGCATCTGTCTCGTTTCCGCCTCGGCGGGGTACCCGGCCTCATCGCGAAACGGGGATGTCATCTCAGGTCTCGATCAAGTCAGCGACGCCCGCGTATTTCACGCGGGAACGAGGCGGAATGTGGAGGGTAAATTTGAAACGGCCGGCGGACGGGTTCTTGTCGTGGTGGCCTCAGGAGCCACCCGGCAGGAGGCGGTCGCAAAGGTCTATCGCGAGAGTGACAAGGTCGATTTTCCGGGTAGACAGCGCCGCACCGATATCGGAACGCGAAATTTTTGATAGCGCTGCCTCGATTTGTGCCTAAAGGTGAACCGCTCGCCGCAAGAACCCCGCCTACCAGGCCGCCGACTTTTGAGTGATACGGGAGACATCATCAGAGAAGAAATCCTGAGCCCCGAGGGGATACAGGAGGCCATCGCCGTTATCGCCCGTGACATCGCCTATCGCTGTGCCGGGGACAATGTGGCCTTCATCGGCATCTACACCCGCGGTGTGACTTTCGCCCGTCGTGTCGCGGAGGTCTTGAAAAAGCAGGGCCTCGATTACCCGGTCGGGACGCTCGACATCTCGCTCTATCGCGACGATTTCGACAATCGCGGGACCGACCTACCCCGACTGGAGAGTTCGGATGTGCCTTTTGCTCTCGACGGCACTCGCGTCATCATTTTTGACGAAGTGATTTTCACCGGACGAACGATTCGGGCTGCACTCGACGGGCTCATGGACTACGGGCGGCCCTCCAAGATCGAGCTCGCCGTACTCATTGACCGGGGGCATCGCGAGATCCCGATCCAGCCCGACTATGTCGGTAAAAAGATCGGCACAAACCGCGACCAGTATGTGAAAGTGCGATTTCACGAAGACGATGACCGCGAGGGTGTTTTCATCGTAAAAAAGCGACCTGGCATTGCGTCTCACCCGCATGAGTGAACTAAAACCCCGAAAAGACCTCCTCGACATCGAAAGCCTGGAACTGGCCGAGATCGAGTATGTCCTGGAAAACGCGGTTCCCTTCAAGCAGCTCTTCCAGCGCTCCGTGAAAAAGGTCCCGACCCTGCGCGGAAAAACCGTGCTCAATCTCTTCTACGAGCCCTCCACGCGGACGAGCACCTCATTCGAAGTCGCGGCAAACCGCATGTCGGCGGATGTCACGAATTTCACGGTCTCAAGCTCTTCGGTCGTAAAAGGCGAGTCGCTTCTCGATACGATCGAGACTCTGCAGGCAATGCGCTCTGACTACATTGTGATCCGCCACCAGGCGGCCGGAGTGCCCGGCATCGTGGCAAAAAATACCGGAGCCTCGGTCATCAATGCCGGCGACGGGTATCATGCCCACCCGACCCAGGCGCTCTTGGATGCGATGACGCTCCGGGAGGTTTACCCGGATTATCAGGGGAGAAAAGTCGTTATCGTCGGGGATATTCTACACTCCCGGGTGGCCCGCTCGACGAGCACACTTTTACACAAGCTCGGCATCGAAGTGGCAGTGTTAGGGCCGGGCTCGCTGGTACCGGAGGGGCGCCACGATTTTATGACCCGCCTTCGCTCCTGGGACGAGGTTTTCGACTGGAAACCCGACGCGGTCTATCTCCTTCGCGTACAGATGGAGCGGCAGGAAGGACAGTTTTTCCCCAGTATCGCCGAATATCACAAGATGTATGGCATGAACAGCGAGCGGCTCGTGCGGATGCGCGAACTGGGCGCCTATCTCATGCATCCGGGGCCGGTGAATCGAGGAGTCGAGATCACCGATGAGGCGATGCGCTATGAGCGCAGCCTCATCAGCACCCAGGTTGAAAACGGTATCGCGGTCCGCATGGCGGTCCTGCACTGGTTGAAACCCGAAACGGACAAGGATTGATCAAGATGGGTTACGTGAGTCGACTTTTCAAAAATGGCAGAATCGCCACGGCGGACTCTCCGGACCTTCGTGTCGCCGACATACTCGTCGATGAATGCGGGGTTGTCTCTGTGATCGGTGTGGGACTGACGGCGGGAGAGGGAGTCGAAGTGATCGACTGCACCGGATGCCTCCTCGTGCCGGGAATGTTCGATGTGCACGTCCACTCGCGGGAGCCGGGGTATGAGCACAAGGAAACACTGGCCTCCTGCGCGGCTGCCGCACTGCACGGCGGTGTCACGGGGGTGGTTCTGATGCCTGACACTTCACCTCCGGTGGACTCGGGAAATCTCGTGAAGAGCGCGCAGGACCTCGTTTCAGAGATCAGTCCTATTTCGATGTATCAATCCGGATGCCTGACAAAAGGTCGGCAGGGAACCGAACTCGCGGGCTTTTCCGGCATGGCCGCGAGGGGAGTTCCAATGCTGACCGACGCCGATCGCTCGGTGCCCTGTCCGGATCTGATGCGGCGTTGTATGGAGTATGCGAAAGACTTCGATCTGCTCGTCACTTCGCATGCCGATACCCCGGCGCTCACGAAGGCGGGAGCAATCAACGAGGGGCGGGTTTCCTATCGCTTCGGACTTCCGGGAATTCCCGCGATCAGTCAGGAGATCGCGATCGACCGCGACATTCGTGTCGCCCAGCATACCGGTGCGCGGCTCCACCTCCAGCAACTCTCGACGGCCCGCGGCCTGAAGTCGGTCCAGTGCGCCAAAGAGGCGGGGACCAGCGTTACCTGCGAGGTATCGGCGCATCATCTGGTCCTCAACGAGCTGGACATCAAAGACTACAACACCCACTTCAAATTCAATCCGCCACTCCGGTCTCTGAAGGACAACGAAGCGCTCGTGCAGGGATTGATCGACGGTTCCATTGACCTCATCGCGAGCGATCACGCCCCGCATACCGAGTTTGAAAAATCGAGCGACTTCGGGAGTGCTCCCTTCGGTGCGACCGGACTCGAGACAACCGTTCTGGTCCTGTTTGACCGCTTTATCAACCGTGGGATTTTCGGATGGGATCTTCTCATCCAGCGTTACTCCGATGCGCCTCGTCGACTCATCGGGTTGAAGCCCGTGGCAATCAAAGAAGGCGCTGCTGCCGAGTTCTTCGTCTTCGACCCCGCCGCGTCGACCACGATTTCCCGCGACTACCTGCGAACCAAGAGCCCCGTCACCCCTTTTATGGGCGAAACGCTCTCGGGTGCCATTCGTAAGACGGTGGTGGGCGGGGTGTTGCACGAGTGATCGTGAAACCGCCTGTCGTTGAAATGCCCAGCCCTTCTTGAAGCTGAGATTTTTTGTGCTTTTCAACAGAAGGCGCAGCGAGGAGAGACTGGCGGCGCGGCACCGGGTGAGTTATTTGGAAAATTTCTCGCCGACGTGGAGCCCGGGCGCATCGTCCTTTTTCCTCTCGGCGGCGATGTCATCGAGGAGTCACTATATGTGGCGCGCCTGTGTTTTGCAAACCAACCACCGGTTCCTCTCCGGACGCTGGGCGGCATCCACCTCGCCACGGCGCTTCTCCTTTCCTGTGAGCGGGTTCTCAGCACGGATGATCGGATGAAAGCAGCGGCGAAGGTGCTCGGATTGGTCGCCGTTAAATGAGATTCGCCTCGTTTAGCCTTAATCGGAAACCTTTTTCCGTTAAATTTCGTCGTTGTTCGGAAATGGGGAGAGTCAATTCATGTCATCCACCGAACAGGATCGCCACCACCCTTTTCTCCGTCAGTTCACCTCGAACGAAGCGGAAATCCGTGCTTTTCTACGCCAGTTCGTTCCTTCGCGGGCGGATGCGGATGACATCATGCAGGAGGTTTCGATCATGCTATGGGAAAAATTCGATACTTTTCGTGAAGAAGGCAATTTCCGGTCGGCGCGATTCGAAGTGCTCGCCTGGTTGCGGGACAAGGGCCGCGACCGGCTTGTTCTCAGCGAGAAAGTGGTCGATCTATTAGCCGCGGCGGTGGATGAACTGGAGCCTCATCTGGAAAGACAGCGGCAAGCCCTTGAGCACTGCATCGATCAGGTCGCGCCGGCGAGGCTTCCTTTCCCAAAGAAGGCCAGCAGCACACAGCGGGACTTCATTCACCGGGCGACCTCGGGACTCGCGAGGACCCACTTTTCGGCCTCGGGCTCGCTCTTGAGAGGCACTCCGTTGAGCCCAGCCAGGGCGAGCGAAGGAACCGCGATCCCCAGTTCGGCGGATTTGGCGAGGCAGGTGTCCTGGAGCTTCTCGTCGAAGAGCGGCAGCCATCCCCCGGCATCGGGCTTGATCCCGAAATCGACCTGCACCCCGTCGAGCCCGATGCGTTTCGCGAGATCGAGCGCGGCCGGTTGCGCGGCGAGTTGCATCGTCCAGTCACAGGCTCCGATCTTGACCCGCATGTCCGCGGTGGCGACGCGGAGGGCATCGACCTGCCCGGCAAGGGTGACGAGGACGATGGTGTGGAGGACGGTGCGGCGTTTCATGGTAGGATAGTTTAAAAAGGATCGGGCGTCTGTCTTTGCGTATCGACGCCATAATCCCTGCGACTCTGACTGCCGTGCACCCCGAAAACAACCGGGTGCGCAAACCCGAAATGCACCGACCTTCTCCCGCGATCTCGCTCGTTCGCATTCCCTGAAATAACCCCCGCACCCATGACCCGCCAACTCCTCCTCCTCTTGATCTGCTCTACCTATTTGGTAGTCTCCGCCGCCTCGCCGAAGCCGAACATCATTATCATCTTCACCGACGACCAGGGCTATGGAGATCTCGGGTCATTCGGCTCGACGACGATTCGCACTCCGCACCTCGACCGGCTTGCGAAAGAGGGACGCAAATTCACCAGCTTCATGGTCGCCTCGTCGGTTTGCTCGCCTTCGCGTTCGGCGCTGCTCACCGGATCTTATCCAAAGAGGGTGGGCATGCATCAGGGGGTCCTTTTTCCCACCTCGACCACCGGCTTGAACCCTGACGAACACACCATCGCCGACCACCTGAAGCAGCAGGGCTACGCTACCGCCTGTTTCGGCAAATGGCACCTAGGCCACCATCCGGAGGTGCTCCCGACTGCGAACGGCTTCGACACCTACTACGGCATTCCCTATTCCAACGACATGAATCACCCGGACAATGAGGGCAAACCCAAGGGCGGTGCG
>Ga0073899_10003422_pt1 | contig 14039 bp, 14 predicted proteins | sample KloWWTmetaKNB5Ph_FD_88975 | JGI IMG/M metagenome (GOLD analysis project Ga0073899, IMG submission 88975) | Active sludge microbial communities from Klosterneuburg, Austria, studying microevolution and ecology of nitrifiers - Klosterneuburg... | ecosystem: Engineered > WWTP > Aerobic digester >... | reverse complement strand
GCGGGCAACCTGTTCGTCAAGACGCACCCGAAGTCCACCCACCTGTGGGCCGACATGCCGATGAACCCCGAGCGTGAGAATGCCGAGTCGGTGTATGTCTACGACATGAAGGACCTGAACAAGACGCCGGTCAAGCTCAACGTGGCCCAGGACAGCGGCCTGCCGCAGACCAAGGCGCTGCGCCGCGCCACCCACCCTGAATACAACCAGGCGGGTGACGAGGTGTGGATCAGCCTGTGGGGTGGCAAGACCGACCAGTCGGCCATCGTGATCTATGACGACAAGACGCTGAAGCTCAAGAAGGTGATCACCGATCCCGCGATCGTGACGCCGACCGGCAAGTTCAACGTCTACAACACCCAGCACGACGTCTACTGACCGCTGGCGCGGCCGCTGGACGCGGCCGCAACGTGAGCGCTGCGAGGGCAGCGCTCACGGCAGGCAGTGCCCGTCGTGGCGCTGCCTGCATCCACCAAGGGCCACGGATCTGGAGGATCTGCAAGTGAGCGACAACAACACTTCCCTGATCGGGCGCCTGCGTGCTCCCAGTTCAAAATATTCGGTGCTGACCCTGCTGTTGGTCGGCATCGTGCTCGGCGTGCTCTTCTGGGGGGGCTTCAACACCGCGTTGGAAGCCACCAACAAGGAGTCGTTCTGCATCAGCTGCCATGAGATGCGCGACAACGTCTACGCCGAGTACAAGGAAAACACGATCCACTACACCAACCGCACCGGCGTGCGTGCGACCTGCCCGGACTGCCACGTGCCCAAGGAATGGGGCCCGAAGATGCTGCGCAAGATCCAGGCCTCACGTGAGGTCTGGGGCAAGCTGGTGGGCACCATCGACACGCGCGAGAAGTTCGAGGCCAAGCGCCTGCAGCTCGCCGAGAGCGAGTGGGCGCGCATGAAGGCCAATGAGTCGCTCGAATGTCGCAACTGCCACACGCTGGCGAGCATGGATCCCGAGAAGCAGAAGCCGCGTGCCAAGAAGTCGCACGAGATGGCCAAGAAGAACGGCGATACCTGTATCGACTGCCACAAGGGCATCGCACACCACAAGCCCCAGGGCATGAAGGAAGAGGAGTGAGGCTCGCGGGCACCGCCTGAAGCCACCTGACCTCGCCGCACGCGGTGGGGTCAGCTGCATCAGATCGCCTGCGTTGAATCACCCGCGAAGTTCACACATTGAAAGGACCGACACCATGCAAATGACCCGCATCGCCCTGGCCGCCGCCGCCCTCGTGCTCGGCGCCGGCTCCGCTTTCGCCGCCGCTCCGGACTGGAGCAAGGTGCCTGCCCGTAAGGTCACCGCCTTCTACCCCGGCGCGTCGCCGATGGAGTGGATCACCAAGGGCACCGAGCACGGTGGCGCGCGCGCGCTGAAGAAGGGCGAGACCTGCGCGAGCTGCCACGACGAAGAAACCGCCGACATGGGCAAGAAGATGGCCAGCGGCCAGAAGCTGGAGCCCAAGCCGATCAAGGGCAAGGCCGCCTCCATCGCCGTGAACGTGCAGGCCGCCCACGACGGCACCAACCTGTACATGCGCTTCAGCTGGAAGCAGCCCGCCGCCGCCGGTGGCGACAAGATGGACAAGGACAACCAGGTCAAGCTGGCCTTCATGCTGGAAGACAACAAGGTGCCCGGCGCCAATCTGTCCGGCTGCTGGGAAACCTGCCACAACGACGCCCGCACGATGCCGGACGCCAAGGACGACAAGAAGACCAAGTACATCAAGGACGGCAACGTCGCTGGCGGCAAGTTCTACGACCTGCTGCAGTGGACCAGCAAGGGTGGCAAGCACGATGGCTACGTCGCCGACAAGCGCGTGATGGAAGGCGGCAAGGCCCTGGTCGAGGCCAAGGGCGAGAAGAAGGGCGACGAGTGGGTGGTGGTCTTCACCCGCAAGCTCGCCGGCGGTGGCGAGGGCGACATCACCCTGGCCGCGGGCAAGGCCGTGAACTTCGGCTTCGCCATCCATGACGACTGGGCCACCGGCCGCTACCACCACGTGTCGCTGGGCTACAGCCTGGGCATCGACACCAAGGGCGACATCACGGCGGCGAAACAGTAACCCCCCGTTGCGGCTCACGCCGCTCCCCCCAGGGGGGGGCGCAACCTGTGGACCGGCAAAGCCGGATCCACGGTGGCCGCTTGGAGTGATCGCAATTCAAAGCAGGGCCTCTTCGGCTGGCGACCTCCGGGTCTGCCGGCCGTTTTCCCTTTCAGAACCCGGAGATTTACCATGCCACCGCTGAACCGTCGACGCCTGTGTGCGGCCCTCCTGGCCGTGGGGGCGGGTGTCCTGCACGTGGGTGCCACTGCTGCCGCCACCGGTGCCGACCCTGCGGCGCTGGTCGTGGTCGAGATCCGCGACTACCAGTACCAGCCCGCCTCCATCACCGTGAGGGCCGGCAGCACCGTGCGCTGGGTCAACCGCGAGAAGCGCACCACGCACTCGGTGCGGTTCACAGGCCCGCTCGGCCCGCAGGGCAGCGAGTCCGAGCGGCTCTTTCCCGACGACGCCTGGGAGCGGCGCTTCGACCGTCCGGGGCGCTACCCCTACGAGTGCGGCCCGCACCCGGAGATGAAGGGCGAGGTGGTGGTGACGCCGTGACGACAAAGGCACCGACGGGCCTTGGAGCCCGTGCGGTGCCTGGCGTGCGAGCGCGGGGCCATCCCTGGCCCGGCGCCGCGATCACTTCGCGGCCACGTTGCCGGTGAAGGTGTTGGTCACCAGCGGCTTGGCGTCCACCTGCGGCACGTGGCAGCTGTTGCACTGGTAGCGCTCCATGCGCACCGCCGCGGCCACCGTCAGGTGGCTCTCACCGATCTTCGGTGCGGCCTTCTTCGGCGCATTGGCCGGGCTGTGGCATTCGAGGCACTGGTTCTCCTCGCTGGTGATCTCGTCGAAGTTCTCGATCGCGTGCGGCACCAGCGGCGGCTGTTCCTTGAAGGTGCGGGCAATGGGGGCGCCGCTGCCCGGGCGCTTGCCGGCGTAGAGCTTCTGCTCGGCCGGTGCCTTGTCGATGGTGGCGGCGTCTTCGCCACGCAGCGAGTTCACGCCGGCGAACTGCGCGCAGCCGAACACGCCAGCGGCCACGGCCGCGGCCATCAGGAGGGTGAGGGACTTGCTCATTTCAGGTCCTTTCTACGTTCGTTCGTCGTCGTCGCTTCGTGCGGATCGGGAGGGGTGATCGTCGTGGTCTGGCATGCGCCGCCTCAGCGGCCGCCCGTCGTGCCACTGCCGACGGGCTGGATGGGGATGTGCCGGCTGCCCGCGCCGCCCGGGCCCCGGGCCCAGCGGCTGCCGTAGTGGAAGACGTCCTTGGAGCAGATGTCGACGCAGCGGCCGCAGTTGGTGCATTCGGAGGCCGTGATCACCGGGCCGGCCCCGCCCACGCCCTTCAGGGCCGGCTTGATGACCAGCGGCTCGGGACAGATGGCGTAGCAGTCGGCGCAGTCGTTGCAGGCCTCGCGCTGGGTTGCGGCCACGCGCAGCACGCTGGCGCGGCCGATCAGGCTGTAGAAGGCGCCCACCGGGCAGAGGTGGCCGCACCAGCCGCTCTGCATCACGAACAGGTCGAACAGGAAGATCGCCAGCACCACCGCCCAGGTCGCACCCAGGCCGAAGATCAGCCCGCGCTGCAGCATCGACACCGGGTTGACGAGCTCCCAGGCGATGCTGCCGGTCGCCACGGCCACCACGCCGGTCATGGCGAGCAGCGCGTAGCGCAGGTTGCGCGAGACGCGTGCGCTGCCGCGGATGCCGTAGCGCTGGCGCAGCCAGGCGGCGAAGTCGGTCACCGGGTTGATCGGGCAGACCCAGGAGCAGTAGCTGCGCCCACCCACCAGCAGGTAGAAGGCCAGCACGATCAGGGCGCCGATCAGCGCGGCGCGCTGCGGGGCCTTGCCGGCCAGCAGCGACTGCAGGAAGACGTAGGGGTCGGTCAGCGGCAGCACGCCCAGCGTCAGGCTGGAGGCCAGGTTGCCCTTGACGAGCCACCAGCCGAACCAGGGGCCGGCCAGGAAGAGCAGCAGGATGCCGATCTGGCTGGCGCGGCGCGCGATCAGCAGGCGGTGGGTGCGCCACCAGCCCTTGGCTTCGAGGGCCTCGGCGCCGATGCGGGGCTTGGCAGCGGCGGGCTTGGCGGCAGTGGACTTGGCGGCGTTCACAGCTTGTCTCCCTGCAACGCCTTGGGCAGTCCCACCGGAGGCTGGGCCGGCGCGGGTGCCGCTCCACTGGCGGCCGAGGCCGCCTCATCGCGCAGCAGGCCACGGCCCTGCTCGTAGCGCATGCCCTCGGGCAGGTTGTAGCGGTGCTCCACATCGGGCGCCACCAGGCTGCCGCCGGCCTTTTCCTTCTCGATCCAGCCGAGCCGGTAGTGCTTGTTGGGCTCGCCCTTGGCCAGGTCGCGCGGGTAGACCTTGATCGCGGCCACGTCCAGCGGGCAGCTCTTCTCGCACTTGCCGCAGCCGGTGCAGGCGTCCGAATGCACCACCGGGATGAACAGGGCGTGCTTGCCGGTGCGGGCGTTGCTGGACAGGTCCAGCGTGATCGCCTTGTCGATCACCGGGCAGACGCGGTAGCAGATGTCGCAGCGCAGCCCGAGGAAGTTCAGGCAGTTTTCCTGGTCCACCAGCACCGCCAGGCCCATCTGGGCCTTGTTGATGTCGGTGAGCTTCGGGTCGAGCGCGCCGGTGGGGCAGGCCTTCACGCAGGGCACGTCCACGCACATCTCGCAGGGCTTTTGCCGCGCGATGAAGTAGGGCGTGCCGTTGGCCACCGCCTCCTCGGGCGTGGCGAGCTTGAGGATGTCGTAGGGGCAGTCGCGCACGCACAGTCCGCAGCGCACGCAGGCGCCCAGGAAATCGACCTCGTGCAGCGCGCCGGGCGGGCGCACCGCCATCGGCGGGTTCGAGCGCGCGTCGCGCGCCAGCAACCCCAGGCCCAGGCCCGCGGCACCGACCCCGCAGACCATGCGGGCCGAATCAAGGATGAACTGCCGGCGCTCGCGCGCCCGGGCATCCGGCGTGGACACGACTCTCTCCTGGGACTGGTGCAAAGGACGCTGAAACCATCTGGCCACCCCGGGCTGCAGCCAGCAGCCACCGTGGATCCGGCTCAGCCGGTCCACCGGTGGCGCCCCCTTGAGGGGGAGCGGCGTCAGCCGCTGCGGGGGGTGGGCGTCAGTTCACGCCTTGACGACCTTGACCGCGCACTTCTTGAAGTCGGTTTCCTTCGAGATCGGGCAGGTGGCGTCCAGCGTCAGCTTGTTGACCAGGCGGTGCTCGTCGAAGAAGGGGATGAACACGAGGCCCTCGGGCACCTTGTTGCGCCCGCGGGTGTTCACGCGCAGGGCGATCTCGCCGCGCCGCGTGACCGCCTTGACCGCGTCGCCGTGCTTCATGCCGCGCTTCTCGGCGTCCTTGGGGTGCATCCACACCACGGCGTCGGGGAAGGCCTTGTACAGCTCGGGCACGCGGCGCGTCATCGTGCCGGTGTGCCAGTGCTCCAGCACGCGGCCGGTGCACAGCCAGAGGTCGTACTCGGCGTCGGGCATCTCGGCCGCCGGCTGGTAGGGCAGGGCGAAGATCTTGGCCTTGCCGTCCGGGTAGCCGTAGAACTTCAGGCCTTCGCCGGCCTTCACGTACGGGTCATAGCCCTCGCGGAAGCGCCACAGCGTTTCCTTGCCGTTCACCACCGGCCAGCGCATGCCGCGCACCTTGTGATAGACGTCGAAGTCCGCCAGGTCGTGGGCATGGCCACGGCCGAAGCTGGCGTACTCCTCGAACAGGCCCTTCTGCAGGTAGAAGCCGAAGGCCTCCGATTCGGCATTGCTGTAGTTCGGGATCGCATGGCCATTGACCTTGGCGAGCTCGGCCAGGCCGAACTTGTTCACCTGGCCGTTGGCGTACAGCACCTCGTAGAGCGTCCGGCCCTTGTACTGCGGGTTCTTGTCGAGCAACTCGGCTGGCCAGACTTCGTCGGTCTTGAAGCGCTTGGAGAATTCGATGTACTGCCACAGGTCCGACTTCGCCTCGCCCGGGGCCTTGACCTGCTGGCGCCACATCTGGCCGCGCCGCTCGGCGTTGCCGAACATGCCTTCCTTCTCCATCCACATCGCGCAGGGCAGGATCAGGTCGGCGGCCATGGCCGACACCGTCGGGTAGGCGTCGGACACCACGGTGAAGCACTTCGGGTTGCGCCAGCCAGGGTAGGTTTCCTGGTTGATGTTCGGCCCGGCCTGCATGTTGTTGGTGGTGCTGGTCCAGAGGAAGCCGATCTTGCCGTCCTTGGCCATGCGGCTTTGCAGCACGGCGTGGTAGCCCACCCAGTCGGGGATCGTGCCGGCGGGCAGCTTCCAGAGCTTCTCGCTCTCAGCGCGGTGCTTCGGGTTGGTCACCACCATGTCGGCGGGCAGGCGGTGCGCGAAGGTGCCCACCTCGCGCGCGGTGCCGCAGGCGCTGGGCTGGCCGGTGAGCGAGAAGGGGCTGTTGCCGGGCTCGGAGATCTTGCCCACCAGCAGGTGGACGTTGTAGATCATGTTGTTGACCCAGGTGCCGCGGGTGTGCTGGTTGAAGCCCATCGTCCAGTAGGACGTCACCTTGGTCTTCGGGTCGGCATAGGCCTTGGCGAGTGCTTCGAGCTTCTCCTTGGGCACGCCGGAGATCTCGTGCGTCTTGTCCAGGGTGTACTCGGAGACGAAGGCGGCGAAGTCGTCGAAGCTGATCGGCGTGTGCTTGTTGGGGTCGCCCTTGGGCTTGCCGTCCGCGCCCATGTAGCCGTTGTTGCCGGCCGCCACCTCCAGCGGGTGGTTGGGTCGCAGGCCGTAGCCGATGTCGGTCACGCCCTTGAAGAAGCCGACGTTCTTCTTCACGAAGGCCTCGTTGACCGCCTTGTTCTGGATGATGTAGTTGCAGATGTAGTTGAGGATCGCCAGGTCGCTCTGCGGCTTGAAGATCAGCTCGTTGTCGGCCAGCTCGCAGCTGCGGTGCGTGAAGGTGGACAGCACGTGCAGCTTGACGTGCTTGGCGCTCAGGCGCCGGTTGGTGATGCGTGACCAGAGGATCGGGTGCATCTCGGCCATGTTCGAGCCCCAGAGCACGAAGGCGTCGGCGTGCTCGGCGTCGTCATAGCAGCCCATCGGCTCGTCGATGCCGAAGGTGCGCATGAAGCCGGCCACGGCGCTGGCCATGCAGTGGCGCGCGTTCGGGTCCAGGCTGTTGGTGCGCAGGCCGGCCTTCCACAGCTTGGCCGCGGCGTAGCCCTCGAAGACAGTCCATTGACCGGAGCCGAACATCGCCACCCCGCGCGGGCCCTGGTTGGGGTCCTTCAGCGTGGCCTTGACCTTCTCGGCCATGATGTCGAAGGCCCGGTCCCAGGACACGGGCGCGAACTCGCCGCTCTTGTCGAACTTGCCGTCCTTCATGCGCAGCAGCGGCTGGGTCAGGCGGTCCTGGCCGTACTGGATCTTGGCCAGGAAGTAGCCCTTGATGCAGTTCAGGCCCTTGTTGACCGGCGCGTCCGGATCCCCCTGGGTGGCGACGATGCGCCCGTCCTTGACGCCCACCAGCACGCCGCAGCCGGTGCCGCAGTAGCGGCAGGCGCCCTTGTCCCAGCGGATGCCGTCGGAGGCTGCGGCCGTTTGCGCATAGGCCTCGGGCAAGGCCACGCCCGCGGCGGTGGCGGCCGCGGCGGCGGCCTTGTGCTTGACGAAATCGCGGCGCGTGAAGGTGACGGGGAATTCCATCTCAGTGCTCCTGGCTCAGGTCCTGGTCGGGTTCGAACTGGTGATAGACCATGGCCACCGACATCACGCCTTCGACCGCGCCGATGCGCGAGAAGGTGTCGGTGGTTGCGTCGTTGGTATCGGCTTCGAGCGTGACGATCAGCTTGCCCTCGGGCGTGGCGGCATGGACGTCCACACCCGGGATCGCGCCCAGCTGGTGGCGCACCTGCGCGAGGAAGTCGGGTCGGGCATCGACCACGAGGCTGGAAATGTTCATCGCTGGCACCTGATCGGATTGCGTCCACCCACAGCGGAGCGAAACGCGAAGAATTGGTGGAGCCTAGGTGGGGGAAACCCCGAAATCCTTGAACCGGTTCAGTTTTTTGACCGGATGTCGAGTGGGTGCAATGGGGTTGCGCTTGATCAACCAAGGAGGTCGTTGCTCCGCGCGCGACGCGCGAAACGCGCGCACGTCCCTTCATGGGGGGGCGCCAGGCGGCACTTTCTTGAACCAGTTCAACGCCAAGTCCGGCGCCGCAGCCAATCATGACCACAGCGCGATGTACCGCGGCGGGGACGCCCTGATGGGGCGGCCCGTGACAGGGCGGTCACCCGGCCAGCCGGGGGCGCCGACTGGGCATGACGGAGTAGGCAGCACATGGATGCAAGGTGGAGGATCCGACCCACGCGGGTCGGGTCGATTCGGATGGCGGGCATGGTCCTGGCCCTGCTGGTGGGGGCGAGCGCCGGCGCGGGCGAGGGTGTGGGGATGGGCGACGCTGCCGCGCAGGCGGCACCGGCTGCGGAGCCCGCCGCGCCGCGCCGGCAGGCGCTGGTGCGCATGGTCCGGCAGGACTGCGGCTCCTGCCACGGCATGCAGCTCACCGGCGGCCTGGGCCCGGCGCTGACCCGCGAGGCCCTGGCCGACAAGTCGCTCGACGGCCTGGCGATCACGATCTACCAGGGGCGCCTGGGCACGCCGATGCCGGGCTGGCGCACGATGCTCAGCGAGCCGGAGGCCCAATGGATCGCCGAGCGGCTGGTGGCGGGTTTCCCGCAGGAAGGTGCGCGATGAACACGATGGGCACGATGAACGCCATGAGCCGGCGCGCCTGCCTGCTCGGCGGCCTGGCGTTGCCACTGGCCTGGAGCGGCTGTGCCGCGGTGGCGCCGAGCGGGGCCGCCCCGTCGGTGGCTCCTGCCCTGATGGGCAGCGGCGACCTGGGCGTGGTGATCGAGCGCGCCACCGGCACGCTGGCCATCGTCAACACCAGCTCGCGCAGCCTGCTCGGCAAGGTCACCGGGCTGGGCGACCTCTCGCACGCCTCGGTGGTGTTCTCGCGCGACCAGCGCTTTGCCTACGTGTTCGGCCGCGACGGCGGGCTGACGAAGGTGGATGTGCTGGAGCGCCGCATCGTCCACCGCGTGATGCAGGCCGGCAACTCGATCGGCGGTGCCATCTCGGCCGACGGCACGCTGGTGGCGGCGCAGAACTACTCCCCCGGCGGCGTGAAGGTGTTCGATGCCCGCACGCTGGCGCTGGTGGCCGACATCCCGGCCACCATCGACCCGGTGAAGCAGCCCGGCAAACTGTCCCGCGTGGTGGGCCTGGTCGACCTGCCGGGGCGGCGCTTTGCCTACAGCCTGTTCGATGCCGATGCGATCTGGATCGCCGACCTGAGTGATGTCGCCCAGCCGAAGGTCACCAGGCTGGAGGGCATCGGCCGCCAGCCCTACGACGCGCTGGTCACGCCCGATGGGCGCCACTACATTGCCGGCCTGTTCGGCGAGGACGGCCTGGCGATGGTCGACCTCTGGGCCGCCGAGCCCAAGGTGCGGCGCATCCTGGGCGGCTACGGCCGGGGCCAGCAGCCGCTGCCGGTGTTCAAGATGCCGCACCTGCGCGGCTGGGCCGTGGCCGGGCGGCATGCGTACCTGCCCGCCATCGGCCGCCACGAGGTGCTGGTGGTGGACACCGAGAGCTGGCAGGAGGTGGGCCGCATCCCGGTGGCCGGGCAGCCGGTGTTCGTGATCGCGCGCCCGGACGGCCGCCAGGTCTGGGTCAACTTCGCGGTGCCCGACTACCACCGCGTGCAGGTCATCGACACGGTCGAGCGCCGCGTGGTCCGCACCATCGAGCCGGGCCGTGCGGTGCTGCACATGGAGTTCACGCCGCGCGGCGAGGCGGTGTGGATCAGCGCGCGCGATGCCAACCGGGTGGCGGTCTACGACACCCAGCGCATCGAGCCGGTCGGCGAGCTGGCGCTGGATGCGCCCAGCGGCATCTTCTTCACCGCCCGCGCTGCGCGCGTGGGCTTCTGAGGCGGGGCCGCGATGATGCACGATGGCTTCCGGCTGGCGCTGCTCAACCCCTGGCAGCACGACTTCCCGCTGGTGCGCGACCCCTATGGCGTCATCGCCCGCGCGCTGTCGGTGGACCCCGAGGTGGTGCTGGCGGGCTACCGCCGCCTGCTGGCCGATGGCAGCCTGAGCCGCATCGGCGCGGTCTTTGCTGCTGGCGCCGGCGGTGCCGGGCTGCTGGCCGCGATGGCGGTGCCGCTGGAGCGGCTGGAGGCGGTGGCGGCGATCGTCTCCGCGCACCCGGGCGTGAACCACAACTACGAGCGTGAGGGGCGCCACAACCTCTGGTTCGTGATGACCGGCGCCGACCGCGCGGCCGTCGATGCGGCGATGGACGGCCTGGAGCAGGCCACTGGCTTGGCCGCCCTGCGCCTGCGCATGCTGCGGCCCTACCGCATCGACCTGGGCTTCGACCTGAACGGCACGGCCCGTGCCCGCCCGCCACGCCGCGCCGAGGTGCCCCGGGTGGCCGAGGCCGACTGGCCGCTGGCCGCCCTGGCCGAGGCCGGCCTGCCGCTGGAGCACGGCCCCTTCGACCGCTGGGCCGCGCAGCTCGGCCGCCGCCCGGACGAGGTGCTCGCCACGCTGGCCGGCTGGGTGCAGGCCGGCACGCTCAGCCGCTTCGGCACCGTGGTGCGCCACCATGAGCTGGGCTGGAGCGCCAATGCGATGACGGTCTTCGACGTGCCCGACGAGCGCGTCGACGCCTGTGGCGCCGCGCTGGCGCGCGTGCCGGGCGTGACGCTGGCCTACCGGCGCGAGCGCGCCGCCGGCTGGCCGTACAACCTCTACTGCATGGTGCACGGGCGTGACCGCGAGGCGGTGGCGCGGCTGCTGGCCGAGGCGATCGGCCCCTGCGGGCTGGCGGACTGCCCCCGCTCGGTGCTGTTCTCGCGCAGGCGTTTCAAGCAAACGGGGGCCCGGCGTTTCCGCGACCGGGTGACCCTGCCAACACGGGGGGAATCACATGCACATGGCTGAAGTCTCACAGGTCCGGACCAACGCGCACCTGGCCGACATGGATCTGCGCCTGCTGGAGCGCCTGCACGGCGAGCTGCCGTTGTCCGACCGGCCGTTCGCCGAGGTGGCTGCCGAGCTGGGCCTGCGCGAGGATGCGCTGATCGACCGCCTGCGCCAGCTGCTGTCCAGCGGCGTGCTGACGCGCTTCGGGCCGCTGTTCCAGATCGAGCGGGCGGGCGGGCGCTTCGTGCTGGCCGCCATCGCCGTGCCGCCCGAGCGCTGGGACGCCGTGGTCGCGCAGGTCAACGCCCACGCCGAGGTGGCGCACAACTACCGCCGCGAGCACGCGCTGAACATGTGGTTCGTGGTCGCGACCGAATCGCTGGCGCAGGCCGACGCGGTGCTGGCCGCCATCCAGGCCGAAACCGGGCTGGAGGTGCTCGCTTTCCCGAAGGAGCGCGAGTACTTCGTCGAGCTGCGCCTGCCGCTGCGGGGCTCCCCGCTCCATGCCCGGCCCGCTGCGGCCCCGCCCGTGGCGCACCGGCCGGCGGCGCCCCAGGCCATGGCTGCGCTGGACGGCTTCGACCGCGCGCTGATCGCCGCCACCCAGGGCGGCCTGCCGCTGGTGCCGCGGCCCTACGAGGCGGTGGGCGCCGTGCTCGGCGTGAGCGCCGAGCAGGTGCGCGAGCGCCTGGCCGAGATGCTCATGCAGGGGCTGATCCGCCGCATCGGCGCGGTGCCCAACCACTACCGCCTCGGCTACGTCGCCAACGGCATGACGGTGTGGGACGTGGACGACGCGCGCATCGACGCGCTGGGCCAGCGCATCGGCGCGCTGCCCGGCGTGAGCCACTGCTACCGCCGCCCGCGCCACCTGCCCAGCTGGCCGTACAACCTCTTCGCCATGCTGCACGGGCGCAGCCGCGCCGAGGTCGAGCAGCAGGCCGCGCAGCTGCGTGCCCTGCTGGGCGACGCCTGCAGGGCCAGCGACATCCTTTACTCCAGCGAAATCCTGAAGAAGACAGGGCTTCGGCTGGGCCACGTCGGCTGAATCCGAAAGCCCCACGATGTTCCGCATTTCCCAGTACCTGCGCGACCTGGCCGAGGCCGAGCGCACCGGCAGCTACCCGGCGCTGCCGGCCCGCCGCGGCGCGGGCCTGCCCGGCCCGGTCGTGATCTGGAACCTGATCCGCCGTTGCAACCTCACCTGCAAGCACTGCTACGCCCTGTCGGCCGACCACGAGTACGCCGGCGAGCTCAGCACGCAGGAGGTCTTCACCGTGATGGACGACCTGCGCGCCTACCGCGTGCCGGTGCTCATCCTCTCTGGCGGCGAGCCGCTGCTGCGCCCGGACCTCTTCGACATCGCCGACCGTGCCAAGGTGATGGGCTTCTACGTCGGCCTGTCCACCAACGGCACCCTGATCGACGCGCCGATGGCCAACCGCGTGGCGCGTGCGCGTTTCAACTACGTCGGCATCAGCCTGGACGGCATCGGCGCGGTGCATGACCGCTTCCGCCGGCTCGATGGCGCCTTCGACCTCAGCCTGGCCGCCGTGCGGCACCTGCACGAGCGCGGCGTCAAGGTCGGCCTGCGCTACACCATGACCGACCTCAACGCCGGCGAGCTGCCCGCGCTGCTGCAGCTCATGCACGACGAGGGCGCCGAGAAGTTCTACTTCTCCCACCTCAACTACGCCGGGCGCGGCAACATCCACCGCGGCCGGGATGCCCACTTCATCGCCACCCGCCGGGCGATGGACCTGCTCTTCGACACCGCCTGGCGCGACGCCCAGGCCGGCAGCCCGCGCGAGTACGTCACCGGCAACAACGACGCCGACGGCGTCTACCTGCTGCAGTGGGTGCACGAGCGCTTCCCCCGCTGGGTCGAGCCCCTGCGCCAGCACCTGCAGGCCTGGGGTGGCAACTCCAGCGGCGTCAACGTGGCCAACATCGACAACCTCGGCGTCGTCCACCCCGACACCATGTGGTGGCACCACAGCCTGGGCAGCGTGCGCGAGCGGCCCTTCTCGGCCATCTGGAGCGACACCAGCGACCCGCTGATGGCCGGCCTCAAGCGCAGGCCCCGCCAGGTGGGCGGGCGCTGCGCGCAGTGCCAGCACGTTGCCATCTGCGGCGGCAACACCCGCGTGCGCGCCCAGCAGGTCACCGGCGATGCCTGGGCCGAAGACCCGGGCTGCTACCTGGACGACGACGAGATCGGCCTGGACGCCCGTGCAGCCGGGGCGGCCGAGCGAGTGGCCGTGACCCCCTTCAAGTCCGCCCGCAGCGCCCGGATCGAGGCCATCCCGGTCGTTTCGAGCTGAGCCCCTGTTCTTCCGGATCCCTGCACCAGATCAAGGAGCGTGACGCACTGCCCACCTATACCTGTATCTGCGGCCTGTGCCGTGATGAGGAGTTTGGTGATGAAGCAGTTCTCGCATCCCGTTCCCCTGACGCTCGCCGTCGTCGCTGCCGCGCTGCTGGCCGGCTGCGCCGCCTCCGTCGGCGCCCAGACCGCCGCCCCAGCCGCCACCCCGGCTGCCACCGCGTCCGGCACCCCGGTGCCCGCCGCCGGCGTGAGCCGCCCCGGCTTCGACTCCAAACCGATCTACACCGCCGGCGTGTCCGGTGACGAGCAAAAAGAGGTGGTGATGATCTCGGTCGCCATCGCCCCCGGCGCCTCCTCCCCGGCGCATACCCACCCCGGCGACTGCGTTGGCACCGTGATTGACGGCCAGATTGAGTTGCGCGCCTTCGGCAAGGATCCCCGCCGCGTCCAGGCTGGCGAGGCCTTCGGCAACACCCGCGGCACCGTGCACCAGTTCGTCAACGTCGGCGACAAGCCCGTGCGCATGATCACCACCCTGGTGGTCGACAAGGGCCGGCCGCGCACGGTGATGCAGCCGGATTTCAAGTGAAACTGGCGGTGTGACGCGGCCATTGAGGTGGCGGGGCATGGAAGTGGTCTGCTGTGATCCGGATGT
>Ga0073899_10003421_pt1 | contig 14043 bp, 13 predicted proteins | sample KloWWTmetaKNB5Ph_FD_88975 | JGI IMG/M metagenome (GOLD analysis project Ga0073899, IMG submission 88975) | Active sludge microbial communities from Klosterneuburg, Austria, studying microevolution and ecology of nitrifiers - Klosterneuburg... | ecosystem: Engineered > WWTP > Aerobic digester >... | reverse complement strand
TTGGGGTGCTTCTGGGCATAGTCGATGCCGTGCTCGACCAGCGCCGCGAGCTCCGCGGCTTCCTTCGTGCCGTGGCTCGAGAAGTAGCGATCGAGCTCGTTGCCGAACGACAGCGCGTACAGCTCTTTGCCGTAGGTCGCGAACACCTTGTCGATCAGCGCCTCGAGGGCGGCCACGGTGGTGGCGTCGCCGAAGCTCGGGGCCGAGCCCGGGGGGCGCGCGTCGAGCGTGCGGTCGACCAGCGCCAGACACACCAAGAGGTCGCGACCCGAGCCTTGATACAGCTTCGAGACGGCCTCGAGCTTGGCCCACGCGGCGGGCGCGGGGGTGGAGGGCGACTCGAACAGCTGCTTCCACGGCAGCACCTGGCTCACCCCGCGCGAGCCCAGGGCGATCACGTCGAGCTCGGCCAGCTTCTGATCGGCCGGTGAGGGCCCGGCGTCGGTGGTAGAGGGCGGCACCGGGATGATGCCCAGGCGAAGCGGCGACACCGGCGCGTCGCTGGCGTCGGCGTCCACTGCCGCGTCGGCGGCGCCGCTCCCGCCGCTGGCGTCGGGGGCCCCGCCCTGGCCACCGGCACCGCCGGCGTCGCCGGCGTCGGCTTTCGGTTTCGACACCTCGGGCTTGCCATCATCCGAGCACGAAAGCGCCATCAGCCAGGCAGCGACCCCGACGGCGGCCAGTGCTCGGAGCGTGGCGAAGCGGGCGACCATCCGCGCCCGAGCCTAGCACTTTTGCGGGAACCCGCGCCGCGTGAGGTAGGATTGCCGTCCCTCGGACATGAGCCTGGACCTTCCCGCCCACAGCCGCCCTCCGGTGTCGCAGCGCTCGCCCCGCCCGCTGGACGACGCGAGCCTGTTCGTCAACCGCGAGCTGTCGTGGCTCGAGTTCAACGCGCGGGTGGTGGCCGAAGCCGCCGACGAGCGCGTGCCGCTCTACGAGCGCGTCAAGTTCCTCTCGATCTTCGCCAACAACCTGGACGAATTCTTCATGGTGCGGGTGGCCGGGCTCCAGGCCCAGCTTTCCGGTGAGATCGACGAGGTTCCGCCCGACGGCATGACGCCGGTGCAGCAGCTCACCGCCATCAGCATTCGCACCCACGAGCTGGTGGACGAGAGCTACCGCATCTGGGCCGACTCGGTTCAGCCACACCTGCGTGAGGCGGGCATCGCGCTGATCTTGCCCGACGAGCTGGCCACCGAGGACCAGGCGCTGCTGGACGAGCACTTCCGGAAGGACATCTTCCCGGTGCTCACCCCGATCGTGGTGGATCCGGCGCACCCGTTCCCCCACGTGCGCAACAAGAGCATCAACGTCGGGTTCGTGTTCGACAGCCCGGTGCGGGGCACCGAGCCCAGCTTCGGCGTGGTGCAGGTGCCCATGCCCCTGGGCCGGCTGATCCGCGTGCCACAGCAGGGGCTGCGGCGGGCGTATGTGGCGCTGGAAGATCTGATCTTGCGCCACGCCGCCATGCTCTTTCCGCAGATGCGCGTAGTGGGGCGCTTCGCGTTCCGGGTGACCCGCAACTTCGACATCGAGCTCGACGACGACGAGGCCGAAGATCTGCTGCTGACCCTGCAGGCCGAGCTCAGGCGGCGCGAGCGCGGGCACGCGGTGCGGCTCAGCGTGGCCGGAGACGTGCCGCCAGATTCGCTGCAGTTCCTCTGCCGGTCGCTCGATCTGGACATCGAGCGCGACGTGTTCACCACCCGCGGCCCGCTCTACCTGGCCGACATGATGGAGATGACCACCGGCGACGATCGCCGCGACCTGCGCGACGAGAGCTTCTCGCCGGTCTATGTGCCGCCGCTACGCGACAGCGACGACTTGTTCGAGACGATTCGCGAGCGCGACGTGCTGCTCCACCACCCGTACGAGTCGTTCGAGGCGGTGGTCGATTTCTTGTCGCAGGCCGCCGAAGACCCCCAGGTGCTCGCCATCAAGCAGACGCTGTATCGCACCGGCGGTGAATCGCCCATCGTGAAGGCACTGCAACGCGCGGCCGAGCTGGGCAAGCAGGTCACCGCGGTGGTCGAGCTGAAGGCCCGCTTCGACGAGGCCAGCAACATGCAGTGGGCCCGTGCCCTCGAGCGCTCGGGCGTGAACGTGATGTACGGCCTGATGGGCATGAAGACCCACGCCAAGGTGCTGTTGGTCGTGCGCCGCGAGCGCAACGGCCTGCGACGCTATGTGCACCTGGCCACCGGCAACTACAACCAGCAGACCGCGCGCCTGTACACCGATCTGTCGCTGTTCACCGCCAACGAAGAGCTGGGCGAAGACGCCAGCGCGCTCTTCAATCTGCTCACGGGCTATAGCGCGCCGCCGCGCTGGAACCGGATGATCGTGGCGCCGCTGGGGCTGCACGAGGCGGTGCTGGGCCTGATCTCGCGCGAGTCGGAGCACGCGCGGGCCGGCCGCCCGGCGAAGATCACGGCGAAGATGAACTCGCTGGTGGACGCCGACGTGATCGCGTCGCTGTATGCCGCCTCGCAGGCGGGGGTGCAGATCGATCTCTTGGTGCGCGGCATCTGCTGCTTGCGACCGGGGGTGAAGGGCGTCAGCGAGCACGTGCGCGTCCACGCGCTGGTGGACCGCTTCCTCGAGCACTCGCGCGTGTTCCACTTCGCCAACGGCGGCAACGACGAGGTCTATCTGTCCAGCGCCGACTGGATGCCGCGCAACTTCCGCCGGCGGGTCGAGGTGATGTGGCCCATCTTGGACGAGGCCCTGCGCCGCCGGGCGATCGACGAGATCCTGACCACGATGCGAGCCGACAGCGCCAAGAGCTGGCAGCTGGAGGCGACGGGGCGCTACGGCCGCGTCGAGCCCGCCAAGGACGGCAAGCCGGTCCGCAGCCAGCTGCGCTTCATGGAATTTGCCCGCGAGCGCGCCCGCGACACCGAGAAGGCGGTGTCGCGCCAGCTGGCGCCGGTGCCCGTGCCCAACCAAGCGACCATCACCATGGACAAGCTGCGCAAGCGCGGCGCCAAGAAGCGCCGCAAGCAGAAGCGGCGCCTGGACGACTGAAGGGGCCCGTGGCGGTTCGTGCCCAGCACCTGGTCGCTCTCGTTGCGGTTGTCGCTTTGGCGGTGGTGTCGTGCGGCGACTCGAACCCGTGCGCCGTGGCAGCGGCGCGGCTGGAACCCTGCCAGGCCGAGCTCGACCAGATCGTGCCCCACTTCCCCCTGCCGTCGAGGACGAGCGAGTGCTCGAGCGAAGAGTCGCGCTGCGTCGCGGCCTGCGTGCTTCAGTCGACCTGCCCGTTCGTCGTCGAGGCGGCACGCACCCCGCAGGTCACGGACCCGAACGCTCCGCCCGTCTCAGAAGGCGCGGGCGCGTTCCTCGACTGCACCATCGCTTGCTTCACGTAGCCGTTCGCGGGTCCCGTTTGGAAACCGCGTTGACCCGCGCTCGATGACCTCCACGCGGTCAAAACGCGTGGCTCGACCCGCTACGGCGCGCTCGGCGTGAGATCGATGGGGTTGGTGGGCGAGCCCTGATGCAACCCACCGTCGCCCACCCAGTAGATGTAAGCGGGTGCGGGCGCGTCATCCAGATAGACGTCGACCCGCACGGTGGCGCCGGGCGTGGTCTCGAACGTGAAGCCGTCGAGGTCCATGCTGTTCTTGGCGACCATTCGCACGCCACTGCTGGTGCGCCAGTCGACGTAGTCCGAAGCCTCGAGCCCCTCGGCGGCGAAGTCGATGAGCTCACTCTTCTCGTCGACGGCTACGATGATGTCCCACGGGCAATCGTAACCGGTGACCGCGGTGTCGCAGGAGGTGAACACGCGCCACTTGCCGCCCTCGGCGTACTCGACGAACGCCCCCGCACCCTGACCGGGCTCGATCTCGGCCAGGGTGGCGCCGGTGTCGATGGTGCTCTCGGCAGCGTCGTCGGGCGGAATGTACGAGTTGCAGGTGGGGCCCACGCAGTCTTCGTGACCGTCGTGGTCGACCATGCACCCCGAGAGCGAAAGCGCGAGCAGGCAGCAGAACGAGACGGACCAGAGACGCATTGGAAACCTCAGCGACGGCGGCCGGGCCGACCGGGTGGGGGGGCCGGGGGCCTGTGAGAAGGGACGGGCGCCGGCGCAGACATGCGCGGCGGCGCGGAACGATACCCCGGCGACGGCGCGCGCGAAGGGGGTGCCGAGCGCGACGGCGGCGACGCGCGCGAGGGCTCGGCCGACCGGTAGGGCTCGGCGGAACGGTAAGGCTCGGCCGAGCGCGACGGCGGGGCCGCACGCGACGGGCGCGACGGCGGCGACGGGTTCGAGGGCGACCAGGCGTGCGAGGGCGCGCGGCGGTCGGTCGGGCGCGCGCCGGGCCACGACGGGCGCGGCTCGGACCGCGGCCCCGCGCTGGGCGGGCGCGGCGAACGGAACGCATCGCCGCCGCCGGGGCCGGGGCGGCGACCGGGGGTGACGATCTTCGCGTTTCGGTCGCTGGCCTTCTGGCGCGAGGCAGCCACGGCCTTCGGATGCGCCGGGGTGTGGTTCTTGGGAACGGCGTTCGCGGGAACGTACGCGCGCTTCGACGACGGACCCGCCCAGGCCGGCGAGCCGCGCGGGGGAACGTAGCGATGCGAGTGCGCCGCGATGTCGTGCACGTGATGGTGGTCGTGCACGATGTAAGAGTGCATGTGGTGGTGATAGGCGTACGCGCTGGGACAGAACACCCAGGGCGTGTAGAGGCCGAACCACACGCCCACCGCCACGCCGTCGAACCAGACGTAATCGGGGGGCATGGGCGCCCAGCCGACGTAGGCGTAGCCCGGATCGGCCACGCGCCAGGTCACCCACGCGTGGGCGTATTGCCGACCCGGGATCCACGCCCAGCCGGTGCCGCTGATCCAGACCCAGCGACCGTAGTGGAACACCACCCACCCCCAGCGGTAGTCCGAGACCCAGATCCAGCCGCCGTCGTCGGCGACCGCCCAGTGCCCCGAGGTCACGTAGGGCGCGAAGTCGGCGCCGACCACCTTGCTGTGCGGGATCCAAACCTTGCCGTAGGTCGGGTCGTCGCGCCAGGCGCCGTGGGGCTCGAGCTCGGCGTTGAAGTCGGTGAGGGCGGCGGGGTCGCGGTCGTCGTAGGCGACCAGCTCGTCCCCACCCGGTGCAGCGCCCTCCGCCGGCGCGTCGTCCCACTGCGCCCCCTGCGCCGCCGCGACCCCCGGCAGCGCCAGCGCCGCGGCCAGAGAGGCGAGGCCCAGGGTGAACAACCGTCGACTCTGCATTGGGTCAATCATGCGCTTGGCCTCGAGGTCTAGCAACCGACGTACCCAGCTTGGACGACGGCGAGCCGACCCGCATTCTTCGTGCGCTCGTCGCCGCCAGCTCGGCCCAATCTTCTGAATTTCCGTGGGGTCGGGCCGTGGCACCGAGAACTTCCGGGCGTAGCAAGCGGGTCACACCCTGGCTGACTCGCGAGTATTTTGCGTTAGAGTCCGCCCCCCATGCTGTCGTTCGACGAGGCGCGCGAGCGCATCCTGCGAGACCTCGAGCCCCTGGGCAGCGAGCGCGTTCGGCTCGACCTGGCGCTGGGTCGCGTGCTGGCCGAGACCTTGACCGCGACCGCGCCCATGCCGGCCTTCGACTACAGCGCGATGGACGGTTACGCGGTGAGCGCGGCGGCCCTCGAAGGCGACGGCCCGTGGGCGCTGCCCGTGATCGGCGAGAGCCGCACCGGCGGCGTGCCGCCGACGCTGACCGCCGGCAGCGCCTGCCGGATCTTCACCGGCGCCCAGCTGCCGGCCGGCGCCGATGCGGTGGTGATGCAAGAAGACGTGGAGCGCGACGGCGACCGGGCGAAGCTCGGCGCGCGGCCCAAGCCGGGCAGCCACGTGCGCCGGGCAGGAGAAGATCTGGCCGTGGGCCAGGTGGCGCTGCCGCTTGGCACACGGCTCGGACCGGCGCAGGTCGGCCTGGCTGCAGCGCTGGATCGGGGCGAGCTCGAGGTCTTCCGCAAGCCGCGCATCTCGATCTTGTGCACCGGCGACGAGCTGCGCGCGCCGGGGTCGGCGCCCCGGCCCGGCAGCATTCCCGAGTCGAACGGGCACACCATCGCGGCCATGGTCCGCACGCTGGGTGCCGAGCCGCAGCTCTTGCCCTATGTGCCCGACGATCGCGCGGCCACGTTGGCAGCCGTGCGGTCCGCACTCACCAGCGTCGATCTGCTGCTGACCATCGGTGGGGTCAGCGTGGGGGATCACGATCTGGTGCGCCCGGCTCTCGAGAGCGCGGGGGCGGTGCTCGATTTCTGGAAGGTGAAGATCCGCCCCGGAAAGCCCCTGGCCTATGGCTCCCACGGCTCGACGCGGATCTTGGGGCTGCCGGGCAACCCGATCTCGGCGCAGGTCACCTTTGCGCTGTTCGGTGCTCCCCTGGTGCGCAAGCTGAGCGGCGATCGCCGGCCGCTGCCGCGCCTTCGACGTGCGCGCCTCACCCGCGCCGTTCACCAGAAGCCGGGCCGCACCGCGTTCTTGCGCGCCACCCTGGACGACGACCGCGTGACGCCGCTCGACAACCAGGCATCCGGCGCCCCCACCAGCATGGCGTGGGCCGACTGCTTGATGATCGTCCCCGCCGAGTCCGAGGGCATCGAGGCCGGGCAAGACGTGACCGTGATCCTGCTCTCGGAAATCTGATGAGCGCCCCGCTGGTCGGCATCTTCGTCGGCGGCAAGGGCCGGCGCATGGGCGGCGTGGCCAAGGGCCTGCTGACCGCGCCCGGCGGCGCAGAGACCCTGGTCGCGCGACTGGCGCGCGTGGTGCGCGAGACCTTCGGCGAGGTGGATCTGGTGCTGGTGGGCAGCGCCGACGCGTACGCCGCCCAGGGGCTGCCGAGCCTGGCCGACGATCCGCCGGGGGTCGGCCCGATCGGCGGGCTCGCGGCGCTCTTGGCCGAGGGCCGGCGGCGCGGCTCGCCGTTCGTGGTGACCCTGGCCTGCGATCTGCCCTACGTGAACGCCGCGCTGCTCGCTCGGCTCGCGGCCCACGCGCCCGGCTCTGCAGCGGTGGCCGCCCGCCAGGGCGCGCGCTGGCAGCCGCTCTGCGCGCGCTTCGATCCGATGGTGGCGCACCCTGTGGCGCAGGCGCTGGCGCTGGGCGGCACGCACTCGCTGCAGGCCGTGCTCGATCAGCTGGCGTGCGTCGAGCTGCCGCTCGACACTGATCACGATCTGCGCGACTGGGACGAACCGGGCGACGTGGAGTGACGGCGCCGGACGAACGCCAGCCCGAGCCCGAGCAGCACCCAGCCCGAGAAGCCCGAGCGCCGTGCCGGCACGCGGCAGCTGCAATCGCCGGCGTCGTCTTTCAGCACGTGGGTCTTCTGCCCACCGCCCGCGCCGCCGCTGGCGCCGCCGTCGATCACCCCGCCGGCCCCGGCGCTGCCCGCGCTGCCGCCGGCCCCGGGGCTGCCTGCGGCGCCGTCGCCGCCGCAGTCGACCACGTCGAAGCTGAGCGCGACCTCGGGGCCGAACCAGGCCTTCAGCTCGTCGACCAGGCGCCAGCGTGACTCGTACACGCCCGGGGTGCTGGGTGCCTTCCCGGCGATCCCGGGGGTCTTGCTGAACACGGTGCGGCGACACTTGGGCTGATCGCTGCAGTCGCCGCCGCCGGGAACGACCTCGGAGTTGGCGCTTTCCTTCAGGCTGACGCGGTTCTCTCCGGTGAACGGATCGTTTCCGCTCCCCACCACGCCGAGCCGCACGGCCTGTCCGTCGCCGGCGCCGCTGCTGTCGGTCCAGGTGACGCTGCCGGTGTTCTCGAGCTCGAACCAGAAGTGGAACGAGTCGCCGGCGCACACGCGATAGTCTGCCTTGCCGGAAGGGTCGACCTCGGCGCTGCTGCCCTGGGACACCAGCTTGGCGTCCAGCTTGGCCACGGTGGGCCCGAGCAGGGTCTGGTAAGCCTGCACCAGCGAGGTGTAGGGCGGCACGAACACCTTGCCGATGCCCGACACGTTCTGCTCGAGATCGAAGTGCAGGTGCGTCGTGGTCGGCGTGCCGCCGAACTCGTTCGACACCTTGCCCATCAGCTGCCCCTTCTTCACCGTCTGACCGGTCGAGACCGCAAGGCTGCCCATGTGCAGGTAGCGATAGACGGTGCCGTCGTTGCCGGTCAGATAGACGGAATAGGTGCCAATGCTGGTGATCTTGCCGTCGGTGGTGGCGACCGTGGCGTGCACGTTCTTGGTGCAGGTGGCGGCGCGAATGTCTTGCCCCTGGTGGCCCTTGCCGGCGGGGCAGAGCGGCATGCTCCAGCTGCGGGTCTCGCAGTAGTTGTCCCACCACGGGTAGCTGAAGTTCTCGGTGTCGCACTGGCCGCCACCGGGGCCGCTCGATCCGCCGTGACCCCAGACCTGCGAGTTGGCGTAGGCCGGCGCCTTCTCGATGGGGAAGCGCATCCCTGGGGCGTAGATCTTCGCGTCTACGCGCCCGGTGCCCGAGCCCGAGACCAGCGTGCCCGCGGGCTTGAAGGTGAAGTCCGCGGCGAACGCCGAGCTGGTGAGGGTGAGCACCGCGAAGACGACCGAGAGCCTCATGGCGCGCCCCCGCGCCCGCCGACGTGGGCCAGCGACTCGACCATGCTCACCAGGAACTTGTCGTCGGCGCACCGGCCATCGCCCGCCACCGCGCATTCGACGTGCAGCGAGTGGGCGACGCCGGCTTCGTGCCACGACGCCTGCCAGATGTTCGACTCGACGGTGACGAAACCCTTCTTGTCGCGCAGCACCCGGTCGCCGGCCACCGGCGCAATGTCCGAATACCGATAGGCGAGCCGACTGCTGTGGAGGGCGACGGTGACGCCCTCGGCGGTGGCCGAGACCGCCGCCCACACCGGGCCGGTGGTCACGATGGCGCTGGCAGCGAGCGCGGGGCTGGACGGTGCGAGCACCGGCACCGGCGACTGGGCAACCTCGGCGCGGGCGGCCGCGGACAGGCGGCTCTGCACGTCGCGGTCGACGGGCGTGGACCAGTCGGGCTCCGAGAGCTGGGTCGATCGGGCGGCCGAAGCCGGCTGGGCACTGGTGGCGACGGAGCTCGCGGGCTCGCCCTCGCAGGCGAGCAGCAGGGCCGCCGCCACGACGAACGTGGCGCGCTGGGGCATGCGAGCCGTCAGTCTACGTGATTGTGGTGGCCGGTGCAGCGGGCGTCGCGAAAGCCCACCCAGTAGGGCCCGTCGGGACCGTGCTCGCACTTCCAGATCGGCACGCGCTCCTTGATCCGGTCGATCAGCAGGCGGCACGCCCGAAAGGCCTCGTCCCGATGGGGCGCGCTGGCCGCGCACACCACGGCCAGATCGCCGACCGAGAGCCGACCGACGCGGTGCAGCACCGCCAGGCGGGCGCCGGGGATCTCGCGCGCGATCTGGTCACCGATGGCGCGCATCTCTTTGACCGCCATGCTGGTGTACGCCTCGTACTCGAGCAGGGTGATGGGCTGGCCGTCGTTCTCGTCGCGCACCGTGCCGATGAACAGCGTGGTGCCACCCGCGCTGGGGTGGGCCACGGCCTGGGTCACCTCGTCCACGGACAGCGCTTGGTCGCGGATTTCGAACAGGGTCATCGCGCAAAATCTCCCGATCGGCCCCCCGACTTCGAGAGCAGCCGGGTGGGACCGATCTCCATCGAGCGGTCGTAGGCCTTGAGCATGTCGTAGACGGTGAGCGCCGCCACCGACGCCGCGCAGAGTGCTTCCATCTCGACGCCGGTGCGGTCGAAGGTCTCGACGCTGGCCTGCACGTGAGCCGTGTGGCTTGGGGCATCGAGCGCGATCTCGACCGTGACGTGGGTGATGGCGATGGCGTGGCAGAGCGGGATCAGGTCGCTGGTGCGCTTGGCCGCCTGGATGCCGGCGATGCGCGCCGTGGCCAGCACGTCGCCCTTGCCGGCGCTGGCACCTGCGAGCCGCGCGAAGGCCTCGGGGCCCATGCTGACGCGGCTCTCGGCGAGCGCGCGCCGCAGGGTGGACGCCTTCTGGCCCACGTCGACCATGCGCACCACCCCGGTCGGCGAGAGGTGCGTCGAGAGGGCGCTGGCGCCGACGATCTCCGCGTAGGCCGCGGCGATGCGCTCGGGGCGCCCCTTCGAGGCGACCTTGGCGAGGGCGTAGCGGTCGAGCGGGCTGAGCCCCGCCCACAGCGCCGGCGCGAGGGGCCGGCCCTCACCGAAGACTGCAACCACCGCCGCCGGCGCCCCCTCGGCCGGCGGATCCGCGGCCGCCGCGCCCACCTCGGCCGCGGGCGTGGCGCGCTCGAGCAATGCGCGCGCGCTGGCCAGATCCACCGCGGGCGCCTCGCCCAGCTCGGTGAGCGTGCGCCGCGCTTCGGCGGTCAGGCTCTGCCAGCCCGCACGCGACAGGCGCAGCCCCAGCTGGTCCAGGACCCGACGCGCAGCCAGCGGCAAGAGCAAGAGGCGCTCGTCCACTTCGTCGAAGGCGTAGAGCTTCACGGGCGGGAAGGTACCACACGGCGACCCATGACATACTTCCGGCCGTGCGGGTTTCGGTCGCAACTTTCGGCGTCGCGGTCGCGCTGCTCTCGGGTTGCCCGAAGGCGCCGACCCCCAGCAGCGGGGGCATGCCCGCGGGCGCCGACAGCTGTCGCGTGCGCGTCGAAGACAGCCCGTTCACGCCCGTGCCGCCGGAGCCGTTGCCACCGCAACGCTCGCGCGTGGGGGTCGCGGTGCATGCCGAGCTGGCGGCGCTCGAGCGCGCGCTCGGCAAAGAGGTCCCGGTCACGCTCGCCGCCGAGCGCCGCCGACCGATCGGCACGCCCGGCGAGGTGACCTACGTCGTGCGGCGCGGGCGGCTGGGGATCGCGCTCGACACCGCGCGGCTCACGGTGAAGGTGCCGGTCGAGGTCGAGGCCGAGGTCTGCAAGCCGCTGGGCCCGTTCTGCCCCACCTACGGCCGCTGCAGCCCGCGCCTCTTGGCCACCGCCAGCGTGCCGCTGTTGCTCAGTGACAGCTACGAGATCGGCAAGAGCCGCGTATCGATCGCGGTGCAGCGCGAGTGCACCATTGGTGGGTACGACGCCACGCCGCAGATCAAGACCCGCGCGGAGAGCGAGGTCGGCCAGGTGCAGGCGCGGATCGACGCCGCGATGCCCGCGATCCGCCCGAGCGTGGCCGGCGTGTGGGAGCTGCTGCATCACCCCGTGGCGCTGGGCAGCACCACGTGCCTGCGCATCGAGCCCGATCGCGTGACCCAGAACCGGCCCGCGGTGAAAGACGGGGCCCTGGTCACCGAGCTGGGGGCCGAGGGCACGCTCAGCATCCAGGACCCGTGCGAGCGCAGCGCAGCGGTCAAGCCCGCTCCGCTGCCGCGCCTGGTGGTCAACGACGCGGCGGCCACCGGCGTGGAGCTGCGGGTCCCGGTTCGAACCAGCTGGGTCGATGTCTCGGCCGAGCTGACCCGCGCGCTCTCGAGCAAGGACGCGACCGCCGGCGAGATCCGGGTGGTGAAGCTCGAGGCCGAGGGCTCGGGCTCGCTGGTTGCGATGCGCGCCACGCTCGCGGGGTCGATCTGCGGCGCCGCGCGGCTGGTCGCCGAGCCGTGGTTCGACGAGCGGACGAGCCGCATCCGCCTGCGGGACGTGACCGAGCCGCCAGGCCGGTCGCAGCTGGCGGAGCGGGCCGCGCTCGCGCGGTTGATCGAGACCCACGCGTCGGCCGCGCTGCCGGTGGACCTGAGCGCGGGGCCCGCGGCGCTGACCGCCCTGGTCGAGGGGTTCGGGCGCGACCTGCCCGAAGGCGTCGAGATCGACGCAAAAATCACCCCATCGGTGGTCCCGAAGGTGCACCCCGAGCGCGAGGGACTGGTGGCCCTTGCGATTTTCTCTGGCCACACGACGTTTCGGCTGAGGTAGACGACCGCCGATGCCCGCGCCCGAGAGCCCCCCGCTGACCGATCCACGCGGTCGGCCGCTCCGCGACTTGCGGCTCAGCGTGACGGACCGCTGCAACTTTCGCTGCCGGTACTGCATGCCGAAAGAGCACTTCGGTCCGGGCTTCCGCTTCTTGCCGCGCGCCGACCTCTTGCGCTTCGAAGAGATCGCGCGCGTGGCGCGGGTGTTCGCTTCGCTGGGGGTGAAGAAGCTGCGCCTGACCGGCGGTGAGCCGCTGCTGCGCTCGGACCTTCCGGATCTGGTCGCGCAGCTGGCGACCATCGAGGGCGTCGATCTCGCGCTGACCACCAATGGCTCGCTGCTCGAGGCACGCGCCGACGAGCTGGTCCGCGCCGGGCTGCGGCGCGTCACCGTCAGTCTCGACTCGCTGGACGAAGCCATCTTCCGGCAGATGACGGACGCGGCCCTGGCGCCGGCCAAGGTGCTGGCGGGCATCGAGGCCGCAGCGCGCGCCGGGCTGCGCCCGGTCAAGGTCAACTGCGTGGTGCGCCGCGGCGTGAACGATCACGGCATCGTGGATCTTGCCCGTCACTTCAAGGGCTCGGGGCACGTGCTGCGCTTCATCGAGCTGATGGACGTGGGCGCCACCAACGGCTGGCGGATGGATCAGGTGGTGAGCGGCGCCGAGATCGTCGAGAAGATCTCGCGCGAGCTGCCGCTCGAACCCGACGCCCCCAGCTATCGCGGTGAGGTCGCCAAGCGCTGGCGTTACACCGACGGCAGCGGCGAGATCGGCGTGATCACCAGCGTCACCAGCCCGTTCTGCGGCGACTGCTCCCGGGCCCGGCTCAGCGCGGAAGGCAGCGTGTATACCTGCCTGTTCGCGACCGCCGGCACCGATCTGCGCGGCCCGATCCGCGCCGGGGCGACCGACGCCGAGCTGAGCGAGCTGATCCGCACGGTCTGGTCGCGCCGCGACGATCGCTATTCCGAGCTGCGTTCGGAGAACACCCAGAGCCTGCGCCGCATCGAGATGAGCTACATCGGCGGGTGACGGCTCACCCTGGCGTGGCACGGTGCCCGCCGATGCGGTAAGCACGGCCCAGGTGGCGACATGAGAGCTTCGGTCTTGCTGGCAGCGGTGTGGGCGTTGACTGCCTGTGGCGGCTCGACCGCGAGCGACTCGAGCGCGACGGGCGGCGGCGGCAGCGGCGGTGCCGTGGGGGGTACCGGAGGCGTTGTGGGCGGCGCGGGTGGTGCTGCGGGCGGCGGCGCTGGCGGCACGGTCGGTGGGTCCGGCGGCTTCGGCGGTGCGGTCGGCGGCTCCGGCGGCGCCAGCGCCGAGTGCCTGGGTCTGAGCTACTGCGAGTGCGACGCCGCCAGCGCACAGTGCCAGGTGTTCTCGGAAGCCTGCTTCTGCCCCTGCGGCGTCGAGCCGTGCAAGCCCACCTGCGACTGCGCCTGCGCCGGCGGCAAGTACCTGGGGTGCGGCCCGAAGGACATCATGCAGCCCGGCGCCGCCCCGGGGATCTGGCTGGTGGGCTGGTCCGGGGGCATGAACCACTACAGCTGGGTGCGGCTCAACGCCGACTACAGCGCCGACGTGCTCGACGGCAAAGAGCTTCCGGGCAACGCGCCGCTCTGGCCGTGCAGCGGCAAGGGCAGCTGGATGTTCAGCGCCAAGCTCTACAACGTGCACCTGACGCTGCCGAGCGGTTGCTCGGGCATGCTCGCCTTCGATCTGACCTTCGAGCAGCTGGTGGCGCCCACCGGCTACGCCAAGGGCGCCATCTTGCAGGCCAACGTGACCACCCAGCCGATGGGCACGCCGCTCGAGGCCTACAAGTTCCCGCCGAGCCAGTGCGACGCGGCCATGACCAGCTGCAAGAGCCCGTTCTGAATCAGAGCACGTCGACCAATCCCGATTCGATGACGCGATCGTCGGCGGTCACCAGCTTCAAGCCGTGCACCCGCGCCGTCGCGACGATGATGCGATCCGCTGGATCCCAGTCGATCGTGAGCGGGAGCCCGGCTACCTCGGCGGCGACTGCGGTGGAGATCGGCAGGCGGTTCTGAACTGCGCGGTGGCCGTCGCGAAAACGTTGGCCGCCCTCGCGGGTACCCGGACGACGGCAAGTGGGCTATCCTGGGTCGATGCGGTGGGTGCTGCTCGTGGTGGGCGCGCTG
>Ga0073899_10003420_pt1 | contig 14048 bp, 10 predicted proteins | sample KloWWTmetaKNB5Ph_FD_88975 | JGI IMG/M metagenome (GOLD analysis project Ga0073899, IMG submission 88975) | Active sludge microbial communities from Klosterneuburg, Austria, studying microevolution and ecology of nitrifiers - Klosterneuburg... | ecosystem: Engineered > WWTP > Aerobic digester >... | reverse complement strand
TGCTCGCCGGCGTGCTGGTGACGGGGACGTTTCTCTCGAATGCCTACTACCCGATGATGTACATGGCCCTCGGCATGGCCGGCGCCACGCTGCTCGGGTCGCCGTTCGACACGACTCCGGCCCCCGCCGCGGCCACGGAGCCCGTGCCCACGACGATCACTGGTGTCCGCCGTCGCCGGCAGTTTGCGGTCGCGTCCGACGACGGCGCGACGTCGCGCTGACGCCATGCGCATCCTCCTGGTGACGTCGGTCTACCCGACGCCGTACGCACCGACCAAGGGCACCTTCAACGCGGCGCTGGTCACCGGGTTGCACCTCGCCGGCGATGATGTGCGGGTCATCGCCCCGGTACCCTGGACCGATCGCCTGCGTCGCCGGCCGACCGACGAGGCGAGCGAGGAAACCGCGCATCCGGTCTGGTTCTATCCGCCGAAGCTCGGGCACGCGTCGCACCACCGCTGGATGCGTCGCTTCGTGCTTCCGGCCGCCGACGCGATGACGGACGAGTGGAAGCCCGACCTGGTCCTCGGCTATTGGACCCATCCCGACGGCACCGTCGCGCTTGAAGTGGCCGACCGCCTCGGCGTCCCCGGCGTGCTGCTGGTGGGCGGCTCGGACATCCAGTTGCTGACCGACAACGCGCGCCGTCGCAAGGTGATCGTGGACACGCTGCTCGCGGCGGACCGCGTGCTCACCGTCGGGCTGCCACTGCGAGAGCGAGTGGTTGGACTGGGCATTCCGTCGGAGCGCGTCGGGGTGTTTGCCCGAGGGATCGACCGTGAGCGCTTTGCTCCCGGCAATGGGACGGCCGCGCGGGAGCGGCTCGGCTTGCCGATCGATCGGCCGATCGCACTCTGGGTGGGGCGGATGGTGCCGGTGAAGGGGCTCGACCTCCTGCTGGCGGCGTGGCACGGCGTCCAGGCCGACGCGGGCGGCTCGGCGCCGCTGCTCGTCCTCGCCGGCGACGGTGAGCAGCGCGCCATGCTCGAACTCGCGGCCGCCGCGTTGCCCGACCGCGTGCGCTTCGTCGGCAGCGTGCCCAACGCATCGTTGCCCGAGTGGTATCGCGCGGCAGACCTCGTGGTGCTCCCGTCGCGCTCGGAAGGCGTGCCCAACGTGCTGGTCGAAGGCCTTGCGTGCGGCACTCCGTTCGTGGCGAGTGATGTCGGGGGCATCGCCGGACTGCTGGAGCCGAATTCGCGCGTGGTCCCCGCCGGCGACATTCCGGCCCTCGCGAACGCCCTGCGCGATGCCCTGGGCCACGCGCCGTTCACGCGACGTGCCGATGCCAGCCACATCCCCGATCGGCGCGAAGCCGTGGCCGCCCTGCGGGCCGAGTTGGCGCAGGTGCAGGCCGGACACACGGTGGGAACGACCTCGTGAGGCTGCCGCGCGAGGCGCAACGCTGGTTGCCGGGATGGTGGGAGTCGCGCCGACGCCACGCCGCGCACCGCTTCGATGCCACGCGCCCGGTGACCGTGCACCTCATGTTCGCCGACCACTACGAGCCGTACTGGGCCCGACCGAGCGATGCCGTGGCCGCGAGCCGCGTGGCGGCGTGGGTGGATGCGTGGCCGCGCATCGCGGAGGCGCATCCGGACGACGACGGCCGACCGGCACAGTGGAGTTTCTTCTATCCGCAGGAGGAGTACCAGCCCGCCCTGCTGGAATCGCTGGCGGGTCTGGTGCGCCGCGGCCTCGGCGACGTCGAGGTCCACATCCACCACGACGACGACACCGCCGATGCATTCGTCGCCAAGATGTCGCAGTTCGTTGCCGCGTTGCGGAACGAGCACGGCCTCCTGCACGACTGGCAGGGACGCCCCGGCTTCGGTTTCATCCACGGCAACTGGGCCCTCGACAACTCGCGGCCCGATGGGCGCTGGTGCGGCATCAACGACGAGCTGACGCTGCTGCGCGACTTGAACTGCTACGCGGACTTCACCATGCCGGCGGCACCGGATCCCTGCCAGACGTCGCTGGTCAACGCGATCTACTGGGCGGTCGATGATCCGCTGCATGCCAAGTCGCATGACCGAGGCCCGCTCGTCACGGTGGGTGCGGCGCCGCCGGCAGAGGCGTTGCTGTGCGTGCAGGGACCACTGACCATCCGACCGCATCCCCGATGGCGCATCGTTCCGTCGCTCGAAGTCGGCGAACTCGCCGGCTACGCTCCGCCGAGTGCCGACCGCGCGCACCGCTGGCTCGACGCCGCACCACGGGTGGGCAATGCGGTGATCTTGAAGCTCTTCACTCATGGGGCCGCAGAAAAGAATGCGCGCCCGCTCCTCGGCGGGCACATCGCCGCGCACATCGAGCACGTACGCGCAGCCTGCCGTCAGCGGGGCTGGCGACTCGCCCACGCCACGGCGTGGGACACCTTCCAGGCCATCGAGGCCGCACGATGAACAGCGCCCCGCTCCTGGTGACCGACCCGCGCCTCGATCGGGAGGCTGAGCGGATCACCCTCAGTGCCAGGATCGACGAGCATCGACTCTTCTGGACCATGCCGGACCGCGCGAGCATTGCCCTCCGCGGCGAACCGTTTGTCTGCGCCCTGCTGGTCAGCGCGATGCGGACCGGGCGATCGCTGGTGCTTCCGGAGCAACTGTCCCTCGACCCCGCGTTTCACGCGTCGCTCGAGGAGTTGCAGGTCATCTTTGCGCGGTGGTTCGCCGGCCTCCGACCCGTCACCGTGGAGGCTGCGCTGTCCGCGCGTCATGGCGCCACGGGGCGCTTCACCGGCTATTCCGGCGGGGTGGACAGCAGCTATACGGTCCTTCGACTGCTCGATCGGCTCGACGGGGTGGTGCTGGTGGACGGCATCGAATATCAGGAGGCCAATGTGCCCCTGATGCGCGAAGTGGACGACACCCTCGCGGCCACGATGGCGGCGCGCGGCCTGCCGTTGCTCACCGTGCAGACCAACGCCAAGTGGATCGGCAAGGCGACGGGCGGCAAGTGGTCGCAGTTCATCGGTGGCAGCCTCGCAAGCGCACCGCACGCGCTCGGCGTGGCCGAATATTCGATCGCCAGCAGCAACGCGTGGGAAAAGTTGCGGCCCTACGGAAGTCACCCGATCACCGACCCGCGCTGGAGCAGCGCCAGCACGAGCATCCTGCATCACGGATGCGAGGCGCTGCGGGTCGAGAAGATTTCGGCGCTCCGTTCGGCGCCCGACTTGCTCGCCGCCATCCGGGTCTGCTTCCAGGGGACCGCGTACAACTGCGGCACCTGCCACAAGTGCCTGCAGACGGCGGCCGGTCTCCGGGCCGTCGGCCTCGAAAGCCCCGCCCTCCCCGTGCTTCGCGACCCGACCCGCCTCCGGTCGATCGAGGTGGAGCACGACGGCGACCTGATCGACTGGGAGGAACTCCTCACGCCGGCCGTGCACGCGTCGGATCCGGCGCTCGCCGGCGAGCTCTCCCGCCTGCTGCGCCGATACCACCTGCGCCAAGCCGCCCGTCGCCTTGATGAAGTGGCGACGGGCGGCTGGCTGCGTCGACTCGTGACGCGGACGTAGTCGAACTCGGCTATCGCTCCGGCTGCTCCGGCGGCCTGACCATCGGCACGGACTGCAGCTGGGCCATCTGGGCGGGCGAGAGCCGGATGCTCGCCCGATCCACCCAGGCGAGGAAGTCGCCGAGATCGAAGATGCCGTTGCGATTGCCGTCGCGATCGAAGAGCAGCCGCTGGTCCTCGCTCAACCGCCCACCCCGCACCAACTCCTCGACGGCGATCCCCACGTCAGGCAACTGGACAGCCACCACTTCAAGCGTGTCGACGAAGATCGCCTCGAGGTCGAGCGCTCGCGTGAGCTGGACGCGGATCGTGTCGATGTACACCGCCGGCCCGGTCCCGACCGGGCGCCGTTCCCAGCGCACGTACTGATTGATCTGCCCGGTAGGCGTCTCGACGGCGATGCGGCTGCCGCTCGCCGTCGCGATCCACGACGAGCTCTCGCCGGCCACCACGGTGCCCTCGACCAACGCCGAGTCCCGCGAGATGTCGACCGAGGAGGCCGAACCCGCCTGCGTCAGGTACCGCGCGCGCTTCCCCTTCGGCTTGACGGCGATCGGGGAGGTCGTCGCGGCCGTCACGACGATGCTGTCCACGATCCGCCCCGTCAGGCTGCCCGCGGTGACGGTGATGGTGTCCACGTAGGTGCCGGCGGCAAGCGCACTCGTGTTGCGGTTCCAGGCAATGCTGCCACTGCCCGTTCCGCTCGCGCTGGTGAGGGTGGTCCAGGTCTTCCGCTTCGAAGCCGTCCAGCTGGTGCTGGTGGCTCCGTCACCCGACAGGGTCACGCTGCCACTGCTCGATGCGGCGGTGCTGCCCGCCTCGATCGTGACCTTGCGGCTGGCCGGGCTCACCGCAAGCGTCGTCGGGATCGGCGCTGCGGTGATGATCAGCGAGTCGATGACGGTGCGCGACGCCACGCCGCTGGCCGACACGGTGATGGTGTCGACATAGGTGCCGGCCACGAGGCCCGCGGTGCTGCGGCTCCAGGCCACCGTACCACTCCCCGTGCCGCTGCCCGTGGTGAGCGTGGTCCAGCTCTTCCGCTTCGACGCACTCCACGCGGCGGTCGATGCTCCGTCGCCAGTCAGCCAGACGCTTGCGGCGCTGGCCGGCACGGTGCCGTTGACCTGCGTCGTCACGCTTCGCGAGGCGGGGCTCACCGAGAGTGCGAGTGCCACCGGCGCGGCGGTGACCACCAACGAGTCAATCAGGGTCTGTGGCGCGACGCCGACCGCCGAGACGGTGATCGTGTCGACATACGTGCCGGCCACGAGGCCCGTGGTGCTGCGGCTCCACGCCAACGTGCCGCTTCCCGTGCCGCTGCCGGTGGTGAGCGTGGTCCAGCTCTTCCGCTTCGCCGCGATCCACGCCGTGGTGGCCGCGCCGTCACCGGCGAGCGAGACACTCGCCGTACCGGTGGGCGCTGCGGTATTGACCTGCGCACTGACGTTCCGCGAGGCCGGACTGAGGGCCAGCGTGAGCGGCACGGGTGCGGCGGTGATGACCATGGAATCGATCACGGTGCGCGGCGTGAGGCCGACCACGGTGACGGTGATGGTGTCCACATAGGTGCCGGCCGCGAGGCCTGCGGTGCTGCGGCTCCAGCTGACCGTCCCGGTCGCCGTGCCGCTGCCATTGGTGAGCGTGGTCCAGCTCTGCCGCTTGGTGGCGCTCCACGTGGTGGTGTTGGCGTTGTCGCCCGTCAACGTGATGCTGGCAAAGCTCCCGGCGACGGCCGTGTTGACCTGTGCGGTGACACTGCGCGACGCGGGGCTCAGGGCCATGGTGAGCGGCACGGGTGCGGCGGTGACGACGAGCGAGTCGATCACGATCCGCGGCGTGAGGCCGACCACGCTGACGGTAATGGTGTCCACGTAGGTGCCGGCCGCGAGGCCCGCGGTGCTGCGGTTCCACGCCACGGTGCCGCTGCCGGTACCGCTACCCGTGGTGAGCGTGGTCCAGCTCTTCCGCCTCGCCGCGGTCCACGCCGTGGCGCTGTTGTTGTCGCCGCTGAGGGTGACGGTGGCGTTGCTGCCGGCCACGGCCGCTCCCACCTGGGCGCTCACGCTGCGCGACCCGGGGCTCACGGCCAGCGTGAGCGGCACTGGGGCGGCCGTGACGACGAGCGAATCGATCACGGTACGCGAGGCGACGCCGGCGGCCGAGACGGTGATGGTGTCCACATACGTGCCGGCTGAGAGGCCCGACGTGCTGCGGCTCCACGCCACCGTGCCGCTCCCCGTGCCGCTGCCGGTGGTGAGCGTGGTCCAGCTCTTCAGCTTGGTCGCCGTCCACGCGGTCGTGCCGCTGTTGTCGCCGGCGAGCGTGACGGTGGCATTGCTGCCGCCGACTGCGGTGCCCACCTGCGCCGTCACGCTGCGCGAGGCCGGGCTCACGGCGAGGGTGAGTGGCATCGGGGCGGCCGTGACGATGAGCGAGTCGATGACGATGCGCGGCGTGACCCCGGCCACGCTGACGGTGATGGTGTCCACATACGTGCCGGCTGCGAGGCCCGACGTGCTGCGGCTCCAGGCCACGGTGCCACTGCCGGAGCCGCTACCCGTCGTGAGCGTGGTCCAGCTCTTCCGCTTCGCGGCGGTCCAGGCGGTGGTGCTGCTGTTGTCACCGGCGAGGGTCACGGTGGCATTGCTGCCCGCCACCGCGGTGCCCACCTGTGCCGTGACACTGCGCGACGCCGGGCTCACGGCGAGCGTGAGCGGCACCGGGGCGGCCGTGACAATGAGCGAGTCGATGACGATGCGCGGCGTGACACCAGCCACGCTGACGGTGATGGTGTCCACATACGTGCCGGCTGCGAGGCCCGACGTGCTTCGGCTCCACGCCACCGTGCCACTGCCGGTGCCGCTACCCGTCGTGAGGGTGGTCCAGCTCTTCCGCTTCGCGGCGGTCCACGCCGTGGTGCTGCTGTTGTCGCCGGCGAGGGTGACCGTGGCGTTGCTGGCGGCCACGGCGGTACCCACCTGTGCCGTGACGCTGCGCGACGCCGGGCTCACGGCGAGCGTGAGCGGCACCGGGGCGGCGGTGATGATCAGCGAGTCGATCACGGTCCGCGAGGCGACGCCGGTGGCCGAGACGGTAATGGTGTCCACATATGTGCCGGCCGCGAGGCCTGCCGTGCTGCGGCTCCAGGCCACGGTGCCACTGCCGGTGCCGCTCGCCGTGGTGAGCGTGGTCCAGCTCTTCCGCTTCGCGGCGGTCCACGCCGTGGTGCTGCTGTTGTCGCCGGCGAGCGTGACGGTGGCGTTGCTGCCGGCCACGGCCGCCCCAACCTGCGCGCTGACACTGCGCGATGCCGGGCTCACGGCCAGCGTGAGCGGCACCGGCGGCGGCGGGCTCCCGCCACCGAGTGAGTTCTGGGCACGCACCAATCCGCCGCCGGTGTATTCGTCGTAGCCGGCACTTCCGAGATCGAGCGCGCCGTCCTGCAGCTTCTGCCGGAGGCCATCGAGGGAGAGCCCCGGCTGCGCGGCGAGGATGAGCGCGGCGACGCCGACCACATGCGGTGTGGCCATCGAGGTGCCGCTCTTCCCGCCGTAGCCGCCTCCGGGCATGGTGCTGTTGATACCGACACCGGGCGCGGCGAAGTCGAGCGCCGGACCGAAGCTCGAGAACGACGCCCGGTTGTTGCCGCTGTCGAGCGCCCCGACGCCGATCACGTGCGTCGAGAAGCCGGGGTAACTCATCGAGCCACCACTGTTGCCGGCGGCCGCGACCACATAGGTCCCCTGCGCCGCGGCGGTCTGCATCGCGTTCTCGTAGCTGTACGACTCCGACGTGCTGCCGATCGAGACATTCACCAGGCGGATGCCCTGCGTCACCGCCCAGTTGAGGCCGACGATCTGGCTGGACGTGTACGCCAGGCACGAGCCTCCGATGTTCTCGAAGACCTTGATCGAGTAGAGCTGGGCAGCCGGGGCGATGCCGACCACGCCGGTGCCGTTCGCCTTCGCCGCAATGGTGCCGGCAATGTGAGTGCCGTGCCCATTGCAGATGGAGAGATCGTCGTTGTAGCCACTCGCGGTGCGGGTGACGGCGTTGTAGCCGCCGACCACCTGCAGGTCGGAGTGGTTGATGTCGATGCCGGAATCCATGACCGCCACCTTCACGCCGCCACCGCTGTTGCCGCCTGCCCAGACCTCCGGGGCGGTCACGCGGGCCACGCCCCATGGGATTTCATCCGCCATGGCGACGCCGTCAGGACGGAGCGCCGCCCATCGGTTGCCATCCGCCAGACTCGGCACACCGTCGGCCGGCGCCCAGAGCTGGTCCTCTTCGACGTGGGCGACGTTCGGGTCCGTGGCGAGCTGCGTCGCCTCGGCCGCGCTGACCTCGGCGACGAGCATCCCGGCGAATGGCGCCCGACCGCGCTCCTGGAAGGAGGGGAGGTCGCGATCGAGCCGGGACGCGATCTGGGCCAATTCGGTGCCGGTGACTGGCGGAGCCCCGGGAGCCCGCAGGGCGGCCTCACCCGAGGTGGAACGCAGCGTGACAATCACGCGCCGCGTTCCCCCCTGCCCTTGGACCGAGGTGGCGAGAACGGCCAGGAGCAGGGCCGAGCAACGAAAGGCGGTGGCGATGAGCTTCATGGTACCCTCTACTCCGGCGGAGATCCGAACAGGTGGCCGTGGGGCCCACCACGGAGGGTGGGGATCGAGGCCTGGGTTCCGCGCTGGCGGCCCGGCTGGCAAGACGCGCTGGCGTCGTAGCCCCGGTACTCTGCGTCGCGGCCTTTCGGCCGGTTTGCTCTGAGCAGCACAGTCCATCTTGCAACTGCCTGATTATCGAGCAATAACGTTGCCAACTGTAGCTGGAACTCCTTGTTGTGGTTGAAGGCCATGGGATGCATGAATCGTCCATTTCTTGAACAGCATGCGTGAACATCCCCCTCGTGCACCGCAATGCGAGCGGACGGCCGGTGCCGCGCCGCAACTCCACCGTGCGGGCGACACCTGTTGCGGCGGTGCAACAAGGGTGCTGAACGAAGGTCACACTTCGGTCCTGGCGGCGAGGTGGTCGCCCCGAAATCGGGACAGGATCTCGGCCGGCAAGAACGGCGTAAGATGTTATATTACAACATCTTGCTACCCTTCCTGATGACCATGGCTCGGTCCGAGACGGGGGCGAAGATCAATGGCACGAGGGGTGCGATAGAGGGCGTCGTCAGTCAACCCAAGTCGCGTGGCCACCCTGTCGCGCCGCACCGAAACCCAAGTGGAGCACTCCATCATGAAGCGTAGTCTTTTCGGAGCACTTGCCGCCGTCGCGCTGTTCGCAGCGCCTGCGGTCGCGCAGGACGGCCTCTTCCAGTACAACAGCGGTGGCACGCTCATCCGCCAGGGCCAGTGGGTCATCGACTACCCGGGTGGCGACGTCCTCTCGCCCCCGACGATCGGCACCCCGTTCGCCATCTTCTGCATCGACCAGGCGAATGCGGCCCCCGCCCCGGGCACCCAGTACAACGCCTGGGCCACCGCGATCGCGGGCTCGAACAACTTCGGCGTGATCCAGGCCAACACCCGCCTCGGGCAGAACGGCGTCGTCGATGCCTATGATCGTTACTGGCGCTCGGCGTTCCTTGCTGACCTCTTCGTCACCAACGGCGGCAACGCGCAGGATTTCCAGTTCGCCATCTGGAAGCTGACGGACCCGACGCTTGACATCTCGTGGAGCGCTGGCGCCACCGCGCTGTTCAACCTTGCCAACGGCACGGCCACGAACGGCACCGGCTTCGCCACTTGGGCCGTGATCACCGACGTGACCCGTCCGGGCGGCCAGGAGTTCCTGTACAACCAGCCGGGTGGTGGCCTCGAGATCGTGCCGGAGCCGGCGACCATGACGCTGCTCGCCACCGGCCTCGCCGGGATGGCCGCCGCGAATCGCCGCCGCCGGAACAACAAGAAGTAGTCCTGCGCCCCACGGCAGGATAGCTTTCCAGCGGGCCCCGAACTCCGGTTCGGGGCCCGTTGCTCATCCTCCCCTCACCCCTGAGACCGTGGCCGACCACTCCACTGAGACTCCGCTCGTCACTGTCGTCATCCCGATGCGGAACGAGGAAGCCGGGATCGAGGCGTGCCTTGCCTCGGTGCTCGGCAACCGGCTCCCCCAAGGTTCTTTCGAGCTGCTGGTCTTCGATGGCGAGAGCGACGATCGGTCACCGGCTATTGTGGACGCCATGGCGACGCGCGACCCGCGGTTGCGGCGCCTCGCCAACCCGAAGCGCCTCCAGGCCCCCGCATTCAACCTCGGCCTCGCGGCCGCCCGCGGTCGCTACCTCGTCCGCATGGACGCGCATTCGCTGTACGCCGATGACTACATCGCCGAATCGGTTCGGCTCCTCGAGGAAACCGGGGCGGAGAATGTCGGCGGGGTGCAGCGCGCCACTGGCACCACGGGGCTCGCCCGGGCGATCGCCGCCGCCGTCTCCTCAAAGTTTGCCGCCGGCGACGCGGCGTATCGCAATGCCACCACCCCGCGGTGGACCGACACGGTCTACCTCGGCGCCTGGCGAACCGAGACCCTGCGACGCCTCGGCGGCATGCGCGAAGACTGGGCCGTCAACGAAGACTACGAGATGAATGTCCGGCTGCGTGAAGCAGGTGGACGGATCTATCTCTCGCCAACGATCCGCTCCACCTACTTTGTGCGCGCCTCGATCCCCAAGCTCGCGCGGCAGTACGCCCGGTATGGCTTCTGGAAGGTCCGCACCCTGTTGGCGCATCCCACGTCACTCCGCTGGCGCCAATTGGTGGCACCGGCCTTTGTGCTCTCGCTGTTGGCCACTCCAATCACCGTCGCGCTGCTCGGTCCCCTCGGGGCGACGCACATCGGGCTCTATCTCGTGGCCAACCTCCTCGCCAGCGTGGCCACCGCCGCCAAGGCCGGATGGCGCCTGCTCCCGGCGTTGCCGATCGTCTTCCTGACGGTGCATCTCGCCTGGGGGAGCGGCTTCCTGTGTGGAGCACTGTACTGGCCCTTCCGACGCGATGACTGACCACCGGTGGACACGGCTGGCGCGTGTCGCAGCCTGGGGAAGCGCCGCCGCGATGATCGCCGCGTGGGCGACCGTCTCGCTGCTCGGCGACCGCGTCTGGTGGTCGTTGCCATTCCTCTTCGGACCTCGCTGGGTCGCGGGCGTGCTCTTCATCGGACTCCTCCCGGCCCTGCGTCTCGCGCGTCCCACCGCTCTGCGCAACGGTGCGTTGATGATGTGCGTCTTCCTGATCGGGCTGCTTGATGTCCGCGTCGGCCTCGGCCGTTTCGAACCCGGCGGCACCGCGGTGTTGCGCATCATGGAACTCAACGCCGGCGCCGGCAGCAGCGGCGGCCCCAAGGCCGAGACGATCGTCGCGGCCATCGAGCAGGCACGGCCCGATGTGGTGGTGGTGGCGGAGTGCAGCGGACGCCTTCTCGAGGCGATCGAAGCGATGGGTGGGTGGCACGCACACCGAAGCAGCTCGTCACTCTGCCTGGCGAGTCGCCATGCCGTGCTGCGTTGGGAGGAGCGCGACCCGATGGACTTCTGGAAGGAGAATGGTTCAGGAGCGATCGCTCGGGCAACCTTGAACACCCCGGCAGGTGCGGTCCGAGTAGGGTTGGTCCACCTGGAGACACCGCGCGACGCGCTCGATCACTTCCCCGACCTCTCCTCCATCCCCACCCTTGGCAATATCACGCGTCAAAACACCGCGCAGCGCGAGCGCGAGTCGCGCGTGGCGCGCGAATGGATCTTCAGTGGGGGAGACTTCCCGACCATCGTCGCGGGGGACTTCATCCTGCCGATCGAGAGCGCCATCTATCGGCGCCACTGGAGCGACCTGCGCAACAGCTTCTCGCGGAGCGGGGTCGGCTTCGGCAACACCAAGCAGACGCGGCGGTGGGGCATCCGCATTGACCACATCCTCACCACCGACGACTTCGCGACGCGATGGGCACGGATCGGCCAGGACGTCGGGTCGGATCACCTCCCCCTCCTGGCCGAACTGACCCTCTCGCCGCGTTAGCGGACCAGCACCGCCCGGTAGCTGCCCACGTCCTGCAACTGATAGCTGCCACGGGCTGCGGCAGCAACCACCCAGGCCCGATACTCGTTGGCCCGGGCGATGTCCCGGACGTAGACCCGCGCCACCGCGCCGCTGGTGAGCGACCCGGTCAGGATGGTCTGCGCCTGGCCGGCCAGGGCGGCGGTGGTGCCGTCGTAGCCGATGGGGCGGATGCTGTCGATCGCGGGGCCACTGACGGCGAACTGCACGGCGCCATCGTTGGCATTGGGGGTGGCGAGTTCCATCGTGAGCACACCAGCGGTGGCCAGGACAGGAGGCGTCGGGGTGCTGGGGCCCGTAGGGCTGGCGCCACCACAGGCGGCGAGCACGAGCGCGGCGAGCGCCGCGACGGCACGACGACCAGCGTGGTTGTTGGCCATCCGACGAGCGAGCTTGAAGGTGTACGTCATGGCGAGTGCCCTGGTTAGTCCACCCCGAATCGGGGCTCCCCCAAGCGGGGGCGGTGGCGATCTCGCTGGCGGCTGGGCTGGCGTGGCCACCACGATCCGTGGCGGCGGTAGCTCCCTGGCTCTGCGACCCCGAGTTTCCCCGAGTGTGCTCTGAGCAGCGTCGAAAATCAGTATCGGACCGACGGTGTTGCTGTTGAAATATCTGGCAATTGCGATGCCAAGATCCTTCGCGCGCTGATGTTTATTTAAACCATTGTCACATAATGCTTTACCGAAAGCACATCAACTCGCAGTGCTCAAAATATGTGCGATTACTGTTCCAGTTATTTACAGTAAACTCGGAAGGAAGCTCGTGATCCTGTCTCTGGCACGTCTCGCGACCGCCCTCGCCCTGGCGCTGATTCTCCTGACCACGTTGCGCGCAGAACCCTCCCAACTCGACCGCGCGGCCGAGACGGCGTGGAGCTGCGTGGTCTGCGGTGAGGCGGGGGTCACGGATGTGCTGCTCAACCTCCTCCTCTTCGTACCGTTCGGGATGGGACTCCGTGCGCTCGGTCTCCGCTGGTGGCACACCGCGCTGGTGGCCGGGGGCGTGACACTGGCGATCGAGGCGACGCAGGCCACCGTCCTTGCCGGACGCGACGCATCCCTCGGCGACGTCATCGCCAATACCATCGGTGGACTCCTTGGGTGGTGGCTCTGGGGCACTCGCGACCGGCTCCGCGCTCCGTCGCCGAGGCGGGCGCGTGTCCTCGCTGCCGCCCTCCTTCTGGTGGCATCCGCGACCTGGCTCCTGACCGCGTGGGGACTCGAGCCGGAGGGATCGAGCGACGGCCCGTGGGTGGGTCAGCGCACGAGGGTGTGGAGCGGCCATGATCCGTTTCCCGGCGCACTTGGACTGGCGACCATCAGCGACATCGAGATCCCCGATGATCCACTCATCAGCCGACCAGTGCTCTCCAGAGGGTTCACGCTCTCCATGCTGCTCATGCGGTCGGACAGCACCACCCCGACCAAGCCTGTCTCGATCCTTCGCGTCGTGGATCGGCGGGGTCGGCTGCAACTGAGCGTGGCGCAGCGGGAGGAGAACCTGCTGGTGAGCAGTCGGGTGCGCGCATCGCGCTGGCGGGTCCGCACGCCGACGTGGCGTTTCGAGCACGCCATGCAGGTGCCGACCGATGTGCCGTGGGCCATGGATTGGCAGTGGCAGCACGACCGCGTCGAATTGCGGAGCAGGAGCACTCGCGCGGGGAGCAACGTGGCCACCCGGAGCCTGCCGCTCTCGGTGGGACTCGGCTGGGTGTTCGTCCACCCCTTCGCCGCGGCGATCGGCAGCACCGCCGCCTGGTGGACCGCCGCCTGGCTGGCGCTCTGGTTCCTCCCGCTTGGCTGGTGCCTTCGGCGGCTCTCGCGTCGCGAAGCGATGGTGTGGGGCGCGATGGGCGTGACGAGCTACATCAGCGCCTCGCTGGTCAGCGGGCTACCGGTGCAGTGGCTGGAGGTGGCGGTGGTGGTCGGGTGCGTGCTGGTGGGGATGGTGGAGCGCGGTTTTCAGCCGCGCATGTCAATGCGCGGCGCGGTGAACGGTGAACGGTGAACGGGGTTGAATTGGTGAGGGGTGACGGGGGGCCTGGAAGTTGTCATCCTGAGCGAAGCGGCGGCGAAGCCGTCGCGAAGTCGAAGGACCTGCGTGCCGGTGGCTACGCAGGTCCCTCACTTCGTTCGGGATGACAATCTCTCGGTCCTCCATCATCCACGCTTCTCGCTTCTCGCTTCTCGCTCAGTTGCTGATCGTAATATCCGAACCAAATCGCGGCTTCACCAACCACGTCCCGTCGCCGCGGGGCACCAGCATCCCGCGCACCGTGATGGTGCGTCCCTCGACGAAGGCGGGCTTTGGCACCTGCAGCACCGAGTCCATGAGCGCCGTCGCGCGGCTCGCCGAATCGGCGGCATCGAGGAAGCCGACGCGGAAGTCCGGCGCCACCGTGGTGGTGTCGGTGATCTTGGCGCCGGTTACCAGCACGAAGGCTGCGTCGAGCAGGCCACCGCGCGC
>Ga0073899_10003418_pt1 | contig 14054 bp, 12 predicted proteins | sample KloWWTmetaKNB5Ph_FD_88975 | JGI IMG/M metagenome (GOLD analysis project Ga0073899, IMG submission 88975) | Active sludge microbial communities from Klosterneuburg, Austria, studying microevolution and ecology of nitrifiers - Klosterneuburg... | ecosystem: Engineered > WWTP > Aerobic digester >... | reverse complement strand
GTTCTTCGCCTTCATGGGCGTGCTCAACCTCTGGGTGGCCTTCAACTTCGAGACCGCCACCTGGGTCAACTTCAAGCTCTTCGGCGGCATGGGGCTGATGTTCGTCTTCATGCTCGCGCAGGGCTTCTACCTGACCCGTCACCTGAAGGTCGAAGACAAATGAGCGCGCCCACCTCCCGCCAGGTTCCCCTCGCCGAGCGGCCCAGCGCCGCACAGATCGAGGCCGTCCTGCAAGCCCGTTTCGAGCCGGTCCGGCTGGCCGTGATCGACGAAAGTCAGCAGCATGCCGGCCACGCCGGAGCGGCCGAAGGCAGCCACATGCGCGTCGAAATCTGCTCGTCCGCCTTCGCCGGACTGAGCCGGGTGGCCCGACATCGCCTCGTGTATGATGCCCTTTCAGCTCAGATCCGTAGAGGAATCCACGCTTTGGCGATCATCGCCGAAGTACCCTGAGGCGCTACCGCCCCTGTCTGGGTCCCCCGGAGCGACCTGCAGCTGTTTCCCCAGTCGGCCGTCAGCCTGTGCTGCCTCGGCCGAATCAACCTGATCCCGGCCCGGCCCCCTCGCGGTGCATGCCAGCCGGACCGCCCTGCTGAAAGGTTTCCCCCTCCATGAAGAAGCTTCAGATTGCCGTGTCTGCCGTTGCCCTGTCGGCCGCGCTGCTGCCGAGCCTGGCGGCCGCGCAGAACATTGCCATCGTCAATGGCAAGGCAGTGCCCAAGGCTCGCTTCGATACCCTGATGACGCAGATCACCAAGCAGGGCAACCAGCCGCGCACGCCGGATCTGGAGCGCCAGGTGAAGGACGAGCTGGTGCTGCGCGAGATCTTCGTGCAGGAAGCCGAGCGCGCCGGCGTGCAGCGCAGCGACGAGTACAAGCAGCAGATGGACCTGGCCCGCCAGAGCCTGATGATCCGCGAGCTGTTCACCAGCTACCAGAAGAAGAACCCGGTCACCGACGAGCAGCTCAAGGCCGAGTACGACAAGCTCAAGGGCCAGAACAGCGGCAAGGAATACCGCGCCCGCCACATCCTGGTCGAGAAGGAAGACGAGGCCAAGGCCCTGGTCGCCAAGATCAAGGGCGGCGCGAAGTTCGAGGACATGGCCAAGGCCTCCTCCAAGGATCCGGGCTCGGCCCAGAATGGTGGCGACCTGGACTGGGCCGCACCAGGCAACTACGTGCCCGAGTTCTCCCAGGCCATGACCAAGCTGGAAAAGGGCAAGTTCACCGAAGAGCCGGTGAAGAGCCAGTTCGGCTACCACATCATCCAGCTGGAGGACGTGCGTGAAGCCCAGTTCCCGCCGCTGGAAGACATCAAGGCCCAGCTGCGCCAGCGCCTGGAGCAGCAGAAGATGGCCAAGTTCCAGGAAGAGCTGAAGGCCAAGGCCAAGACCGACTACAAGTTCGGCCAGTGAGCCACACCGGGGCCGCGCCGGCAGGTGCGGCCCGCGGCAGCGACCAGGGGCGCCTCCGGCGCCCTTTTTTCATGCCGGCGCGCGATGTGTCCGCCGCCCGATCCGCCTGGCGCCCCCCCTTGCGGGCGCCCGGCCGACCGGCCCCTCAGCCACTCAACCGCGCCAGGCCACCCAGGCGCCGATCAGCCCCAGCAGCACCGGCTGATGCAGCATGTAGTAGGTCAGTGACCAGCGCCCCAGCAGCGCCAGCGGCTGCAGGGCGCGTGGCAGCGCCCCGCCGACCCAGGCCGGCCGGCGGCGCAGCAGCGCTCCCATGGCCAGCAGGCCGCCCAGCAGGACACCGAACCAGGGCAGCAGCGGCACGTAGTCCTCGGTGGGCGGCTTGCGCGTCGCGAGGCCGAACCAATCGGTCCAGCGGCTGTCGAACAGCACGTGCGACCACCCCAGCGGCAGCAGCAGGCAGGCCAGCGCCAGGGCCAGCAGCCAAGCGGGTTTCTGCGTGGCCAGCAGGCGCGCCAGCAGCGTCATGAGCGCCAACGCGTGCAGCACGCCAAAGCTGATCCAGCGCGGCCCGAACATCCACCACGACCCGAGCGACACCGCCAGCGCGCACAGCAGGACCTGCGACCAGCGCCGCCAGAAACACGGCCAGGGCACACCCTGGCGCTGCGCCACCGCCTGCCCCGCCCCCGCGCAGGCCAGGAAGAGCGACAGAATCAGCGTGCGCTGCACCGTCCAGAACGGATCCTGGTAGAAGTTCTGCCGCCCGATCAGGCCCTGCAGGTTCAGGTCGAAGCAGGCGTGGAACCCCGTCATCCACAGCATCGCCGCGCCGCGCAGCGCGTCTAGCCGGTCGAAGCGGGCCCCGCGGCTCGCCGGGAGGCCATCGGGAGGGGCAATCGGCAGTTCGACTTTGCGCGCTGGCTCAGGCATCGCGCAAAGATAACCGACGCGATCGGCCGGCCCGGTCGGGGCAGCGCAACGTAACATCTGTCACCCGCCCTGCCGCATCCAAACCGCCTGCCCATGACCACTGCCCACTTGCCCCGTCGCAGCGCCGAAGAACAGGAGCGCGTGCACGCCGAACTGTCCGACCTCTTCGAGCGGCGCATCTGCTTCAATGAAGTGCTCGGGCTGAGCATCGAGTCGATGGATCCGCACGACTTCCGCATGCGCTTCTCGATGCGGCCCGAGCTGGTGGGCCACTACCTCTACGGGCGCCTGCACGGCGGGGTGATCTCCGCGGCGCTGGACGCCACCGGCGGCAATGCAGTGATGCTCGCCCTGGCCGAGAAGCACGCCCACGAGACGGCCGAGCAGGTGATGCACCGCTTCGCCCGCATCGGCACCATCGACCTGCGCATCGACTACCTGCGCCCCGGGCTGGGCAGCCACTTCATCGCCAGCGCCGAGATCGTGCGCCTGGGGGGCCGCGTGGCGACGATCCACATGCGGCTGGTCAACGACTCCGGCACCCTCGTGGCCACCGGCAGCGGCGCCTACATCGTCAGCTGACCACGACCACGCCGGCGCCCGGCGGGCATCCGTCCGACGCCTTTCCGGCGCCCGTCCTGCGCCCGTTCAACATCCGCCGGTCCGCCTGACCGCTGGTAACGCCCGCAACACAACGACGACGGCATGCCTGGCATCGATTGTGAAATACTTCACGGATCATGTCTGGACGCCGCGCCCACGCCCCTTCATTCGCAGGAGCAGCAACCCACGTTGGAGGGCCGGGCAGCCCGTGGCCGCGGGAAGGCCGCCGCGATGCGCCTGCGGCCTAATCGGAGCCAGTCCCGGCGGGCCGTGGCAACGGGTTGGCGCCATGAGCCAGCGCGCACGCGCCGCCGGGTCCGTCCGACGAGCCGAAACCACCTTCCGCCCATGTCCGCTGCCCCCGCCTTACCGACCCCCGCGCCGTCCGGACCGGCCGCCGTGGTCGACCACGCCCGCGAGCAGGCCGTTGCCGTGGTGCAGCGCCTGCTGCGGCGTTTTCGCGCCGAGACACGCCTGAGCCCCGACGCCCACGCGCCGGTGCGTGACGCCGCCTTCCACCAGTGGCTCGGCAGCGCCAGCGGCATGCTGCCCGGCAAGCTGGCCTGGGTGCGCCCCGAGCTGGCCGACCTCGGCCTCGTGCCGCTGGCCGAGGGCCGCCAGCGCCTGTGCATCGCCCTGCGGGGCGACGAGCCGCTGGTCGGCCTGGTGCTGGCCGATCCCTTCGACCGCACCACCCGGCTCTGGCTGGAAGCCCGCCTGCGCGCGGCCGGCCGGCCCCGCACGCGCTGGTACGTGGCGCCCGCTGACGAGGTGCTGGACTTCTACGACCGCCTCGCATCGGCCACCCCGGCCCCCGGCGCGGCGCCGGATCCGACGTCTGACACGGCACCTGCACCGCCGATGCCCCTGGCCACGCCTGCAACCACGCCCACCGCGGCGCTGGCACCCGTCGACCGGCCTGCGGACCGGCCCGTTGAACGGCCTTCGGCCGTGGCGCCGCCCACGCCGGTCGCCGCGCCGCCGCGCATCGAGACGGCGCCGGCCGATGACGCGCCCGTGCGCCGCTTCGTCTCCCAGGTCCTGGACGAGGCGCTGGCGACCTCGGCCAGCGACGTGCACCTGGCCAGCACGCCCGATGGCCTGCTGGTGCGCTACCGCATCGACGGGGTGCTGCAGGTGGTCAATGGCGCCGACGGGCGTGACTTTGCTGCGCGGGTCATGCGCCGCCTGAAGCTGCTGGCCGACCTGGACCTCACCCCGCAGCGGGGCGCCCAGGACGGCCGGGTGCAGCTGGCCCATGAGGACCGCGAGGTCGAGGCGCGCCTGTCCATCCTGCCCAGCCGGCATGGTGAAGACGCCGTCCTGCGCATCCTGGACCGCCATTCGCTCGCCCGGGGCGGAACGTTGGACATGGCCGCACTGGGCTTCGACCCGCTGGTGGCGGGGGCGATGCGCCGCATGGCGCGCATCCCGCACGGGCTGCTGATCGTCACCGGCCCGCCCGGCAGCGGCAAGACCAGCACGCTCTACGGCCTGCTGGGCGAACAGCCGCCGGGCAGCGACCGGCTCATCACCATCGAGGATCCGATCGAGGCCCCGCTGCCCGACGCCCTGCAGATCGCGGTGGACGACACCCACGGCCTGGGCTGGACCCACGCCCTGCGCGCCGCGCTGCGGCATGACGCCGACCGCATCCTGCTCGGCGAGTTGCGCGACGTGGAAACCGCCCGTCTGGCGGTGCAGGCCGCGCTGGGCGGGCAGCGCCTGTTCGCCGGGGTGCGCGCCAGCCAGGCCTTCGAGGCCATCGGCCGGCTGACCACCCTGGGCGTCGACCCCTACGACCTGACGGCCGCGCTCAACGGCGTGATCGCCCAGCGGCTGCTGCGCAAGGTCTGCCCGCACTGTGCCGAGCCGTTCGAGCCCGACCCGGCCCTGCTGGCTGCCAGCGGCCTGCCGCGCGCGGTGCTGGAAGAGGGCTGGAGCTTTCACCGCGGCCAGGGCTGCCCGGCCTGCCGCGGCACCGGCTACCTGGGCCGCCAGGCCATCGCCCAGGTGCTGACGCTGGACCTGGAGCTCAAGGGCCTGATCGCACAGCGGGCCTCACCCGCCGCCCAGCGCGAGGCCGCCGAACGCCACGGCCTGACCACCCTGCGCGAGGCGGCGCTGGAGCTGGTCAGCAGCGGCCTCACCACCCTGGAGGAAGCGAATCGTGTCACTGCGGTTCAGGAATGAGTTGCGCATGGAGCTGCGCATGGGCAGCTGCCACGTCGAGATGAGCGGGCGCGGCTGGCGCCCGCGCCCCGCCGCGGTGGCCGACGGCACCGGCGCTGGCGCCCGCGCCCCGCCGCGGTGGCCGACGGCACCGGCGCTGGCGCCGCCGCCCTCAGCGCCGCGCTGCAGGCCCTGCGCCTGACCGAGATCGAGTCCCTACCCACGGTGGCGCGCCTGACGGTGGCCGACGAGTACGTCTACTACGCCCTGCTGGACGAGGGCCTGTCGCCGCAGGCCGCCCGCGAGCAGGCCCAGCTGCGGTTTGCCGACGTGCTGGAGCGCAGCGACCTGCGGGTGCAGGTCATGCCCCTGGGTGGATCGAGCGCCAGCCGGCGCTGGCTGGCCGCGGCGGTGGCCGAGCAGGACCTGCAGGCCTGGAGTGACGCCATGGCGCAGGTCGGCGTACGGCTGACGCACCTGCACGCCGCATTGATCGAGGACCTGCGCCAGCTCGCCGACCAGATCCGCGAGGACGACGCGGTGATCGCCCTGCTGCGCGACGAGGGCGTCTCGCTGGTGCGCCTGCGCGAGGGCCTGCCGATCGCGCTGGCCTGGGAACGCTTCGACGCCGATCTGCCCGATTCGCTGGAGCAGCGCCTGCGCGCCTTCATCCGCGCGGCCGCCGCCGAGGCCAGCGTGGGCCACCAGTGTGTCATCTACCTGCTGCCCGAGAGCAAGGCGCTGTGCCGCTACGTCTGGGACGGCCGTGACCTGCCCGGCCTGTTCCGCCCCCCGCTGGGCGGCATCGGCACGCGGGCCATGGCCCGCCCGCCGTACGGCGCCCAGCGGGCCTGGGCCGACACGGTGCAGCTGCCCGCCACCCTCGCCTTCCCCATCTCCGCACTGCGCGGCCAGGCGGGGGCCGACGGCCCGGTGGCGGCCCCGCTGCCGCTGCCGGAGGTGGTCGAGGGCATGGGCGCCGGGATGGGCGAGGGCATGGACGGCGCCGGGATGCCCGAGTGGCACGGCACGCCCTGGCGCACCGCGGCCGAGACGGGTTCGCACCGAGGGCCATGAAGCGCCTGCCATGCCTCGACTTTCTCGCACGGGTACCGCCGCGCCGCATGGCCGGCTGGTGGCTGCTGGGCCTGGGGGCGCTCGCGCTGGGCATGGCACTGGCGCTCACAGCGCCACGTGCGGGCACCACGGATCCAGGTCCAGGTCGGGCCCCCGGCCAGGCGCCGCCACAGGCGGGCCTCGACCGCCCAGCGGGGCCTCCCCGGGCACTGCTCTTCGCCCTTGAGGCCGCCCACGGCCGCGGCACGGTGACGCTGCTGGCGCTGGAGCCGCAGGGCAATCCGCCCCGTTTGCGGCTGCGGGCGCAGGCTGCTGACCTCGCCGGGATGCTGGAGTGGCTGCGCCAGCTGGAGGCCGACCAGCGGCTGGCACAGGTCACCCTGCTGCACCATGAGTGGCGTGCAGCCGCGCCCGCTGCGCCAGGCAGCACCGGCGCCGCAGGCACCGCCGCCCCCCAGGTGCACTTCGAAGTCCAGGCGCTCTGGCGCACGGACAGCAGTCCGGGCTGACTGCGGCCATCAAGCCGGCCTGGAAAGGTGCGTTCGGCGGGCCCGGACCATCGGGCGGCAGACCGGCAAGCCGCCAATGCAGTACAACCCCGGCCGTGCCGCTGATTCCTTCGCCTCCGCCCCCCGCCCGACGGGTCCCCGCTGCGCTGCGGCGCTGCCTGCAGTCCGGGCGAGAACACCTGGGCTGGCCCGGCTTGCTGGGCCTGCTCTGCCTGGCGGGCGGCCTGGCGGTGACGCTGCGGGGCCAGCCCCCTGGCGCGGTGGCCATTGAGCCGGCAAGACAGGAGCGGGGGCAGGGGCAGGAACTGGCACGCCTGCTCGCGCTCGCACAGCGCCACCAGGTGCGCTGGCTGCACAGCGAACTGCTGCCGGCGGCAGCGGTGTGGCCAGGGCGGCTCCAGCTCACCCTGCAGGGGCGCCCCGACCACCTCGAAGCCTTCATGGCCGAGCTTCCGGCCGCACTGCCCGGCACCCGCATCGAGCTGCTCGCGCTGGCGCGCGCGGCCTCGGCCGCGCAGGGCGACCTCGACGCCCGCCTGCAATTGACCTTCCACCAGCCCGTCGCCGCCCCCTGAACGGACTGGCCGGCACAAACCGTCAGGACCGAGTGGAACGCAGCGGCAAAAAAATGCCCGGCCGAAGCCGGGCAAAGGCCCAAGTCATCACGAGGATGACTCGGTGCGGGGGACTGATGGCGGTGGCACCTCAGGGGCAGCACACCGCCACAAATGCCGCAGGGACAGGTCGCACTTCGTGTACCCCGATCTGCAACATTCGTTACAGGATGTAGTATCCATGAATTACTTCACGATTTCTAAGGGGCCGAAGGAATTTGTGGGCGACTTTCCCATGCTTCAACGGAAGCCGGACGACAAATGGCAACTGCAGTGCCGTGATCAACCACACCAGTACACGCCGTTTTCATCAGAAAAAACAATCCAAATTGCACGATCGCCAGCCTTCAATGACCAATTGAAGCCAACCAACCCTCCTTCGGTACATCGAACGGAGGAAGGTACAGATGCTCTGATGCACATCGCGAAGTTGCGTGGATACAACATGCAACGAACCAAGCGGCCCCGGATTGCCGGATCCGTCGGTCGTCACAGCGCCCACGGACTGACCCCAGTCAAGCCCAGGCCTGACCAGGCTCGCTAGGCTTGCAGGCCTTCCGTTGGTTCTGCCTGAATCGCCCCGGTACCGCGCGGGTTGCCACAATCGCGCCAACTCGACTTCATCTGTTCACCACCATGTCCGCTCCCGCCGCCTCGCAGCCTGCAGCCGCCGCCTCCCAGGCCGTGCCCACACCAACGCCAGAACAGGACGTGCTGATCGTCGGTGCCGGCCCCGCTGGCCTGGCGCTGGCCTGCGCACTGGCCGACATCGGGCTGACTGTCACCGTGCTGGAGCAGCAGGACGAGGCCCGCATCGCCGACCCTCAGCCCGACGGGCGCGACATCGCCCTCACCCACCGCGCCCGCAGCGTGATGCAGGGCCTGGGCCTGTGGCAGCGCCTGCCGGAGGCGGAGATCGCCCCCATCCGCGCGGCCCACGTCAGCAACGCCAACTCGCCGCGCTACCTGCGCTTCGACGCCGAGCAGGCGAATTGCGAGGCGCTGGGCTTCCTGGTGCCCAACCACTGGCTGCGCAAGGTCGCTTACGACGGCGCCAAGGCCCGCGGCGCGGCGGTGCGGCTGCTCTGCGGTGCGTCGATCCGCCAGGCGCGCGCCGGTGCCGAGCAGGCCGAGGTGGTCGTGGGGCTGCCGTCCAACGGCGGCGGCAGCAGCGAGGCGACCCTGCGCGCCCCGCTGCTGGTGGCCGCGGACAGCCGCTTCTCCACCACGCGCCGCCGCCTGGGCATCGGCGCCAATTCGCGCGACTTCGGCCGCACCGTGATCGTGGCCCGCTTCTCGCACGAGCGCGAGCACGACGGCACGGCGCACGAGTGCTTCCGGCTCGGCAACACGCTGGCCATCCTGCCGATGAACGACCGCCAGGCGTCGGCCGTGGTCACGGTGCGCTCCAGCGAGGCGGATGCCTGGATGGCGCTCTCGCCCGAGGACTTTGCCGCCCGCGTGGCCGAGCAGTTCGGCCACCAGCTGGGTGCCATGCAGATGGTGGGCGAGCGCCACGCCTACCCGCTGGTGGCGGTGTATGCGCACCGCTTCGCCACCCACCGCGTGGCGCTCATCGGCGACGCCGCCGTGGGCATGCACCCGGTCACGGCGCATGGCTACAACTTCGGCCTCTACGGCATCGAGGTGCTGACCCAGCAGCTCGACCGCGCCCGCCGCGCCGGCCGTGACCTGGGCGTGACGGCGACGCTGGCACCCTTCGAGCTGGAGCACCGCCGCGTGACGCTGCCGATCTACCTGGGCACGAACCTGGTGGTGGGCCTCTTCACCGACGACCGGCCGCCCGCCAAGCTGATGCGCCAAGCGGTGCTGGCAGTGTCGGACCACCTGCCGCCGGTCAAGGACGCCATCACCCGCCAGCTCACCGGCCAGCGCCCGGGCTGGCTGCCCGACATGCGCAAGCTGCTGTCGGCACTGCCGCCCTTGCCGTCCCTGGCTTCCTTGCCAGCGTTCCCGACCCGCCCGACATCGCCGCGCTGAACCTCCGCCGGCCGGCCCGCGCGTCCGGGGCGGTGGGGCGGCGGTGCGGCAGGCTCAGGGGCAGCGGGGCCGATCAGCCCGCGGCGGGCACCGGCGACTGCGGCGGCTTTGGCGGGGCCACCGCCTGCAGCGCCTGGACCTTGATCGAGAAATTCAGCGGCCGGCCCTTGCGGCCGCGCTTGCCGGCGTGCTGCGCCACGGCGTGGGCGCGCAGCTCTTCGTCCTTGGGCTTGCCGCCGCGCCCACTGCCCAGCACGCGCAGGTTCTGCGCGAACGTGGTCACCGCCGCAAGCGGGTCGCCCGCCTCCACGTCCATCAGCATCAGGCCGCGCCCGCCGTTGGGCTGCTGCTTGAGCTCGTCCAGCCCGTAGACCAGCAGCCGCCCGAGCGCGGTGGCGCAGGCCACCTGGCTGTGGCCGGGCTCGATGCGCACGGGCATGAAGAGCAGCTCGCCCTCCTCCAGGCTCAGAAAGGCCTTGCCGCCCTTGTTGCGCGCCACCAGATCACCCAGCTTGGCCAGCAGGCCGGTCGCGCCGCTGTGCGCCAGCAGCAGCGGCTGCTCGGCGGCACCCGCCAGGTAGTGCACCGCGCGGCTGCCGGCCTCCAGGTCGATCATCGTGGTGATCGGCACGCCGTCGCCACGCGCGCCGGGCAGGCCGGCCACCGGCACCGAGTAGACCCGGCCGTTGCTGCCAAAGACGATCAGCGCGTCCACCGTGCGGCACTCGAAGGTGCCGTACAGCCCGTCGCCGGCCTTGAAGGCAAAGCCCGCCGGGTCGTGGCCGTGGCCGGTGCGCGCACGCACCCAGCCCTTGGCGCTGACCACCACCGTCACCGGCTCGTCCACCACCTTGACCTCGGCCACGGCCCGCTTCTCCGCCTGGATCAGGGTGCGGCGCTCGTCGCCATGCGCCTTCACGTCGGCCTCGATCTCCTTGATCGTCACCCGCTTCAGGCTGGCCGGATGGTCCAGGATGTCCTGCAGCTTCTCCTGCTCGCTGCGCAGCTGCGCCAGCTCCTGCTCGATCTTGATCGCCTCCAGCCGCGCCAGCTGGCGCAGCCGGATCTCCAGGATGTCCTCGGCCTGGCGGTCGCTCAGGCGGAAGCGCTCGATCAGCGCCGCCTTGGGCTCCTCGGCCTCGCGGATGATGCGGATCACCTCGTCGATGTTGAGCAGCACCAGCTGCCGGCCTTCGAGGATGTGGATGCGCTCCAGCACCTTGCCCAGGCGGTGGCGGGTGCGCCGCTGCACCGTCTCCAGGCGGAAGCCCACCCACTCGGTGAGCATCTGGCGCAGGCTCTTCTGGGTCGGGCGGCCGTCGGCGCCGACCATCGTCAGGTTGACGGGCGCCGAGCTCTCCAGGCTGGTGTGCGCCAGCAGGCTGGTGATCAGCTCGCTCTGGCTGACGGTGCGGCTCTTGGGCTCGAACACCAGGCGCACCGCGGCGTCCTTGCTGGACTCGTCGCGCACGCCGTCCAGCACCGCCAGCACCGTGGCCTTGAGCTGGGTCTGGTCGGCGCTCAGCGCCTTCTTGCCAGTCTTGACCTTCGGGTTGGTCAGCTCCTCGATCTCTTCGAGCACCTTCTGCGCCGAGGTGCCCGGCGGCAGCTCGGTGACCACCAGCTGCCACTGGCCGCGCGCCAGTTCCTCGATCTTCCAGCGCGCGCGCACCTTCAGCGAGCCGCGGCCGCTGCGGTAGGCGTCGCGGATGTCCTCGGTGCTGCTGATGAGCTGGCCGCCGCCCGGGTAGTCCGGGCCGGGCACCAGCTGGTAGAGGGCCTCGTCGCTGAGCTGTTCGTCGCGGATCAGCGCCACCGCGGCCGCGGCCACCTCGCGCAGGTTGTGGCTGGGGATCTCGGTGGCCAGGCCCACCGCGATGCCCGAGGCACCGTTGAGCAGCACGAAGGGCAGGCGCGCCGGCAGCTGGCGCGGCTCCTCGGTGGAGCCGTCGTAGTTGGGGACGAACTCGACCGTGCCCTCGTCGATCTCGTCGAGCAGCAGGCGGGCGATCGGTGCCAGGCGGGCCTCGGTGTAGCGCATCGCCGCGGCGCCGTCGCCGTCGCGGCTGCCGAAGTTGCCGTGGCCGTCCACCAGCGGGTAGCGCTGGCTGAAGCCCTGCGCCATGCGCACCAGGGCGTCGTAGGCAGCGGTATCGCCGTGCGGGTGGTAGCGGCCGAGCACGTCGCCCACCACCCGGGCGCTCTTGACCGGCTTGGCGCCAGCCGGCCCGGTGCTGTTGGTGAAGCCCAGGCCCATGCGCTGCATCGCGTAGAGGATGCGGCGCTGCACCGGCTTCTGCCCGTCGCACACATCGGGCAGCGCGCGGCCCTTGACGACGCTCAGGGCGTATTCGAGGTAGGCCCGCTCGGCGTAGTGGGCGAGCGTGAGCTGGTCACCGCCCTGGGGGGCGGGCGCGGAGAAATCGAGGGGGGATTGTGGATCCATCGGCACCTGGGCCACCTGGGCAGCGTGCCGGGATGGCGCCACCGCCCTGCGGCGCTTGCAAGGCGCGCGATGTTATCTGACGTGGTCTGGCAGGCCGTCGATCAGATGGCCGACCAGATCACCGATCAGGCTGCCGCCGCCTCGGGCCCGGTGGCGCCACCGCCACGGGCCGTCCGCTCGGCCAGCAGCTGCTCACGCAGGGTGAGGATCTCGCGCTCGGAGGCGCCCAGCGCCTGCGCCAGCTCGGCCCGGCTGGCGACCACCTGCTTGCGCAGCGCCTCGACCTCGTCGCGGTCGCCCTTGCCGTCCTCGACCAGCTTGCGCCGCGCCCCCTCGGCCTTCGCCAGGTCGTGGTTGACGCGCACGAGCATCGCGCTCAGGTCCTTGATCTGCTTGTCGCGCTCCTCGATGCGCGCACGCAGGCCGTCGGTATCGGCCTCCTGCGCTTCCAGGGCGCGGTTGGCCTCCAGGCGGGCCGCTTCCAGTGCCGCGATGGTCTCTTCATGCTCGGCACTCACCGAGTACATCTGCTCGGTGTGGCGGAACTCCGCCTCCTGCATCGAACGCTCGGCGTGCCGGGCCCAGCGCCACAGCCCGACCGCCAGCCCGGCAACAAGGCCGAGCCCGAAGGCGGCCAGCAGGTAGATCCACAGTTGGGCAAGCAGGAACACACGTGACTCCGTTCGATGTCGTGGCTGGTCGTGATGGGTGGTCGTGGGGTGGCCCGGGTCGGCACCTGACCCGTCAGTCGGCCTCGGCCTGCACGAAGCGGAAGGCCACGCGCCGACCCGCCGCGGCGGCCAGGGCATCCGGTGCGGCCCCACCCGCGGTCGAGGCCGATGGCGTCACCAGCCCGACCGTCTCCAGTTGGCCGATGGGCACCCCCTGCAGCAGCAGCTCCGCAGCCACGCTGGCAGCCCGGCGGCGGGCGAGCCGCTCATTGACGGCGGTGTCGCCGCGCCCGTCGGCATGACCTTCCACGACGACACGCCAGGCCGGGCAGCGCACCGCCACCGAGCCCAGGCGCTTGAGCAGCGGCCGGGCTGGCGCTTCCAGCTGGCTGGATGCGGCGCGGAAATGGATGGCTTCGCCGCCCACCGCCGCCTCGAAGGCCGCAGAGCAGGCGGCGCCCAGGCCGCGGCCCGCCACCGGATCGGCCGACGCGACCGAAGCGGCCTGCGGCAAGCCCGCACCGGTCGGCGGCAGGTCCGCATAGGTCTCGGCATGCGCCAAGCGGGCACGCACCCGCACCCGGTTGTCCAGCCCCAGGAAGACGCCCGGCAGGCCCATGTACGGCGCCAGCAGCTCGCGCGCCCGGCGCTCCAGCGCCGCCCTGGCGGGCTCATCGGGCGCATCACCGTGCAGCACGCCGACGCTGTCGCTGATCTTCAGCCGTGCCCAGGGAAATCCGGCATCGGCCAGGGCCTGCGCGGCCCCCACCTGCGCCCGCACACGCAACTCGGCGGGCCGGGCCGCACCGAAGGTCGCCGCATACCAGCCCAGCATCAGACACGCCGCCACAGACAGGAACGTGCCCCAAGCTCCCACCCGCACCAACGGGCCCATAGACTGCCTTCTTCCTGTCAAATCCGGCGAAAAACAGCGCCGGATGCGCCAATATGTAAAAGAATGTACTCAATCCAGCAGATCTGTCCATCGCCCGATCCGGCAATTCCGTCCGGATGCGCAGGAGTTCTCGCATTGTCGGGCCGCAGCCGAAGTCGGCACCGCAGGGCAGCCCCCGCGACCCGATGGGGCCGTCGGGACAACGCCCCACGTCTCCGGGGGGCGCAAAGGCGGTGCCAGATCCAGGAGCCCCCGGGCGGACCCCGCCGGGACGGTGGTCAGACGTCCACTTCGACGCTGTCGCCGTGCAACTCCATCAGCTCGCGGCGCGCGGCGGCCTCGCCCTTGCCCATCAGCTTGCCCATCGACAGCGCGGTGGCGGCCAGGTCGAGTGCGCCGTACTCCACCCGCAGCAGGCGGCGGGTGTCGGGGTTGAGGGTGGTGTCCCAGAGCTGCTCGGCGCTCATCTCGCCCAGGCCCTTGAAGCGGCTGATGCTCCAGCTGCCTTCACGCGCGCCTTCCTTGCGCAGCTTGTCCAGGATGGCCTGCAGCTCGCCATCGTCCAGCGCGTAGAACTTGGCCGCCGGCTTCTTGCCGCGCGCCGGAGCGTCCACCCGGAACAGCGGCGGCTTGGCGACATACACATGCCCGGCCTCGATCAGGCGCGGGAAGTGGCGGAAGAACAGCGTCAGCAGCAGCACCTGGATATGCGAGCCGT
>Ga0073899_10003417_pt1 | contig 14055 bp, 15 predicted proteins | sample KloWWTmetaKNB5Ph_FD_88975 | JGI IMG/M metagenome (GOLD analysis project Ga0073899, IMG submission 88975) | Active sludge microbial communities from Klosterneuburg, Austria, studying microevolution and ecology of nitrifiers - Klosterneuburg... | ecosystem: Engineered > WWTP > Aerobic digester >... | reverse complement strand
GATCGAGGCGAGCTTCGAGGGCTTCTCCGAGAACCCCTCCTTCGAGGACGCGGTCGCCATCGCCGCCCGAGTGGTGGACCTGTTCATCAACGGCGGTTGTGATCGGATCGACCTCGTCTACACCCGGTTCATCTCGATCGGCTCACAGGAGGTGGTCGTGCGCCGCTTCCTTCCGCTCGAGGACACCGAGACGATCGGCGAGGGCGGTGACGCCACAGCGACCGCCGGCTTCGAGTTCGAGCCGTCGGCGTCCGCCGTGTTGGAGACGCTCCTGCCCCGCTACGTCGAGTCCCGGCTCTTCGCCGCGCTCCTCGACGCCGCGGCGTCGGAGCTGGCGAACCGTCAGCGGGCGATGAAGTCGGCCACCGACAACGCCGAGGAGCTCATCGTCAAGTACACGCGGAAGATGAACCAGGTCCGCCAGGACGCCATCACCACCGAGATCATGGAGATCATCGGTGGGGCCGAGGCCCTCGCGGACGACAGGGAGACCCCTGGCGAACTGATCCTCCACCACCTCGACACGGAGCCGTTCCTTCCGCTCGACCACAGCCATGCCTCGGGTCCCGCACGGACCTGATCACCCCAGACCGCATCACCCCGACCGCATCACCCCAGACCGCAACACCCCAGACGCAGCCCAGGAGCCACCATGACCGTCACCGACACCGAACTGAAGGACGGCCGCATCGTCGCCATCGCCGGCCCCGTGGTCGACGTGGAGTTCCCGTCGGACTCCGTGCCCGAGATCAACCAGGCGCTCGAGTTCACCATCACCGTCGACGGCGTCGACACCGCGGTGGTCGCCGAGGTCGCCCAGCAGATCGGCGACAACCGGGTCCGGGCCATCGCCATGAAGCCGACCGACGGCCTGGTCCGCGGCGCCGCGGTGCGCAACCTCGGCCATGGCATCTCGGTGCCGGTCGGCGACGCCACCCTCGGCCACGTGTTCAACGTGCTGGGCCAGCCGCTCGACGTCGAGTCCGTCGACTCGCCCGAGCGCTGGGCGATCCACCGTGAGGCCCCCGCCTTCGACACCCTCGAGCCCAAGGCGCAGATGTTCGCCACCGGCATCAAGGTGATCGACCTCCTCACCCCGTACCTCCAGGGCGGCAAGATCGGCCTGTTCGGCGGCGCCGGCGTGGGCAAGACCGTGCTCATCACCGAGATGATCAACCGGGTCGCCTCGCAGTTCGGCGGCGTGTCGGTGTTCGCCGGGGTGGGGGAGCGGACCCGTGAGGGCACCGACCTGCTGATCGAGATGGGCGAGACCGCCCTCGGCGAATCCGGTTCGGTGCTCGACAAGGCCGCCCTGGTGTTCGGCCAGATGGACGAGCCGCCGGGCGTGCGCCTCCGGGTCGCCCTCTCGGCGCTGACCATGGCCGAGTACTTCCGTGACGTCCAGGGCCAGGACGTGCTGCTGTTCATCGACAACATCTTCCGGTTCACCCAGGCCGGCTCCGAGGTGTCGACCCTGCTCGGCCGCATGCCCGCGGCGGTGGGCTACCAGCCGACCCTCGCCGACGAGATGGGCGAGCTGCAGGAGCGGATCACCTCGACCGGTGGCCGTTCGATCACCTCGCTGCAGGCCGTGTACGTGCCCGCGGATGACTACACCGACCCGGCGCCGTTCACCGCCTTCACCCACTTCGACGGCACCACCGAGCTGAGCCGTGACATCGCCTCGCTCGGCATCTACCCGGCGGTCGACCCGCTGGCGTCGTCCAGCTCGATCCTCGCACCCGAGGTGGTCGGCGAGCGCCACTACGCGGTGGCCCGCCGGGTGCAGGAGATGCTGCAGCGCTACAAGGAGCTGCAGGACATCATCGCCATCCTCGGCATCGACGAGCTCTCCGAAGAGGACCGGGTCACCGTCGACCGGGCCCGCAAGATCCAGAAGTTCCTGTCCCAGCCCATGTTCGTGGCCGAGGTCTTCACCGGCCTGCCCGGCATCTTCACCCCGGTCGAGGACACCGTCGAGAGCTTCGAGATGCTCGTCAACGGCGACCTCGACCACCTGCCCGAGCAGGCGTTCTTCAACGTCGGCGGGGCCGAGGATGCCATGCGCAAGGCCAAGGAGCTGGAGGCGAACGCCTGATGGCCCTCGAGGTCGAGCTCGTATCTCCGGAGCGGATCGCCTACTCGGGTGACGCCCGGATGGTCATCTGCCGGACCACCACCGGCGACATCGCCTTCCTGCCCGGGCACATCCCCTTCATCGGTGTCCTCTCCACGCACCCGGTGCGGCTGCAGCTCGAGGACGGCTCCGAGAAGGTCATCGCCGTGCACCAGGGGTTCGTCGAGGTGTCACCCCCCGACGAGCAGGGCAACACCCGGGTGACCATCCTCTCCGATGTGGCCGAGATGGCGGCCGACATCGACGTCGCCCGGGCCCGGACCGCCAAGGAGCGCGCCGAGGACGCCCTGCGGGTCGACTCCGAGGATCCCGTGGCCAAGGCCGCCCTGGTGCGCGCCGAGGTCCGCCTCTCCGCCGCCGACGCCGCCTGAGCAGTCCCGTTTCCATGACTCCTCGCGCCACTGGTGGCGCGAACGGTCACGGGAATCGCGCAGAACTAGCGTCCGGCCGGTGGCCCGCCGTCGTCTCGCCGTCGTCCTCCTCGCCCCTCCTGCCGAGGCCGACGTCATCGATGCCCTGCGACTTGGCACCGGCCTGAGCGAGCCGTTCCACGTCGCTCCGCACGTCACCCTCGTCCCGCCGACCAACGTGGCCGAGGCCGACGTCCCCGCTGTGCTCGGGATCCTGCGTCGGGTGGCCGCGACGTCACGGCCGCTGGAACTGGAAGTCGGTCCCGCCGCCACCTTCCTGCCCGAGACCCCGACCCTGCACCTGGCGGTCACGGCCGCGGATCCCGAGGCGTTGAGCTCCCTGCGGGGCCGCCTGCGATGCGGGCCGTTCGACCGTCCCGACGTGTGGCCGTTCCACCCGCACGCCACCATCCGCGAGAGCGCGGAACCGGAGCTGATCGCGGCCGCCGTCGCCGCCCTGGCGGGTCTCGCCCAGCGCTGGTCGGTCGCCTCGGTGCATCTGCTCGAGCAGCACCGCCACGGGCCGGATCACCCCCGACACGGCCAAGCCCACTGGGTGCCGATCCGCGAGGAGCCGCTCGGCGGCCCGGCGGTGGTGGGTCGGGGTGGCATCGAGCTCGTCCTGCGGCCGGTCTCGATGGTCGAGCCGGACGTCGCCGCCCTCCTCGGAACCGACCCGACCGAGCCGCCGAGGAGACCTGGGTCCCGGCCGCTCGTGGTGGTCGCCGAGGATCCGGGGACCCCGGGACCGGTGGTGGGAGCGGCGGTCGGATCGGCCGGGAACGGGTCGACCACGGCCGACCTGGTGAGCGTGGGAGTCGCCGAAGACCGCCGGGGCGAGGGGATCGGACGGCAGCTGGTGAACGCCTGGTGCTCCGAGGCCGCCCGGCGGGGCGCCGTGGTGGCGGTCGGTGCGGATCACCCGTCCCTGGTCGCGGTGGGGTTCGAACGAGCGGCGGGCGTTTCGATCCGATCGCTCGGGTCCTGAACGCTCAGATGCGGCCGCTGAAGGTGTCGCACGAGGTCGGGTCCGCGGTGTCGTATCCCCGCTGGAACCAGCGTTGGCGCTGGGCCGAGGTCCCGTGGGTGTACGAGTCCGGGTTCGACCGTCCACCGGCGGACTCCTGGATGCGGTCGTCGCCGACCGCGGCGGCGGCGTCGAGGCCCTGGGCGATGTCCTCGGGGGTGATCTCGGTGACGAACCCGGTCGACACCGCGTTGGCGGCCCACACCCCGGCGTAGCAGTCCGCCTGGAGCTCGAGGCGGACCGAGCCGGACGTCGCACCCTGGCGGTCGGCGCCGGCGGAGCGGCCGAGCAGGTTCTGGACGTGGTGGCCGTACTCGTGGCCGATCACGTACGCCTGGGCGAACGGACCGCCCGCCGCGTTGAACGGCGGCTGCGACAGCGCGTCGAAGAAGGTCAGGTCGACGTAGACCGTCTCGTCGGCCGGGCAGTAGAAGGGTCCGGTGGCCGACGACGCGGGGCCGCACCCGCTGTAGGTGCGGTTGCTGAACAGCTGGGTGCGCGCCGGACGGTAGGTGACGCCGCTGCGGGCGAAGGTGTCGGACCAGTACCTCTGCACGCTGTTGACCACGGCGACGATCCGGCAGTCCTGGCGTTCGTTGGCGTCCGCTCCGGTACGGCACTCCCGGGCCACCTCGGTGGCGCTCTGGTCGCCGACCGTGGTGGACGGCTCGAGCATGTCGTTGGTGGCGAACCCACCGCCGCGGGTGCTGAGGAAGGCGATGACGATGACCGCCACCAGGCCGATCAGGCCGCCGCCACCGAGCTTGGCGCCGGTGCCGAAGCCGCCGGGCAGGCCCCCGAGATCAGGACCGGCGCCACCCCGCCCGCGGGCGTCGTCGATCTGCGAGGTGTCGAGACGGGCGTCGTCGTCGAACTCCACGGTGACGGCGTGTGGTCAGGCGTCGGACTTGCCCGGGCGGTGGCGGGCCTCGACCAGGCGGACGGTGCCCGAACGGGACCGCATGACCAGCGACTGGGTCGTCACCCCGAGGCGGTCGTAGTGGACGCCCTTGAGCAGGTTGCCGTCGGTGATGCCGGTGGCGGAGAAGAAGCAGTTGTCGCCCTCGACCAGGTCGTCGGTGCCGAGCACCTTGTCGAGGTCGTAGCCGGCGGCGATCGCCGCCTCGCGCTCACCGGCGTCGCGGGGCCAGAGCTTGCCGATCAGCTCGCCGCCCATGCACTTGAGCGCGGCGGCCGCGATCACGCCCTCGGGTGTGCCGCCGATGCCGAACAGGATGTCGACGCCGGAGTCGGGGTACGCGGTGGCGATCGCCGCGGCGACGTCGCCGTCGCCGATCAGGCGGATGCGCGAACCGGTCTCGCGGACCTCGGCGACCAGGTCGTCGTGACGGGGCCGGTCGAGGATGGTGGCGGTCACCTCGCGTACGTCGACGCCCTTGGCCCGGGCCACCGCGTGCAGGTTGTCGCGCACCGATGCGTTGATGTCGACCTGGCCGGCCACCTCGGGCCCGACCGCGATCTTCTCCATGTAGACGCACGGACCCGGGTCGAACATCGTGCCCTGCTCGGACACGGCGATCACCGCCACCGCGCCGCCGCGACCCTTGGATGTCAGCGTCGTCCCGTCGATCGGGTCGACCGCGATGTCGACCTGCGGGTTGGAGCCGTCGCCGACGACCTCGCCGTTGAACAACATGGGCGCCTCGTCCTTCTCGCCCTCGCCGATGATGACCGTGCCGGTCATGCTGACGGTGCCCAGGATCAGGCGCATGGCGTCGACCGCGGCGCCGTCCGCTCCCTCCTTGTCGCCTCGGCCCACCCACTTGGCCGCGGCCATGGCGGCGGCCTCGGTGGTGCGGACGAGCTCCATGGCCAGGTTGCGGTCGGGTGCGGTGTTCGTCATGGTCCAGACGTTACCGAGGCTCCCGACCTCACCCCAACGCCGGAGCGCCGGCGGGAGGGGACGGGTCGGTGCGATCATGGCCGTGATGCGCGACGACGAGACGACCAACGACGAGGCGACCGACGAGACAGGCGACGAGACAGACGACGAGCTCCTCTACGACTGCACCACCTGGGCCGGGGAGTCCCGCGGCCTGCTCGCCAGCCTCCTCGACTCCCACGGGATCCCGCACGCCTGGCAGGGGACCGTCCTGTCGGTGCACCCCGAGGACGAGGACGACGTCGACGACCTGATCGACGACGTCATGGCGTCGGCCCGCCCGGCGCTCGATGCTGCGGCGGCCAAGGTGGTCTACGAGGTCGGCTCCTGGCCCGCCGCGCTGCAGTCCATGCTGGCCGAGTCGCTGACCGTCGCCGACCTCCCCTACGAGTGGGACCACAACGGCGACCTGGTCGTCTACGCCGAACACGAGGAGGACGTCGAGGCCATCCTCGACGAGATGCCCGACCCCGACGACCCCGATCTGGTCGGCGACGTGTCGGCCAACGACGGGATAGCGGTCCACGACCTGCTCGACCGGCTGTTCCTGGCGTCGGGGAAGCTCGCCTCCCGCGACGACGCCGCGTCGGTGCTCGCCGTCGACGACGTGGTCGGCACCCTCGAGCGCATGGGCCCGCCGTTCGGCTTCGAGGCGCCGCAGTGGCGTCACCTGGTCGGTCGGTCCGTGGTGCTGCGCGACGCCCTGGCCGCCGCTCCCGGCGCCGACGACTCCCTCGACGACGACGAGATGCGGGTCGTCGCCGGAGATGTCCGTGACCTGCTGCGCACCTACGTGTAGCGCCGCGGCCCCGCCGGGTACGTTGAGGCGGTGATCCTCGCCGAGCTGGAGGCGTACCAGTCCCGCCCGATCGCCCCCACGCGACGACTGGCGCTGGGGGAGCTGAACCTGCCGTGCGACCCGGCTCCCGGCTTCGGTGGCATCCTCCTCGGAGCGATCGCGGCGCGCTTCACCCCCGACCTCGACGAGGACACCGCAGCGGAGGTCGCCCAACTCCTGTTCGACGTCGAGCGTGGGCGTCACGTCGCCCAGCCCCGGGCCCGGCACCGGCTCCAGACCGACCGGATCGGGTTGAGGCCGTGTCACCACCGACTCGTGGGTCGGGGCGAGTCCCTCCACCTGGAGATCGACGACACCCGGGGAACTCCGGCCCAGCACGTGCTGGCTGCCGTCTACGCGACCGGGACCGTCGCCGCCCCGCTGCGGCCCGCGGTGTGCGCGTCGGTCCGCAAGGGCTTGCGCTGGTCCGGACCGATCGGCTCCCCGCTGATCTCGCACCTGGTCGGCCGGGGTCGCGACCTTCCGGTCAGCGCTGCGGCGGACCCTGTGACGTGGGCGCTGCGGGTCCTGGCCCTGGTCACCGACCGGAGCCGTCACGCGCCGCCGTCGCGTCGGGACGTCCAACAGGCCTTCCGGGTCCAGCTGCGAGCCGCCCATCCCGACCACGGCGCCGATGACGACGTCGCGGCGGAGCGGATCGCGGACCTGGCCGAGGCCCGCCGGATCCTGCTCGGTTGAGCGATGGCGAGACCGTTCCGACCCCGAGGAGTCGAGGGCATGCTCCTGTGGCCCGGTGCCGGCTCCGACGCCGAGCACCCGGGGCTGCGCGCCGTCGAGGCCGGGGTGGCACCGCTGCGTGTGGCCCGTCGCGACTTCCCGTACCGCCGCGAGGGGCGACGGGCGCCGGACCGGGCACCGAAGCTGATGGCGGCGGTGCGCGCCGAGGTCGACGAGCTGTGCAGTCGCTGGGGGACCGGTCCTGAGCACCTCGTCCTCGGCGGGCGTTCGATGGGCGGACGGATCTGCTCGATGGTCGCGGCGGGCGCCGATGGCGAGGGCCCGCTGCCCGTCGCCGGTCTGGTCCTGATGAGCTACCCGCTGCACCCGCCGGGCCGACCGGACCGGTTGCGCACCGAGCACCTGCCGCAGCTGCGGGTCCCGGTGCTGTTCATCAGCGGCGACCGCGACACGTTCGGGACGCCCGAGGAGCTGGCCGAGGCCCAGGCGTTGATCCCCGGCCCGGTCCGGTCGGTGACGCTGATGGGCAAGGGCCACGACCTGAAGCGGTCCGACGACGCCGTGGTCGCCGCCATCAGAGACTGGCTCGGCCCTCCTGGTTGATCTCCTCGAGCTCCCGGCCGCCGGTCTCGGGCACGGCGAACGCCAGGCCCGCGGCGATCAGCGGTCCGAGGGCGAGCAGGGCGAACGTCGGGCCGTAGCCGGCGGCGTCGACGCCGGCGCCGGCGAGCAGCAGGCCGAGCACGCTGCCCGTCACGGCCAGGACGTTGAGCGCCCCGCGGGCGCCGCCGCGGCGGGCGGTGGGGAAAAGCTCGGGTGCGAGCACGCCCAGGGGCGCGACCGTGAGCGTGCCCAGCACCGCGGCGACGAGAGAGCTGACCCACATCGACGCGCCCGACAGGTTGAAGAACAGGGCGATGAAGACCGCGAGGGCGACCAGGCCCGGAACCAGCGCCCACCGTCGGCCGCGCGTATCGGCGATACGGCCGCCGACGATCACCCCGAGTGCGGCGGGCGTCCCGGTCAGCACCGTGAACACGGCGATGGTGAACCCGTCGAAGCCCCGCTCGGAGCGCAGGTAGTCGTTCTGCAACTGCGACATCGGTGCCACCAGCAGGTTGAGCAGGACGAACAGCGCGGCGAGCAGCACGAACCGGCTGCCGTGGATGCGCCGTGATTCCGGAGGTGGGTCGTCGGTCCCGGACGCGGACCCCGACCGGTCGGGGTGCAGGCGCAGGAACCGGTGGCTCTCGGTAGAGGTCCGGGCCCCGCTCCACACCAGCGGGACGGTGATCAGCGACAGGGCGAACACCAGGCGCCAGCCCCACGGGCTCACGTCCGCGAGCGGCAGCGACACGACCACGACCCCGGATCCGAGCCCGTAGGCCATCGCGCCCAACCCCGACGCCATGGCCCGGGACCCCGCGGGGAGCTCCTCGATGCAGAGCGTGTCGATGGCGAGCAGTCCGGCGACGGCCAGGTTTCGCGAGACGGCCTGCAGCACGCTCAGCGCGGCGAGGGACGGAACGAACGCGGTGGCGACCGAGGTGACGATGGCGAGGCCGAAGCTCCACAGGGCGATCCGTCGGCGGCCGAAGCGGTCGGCCTGGAACATCATGAACGCGGTCAGCACCGTGCCGACGCGGACGACGGCGAAGATCGCGGCCTGCTGGCCCGAGGAGCCGTCGCCGATGTCGGCGCTGGCGAACGTGAGCACCTGCGTGAGCTGGCCGTAGAGCAGCCCGGACACCAGGCTGAACAGCGCCATGGTCGACACCGCCCGGGCCTGCGGCACCGAGATGCGGTCCGGGAACAGCCACCACGGCCGGTGCCCGGCCACGCCGTCTCGGAGCGCCCGGTGCACGAACGGGCGGTAGAGCCAGGCCCAGTAGGGGATGCCGAGGCGCCAGTCGATGCTCTGGGTGATCCGCAGCTCGGAGCCGTCGGGTTCCCACCCGACCCGCCGTTCGTAGTGCAGGAAGGGTCCTTCGACGGCGCTGAAGGACGCCGATCCGGGCCGGGCAGTGTCACAGCCGGCGTCACAGCTGGTGTCGCATCCGGTGTCACAACCGGCGGGAACCTCGCGGACGATCAGGTCGTCGCGGGGTCGCAGCCGTTCGGCCAGCGTCGTCGTCGTCCCTCGCCACTCGTCGACCCTGCTCGCCACCGACCCCCCTGGGACGTCGCACGATGCTATCGGCCGGGCTGCTATCGGGCGGGCTGGTATCGGGCGGGACAGCAGCGGCCGTGCGAGAGTGGGGGCGTGAGCCGCCTGCTGGTCCGTCCCGGAGATCCCCTGTCCGGTGAGGTCGTCATCTCCGGGGCCAAGAACTCGGTGCTCAAGCTGATGGCCGCGACCGTGCTGGCCGAGGGCCGCTACGTGCTGCGCAACGTCCCCGACATCAGCGACGTCACGATCATGGGACGCCTTCTCGAGGCGATGGGCATGTCGGTGCGCCGCCGTGAGGACGCCGCGGTGGAGATCGTCCGGGGTCCCGACGTGGTCGCCGAGGCCCCCTACGAGCTGGTGGAGCAGATGCGGGCATCGACCGCGGTGCTCGGACCGCTGCTGGCCGGGGTCGGACGGGCCAGGGTCGCCCTGCCCGGCGGCGACGACTTCGGATCCCGGCCCGTCGACATGCACCTGGCGTCGCTCGAGGCGCTCGGTGCCACCTTCACGCTGAGCCACGGGATGATCGAGGGCCGCGCCGAGAAGCTGATCGGCGCCGAGGTCGTGCTCGAGTACCCGAGCGTGGGCGCCACCGAGAACCTGCTGATGGCCGGCGCCACCGCCCGCGGCACGACCACGGTGCGCAACGCGGCCCGTGAGCCGGAGATCTCGGATCTGGCCGCGTTCCTCAACCGCATGGGGGCGCGGGTCCTCGGAGCGGGCAGCCCCACGATCGTCATCGAAGGAGTCGACGAGCTGCGAGCCGTCGAGCACACCGTCATCCCCGACCGGGTCGAGGTCGTCACCTTCCTGGCCGCGGTGGCGGTCGCCGGGGGAGAGGTGACCCTGCGCGGTGCCAGAGCGGACCACGTCGACCTGCTGATCGAGAAGATGGGCCGGATGGGCCTGCGGATCTCACCCGAGGCCGACGGGCTGTGGGTGATGTCGTCGGGCCGCCCCCGGCCGATCGACGTGGCGACCCTGCCGTACCCGGGAATCGCCACCGACTACCTGCCCATGCTGGTGGCGGTGATGTGCCTGGCCGACGGGACCAGCTATGCGACCGAGAACGTGTTCGCCGGACGGTTCCGCTATGTCGGCGAGCTGGCCCGCATGGGCGCCGACATCCGCGTCGAGGGACACCACCTGGTGATCGACGGCGTCGAGCGTCTGTCGGGTGCTCCTGTGCGAGCCGTCGACATCCGCGCCGGTGCGGCGATGGCCATCGCCGCGCTCGCGGCGGACGGCGAGACGACGATCCACGATGCGGGACCGATCGACCGCGGCTACGAGAGCTTCGTGGACAAGCTGTCGGGCCTGGGCGCCGACATCACCCGTCAGGACTGAGGGACCGGCCACCGCCCCTGTTGGGGAGGGTGCCGGGCCGCCATCTACTCTGGTCCCGTTCCCCAGCATCGCGAACCCCGGAGCGCCACCCGTGCAGGAGCAGGTCGAGCAGGTCATCGAGATCATCCGTCCCGCCATCCAGGCCGACGGCGGTGACATCAACCTGCTCGACGTCGACGAGAGCTCCGGAGTGGTGACCGTCGAGCTGACCGGCGCCTGCGTGAGCTGTCCGGCCTCGACCATCACGATGAAGGCCGGCATCGAGCGCATCATGAAGGACCGCGTGCCGGGCGTGACGGCGGTCGTCCAGCCCGACACCGAGCTCGAGCTCGGCTCGGCCGTGTCGCTCTGAGCGATCGGCACGTCGAGGTGGGAACCCGTTCGTCGTCGGCCCCCGAGCTGCTCGACGCGTCCGTCGGAGGGGACCGGGCCGCGCTGGCGCGGTTGCTGTCGATGGTGGAGCGGGGCGGTGACGGCGCCCGGGCGGTGGCCCGAGCCGCGTTCCCCCGATCGGGTGCCGCCCACACGATCGGCATCACCGGGGCGCCCGGATCCGGCAAGTCGTCTCTGACCAGCGCGCTGTGCCGCGTGGTGCGCGCCTCGGGTGACCGCCTGGCGGTGCTGGCGATCGACCCGTCGTCGCCGTTCTCGGGCGGGGCGATCCTGGGGGACCGGGTCCGCATGGCCGACCACACCCTCGACGAGGGGGTGTTCATCCGCTCGATGGCCACCCGCGGTCACCTCGGAGGGTTGTCGGTGGCCACCCCCGAGGCGGTGCGCGTGCTCGACGCCGTCGGCTTCCCGTGGGTCGTGATCGAGACGGTCGGAGTCGGCCAGGTCGAGGTCGAGGTCGCCGGCGCGGCCGACACGGTCGTCGTCGTGGTGAACCCGGGCTGGGGCGACTCGGTGCAGGCCAACAAGGCCGGTCTGATGGAGATCGCGGACGTGTTCGTGATCAACAAGGCGGATCGTTCCGGGGCGCGTGACACCCGGCGTGACCTCGACAACATGCTGGCTCTGCGCAGCGGCGGCCATCCCCCGGTCATCGTCGAGACGGTGGCCACCCGCGACGAGGGACTGAACGAGCTGTGGGAGGCGATCCGGGATCACCGGCGCCGCAGCACGGACAGCGGCGAGCGGTCCCGGCGTCGGGAGGCCCGGGTCGACGACGAGATGCGGCGGGTGCTGGTCGCCCGCCTGATCGAACGGGCCGGAGCGATGGGTGAGGACCCGCGGTGGGCGTCGGCGCGCCGGGCGGTTCTCGACGGGACCGTCGATCCGTGGGCCGCGACCGACGCACTGATCGACTGAACCACGCTTTCAGCCGTTCAGCAGGTCAACCGGTCAGTCGGGTGCACTCGGCGCAGGTGCCGATCAGGTCGAGCCGGTGGTGCTCGAGGGCGAATCCGCTCGAGACCGACACGTCGCGCAGCACCGAGTGCAGGCTCGACTCCAGCTCGTCGGTGGGGACGAAGTCCTCAACCCGCCCGCAGTGGGTGCACACCAGGTGGTGATGGTGGTGGGTGAGCTCCTCGGCCAGCTCGAAGTGGCTGAACTCGTCGCCGGCCACGATGCGGTGCACGACGCCGGCGTCGATCAGCTCGTTGAGGTTGCGGTACACGCTGCTCTGGGCCAGCGTGCCGGCGCGGGCGAGGATGTCGGGGATGGTGAGGGGGCGGTCCGTTCCGGCCAGGACCTCGACCACCCGTCGACGGGACCGGGTGTAGCGCAGTCCGGCTCCCCTCAGGCGGGGTGCGACGGTCGAGTGGAGCTCGGTGAGGGTGCCCTCGGGGTCGGCCACACGTCGAGACTACCGGCCGCATTGGGAACGGGTGGGAAGGGGAACGGGTGGGAATGTGAACGGTACCTTGAGCCGATGGAGCACCTCCGCCCCACCAACCTGCCATCGGCGATCCGCCTGATCGAGGTCGTCGGTCGGGGCGGCAGCGCCGTGGTGTGGCGGGCCCGGGACCGGCGCTCCGGGCGCGACGTGGCGGTCAAGGTGATCGGGCTGCCCCTGGACGGACCCCTCAGGGAACAGACCCGGGCCCGCTTCGAGAGCGAGCTGCGAGCCCTGGCCCGACTCCGCCACGACCACGTTCTCACGGTGAGCGCGGCGGGGACCGACCGCGACTGCTGCTGGGTCCTGACCCCGTTGGCCGACGGCACGCTCGCCGGCCGCATGGACCGGGCGCCGATCGCGGATCCCGACGAGCTGTGCGAGCTGGCCCTGGCTGTGGGATCCGGACTGGCCGCAGCGCACCGCCTCGACGTCGTCCACGGCGACGTCACCCCGGCCAACGTGCTGTTCTGCGACGGACGTCCGGTCCTGGCCGACTTCGGGATCGCAGTTCTCGACCCTGGCGCCGGGACCGGGCCGGGCTGGCCCGCCACCCCGGGTTGGGCCGCTCCCGAGCGACTCGACGGCGCCGAGCCCACGGCCGCCTCCGACGTGTACGGGTGGGCGGCGACGGTGTGGTCCGCGGCGACCGCTCGGCGCCCGCCGCTCGCCCGGCCGCCGGACCCGACGGTGCTGCCCCGGGGCCTCGACGCGGTGGTGGCCGACGCGTGCGAACCCGACGTCGCCCGGCGGGTCGGGCTGGCCGACGCCCTGCGCCGCCTCGACGCCGAGCGGCGACGACGGGACCGGTACATTCCGGGCCCATGACCGAACCCACCGCCCACCCGGACGCCGTCGAGGCGCCCGGCCCGCTGGTCCGACACGAACGCACCGACGCCGGAGTCGACGTGCTCACCCTCTCCCACGGCAAGGTCAACGCCCTCAGCAGCGCGGTCCTGGCCGAGCTGCGCGACCGCGTCGGCGAGCTCCGATCGGCCGGCGCCCGGGCCGTGGTGGTGACCGGCGGACCCAAGCTGTTCGCCGCCGGCGCCGACATCACCGAGTTCGCCGAGCGCGGAGGCGACGAGCCGTTCGGGGTGGCCGCGCCGGAGCGGGTGGCCGAGATCGGCGCCGGGTTCCTCGACGCGCTCGAGGACCTGGCCGCCCTGCCCTGTCCGACGATCGCCGCGGTCAACGGCGTCGCCCTGGGCGGCGGCTGCGAGCTGGCCCTGGCCTGCGACCTGCGGGTGGCCTCGGACCGGGCCCGGTTCGGCCAACCCGAGATCCTGCTCGGGATCATCCCCGGCGGAGGCGGCACCCAGCGCCTGGCCCGGCTGATCGGCCCGGCCCGCGCCAAGGACATGGTGCTCACCGGCCGGACCGTCGACGCGGCCGAGGCCCGGAACTTCGGCCTGGTCGACCGGGTGGTCGACGGCGACGCCCTGGCCCCGGCGCTGGAGCTGGCCACGGCGTTGGCCCAGGGGCCCGCCGCAGCGCTGGCGCTGGCCAAGCGGGCCGTCGACGGCGGCCTCGACGGGACCCTGCACGACGGGCTGCGGTTGGAGCAGCGCCTGTTCGTCGACTCGTTCGCCACCGGCGACGCGGCGGTCGGCGTGCGTTCCTTCCTGCGCGACGGCCCCGGGAAGGCCCACTTCCCCTGATCCCAGGCAGCGCTGTCGGTCAG